>Ga0307509_10000121_pt1 | contig 114237 bp, 129 predicted proteins | sample 10_EM_MG_FD_202245 | JGI IMG/M metagenome (GOLD analysis project Ga0307509, IMG submission 202245) | Populus trichocarpa ectomycorrhiza microbial communities from riparian zone in the Pacific Northwest, United States - 10_EM | ecosystem: Host-associated > Plants > Roots > Unclassified... | reverse complement strand
ACCGACCGGAAACGGCCGTTTTTTTTTTTTTTTGCATTCTGGGGATTTTCCCCACGAGATGGGAGCTAATGCAGGTATCCAGAGTGATCCAAGTCAGGTGATGGGCTGAATTATGATTGGTTGGTTCGGGGAAGGAGGAGGGAGGGAGGGGTGAAGGGGTGAAGGGGAGTTCGTTCGTTGAGGAAAATGTATTTATTCGGTTTTTTGTTTTGTTTTGTTCCAGCGCTTAATTAAAGTCTAACTTTAGTGGGGAAAGAGAAGAAGAAAAAAGGGTGATTTGAGTTTTGTTTTTTTATTACTTTTTTTTTTTGAAGGAGGGCTTTTTGATTGGGTGTATCCGAGTGAGTGGGTTTGCGAGTGTAGTATCTATCTATCTCTTTCATTCTTGCGGTGGTTTCCTGACCGATGGGGGGTTGAGGATGAGTGTGTGTGTATGGATGGAGTCAGTCAAGTTGAACTAGCTCGTAGGATCATCTTGAGAAAGATCGATTGGCAAGATATCCGACGGGAGCTCCGAAGCGAGCGAGAGAGGGAGAGGGGTAGCATGCTTCTAGTGAGGGGTTGATTTTTGGTTCCTTGATTTTGTTGATATTTGCTGTGCTGGTAAATGGGTTAAGTTAGATCTTGTGTTAGATTGTGTTAAGGTAGGGTGGTTTACTCGTACAGTACCAAGACACCACCACCATGAGCAACGTTCAAGTGCGCGATCCCACAACTGTTCCTAGTACACATGGATGGAATGCAGGAAGGTGGCGAAAATTTCGCTTAAAAGCCACAATTACAGCTTCCGTACAAATAATCCCCATGATTATCGTATTCATGTTCATTCCTTTTACGAGTTTATCCCCCCCCTCTCTCTCCCTCTCTATCCCCAACCCTTCCCATTCACTCATGAATCTACCAGTAAAATTATGTCTGGAGGTTATCATATACCGGTATGTCTCTGCGGGGGGGCGCGGGGGGAGGGGGAACACAAGGTACCGGTACCCCCGGGAAGTTCCCCAAAACACGCAATTCTTATCCTCAAGTTTATCCGAGTAAAAGTCTCCTAATGATATCATAGCTTCAACCATAACTTATCTACTAAGTGTGCGTATTTCATAGTCCGGGCTGCGTATGATATACCTTACTTAACCTTCCGGGCATTCCCCATATGATATTATCTCCAAATATAACCCCCCTGAACCCGATTTCATTCACCCATAATACTATGATATTCCCATTTTTGGATACCCTTATAAAGTATACCCAAGCAGTAATAACGTCTATCATAATTAGTACGAAACCGGCACTTACCACGCGATATGATAGTAAGCCAAAATAAATAAATACGGTAAACAAAGATTATTTAGCTTCGCATCCGGACACTCCTTCCGAGCGAGAAACGCGACCTGCAACGAGACGAATGCGGTAAATTAAATAAGGCCCCGCCCCCGCCCCACCCCCGCCTTCCCCCCTCCCCTCCATCCTCCAGCGCAAGAGCTGAATCTTGATTTCTTCCCCTTTCTTGCTCTTCCATAGTAATGCACTAGTTCTAGCTAGCACAGTAATAACAAACGGTTCTATTTTACTATATTTGTGCTGTGGCCCACAGTAATTTCCTTTTTCATGCTATATATGATCCGCTTGGGATAGCCAGCTTTGGGTGCTTTCGTGCTGATTGTACTTACCCGACTTGAACTTGATACTGTAATAATAATAATATTTGGAATTTCTTGTGATGTTGGGAGCATCCGACCTCACTCACTCACTCACTCACTCACTCACTCACACTACGTCTCCCGCTAGCTAGCGGCTTCTGCACTGTACTGTGCGCGGTCCTGAACTGTATCATAGCTATCGCAGCTCCCTTGGTTTCCAGCTGCCCCCCAGTTCAGCTTTTCTTTTCTTTTCTTTCAGGGCTAGAATACCGTAAAGTGTATACCGGTACCGATGCTCCTCACTGAAACCTTTCCCCTTCTTTCTTTCCTTCTTTCTTCCTTTCCTTGGCTCACTCACTCACTCGCCCATTCCCGCTCGACTATCTACCCCAAATCAAAACCGAAAAACTAAAACTAAAAAAACAAATAACAAATAACCAATCGCGAACTCCTTCCTCCTCCTCCTTCCTCCTCCTCCTCCTCCTCCTCCTCCTCCTCCTCCTTCCACGCGCCCATACACTCCTGTCCTCACACATCGCTAGAAACCCAGGTAAGTACTAACCTCTAGTATTCGTAAGTTGGCCCGCGCCCCAGAAAAAAAACAAAAAACAAACAAACAAAGCACGCAATATTGGCGTTATCCTGGCATTTTCTTGTCCTCGAGTTATCCACTGGGATAACGACAGTGTGATTACCATTGTATATCGCGGGGCGATCCGCACGGACGCGAAATTGCAAGTGGTCTTTGATATGAAGGAGCACGGTACGGTACCTAGCACAGTGGTCTACATGCATGATCGAGCTGATAGAAGGGATAATCCCCTCCCCAATGCCGGTACAGTGCTTCAAGGTTTTGCTTGCTTACTTTCCTTGATTGCTCGCTTGCTCGCTCGCTCGTGACATGTGTGGCATGGCATGGTAGTCTATGAGCATAGCTTATGCAGAAGGTTATCCCTGGATGGAGTAAGTTCAGCAGCGCAGGGCGTAGAGGGAAAAAAAAGAGGAGGAGCTCAGGCAGAGAGAGGGTAAGTAGGTAAACTGTATATCATCATCCTTGTAGGTTTTATTTTATTTTATTTTCTCTTCCTCCTTTTGGGGTTGAGGGAAATAGATGATTTGTAGATTTGGCGTGGAGAGGGGGGAGGGAGAGGGAGAGTAGAGGGAATTGTGTCAAATTTCGTGGGAAGGAAGGGAAGGAAACAAGGAAGGGAGTGAAAAGTGCACGATTAGTTAGGGAGCAGAACGGCTTGGAGTGGAGGGAGAGTTTTACAGTTGGAAGTGGGGAATCGTCGTTGAGAGAGCGAGAGGGAGAGAGAGAGAGAGATAGAGAGATATGCACGGGATTTCGTTTTTAGGGCTCGTGATTTTTTGGTCACCTGTTTGTGCGACTGCTGGTGGCACGGTACTTGCACGACTCTCGCGTCTCCGCCCACTCGCGTTCTCGACTATTCGGGCAGTGATCTACCATACCGCACCTTCTCCTACCCACCGAAAGTTATCACGATACAGTTAACTGGCTGGGTAATACCAGTATTCCTCTCTTACCCATCCATCCATCCATCCATCATCCATCCATCCATCCATCCATCCATCTATCAATCAATCGATCAATCATTCAATCAATCACTTCATACTCGCTCATTCCAGCGGGCACATAGAGATTTCCGCGCGGTATCGAACATAGCCTAACCCCACCAATACGATACAAAGCATAATACATATTACAGGAACAAAAGCGAAAACCGTACCGTACAATACGGTAACTGTTTATCAACCCAACCCAACCCCCCCCCGCTCTCTCTCTCTCTTCTTCCAAAACACCAAAACTGCGCTTAAGTGCAGATTAAGAAATGATCTTCCCTTCCCCCCTCCCCCCCTCAGGCCTTACGCTGGGTGGAAACATTATGATGATGTGCAACGATAGCCGCATAATATGATATGATATGATAAACATCCATCCCCTATTCATTCCCATTCTCAATAGGACTGCATTTGTTGCCCTGTTTGTTTGCAGCTTTATGCCTACCGATATACCATGCAGTTGTATGTTACGTTAAATGTTGAGGATTTGGTTTCTGATTCTGGCCAGACAGCAAGCCTATTGTGCTGGTCTAGTCGTGTAAAGTACAGTGCTGTTGGAGGCGGCGGCGGTGGTGGTAGTGGTGGTGGTGGTGGAGGTGGTTGTTGCTATCGACGAATAAACCATTTCCTCTCTTCCCCCCACACGGGATAACAGTAGGGGCAGAGGGAAACGCGCGTTGTTTGACGGGATAGAATGGAGGGTGATAATGGTAATGCTATAGAGGGATAGTGAAGGGTTGCCTGAGTGGTTGACTGGCTGTAGGAGAGGAGAGAAGGGGATGAGCAGGCCGCATTTCGCCTCGGCTGTAGGTGCATGCTTTTGAAAGTTTTATCATCATCATCATCACCCTGATCATCTCGGTCTACCGTATCCGCTCCGTGAATAGTGGATAATAGTAGTAGTAGTCATAGCAAGCAAGTGCGCACCTTACGAGGTTGACTTTTTTTCACCCATTTTTTTTCTTCCTCTTCTTCGTATTTCCGCCCCTGTTACTTACTGTACTCTATTCTATCCTCTTCCATTCTTTTCCATCTGCGTGCCTTCATACAGGCGGGCGTACGGTGGTGTGTTCCTAGCAACTCATCGCTAAATATTCACTCATTACTCACTCAGAAGCTCTACCAAGCGAGCGATAATCTATGATCCTCACCACCACCACTACCTCCAGCTGGAGGTGACTTGCACCCAGCAAAAGAGTTCAAAATTCTAAAAATAGAAATAATAAGAAAAAACAACCAAATACCCAGCCTCGGTCTCTTGTTTCACAATTCTCACCAGTGGACCCCCTGCATACCGGTATCAAATGTTGGTTTTGGCTGCCTTTTTTTTTTTGAGAGAAAAATAAACCACACACACCACTCATTGCGCCAATCGCTCTGCAAAACATCGGACGAATGTGGGGGGTTGATGGGGTGTATTTGTATGTGTGGCGGTGGCCAGGGCCTGGATTTTCGCAAAAGTTACAGAATCTGTACGGTAGTCGTAGCCCTTGCCATTTTTTCGTTTCTTTTTTCTTCTCTTTTTTCCCCTCGGGCCTCTCTACCACATGCGACCGCGGACGATACCTTTTTTTCTTTCCTTTTTCCCTTTCGATTTCTGTCCTGGGCGAACGGTGGTCCGTCGCAGTGGTGGGGTCTGGATGGATGTTTTTTGGTTGCCTTATTGAAGGAGTGATCCTTGAACAGCTGAAGCTCAAAGATGCGCAAGTTCTTTTTTCCATTCCAGGGAACCGTCGGAGAATTTGCTTTTTGGCTCATTCTCCGCGATATAATACGGTAGTCAGAGTCTAAAGAGGGGAAGGGGAGAGAATGGAAGGGGGAAAAAAAGAAAAAAAAGAAAAAAAAAAGAGGAGTGAGTGAGGCGGTGCTATGCATGCAGCATGCAGGATTTGAGGTTTTGGTGGTGGGAATTGATGATAAGTTAACAGGTTCGGGTACTCGAGTTCAGTTCATCCAAGGGATTATTGTAATTTACCGTGTGCCCTATGGGCAAGTGCATTCTGTCGTTGATTGTCGCTGTTGATGCCGGTGTGGTTTGAGCTTGTTTGTGCGGTGCATGATATGATATTACTATCGCGAGGTTTTTTCTGTTGGGACGGAGGAGCAAGAGAGAGGAGGGGGAGCAGTGGATTCTGTTACTGTTTTGTATGTGAGATTTATGTTTAATCGATAGGTGCGATAAGGTGTGTTCTGTTGTATCGAGCACGGACTATGGTATTCGGTGTATACGGGAGATACCGGTACGGCAGATCCCTCCCCCAAAGGTTCGGAAATGCAATTGTGCTGTGTGCAGCTGGGATCTCCATGAGGTTATCGGTTATCATACTAAGCAAATTGTTTTGTTTGGGCGGGTATTTCTCCCATCCCATGCTCCCTTCAACTTGCCCTCCTAAATCCTACCCTTTGTGATGTGCTTGGGCAATTCCAGATAGTGAATTCAAGTAGCGATATTAAACTTGAACACGGATTACCGTATCATTTGGGATGGCTAACTGTGCGGATCTGTAGGGGTGGATAAGGTTTTTGTGGAGTGGTGGGCAGCTCAGCTGTCAGGCTACCATATCAGCGCTTGGTGCCCATAGAGAACGCTATGTAGAGTATTGTACAGCACGGTTCTGCGTGCTGTACTCCTTCCTGCTGGCTGGTTTGCGTTGTCTGCAGGCGGGCGCGGTGTGTAGAATGTCTGGTAGCTGTATGGCCGTTTTATCCCACTAATCGCAAAACATGAAACGCGAGCACGGATCACAGGGTGACATCGGTTGAGGGGCGGGCGGCTCTGGATTTTGGGAATCAATCCCGATGCCCGGGGTGGAGTACTAGTACGGTACTGTACTAGTGCCGTACTGTGCAGTGGGCGGTGCATCCCCCTCCGCCCAGGAACACCGATCACTCGGTTCCACACCTATGCAGTCGGTCGGCATTCTGCAGAGCCATAGCCTCAAAGTGACCCAGCCTGCCCGTGCTGAAGGATACTCACACCACTGTAGCGCAGGTTGCCGGTAACTGCACTGTGGGTTGTCGTATTGTCTTATTTTTTTGCCTCCGAGGCTGCGATTAGGCATCCCCCGCCCTCCTTTTGCCTGACTTTGCTTGTTCTGCCCTTTTCCCTTTACCGGTACCCCTCCCCCCCGCCCTCCGATACCGGTGCTCTGCTTACGATGCTTTTTTTCCTTTTCCCTGAGACTCTTTTCTATCCCCCCGAATGCTTCCGATTGCCCTTTAGCCTTCACACATCCGAAGCAAATCAATCACCTCCTGCATATGCTGCTCTTCAGCTATGATACCTCTGTTGACGACGACGACATCACCACCACACGTCAATTTCCTTTCCCTCCCCCTTCTCCTTCACCACCTCCTAACCGCACACTCTCCTCTATTCCCTTCCTTTCTTGCCGAGTACATGAAGGTTACCGGCTTGCCCCACTGAGAATCTTGTACTGTGCCCTCACCCAATCCTGCTGCGTCGGCCTTCTGCACCTTAATTTGTGGACGGCTGCCTTCCATGGTATGTAGTCACGCGAGAACGGCTGCGGGGCCGACTGCACGTTCGATTGGCGGATGCAATGGATCGCGAGCGCAGGAACGGGTTCTTGAGCTGACGGCCGGACCGACTGACAAGGCTGTTTTTGTCGCTGCTTCTCGCCTCTCATAGGACAAGGCGTCTCATTCGCCACGGTGACGACGGCTCTTTGGTTCGTTGCATGTTCGTTCTCTCTCTCCCTCTCGCTCGTGAACCTGATGAGGGCATTCATGGGTGTTTTCCCTCCTTTTTTTTTTTTTTTGCCCTACTGTACTGTAAATTTTGTTGCGTTGCGGTCGCGGTTTGTTTCGTTGTTCATATTCGCTTGGGATCGGATGCTGAGTGCGGGAGAATGGACAAGAGGGGAATTAATTATTAAAATCACTGTAAAAGTTATTATCTTTTTAACTTGTCTGGTTAGTAGTGAGATTCGCGCTATTCTCTTTTGGCGGGGGCTGTTAGTGCAGGGGTCCATCGCAACACCAATCATCTACATATCCTCATCTCTTCAAACAAGAGTGGCACCAAACAAATATCATCCTCAGCGAATCCCATCACTCCATCACCACGCACTGGGTCATTCTCAAGCTGAAAAAAATTAGCACCACCCTTCAAACCCTTCCCACACCCTTTCCACTTTGACCCCTCTTCCCGGAATGGAGATTTCTCTTTTTATCAAAATGGGGAAAAACAAAAATGAGCAAGATAGAAGGAGCTCTGGCAAGGATCCATCTTCCTCGAAGACGGAAGATCGGCTACCTTTTTGAAAACTTATTTCTCATTTCAGCCTCGAGGTGTCAGAAATTATGGATAAGGGATGATACCTAAGGTTTGGCGGAAGGGCGGTGAGGACCGGAGAGACGCAGAGCAGGCTCAGTGGATCATGGGAGAGATACCAGAGTCGAAGCTTCCATACGCAGGTCCAACATCAATTTGATTCGGGGGACGTATTCCCGGATTGATACTCCAATCCCCAGGGGTCCTTAATCAACCTCGCCGGGAAGCATGAGGTCACATCTTCCTTCGGTCAGGAGTAGGTTTACTAGTCTGAATTGAAGATTATCACCTTTCGTTGTCTACTGTCACAAGGTACCATATCAGTATACGAGTTGTGAAGTCCTTAGCACGCGTAAGTGCTGCATATCCAATTTCGGTTTCCCTGATATCTCGTTTTTCTGCTGCTCTCACTCTTGCCACCCCCCTCCCTAATGTTGTTCTTACTGCATATTCCCTCCACCCCTTCCTACCCCCGCCCCTTTCTCCGCTTTTACCAAGCTTCCTTTGAAGATTGTTACGCCAGTGCTGAAAATTGCATGTTGCTCGCAGCTCGCCATACGCAGGAACGGTACTATAATGGGGAGCTGCAAGGTACCCTTCGCAAATGAGTCGGAAAAAAAGAAAATAAAGCTTCCCTCCCCAATGGAAACCTATACTAAGGCAGTCTGCTCTATACTAGATGCATGCCCTTAGGCAGGGTCATGAAAGCTCTGCAGAGGAGTAATATGAGGAGGGGCCAGGAGGAACATGTCTGTTCCTCCGCCGCCGCCTCCCATACTGAAGAGCAACGGTCCTCTGGATGCCCCATGTGGGAAGCATATCTCCTCAATGGCGCACATCCCATTCGCATGTGTGACAGGGGGTCTGTCCTTTACTCCGGGTCTCCCATGGTCTCATAATTGGATGCATACGTGCGTTATCTATTGTTTTCTGAATTCCTTGAATCGGGGCGAGTACATTATCGACCACGATTTTGCACTGGGCATTATCCGATATTTGCCTTTCACATTTTGTCTAGGATGGCAAAATGTTATCCAGATTTCCTTTTGAACTGTGTGGAAGGAGGGGGTGGTTTATCATTTTATTTGGTTTTTCCAATTTTTCAGTTGTGTGTGTCGGCGGGGGAAGAGGGCATCGAGAAGAAATCGGGTGGGATATTTTGATATTTTATTTGAAATTATTTCACTTTTGGGTACTGGGGAGTCTACTTGGGGCCTGGAGTAACAAAATCGAGGCCCACGCTCGCACAAAGAGCGCAGGACGCAAGAAAAGGAGGGGTTCATTTGCACCGGCTCAATCAAAGAAGGCAAATCAAAGGAGGGGATTTGACGAGAGCCTGTGGTTAGACTCGGAGCATGGGTGGAACCCAAAAGCCACTACCGAGAGTAGTAAGAAAGGTCGGAGGGATGAAATTCGAAAAGAGGCAAAAGGTGGGCTCCAGGCCTTCCCCCTCTGCGCCCACACTTAGACTATTCATACCTTCCTCCCTCCCTCCCTTTCTTCTTTGGCAGTTGAACCAAGCAGGGCTCCTCTTATCCGACCTCCATATTCATACTTAACAAAAACCCTGCCAGCCATCCCAGAAAACCTTCGGGTGGTCCGTGTGTACAGTATTGAAGTAGGACCCAGAGACAAAGACATAAAAGACACTCCCCTCCCACCCTCCCGCACCCCCCTTCCCTTCTCGGCTCCTTTCACTCTCTCTGATCCGACCCCCCTCCCCCCTCGTCATAGGCCTTACTCTTCCTACTTACTACTATCTTGCTCCAAGTTTTTTTTTTTTCCTACTACTTGACTTTCGCTACTGTTTACTCTAGTCTGCATTTCCACGTTCTTTGTTATTTTGCTACCAACACCTTTTCCTTTCGTTATACCCCTCCCCTACCTGCCTCTATAAACCCCCCTCCTGCCCCCCACTTACTTACATTACCTCATCTACCCCTCCCTTTCCTCCCCCTCTTCTCCAACATCGCAGCTACCTTGAACACATTACACGGCAACCTGGCCTCCTAATACTAAGGCCGTCGCCCCTCCCTCGGTATACTCGTCCTCACAGACGTTTACTACTACTTCTCTTTTCTGAATGTCGAGAATGCCAGCCCTACTACTGCCAGATACTGCTGCGCCATTTGCGCCCCGCTCATCACCGACAGTGGTCCTCAATACAACAGTTGACCCGTGGTTAACCGCTACCTTGAAACGAATCAACCGAATCAAGCGACCACTCAACAGTGTTCCCCAGCACATGAAATGCCTCACGGAGACACTATCGCAGGACTCAGCTATATGGAACCTATGCAGTCTCATGATACCGCGCGCACCTGAAGCCGAGCTCGAGAAGCACGATCACCCTCTCCTAGATGCCCTTTTCCGATATCAGTTATTACACATTCAAGCCTATGTTGTTCACATTGACCTGGTTATGTCAAACGAAATTGCATACAAGCTTTCACCCGAGACAATAAAGGAACTGATTGAGTATCACAAAGACATCTACCTGATCGACCAGAAGTCCTGTACTTGGCATTGGACCGAGAAAGAGAGCCAAATGAAGAGACTACATGAAGAGTTTGTACAGACAGCGAACAAGTTTGTTTATCGGACAGATGTTATTGCGCTAGAAGGCATGGAGGACGATGGAGCCGGAGAATTGCTCTGCGGGCGGAGCGATGAGGTTAGAGGCCTGGTTTTGGGTTTCTTCCTGCCGTTGTTGCCGCCTCCACCACGAATCGTCGACGTTGTGCGAGCCCCGCCACCGCTGCTCCCGAGCTCGCCTGGAGCTGCCAACTGGTGGTCTCCAACACCACCTGCACCACCGCCATCCCTTCCACCACCACCACCCGTCGAGGCATGGAGAGTGCTCCCATCGAGCCCTGATACGGATAGTCCACCAACAACGAATACAGCACCATACTCATCCGGTTGGGGGGCTATGGGGATGCCAGAGGTGCCAAGTATGAACTCACCGGCTCAGCAGCACCACCATCAGCAGCAGCAGTATTCTTCTCAGCCGCCATCGCATCAACTTCCGCTGACGCAACTTCCTCTACCCAGTCTTGTTGCACAACAATGCAGCACTGGTAACGGATTTGGGGGGTTCGGTTGGGACAGGTATCAGGAGTATGCAACTACCATGTAGCCATCACGGAGAGGCTTAGGCTGTGGGATTAGTGGTGGTGGTGGACAGCGAGAGCAGCAGCAGCAGCAGGGGCAGGGCAACATGACTGAGACTGGTTTTCACGACGTATGGAGAGGAGAGGAGCGGTATGGCGGGAGCTGGAAGTAACAACCTGATACTCGATACACTTTCTTTCTTTTTTACCGTTACTCATTCTTTATCTCGTTCATTTTTCTATTACCAACGATGGCGACGAGACATGACGAAGAGATTTCAACATCAGCTTTTATTCATTTCTTCGACTTGCTTGTTGTGGGGGCTATTTCTTCTTTCTTTAAAATTCTCCTGTGCTGAGAATTGGCGGTGGCAGCCTGGTGGTGGTGGTGGGGGTTTCCCTTCAGCGGGAGGGAGTGAATAATTTTCTGGTGATAGAGCAGCCCTTGGGGGCTCAGTCGGTATGACGCAAGGCTGCTGGTTCGGACGATGGCCAACACAACACACGACGACATACACTCACCGCATGTGCTAACCCCCCCCCCACTCGTTTCTATCATCACCACCTTTGCTCATCTTTTCTCTTCTTGTCTCCTCTTTTCCTCTTTCCCTCTCTCAGTCAACTCCTCCTTTTTTTCCCGCTCTGTCTTATCCCCACGCACACATACTCCCCATACATACAACACCTGGAGCAAAACAACAGTGAACACTTGTACTATTCGATTGGGTGGTTGCTTGATTTTTTTCCCATATATTTTTTTTTCTTTCTTCCGAACTCGGTTGAGCGGTTAGTCTGCGTCAGGTTATCGGTCACGCGATTTCCTTTCCACCCCGGCTCCTCCTTTTGAACAGAATCCTCTTTATTTATTTGTTCCTCTTATCATTTGTTTTTTGTTTGTTTAGCGTTGCAAATGGTTTAGCGATTGGATTTTGTGATTTTTTGACTTGATTTTTCATTGATTTTTTTTTAGCGAGCGTTGCTGTTTTTTTTTGCCCTCTTAACTTGTTTATTACTCTCTTAGTCATCGCAGGGCGGTTCTACTGGATATTTTTCTTCCTCTTCTGTTCTTATTTATCTATTGGGTGGTTTTTTGTCCTTTTCGCGCTTTCATCCCACAAGACGGTCGCAGCAATGCCGGAAAATACCAAAAATATTTGCATCGTAACAAAAAAACACTTTATATATATTATATTATGAAAAAGGGGAAAAAAGAGGGAGGGAGGCAGATCTTTTCTTCTTCTTTCTTCCTCTTTTTTTTCCTGAAGTTTTGATTTAATCCTACCACTTTTTCCTAACATTCCCCTCTTCCTTGTTTTATACCCTTTTTCTTCTTTTCACTATTAAACTGGAAATAAGGTTTACTTTTTTTCTTCCCCTTGTCTTTTTTACTTTTTCTTTTCTCTGCACAAACCAAAGGTACGGGATTATGAGTATTAACGGTATGATACTTGGATGGGTGGGTTTCCGCATAGCGTGGTTTCTTTCTTATGATACGAGTTCTCGTCCTGTTTTATTTTTGTTGTCAACATCCTCCTGTATTTCATTTATTTACCTTATTGAGCGAGCAAAGCGTGGTTTTTTTTTGTTTGTGTTTCTTGCTTTCTTTTTTCTTGCCCTTTCTGCACACTTGAGGAACTGGTATTTCTTTCCTGTGTCGATCAGGGTACTTTTTGTGTATCTAGCTAGTGTAGTTTCTGTATGAATTGTAAGCTGATATTGGGGGATTTTTGGCGTTTGCTTGCATTTGCTCCTTATCCTCCCCCTCCTCTGGAGGAACAAGGAGGAGATTGTCCGCATGACTACTTACTGATTATCGCACGTATAGCATAGTGGAGCGCCCACCGGGGGGGGGGGGCATGACAGATACCACGCGTGGGAAGAGGGGGAAGAGGAGGGGGAGTGCCTTTTCCCCACTTTCTCTACCTTCTCGTGGTCTCACCTGTACCTCCATGTGTGAGAGGGCTCGCTCACTCACTTCAGCCCGGAGAGGCGAGAATAGCGGATGAACGAGAGAAGGGGCTCAACTCCAACCTCGTGATTTTTATTTTTATTATCCCTTTTCCAAAAGAAGGGTTTTTTTCTTCTCGCTCCTTTCCAAATATTGGCTTGTCTATCTGACTTACTGGAGTCGATGCTTGCTCCGGCACCAGCAGCAGTAATAGCGGCAGGCGAGTGAAAGGAAGGAGGGAAAGGGAGGGTTTTGCTATACAGTATCAGAAGCGCTGGTACGTCTTATTTGTCCTCTGAAGAAGAGGGGATGGGAAGGGATGCTAGGATCTACCGGGTTTTTGATTCATAGAATATGACTCGCAGGTTTTTTATATTCATGCTATAGTGGGTTATTTGTCAACACAGGGTTTTGTATGGGTTAATTGGCGGTTTTTCCTCCTCCTTTCGCTTTGGAATTGGGGGTGGGGGGATGGATGCTGGGGGGTTAGGGTACTGATTGGAGGATGGCTTCCGGGATGGCTAGTTAGTTCTCAGCCACTAGGATTTACTGAGTGGTGGAAAAAAGGGAGGAGGAAGGGGAGAAGGTGAGGAGAAGAAGCAGGATGGATCTACAAATTTTATTAATGTTAGATTAAATTGAATCGCTGGTGGTAGAGGGGGATTATCCTATGGTTTTGTGAAAATGCTTTTACCTTGTTTTCGATCTTCGGAAGGGGGTTTTTTATTTTATTTTATTTTCTTTTACTTTTATTATTTTCTTTTATTTTCTCCTCTTGCTTGGGGGGGGGGGTATGGTTCTGTACAAGCCATTGCATTCATCTGAGGGTACGTATTATATGTGAGTGTGTACGGCGGATGTACAGCACCAATAGGTAGGTAGGTAGGTAGATAGGCGTAGTTCCACCTACGAGATACCTGCCTGCTCTTTCGATCCCTCCATACGGCAGCCAAAACCTCTACACCTCATCTCACTTTTTTCCTCCTTCTTTTCTTTTCTTTTTCTTTCTTTTCTTTCAGGCACTTCATTTCATGCCTTAGGTTAAACTTAATGCCTTCCTTCCGTCTTTCCCCCCTTCAATCCCATCTCCAATATAATGCCAGCACCTCCCCCAACAATATAGCAATCCCAACCTTAATTCCATCCAATAACCCCCCACCCAACAACTTCCCCCTCCCTAATCCTCCGCTCCCCATCGTCCGCTTCTCCTCCTTCTCCCTCTTCTTCCGCCTCCCCAACAATAACAATGCTAACCCCCCGCCCAATGATGCCCTCGCCTCCCACACCAAGTATGAGTTCCCTCCCCAAATTGACTACTTCCTCCTCCTTCTCCTCCTCCACATCCCTTCCTCGCAAGAGCACGTCGTGCAGGACTGCATTATGCACGCCGAGCGGGTCGTGCGCGAATTCACTTTTTATTTTTATTGTATCAGAGAATTAACTTGAAGGATAGATAGGTAGGAAGGTAGGTAGGTAGGGGGTGTTTGGGCTGGGGGGGGTTGGAAGAAAGGGCTTACTTACTGGATTCTCAGTCTGCATACCGCTTCGGCGGTGGAATTGGAGGTAGAGCTAGAAGAACAAGTGCGAGGACGCGGGATTGGAGTCTGCCATTGGTACTTTACGGATGTGGTGGTGGTAGTGATGGTCGTGCTGGTTGTGGTGGGGGTGGTGGTGGTTTGTGCGTTATTGCTGCTGCTACTGCTGCTGCTCCTGCTGCCGTTTCTGCCGTCCTCATTGCATGAGGTGGTACCAGTAGGGTAGGGTTCGTTCGTGAAAAATACCTGCCCGGTCCATGCGCTGTGGGGGGTATACGGGCTCTGCAGCGTCGCGACTATTCATCCCATCAGTCCTAGTTTCCCTTTTTTTTATTATCTTTTTTATTTCCAATTTTATGTTTTATTGGTGATGGGTAAGGGAAGGTAAATTGCATACTTGCGCCTCCACAAGATGGAGCTCTATTTGATAGACACATTTTTCGTTTTATTTTTATTTTTATTTATTTTTTCTTGAAAAATGATAATAATAATAATAATAATAAATAATATTCCGCTTCTGTATATTAAGGCCTTTTTTTTAGTTTTTGTTTCGCAGTTGTAATAATAATAATAATATAGCTTTGTTTCTTTGATATTGGGGGTTATGTACTATATAGTACTGTTACCTGTGCTCTGCTTAACCAGCTCTCTCTTTTTTTTTTTATGATTTATGATAATAATGATATACCCGTAGTAGATCGGATCGGACCGGACCGCCGCTAGATATAATAGATAGATAGAGGAAGGTAGAGAGAGAAAAACCGAGAAGGGCCCTATGGGATAAGGATTTTTTTATTTTATCAAAATAATTGAAAGGAAATGGTTGAGAATGAAAGAAAAGTATATAAATATAGGAAAAGAGGTTTGTGCCGACTACAAAGCATCATTTGGCTTCCCATCCTCTTTTTTATGTATGAGTAGTTGTGGTTCGATCTATCGAAACTGGTATTATACAAGTGCTTACTACTCGTAAATAATTAGCTAAAGGGGTGCGCAAGTTTTTTTGAGCGGGTTTGAGAAAGCTTGGAGTTGTGGGGGGGGGGAGGGTAACTAATTAACTAACTTGCTGTTTTCGGGTTACTTGCGGGTTTTGTCAATTGATATAGCGCGTGGCCGGTGCTTTGACTACTATTGTAGTTATTTATCTACTGTAGTGAAACGTTTTAGAGGTATCACCACCACTACTATTATAGTTGCCGGTAAGTTAGTGGGTAATTTTTGGGGAGAAACTTTACTCCATCACTCTAACTTACCCTTTTTTTTAGCGTTGCATAAGAAAGAGTCCAGCACAGCACCAGCAACCACATTCTCTATTAAACCATCACGTATTGACCGCTGCCGGGGTTTCATAGTGGTCATAGCTATTTTACTACTATAATATACAAACAGACTGCTACCATAATATACAAACAGACTTCTATCATAATATCTATACAGTTACCCTCATATAATGGCTTAACCCAACCTTTAAACATGCCCTTAGCGCACACCGGTAGAATACATACAGTAGCAAATTCCCAAGTAGCATAAAAACATACCACCACCAGCAGAAAAGTAAGTTACTATCCTGTAAGAAAAACCAAACCAGAACCAACTGGGAAAACTGATTCAAAACCTCGTCCTTGACCACATATACACCTCATACATACATACATACATACATACGTATTTCCACACACACACACACACACACACACACACACACATTACAAGGCGAAACGGAGAAAAGCATTCCATTCATCCATGTTCAAAACCCACACACGGATGGACAATGTTGAGTCGACGCTTTGTCCTTTAGTCTATGGTGAAACTTTCTGTGGGAAAAAAAAAAGTTAGTCTGGTCGCGTTTCCAAAAACAAACAACCCTAACCCAGCTGCTGCATCCATCTAGACTACTTGCACTCGAGTTCGATGGTGGAGTTAAGCTACTATCGAACAGAAACAACATCGGTATCACCCTCGAGCAACAACAGTTAGCTTTGCTCTATCCCCTTTATCCATCCGATTAGTCGGGTTCATAATGCCGTAGTAATAATGACGCGCCGGTCGGGTTTTACAATGAGCTTTTTCGCCACTATTATTATTAGACTTAAGTATTTCGGTTTCTTCAGTTGCTAAGTTATCGCCGTCTTCGGATTTTATTTCGACATTGCGTATAGCTTAACCGTCATCATAGTATCATACCGGTATCATAGTACCGAGATTTTCACAGCGGCTGAGTATGATGCAGTATCATATCTTAGCTGAAAAAAAGAAAAAAAGAGGCTGCAGATTAGTAAGTTGTATGTAAATAAGGGTTAGACTAGTCCGTGATTACGATTGCAACGTCGTTTCGAAATCTTCAGCCTGGCTGGGTCGTTCGTGAACCCCTCATCCATCCATGTTAAGTGCAGAATGCAGCAGCTTAGATTCCTGCTTGGGGTAATTGATGAGTTAGTTAGTTTTTTTCTTTTTTTTTGCTGACGGAACAAGCGAACGGGGAATCTATTACCGTTATGGTAAAAAAGTATACCGTACCGTACTTCAAGTGAATGAAGCTGCGTGCAGTAAGTAGGGTTGAGTTGCCGTAGCGAGGAAGGAAAAAAAAAAAAAAAAAATGTAATGTGTGTAAATTCGGGGGGGGCATCGGTGTTACCGGTACAGCGTTAGGGAGGTCCAAGTCTAATCAATCATTCGTCTTGTACGGTATGCAGGCTGTGATATGGGGAATGGTGCTGGTGGTGGCGCTCAGGATGTCGACGTGCAAGAACCAACGCCCCGGGGCGACCCGATTAAATGGACCCTCAGGTTGGCAGCTACTTAGGGTGGCGCTCGCCTTGGCGGCCGAAGGAACGTCAAACATTTAATTAGGAGCTTTGGTCTTCTACCCATCTAAGCTCTTTGGTGAGAGGTGGAATTACGATCTCGGAGAGCGCACTCAATGGAGTAGACCATAATACCCGTTTTGTTTTTTGTTTTTTTTCCTCTTTCACAAATTTCGGTTCTCGTGGTCGTACATACAGAGCAGCACCATACACAGAGTCCCCTCCGTATTTCAAGACATTAGTTGTTGGTTTAAAATTACATGTTGATTAAGCATGAACCTTCCGTGGAGTTCCTACGAGATGCAGACTGCGAGTTGAGAGCTGCGAACTTTATTCGTAGCATACAGGATGGCATACTGCCGGTAGAGATCTCAGCTAAATTCGGTCAAATAGCCAAAAATTGCCAAGCTGGCGAAAAGGGGGGCGATCGGCGTCATCATACCCTGTCACTCACTGCCTGTCTCAATGGTTATCGTCAAATCCATCGAGGAGACTCCCCGGGCCTCCAAGTGGCGGTTGAATCACCAGCGATGGCCATCACGGGGCGCTCGGGTACTCCGCAAACAGCTATCCACCAAAAAGTTTCATATCATTTCTTGGTTCGGCCTAGTCCCTCCAATAAACACCAGACCCGACCTCACTGACCAGATTTTGCCCGAAACATTTCTTGGCCAGAAAGGCACGATTGGATATCATCAAAAGCCGATATTCTTCCCCCCAAGTATCACACCAACCACGACAGATTAGTACCTCTCTCCGCTTGATCTTGCCAAACTCCTAAAACGCCCCGAAATACCACCCCCCCGGCCCAGTTTTCTGCGTCCAAACGGACTCCTAGCATCCTGGCTTGTTTAAACAAGGTTTAACGATGGCGGCCAATGGGGGGTGATGTCGGTGAATCATGACTGGTCACGGTCCATGATTCGTCAAGTAACAAGGCACTGAAATCCCGCCACCCCCCTGCTGTAGGGCGAGAGCCAGCCAATCGAGTGACATCCCGTGAGCTCGAGTTGGTGGCTGCCCCCTGTTGTGCTCCGGCATTTTGGGCCTCGGAAGATACGATATAGAAATGAACGACGCCCGGCAGGAATGTAAACACACGAATATCTCTCTCTTTTTTTTCGCAGAGCCCGGCAACTCTGTTGCTGCTCTAACCAGCCAGTAACATGACCCATGACGTAAAGGAGCTCCCCACATTTCTGCCAGAGCTCACGTGTATTGTTATGGATACCTTCGTGTGTGCTGGTCAAACCTCAGAGCTCTTGACTAACATGCTCGACTAACTCTCATGTACGATTATCTACAGTCAGGCCGCAGATTCTCAAGTCCGAAATCCAGGGTTACCTAGGAGTGTATGTATTCCGCTTGGAGAAAACGTCCGTGCTAACAGACTTCCTGCGAGGCATCGTATCATATCATGCCATAAGCACAGTCTGGAAACAAACCACGCGGTACAGAATAAAGCGCCCAGACCATACCCCACACTTGCCAATGCACTTATAGAATCGCCGATGTCAGTTTTGGGCGAGCCCAGGCATGTAGGAACCTCTGCTGATCTCGTAAACCATGCCGGTTTGTGCTTCATTGGGCGGAATGTGCCGGGTCAAAGATCCTCTTTCAAGCTACCTATTGGCCCATGGGGAGGTGTCAGCTTCGCCTTTTTCCGAATGGTAGTACCCAAAGATAAGATATGGGCTGCAATACGGTGGCAGAATGGTAAGGATTAGAAGCAAAATGATGGCAGTTCGACTGGAGCTTACCCATTCGTGTTAGAGCAACGGTGCAAGCCTTTTCAGTTTATTCAGCGGGCTTGTTTAGTAAACAATGTTCCGGGTTCACCATGGCTCGCCTCTTCTTCTTTTATTTTCTGATACAAAAGACAGAAATTCGCCTTATTTCCTGGTAGCCTCCTACAACCCCCAATGCAGGCCCGACATTTACCTACGTGGAGGAGCAGAAGCTGGAACTATTGTCATAGCGAACGCAGCAACGGAGAAGCATAGCTGCAGCACCAATTCGAATCGGCACACCGCTGTAATAATCGAGGCCCTAGGTATTGACAAGTGTCCGCAGGCTGTACTATCACCCCGGTGTTGTCACTTTTGTGAGTTTCTCCTCGCATTCCGATTTGCAACGAAGCGAGTGACACTTAGTGACTTCGGCTGCGAGCAAGGCATCGAGGCTATAGAGTTGAAAATGAGGAGTATCGTATGCGCTCAGTCAGAAGGATGTAAGGCGCTGTTTCGGGTACCAGTCGGCCTAGCATTGTACGTGGTCATTAATTGTGGGACGAAATAATAGCAGGCTCTGTTGTCCGAACATCTGCGACCGGAAAAGAAGTTCCACCATAGTGCATAAGCATCTCATGACGCTCATAATTGCAATGGCTGACTGTCCAGAGATGACCAGGAGCTCAACATGACGACTTGTGATCCTCAGATTCGCTTCTTGATCGCGCATACAGCTGATAGGCATACGTATACCCCAAAAACGAAAAATATCCTGTTCAACTCAAGGGCCTATTCTTTCATAGTGCAGTGTTGGACAGGAATCAGCGAGGGAAGAAGCAGTCTTCTTTAGCAGAGTCGGGGCTAAACTGCAACTAAGAGTGGGGAAAGATAGTGCTGTAACTCCGAATCTGCCCATTCAATTTGGTGTTTTGATTCCCCTAGTCCACCAGGCCATAGCGGATCATTCAGAATCCCTCATAAATCACCACTCCATCACCTGAGGTTTTGGGCAACTCCCGCGCTGTCCGGAGCCTGAGAGTGGGCAAAGGGGTCCCCGGAGCCCCAGCTACGGGCACTAGAAGAGAAATAGAGACGCACGAGTAATGCCGAATGGCGTGTAGTGTCGAGAGCCTAACCCCCAACTTGGGCTCCGAGGTCCCCCGGCTCGCGGCAGTAGAACAGGCTCCTGGTGTTTGTGAACCAGAAGAAAGGTTGTCGAAACTTGTGAAAAACTCGCTTAAGGTGAGCTTATCCATTTTCCGGTACCAGGAGTCACTGTAGATGTGAAGGATAGAGGAAACCCTTCCTCCCCCCTCCCAAACTCCACATTATCGTAGTCCACGTTGGCGACAGCGCTTATCTGTGGGAGAGGGGAAAACTATGTGGCGCGAACAAATTAGCCGTTTTGTGACCTCACAAATCAGAAATATCTAGACTGCAGACCTCACTTTCTTTGGGGATCTTTTTAACAAACTACGGTCAGCTTGCTGTTGCAGTAGAAAATCCGAAAAAGAGGTAAGGATATTGTGATTCTTCATATTTTCTCGATTTTCGCTTCCAGTAATTTGGAACACATAGACCCTTAACTTAGTGATCAATTTTTGCATCATCTCAGGCCAATACCTGGCATCACCAATAGTCACTCATTTCTCCTCTATTCCCAAGTTTCTATGAGCAAAATTATCACTCGGCCAGCCTTAAGGAGTAATGCTACCGGATAGTATCAAAAGTCTCTGTTCCATCCCGAAAATTGCCTACAACAGATAGAATATGAACCAAAGAAGTGTGGCATGGGGCCGGGATCTGCGTTCCTCGCCTATCGATAACCCTGTGGGGGGCGGGGTCGGAGAAGTATAGAGGTAAGAGTGTGATGTATTGTAGTTAAGGAAACACGCCTTTATGTAGTAGCTCACAGCAGGGAAGCCGAAGGGTACGAAATAGTGACGACGCACAAATGGCGGAAGCCGAGACAAGTAGTTAAGCTGAATATTCCGTAATCCTATACAGCACGTTAACGACTTCTATCTTCCTTTTCGATCACTCCACAAGCTACTAACGTGCTTTCAATGTTGAGCACATCCAGAATTTGTCTCTCACTGGGCCACAGCCTCCACCAGATTCTTCTCAATTTTCATTTGGCATAACATGCAGTACCGGAATCTACCTAGGATGCAATGTAGAGATAGGGTTAGGGGTGCTCTAGAAAATGGGCTGAAAAAATAGGTCCGAAACTCTAACCCAGAACACAATGGCACTAGCTCCGCTCGCTAGTTTACCGACCACGGATAATAAGTATAACCTCACAGATAATGGTGTGAACAAAGGGAGAGAGGTATGACGCGTAGGATCTCACGCTCCAAAGAGGACGGGAAACTCACGGCCTAACATGTCTCCAGTTATAATTATATTGAAACCCTCGCGGGGGGGTTTTTGCTGCCTCAGATTTGATGGCAGAGCATCACATAAAAAATATCATACCATACCCTAACCAAAATTTAATAGAGTCTGATACCGAACCATAACTCATGACGCTGCCCACCGGGTGTGTCATTCCAAAAATATTCTTCAAGGCGCGATATTACCTTCTTCAACCTCGCACGTCCATTGACTCAATGGATTGAAAGAGGCATTTTGACATATCATACTAGAGATACAAAATTACTTCCTGGGTTAGAAGGAGGTACAAGGTTTGAGCAAAAAAGCAAAAACATACTCATCAAACACGGGATGCTAAACCACTGGATGAAGGAAACTGGCAACCCATATCATTTTGGAAATTTGTGCTATAAAACCCCCTTCTATTCCTCGGATCGGCTACTGCATCTTATGGTCGATTGCACTCTTACGCCCTCTGGATATACAAAACTATATGTGTAGGAGAGCCCTCTCGGCATAAGCTAGCACGTCCATTTCACATTTACATCAAGAGAAAGAGGATAGACCGCTACCCTTGCAATGGCTGGGTTTAAAAAAGCACATATCCTATACTAAAACAAGAAAATCCGTCCTAATTAAATTGGCGAAATTTCCCTTCTCCCCCCAGAAAAAGTGAGCATACCACATCGCGGGGATTATCGCTAATCAACTAGGGGCTGCTTGGCACAAGGAAATTCATGAGCTCCCCCAAGGCGTAGTCCCGCAGCCGTGGCTAATGGTTGGAAAAGAGGGAGAAAAGTAAATTATGAACAGTTTATAGACCCGTCGCGCCAAACAGTACAATTTTACTCGATTAAAAGTGTAGGTTACAAGAACATTAAACAGCGGGCTTCAAGGGCCCAAGAACATAAACTACACATATTATTACTATCAAATCAAAGACGTGGCTAAAAGCAAATGGGCAAGGTATATATCACCCGATACCCAGTTTTCTCTTAGTTCACAGCAACTATAGTTGTACAAACCATTCTTCCATAGTCTATCACTACCAAAATGAAACTGCAGACAGAGGCCCGAGCCGAAACCAAGGTTTGAAGTCCAAACCACATCGCTCAATAGCAGCCTCTTAATCCCTTTGCCCGACTAGTCTTCCCACAAGCCCGGGTTTCCTAAGATCTCCTAGTTCGGTTCCCAAAGGTAATATCCGAAGTTTAGAACCCACCATTTGAAACAAAGATACAGGCTTTTTACTAGGCCACGAGTCTGAGCATTACCCTTAATTCTTTCTTTCTTCTCCGCTAGACGACTCGGTATCAAAGATAGTTTAGTTCTTCTAGACCCCTGGATCCTTGTAGTGTTGGGCTACATCACACCAGTGGCATGATGAAGTAGTTTCAGGATGTAATTTACACATTGAGAAATCAATACACCTAACTTACTAGTAATCGAGATTGGCCAGCTAGAGCGACATTCACCAGAGACCCTCCTCCACAATAGGGCCAGGAAAACTATGGATCCATCCAACCGCACAGCACCACACACCGGCCCAAACCGATGAATGTGATATCCCTCCCCCCACTCCAGTCAAGTCTTCGACCCTGGCAGATTGAATATGAGAAACACATCATGGAGAGCTACCTTGGAAGAAAAGGTAGATCAGGCAAGCCAAGATTAATCCACCAGATTTCCACTCGCATATCTTGAACACTAATGGCGTGCTCTCCCATATCTCTGGGATAAGTTGCATCCCTTTGCATCATAGTTCACCACCTCACCCGACGCCCGAATTTAGAGTATCAGATCTTGGCAGACACTTAACTTTAGGACGAACGGCCAACCCCCTTACCATATTCACCATTCCAGCAGTCGTCTCTATGATTAAGAGCGCTTGCGATTGCCCGACTGGTAGCGACACTACAGCCGAACACCCGACTATCCCAAACACTGCCGGTACAGTCGCGTTAGAAACTCCAATTCGCCCCTCTTCCCCACTCAGAATGTGCTACCCCCCCACTTCCTATATCAACGTTATCAAAACCCATACAAATGTGTTCGGCCATAGAACGATGAAAATTTCGCATCCCGTCCGCTCTGCGGTAAACAAGCATCGTATCGACCGGTTAGTACTACAGTGGGTGACCATGTGGGAATCCCGGTTGCTGAACTCTTTCTTTTTTTTCTTTTTTTTTTTGCAGCCTCTTCAGTCTGTGAGGGGGAGGTTGATTGATACGGGAGCTGCCGGTTTGTCTTTTTTTTTGTTCCAACACTGGGTACCCGATTTGGAGGGAATAACGCGATATCATGTTGTCTGGCAGAGTCATAGGAAGTCACCCAACTCTGAGCGCAGGGGAATATTTTTAGTTTTCGAATGACACGCACATTTTCTATACCTTACATCATTAATACTATACGGTGAATTACCGTAAATTACACAAAGAACCTATGTCTTCCGTCCCAACTATGATACGCTTTTACATGCCTCAAGTTGAACTATGATAATCTAACCTCTAGCCTTCGGGGTCTACCCTACTCGAGTAGTGATAAATATCTGGCATATGATGCGCTTAAAAAGGAGTTCGTGCAAAGTTGGGGTACACTGTTCTTGCCCACTTCACTTCACATCCGGGTTCCCCCTAGTCCTACAACTGTTCACTGTTGCCTTTTGTTTTTAAGCATCTCAAATTTGAACATCCTCTACTACCGGTATTCCTCGATCAGTAAATCATCATCCATCCTGCTTACTAGTGGTTGGCTCTGTATATTTATAACATCACGGTTGAGTTTTGCTATACTTTTTTTTCCCCAGTTCTACGTTGCCCGAAGGTGGGGTATGTGGACTCTCCTCTCCTCTTTGTCCGTTCCCTATTATCAGTTTCAGAAAGGCCCTCAGAGCCGAGGTTTCCCAATGGTTTCTCTTTTTTTTTTTTACTTTTGCTGTTTTTTTCTTTGCGTGAATACTTCTGGCAACTTAGTCTAAGGGGGAGAGAAGAAGAAAAAAGTGGCGACCCCCCCACGAAGTATAAGCTAGGGTAGGCATTCTTGGGAATAATACGAACGAGTATCATACCAACAAGACCCGGGGTTAGGATCCAAAGCATTGTAACGGTAACGGTCGGCAAGGTGCCTAGTGGGTTTACCGCACCTTATGGTAGGTACCGTATCGTATCGTGTGGTAACTTATTGTACCTCACGGTTCTGACCGGAAAATATTTCGAGTGACAATGGATGATTAGAGAGGGAGGTGCCACTTTATCGGTCAGGTTTGGGAAATTCGTCCTCAGATGAGATTCTTAGTCTGTATTTAACTCTCACGGGGAGCCTTGATGTCCCATCTATCAACCCAAAGTTAATAAGCTACCAGTGGTTGGAAGGCGAGAAGAGACGCTGGAGGTGAAAGCTGGCATGACGAAAACAGGAGAGGAGAGGTGATGGGTGGTTGAGTTTAGGATAGCGGGATCTCACTTGCGCTATACCAGGTAGAGTATCGACGTTTGGAGAGAGAGAAGTAGGAGAGAAGAATATCAAGAGAACAGGGGGGGAAGCAAGTTTGACGGGGAAAGTATGAAGACGACGGAAACTGTAGAAATATCAACAAGGCAATGCTGAGAAATCAAAACCCAAAGATTCTCCTATTCTCCTAAGACTGCGGAGTAAATCCGCGGTCGCCAGCCTGTGTTGGAAATATCGCACGCACAAGAAGAGATTCGTATTGCAATTGAGTATTTTCAACGCCGGAAGAGAGATGAGAAAGGAGAAAGACTAAGGTAACAGACAAGGAAGCAAACAAGAATGGGTAACCTCGGTAAAGGCAGCACAGAACAGGTATGATAAGCTTTGTCACCAATACGTAATCACTTTTCCAACAACCTGTGCAGCGAAGCGAGCGAGTGATCGATTGTAGCTCGAGGGATACTGGACAAATAAACACTGGCAAAACGGCCAGGACCCTATCACTTCTCAGGTCGCCGAGAACCCCCCCGCGGATGTAGGCAGCTGAACAAGACAAACTCCAACCTACCTTTCCTCCACAGCAAGGTTCCTGGGGAGACCGAGCTGTCCTAAACTTATCACCTTACTCATCCAGAAACCTCACACCTTCTCACTCGTATCCCCCGCGCCAAACCATCACAGCCAAACCAATCACACCCAAAAAATAAAAATTTAATAATTAAAAAAAAGCCCCTGCAGTACCAGCCAATCCTATGCAACCCCCACCGAAACGTATATCACAACGACATCCACACACACACTTAGGCTAGCCCTGCAGCAGCACTCGTGCCGTACCCACGTCGTTACCATCGTCATCATCATCAATTCCAGGGTTTTTTCTTTCTTTCTTCTCCCCCTTCCCCGCCTGAAGAAACAAAGTATCATAACCAACCAAACTAAAACCTCGCTATCATATTCGCATGTACTTAACATGTCCTGCTTTAGCGGCGGGGCATGTAAAGGTAGGGAGGGAGGGAGAGAGGGAGAGAGAGAGAGGAACAGAACGGGAAAGAAAACAAGGCTGCAAAGTTATCTTAAAGAAACATGTATGATACCGTACAACAGCCCCTGCGAAGTTCTTATGGCCCCTCCCTTGTACCCTAAGAACAATACGTATCAGCAGCGACAAGACGAGAGCGCTTTGGATAACCATTTTCGGATGTGCCTCCAGGGAGCTTGTAAACATTTATCACACAATTTGTTTCTTAACTGAACCATGGAAAGAGAGGGCCAACGAAGAGTTTCCAAGGGCTAGTGGCAGCATTTGGAAAGGGTACCATCTGGGAAGTTTGCGGAAGTAGCTGCACTGCAGAGTGTGTGGCGAGTAGTTTGACTTGTTTGGTTGGTTGGTTTTGTCGGCAGGCGTTGCCCGAAGTGGTGGCATCTACTGAATGTAGAGTTGAATGTGCTGAAGGATGGATGTGCATGGGTATCGCGTGGCAGATGTTTGCCAGGTGGTCTTTGAGATACTGTGCCGTTTGGAAAGAGAGTTGACACTTTTCCTCGGGGGGGGGGGTATTTGATGCTGGATTGGTACAATAATTTTTCAATGCCGGTGTTGTATTATGGGTACCGTAAATGGGCAGGCGATGAAGAAGAATTGTACTCGTAGATGTAATTTACTAAGGTACCATACTATCATAGGACAGGAAACAGCAGCCAGGGTCCCTTTGCACCGAAGGTGGGCTGTCTCTAGTCACCGCCCTTCTCAGCTGCTGGGAATCCAGTTTCCCCCCCACGACGAACCGAGCCAGGAGACACGTCGAGAGCAGTTTGCAAAGAAAGAAAACAGAAATAATGATGTTGAGGAAAGCACTCACACTCAAGGCGGAAGATGGTTGTCAAATACCCTCCTCCCCCAAGGCACACTCATATCAGATCACAAGTCACCTCTAGATCTTACCACGCCGTGGCATAACAAAACAGATTAACAATTCAAGCACTCTCTACACTTTAGCAGGGGATCGCTCTTCATGTACGGTAGCGCCCACAAAGTAATAAATTTTGATGGAAGCCCACAACTCCAGCTTGGGAAATTTTTCTTCTTAGTCTGGCAGTGTTGAGTTGTCAGTTCCTGAGGATATCTGTTTTTGGTTGTAAAACAAAACAGCCAATGGCCCGAGCTTCTCCTGTCACCTTACATTGCGCCCAACCAATAGGCATGCCTCCTCCTTGAACTATTTATGGGGTAAGTTGGGAGTGAAAGTCGCACACCCTCCCCCCCCCCCTCCCTTCCATCCCTCACACGTGACTCATCGACATCACTCTCGAGAAGAAAAGTGTTTGCGCTCTCACACAAAAAATAACCTAAGGGCAGGAACTCAACAAAAAAAAAAAACACGTAGTGTACTGTAGTGCTCCATGCTTGTTGGTGATGCAGATATCTTGCATGCAATAACTCAGCCTGCTAAAGAATTGATAGACTTCGGCTACCTACAGTACTAGTATGTCACGGCAATTCATTTACCTTAGTCTGCTGATACGAGATCCATTCTCTATCTATTTTGACTTCTATATCGTAATGTGCTCCGAGGACGGCACAGACGAGGTCTATTGCTGTTGCTGTTGCTGGCAGGCAGGCAAGGCAGCTTTATGATACCAGTGCTGGGCTTGGCTTGATGGGTAGCCGATTGGGGGCTCGGCGTGCCTTGGGAGTTATAGGTAACGATATTAAGTTTCGCTTTCTTCTCGAATAGTTTTATCATAGCAATGTTGTCGCCGTGGTATTTCCCGTACGAGCACAATGTATTGGGAAGTTTTTTTCTTTTCTTTTCTTTTCCTTTCCTTTCCTAGAAGGCTGCTTTACGTTATGTACAGTTCAATACTATACTCGAGTAGGTGCAGCAAGGCTGAGCTGTGAGATTCTCCTCCCCTTCACCCCCCCCCCCCACCTCTTACACACAGTGCTCGTACTTAGACCGCTCGTACGTGAGGCGAAAAGCTAGAATTGCAAAGCAGTGAAATCCCGTCGTGCAAGCTTGATGTCCTGATATTGTTGTTGCCCGGAACCAGCACCAATGAATCACTCTCTGAAGATTTTCTCTCCCTCCCTCCCTGACTGACCGACCGACTGACCGACGGGGCTCCTCTCGGGTGAAAAACAAAAAAAACAAACCCCACATACACGATGGGAACGAAAACTTGAGTACATACATACGGGTATTCTATCTGTCTGTCTGTCTGTCTATCTGCCCGTCCGTCCGAGCAGAAAAGCAAACGATCTCTTCGGTCATTGGCCTTGTTCTTTTTTTTCTTACTTAGGAAAAGCATATTAATATATAAGGACAGCTTTCAGCCCAATTAACAATCTATACGATACTACAAACTCGTACAGCTTAAGTTACATTGCGTCGCCAATAATTCGAAATAATTGCACGAGAACTCGGTCAGTCAGCCAGCCAGCGGGTCTGTCGGTCGTTGTTGCGCGTTGAGGCCTGATATTTCCTTCTTTGCCTACATGTCAAAAACACATAATATTATATTGGTTTAAGGACTGATCAAACACTACGGTAGGGATAATGATGATCTGCAATGTTACATGTGACAGGTGAGAGCGGAATAAATATTTACCGTAAATGGCTGTACCTGGGGTGTTTGAGTATCTCACTTTTTTTTTTTTCTTTCCTCTTTTCTTACAGCGAAAACGCATGTCTAATGTTTTGGAGTGTTGTTCTTTTTCTTTTTTCAACAAAGAGAACAAAAAAAAAAGAATGTGAGATGAAATGATCGACTGTTTGCCAAGGAAATGAAGTTGATGGGGTATCATATCATAGATCGAATTTTTCTGACCCTTATTTTTTTTTACTTTTTCTTATATTTCCCCGGGGGGGGGGCGCTTTTTTAAACAAAAAAACTCCCCCAGCAAGATCAGTACTTGTATTATCACAAATTTAACATGACGGTGTCCCGTCCTCCCGCAAGGCAGTACAAGAGAGGAACCCATTAACCAGAACATTCAGGGATAGAGAACCTGGATTGGTATGCTTCCTGTAGTTTTACGAATATATTATATTAAAGGGATATATTTATCTGGTTAACCTCAAATAACTGTCCCATAACTTCTTGCCGGGCGTTGTCCCCTCCCCCACTCTGCCTGTGATGGGATATGTGGGTAGATGCAGCCCAGACATCTCCCTTATCAGGCGAAGAAGTGCACATGCACCCAACGTTTTCCGAAATTACAACTACCTTTTTGTCAACCTGATACCCAATAAGAAGGGTAACTTCCTTTAAAAAAACCATTCTTCCCACACGCACCTACGCACCTTCACCCCCCACCCCTTGTTCTCACTCTCACTCTCCCTCCTTCTCTTACACTCTCTCCCCTCTTACTCGCCCAATCTATCAATCAGCTGCAGAACATATCCAGCATCGTGCTTCTTATTTTATTATTTTAATTACCATTCCCAGGGCATTGGTTCCACGCTAACCCTCCAAGAAAATTGAAATTCCGGAAACAGACATCATGTCTTCCGAATACATATGGACGGGCCGCGGTGGCGCTGGAAACATGATTTCCAGGGAGGAGCTTCAGAAAAGAGTATGATAGAGAACAAACACCTTGATAATTACCGAGATATTCATATCCAGGCCCTCCAAGAAAGGAGCAATCATGAAAAGTGGTAGGGCTGTTTAGGGCTGAAGCTAAAGTCCCTGTTATGATATAGGAAGAGGACCTGGAGGCTCAACAATCAAAAGCAACCGGTTCCGCAAACCAGCTCGCTACAGACGAGGCAGCGGCCCCTCCCCCAGACGAATACAAACACATGTAGCTAAATCCCCTTACCCTAATGACGAACCCCACCCCCCACCTCTGCCATCCCGCTATTCCACCCTCCCCTCCCCTCATGATCAAACACATGACAGGTCTAAACCCCCCAATTCCCCCACAAAGCTAACCAACCCGCCATGAACAATTAGGGGACGCGGAGGTGCCGGTAATTGGTTCCAGCCATCAGAGCTCGCAGCCCAAGGGGCCACCGTTACAGATACCATGTCGATACCAACGCCCGAGCCAGCGACCGAAAAGCAAAGACCCGTGTCCCTACGACCATGGCGTGGTCGTGGAGGCGCTGGGAACTTTGCTCCGGACAGCGAAGAGGCACAGGCAGCTGAGAAGGAGGAATTGGAGAGGAACCAGCGGCAGCAGCAGCTAGAGGAGGCGGACGTCAGAGCTAGTGTCGACTCCACGCTTTCGAAGCCGGATCAAGCGCACTTGAAATCGGGGGAGCAGGAATGGGACGTTACAGGGTGGAAGGAAGCCGGATTGTAGAAGTGACCGATGGGTGAGAGAGGAGGGGGGTTACGTGAGAAGGAGGGAAGGAGAAAAAATCTTGATGCAGGAGTTGGTGTTTCTTTGAATTTATTTAAAGGACGACTGGGGAGAAATGGAGGGATTGGGTGGATGGATTGTAAGATCCGTATTGATTTTCGCCTTTCTCCTTTTTTTTCCTTCAATGCCCTTGACAATCGGTCTTGGAGCAAATCGGGGGGGGGGAAGAGGCCTTTGCTTCATGTTTACTTGTATCGTACCATATACTCTTACTTTCTTTTACCGGTACATCCCCCAATTCCATTTTTGCCTTTTGCTTTTTCCCCCGTTCCCCTCCTCCACCACGTCGCTGTAGTGTGTTCCATCATTCCCAGTTGTGATTTTATACCTCAGGATGGTGGCGGCGGAGTTGCTGGATTCTTGGTTCGAAATGAGTGATCGGCTTCGCTTTTGCGTGCATACCGTGGGGAAGCTTTGATTTTCCTTGCACATCATGCCGTCCATCCATCGTCCACCACACCCGATATTAGACGAACCAGACACCCGGCAGCCGATTTCCCGCACCTGGCACCAGCACCATGAGCCATCCATCCACCCATCAAATCCATCAAATCCATCAAATCCATCGGGAAAGAAAAATAAAATAAAATCTATGCCCAGCCCATCCGAATTTTTACTGTCCGTGGCTGTCAATAACCTAACGCTCAAGGTGCCAAAACAAAAGATGACATGATACCCGAAAAATAATCCCTCTCTCACGCCTCGTTTTTTTTTCCTTCCTTTCTCCACATCGCACTGCGCGGCAGCAGCACTGTATCATCGATCAAAGATTCCTCCTGGATCTCGGATAAAGGGGAAAAAAAAACAATCCCATCCAGTCAAAAGGGGGGGAGGGGATGAATAAACAACCCCTACCGGTAAGTTCTAATATCAATACCGTACCCTAACCTCGCCCTACGGTAGCCAACACCACAACGTCTAATTCCTCCGTGTGAGCCTCTCCCGATACCATCCCTATACCGACACTGTGCCAGTATAAGTATACAGGTACAGTACCTTATCCCCCATGTATGAGAATGTTCATAATAATAATATGATATGTACAGTGCTCGTACTTTTTTTTTTTTTTTTTTTGAAAGAGTACGGTAGCCCGCATCTGCATGCAATCAATATACGGTACACAACTAAATCGTTGAAAAATTGCCGCAAAATAAATATATAAATAAAAATAAAAACGTCATGGTACAGTATTATGCTTAAGATACTTTTACCCCATACTTGTACCATACTATACCATACCCTATCCCATTCGTTGCAGCATGGTACTACAGTATATTTACTTATTCCCGCCCTCCTCCTCTTCCGAGCTAGCTAGTTAGCTAGCTGGCTAGCCTGGTGTTATGATGAATTGTATTTACTCGACTTTTGGCACTTATGCGGAAAGTTACCATTAGTAGGGAAGGGAGCGCGCGGGCGGGGGGGGGGTATGGTAGGGAATGTGTTTGCAATTGGACTGGTAAGGTCTTGCACTTGCATTAAACTGGTACGGTATTAGTACTGTACGTACTAATAGATTCTAATTGAGAAGAAAGAAGAAAAAAAGATATTTCACGAATTCCCTGCACGTACAGTGCAGCACAACCCCAAACCTGACGAAGTCGGCTTAACATATTCGGGGTTGTAAATCTATAATATCTTGGCTAGGATGCCTTATGAAATGTCAAGTATGGTATATACCGACCGGTATTGGCACTTGTATGATATGGGGGTAATCATTCTGGGGGTTATTAATTATTATTATTATTATTATTATTATTATTATTATTATTATAGCTAGGGCTTAGTTCCTCGCAGCACTGTTATACGCACCGGGACCGTGGAAGAAATGGATTGCATAGGGATTGTTGAGTTCAAGTGTGATGATATGATACCTAACAGAAAGGCGGCGTAGGACTTCATCGCTATGGTATCATCATAACTTAAAACATTCCGAGCCTAGCGCCTTAACGCCGCCGGGTAATTAGATCTTGGTATATATCTATTATATCCACCCATCCACCCATCCAGCCCATCTCTCGTACTAGACGGGAGCCACATTGAAAATCGGAGAACTGGAGAGTGGTGTGCGTGACAATTAAGTTGTGTTTTTTATTATTTGATCGGATGATCGTGATCTCGATCAGGAAATACCGTATCATACTCGTGCTCGATAAGTTAATACTCTACTAAGTCTTTGTATTATATATATCGTAACTGGCAGATATTGTGCCCCGGTCCTCCAAGTTAACTTGCCATCGTCTGCGAAACACCTTCTAGCGGAGAATTCGGGTAGTCACTTTTGCCTACTTCTGGTTGATCCCCTCCACCCCTCCACCCCTCCACCGATGAGTATCATAAAATAGTCCTCGTCCTGTCCTCAGAGTAGGAAAGCCTTGGGGGGTGGCAGCACTGTACTCTACTCTACTCTACTCTCTTGAGTATATATATATATAGGTAGAATACCTTTTTCCCTTTTCTTCTCGTCCAAGGGGTTTTTGGAAGGGAGGAATACTATATCTATCCATCAGGATTGCCGTGCCTGCCCGCACAGTACTCGAGCACTGTACTCAAGCAACGCAGTGTAATATTGCAGTGCAGTCTCGTGTAATGTGATCGCGGCCAGTTTGGTTCCTGACCCACCCTGGGCCAGACACAAAAAAAAGATGAAAATAAGAAGCAACCAGAATACCATAATAGGAATGGAAAATCGGATTTTGGAGATATTCTAATATCGTTTCCATGCGGTTTCGTTTCGAATATGGGGGTTTTTTTTTTCCTTCTTTTCTTTTTCCGTTCGGTTTTGTCTTACCGCCTTTTTATATTCCATTCCCCCCGGTGCTTGGAGGAGGTTTTTTTTTTGACCGGGGTTCCCCGCATTTTATTTTTCTTCCTCCCTTTGTTTCAACCAACCCTCTTCGGCTTTTTTCTGATTTTTGAGTTTCGGTTCTTGTGCTGCCGGTAGTCATGGAGATCTTGTGATGGGAATTGTAATTTGTGGGGTTTTTCTGGCATAATGTATCTATAACTGGCGGGTAGGGAATGGTTGGTATGTTTTTAGTTACTAGTAGAGCCGTCGTAGCTGTAGTAAATACTGTAATGGAGTTAGTCCAATTATCATTGCTAGAAGTGAAGTTATCACCATTAGTAACTATGATCCGGTGCAAGAGAAACCATCCAGTAGGGAAGTTTTACATAATCCCTCGTCCCTGCCCTCCTGTAAAGTACTGCACGGTATCATATACGAAAATAGCTCCTCTACCAATGAAGCACGGCACGGGTACAGTACCGTATGTACCATAACATCACCTCCATCGATACCGTACCCTACCAGAAGGAATTAATTTCTTCCGCCCTTCCCTTCCTCTCGAACCCCAACCAGCCCACTAAATCCGTTCCTGAAAGGAGAGGGAAAGGAAGGGAAGAGGGAAAAAAGAAAGGAAATTCCCCAAAAGGCCTCTGAAAAATCAGGCGGAAGAAAAGAAAGAAAAAGAGGGTGGGGTTCAAAGAGGTGGTTCCTGCTCTTTCCTCTCGGTGTCGGCTGCATGGTCAGGGATTGAGAAAGAAAAAAAAGAAAAGAAAACCCCATTTATTCAAGTCCCATCATTCACTCGTTCGTTCATCGATGCAACCACAAAAAAAAAAAGAATTGGGAAAAAAAAAAAGGAAGAGCTTGGGTTATTTATTCTTTCGCTCTTTAAAGGAGGGGAGGGAAGAAGAAAAGCGTGGGATTCGGGACGTCGTCTGGGGACGATGCTTTTCTGTAAATTTATCCTGTCAGACAGCTAGGTTTGAGAAGAGGTCTGGTATGTTGGTAAATGGTATGTGCAGTACTAACTAGTAAGTAGCCCAGTCCTGGTACCGTACTCGAGTAAGTGAGTAAAAGAGGAAAAAAGGTGCCAATTGGATTCAATTGGGTTCATTTTCACGAAAGCGGATCTCCCACGACCCTGCCTTGGTTGCCGGTACAATACATCGCAACTGCACAACAGTACTGTATGGGGGGGATGATGCATTGCAAGAGGGAAAAAAAAAAGGAAAAAAGAGACAAGTACTTGAGCACGGTAAGGTCGGGGGAGAAGGAGGAGGCGGAGGAGGCGGAGGAGGAGGAGAGAGGTTTTTCCTTTTCCTTTTTTTCCCCAACTCCCCCCCCTTATCTTCATTAACAAGGGGGGTGAACCCTCGTGATCGCGCGATTTTGTATGAGCAACCGATTTGTTCAAGTTCGACCCTCTTCCTCCCCTCGCTGAGAAGAGAATAGAAGAAATAAATAGTTCTGGTCCTTGTGAGGCTGTTGCAATTCCTCTTGTATATGATACTTCTTTGGGAGGGTTATTCTTTTTTCTTGCAGTTTCCTAAATACAGTACAAGTTACTAAACCTGCCCCTCCGAAGGAAGAGAAGAGGAACAAGAAGGAGAGTGAGAAGGGAAGGAAAAGAAGGAGAGATCAAGCACACCCCCCCCCCCACACTCCATATCATACATAAAACCCGCGGCTGCGGATCTTGATAACATAGCTTGAGTGGTGTTTTAGCGGATAATCGTTGATACCGTTTTTCTTCCTCTCCGTCTTGCATCTTGCATTCTTGCATACTTTCCTCTTACTGTTGCTCCCTCTTGTTTATACACTCGACTACATACAGGTGCAAGTCGATACTATACGAAACTCTCCAAAATAGTCTTCTTTATTATTCATTCACGAGTTCACAACGGTGTAAACCGTTTGTTGTACGAAAATAGAGCCTGAAAATCAAAGCAAAGCAAAGCAAGAGTGAGGGAAAAAAAGAGAGAGAGAGAGGTTGCTCCAATTCAACCAAGCGCTTTCCAAATCCGTATTTAATTGAGAGAGGGAGGGCTGATCTTTTCTTCTTTTTTTTTCCTTTTTTCCTTTTTTTTTCTGGTTTGAAAGAAGGGGATTTTTTTTTCCTGTCCAACCGACCTATCTACGAACCGCGAGCAAAGCACCCTCCCCTTCCCTTTCTCCGCATCGATATTTTTTTTTATAAACTTTTTTCTTCCTTATACCTTGCCCACTAAGTTTTACGGGTGCACTAGCCTATTTTTTCCCGTTCTTTTCCATCTCTTCGAACTATCTTTTTGGCACTACCTGTTCCATCGCTTGTTCAGAGAAGGAAGACGGAAGAAAGGCAGAAAGAAAGAAAAAGAGAAGGAGGGAAGAAGAGAAGAAGAGAAGCAGAGAAAGAAAGGTCTGAGAAGGAAGGAGCAATCAGTATAGGGAGCAAGCACTAAACTCCGGTTGCGGGGTTTGGATAATATTGTACGGTACGCACACAGACAGAGAGAGAGGAAGCTCAAAAGATAAGCGGAGGAAAGAAGGGGAGAACAAGGAGAAAAAATATCAAATCAGGAGCTACCTACCTACCCGCTAAACAGTGCCATAGAAGGAGGAGAAGAGGGTAATGGCGGCTACAAAGGTACGGACTGACCGAGAGCTTATCTTTTTATCTCCATTTTATTTCCTCTCTAGAGATTTGTAGGAACTAGGGATCGCCGGGGTGGGGGAAGGGTAGAAGGAGGAAGGGGAAAAAACGGAAAAAGAAAGGGTTAATTAAAGAGGATAACGAAGGGTTCTAACTAACAAATTAGGACTCACTCTCTCCACGTTACCATCCACCATCGACACCGAACCGACCTCCGGCATTACACATCAAGGACGTTCCCGTAAAGACTCCTCCTCCATCGTCGTCATCATCGTCGCATCATCGGCCGCCGTTAGGGTCATCGGGGTCAAGCCATAGGATTACTAGGAGGAAGAGCATGTCTTCAACGTCCGGAGCAAATATCGCAGCGGTCGTACAAGCTGTGAAAGATGGAGGCGAGACACCATTTGCTCTCCCGGTTCCCACTGGTGGGATGGGAAGGAGTCCGGGTGGTGCGAAGGTGCTGAACGGCGGTGTTGGTGTCGGTGGGATGGAAGGGTATCCGAGCCCGCCGAGTAGTCTACCTACTGTTGGTCCACTGAACGGGGGTGTTGGAGGTATCGGGGGAGCTATTTCGGGGATTGCGTTTACGAGGAAAGTTGGTAGCCTTGTTGGCAGTGGTGACTGTGCAATTGCAGAGGGCCATGCTTCTGACGTTGGTCGGCCGGCACGAAGTAGGAGGGCAAGCGAGGGAGCTCATGTTCATCTGGGGGAATCCGGTGATGGTGTTGGGGGAAGGGTTACTAGGGCAAGAAGTGGGAGTGAGCTTAAGTGTGATAAGTGCGGGAAGGGATATAAGCATAGTTCTTGTTTGACCAAACATTTGTTTGTCCCCCCCCCTCCTTGTCCTTAACTGGTTTCGCAGGAACAAGAGCTACAGTTCACTGCTCCTGCCTACGCTTTGTTTGATTGGACATCTCTTCCCGAACTTTATCTCTCAATTTCCCCACCCCCTGTCCTATCTCCCTTCGCAGCCCCAGCCGAAACAGGCAGAACACATATGTCCAACTCAATGTCTAGCTATTGAGCTAGGCTGCATCATCCTTTCGTGCCCCTGTACCCTTCAAGAGCAGTCGGGAGCCGTATTTTTGGCCTTTGGCTTCTGGGTATTGACATTGTGGCCGTAATATAGATGGGAGCACACACCCGAATGGTCCTACACGTCCAAGCTTCTCATTTCTAAGCACCAGCAAGTACAACTCCTCGAAGCAGCTTCAATATTAGTTTCAATGAACCCAACAACCCCTCCGGCTTCATCATCAGGTGCATCAAATAACGAGAGTAATTCCTCAACAAATGACAGTTCATCTAGCTCAGACGATACTACACCTCCACCATCAGTGTTTTCGGGATCAGATGCAACAAGCCCATTACCTACGCCCAGAGGGATCCGTAATGGAGCAGGCAAACCGGGAAAGAGATATTCATCAGGCTCATATTCACGGTCTTACCAAGCTCCAACCGGGAGTGGAGCATTGGCAGGAAGCGCACCCAATTCGACAGCATTCCCTAGCCACTTTTCACATCACCGACCTTCAAGACCACGTGCGGGGAGCTCCGCTAGTAGCATTAGAGGATCACACATGACTTCTCCGGCTATTAGGCCAACGACTATAACTCCGGAGGATGAAGCGCTTGCTGCGGCTATCGAGTTACTGAGTTGTTCGTTCAACACTCCTGTTATGGGACCTACTGTGCCATTAGGGAGTGTCCCGAGAGGAATCGCTGGACTGAGCTCTCCACCCGTTTCCGGAAGGCCAGGTTTCTTGGGGCCTCCGTTGAACGATGTCGTGGAGATGAAAAGAGAAGAAGGGGAAGAGGGAGACGATGTACGGATGGAAGATCTAGAGGAGCGAAGGAATATGATGATGGAGGAAGATGGTGATGAAGACGAGGAAGAAGAAGAAGAAGAAGAGGGGGACGAGGACGAGGACGAGGACGGGGACGGGGTATGGAAAAGAGGAGGGAGAAGTGAAGAGGAAGAAGACGGTGTCTTTGGACAAATGGAGGAATAGACGGGGGAAATTTTCTGGGTGGTTGGCGGGGGGAGGGGTACACGCGGCGGGGTTGGAAGGCTTCTTATCACGTCACCGAATGAGATGCGACAATCAAACAAAAGAGCACAGGACAAAAGAGATATGTTACCTCGATGACAAGAAAAAAGAAGAAAAGAAACAGGTCGCAAATGTACACGCCCACATCAATCATATTCGCTTTTTATACATACGTTTATTTATTTTCCTATCACGGTGTTTTGGGAGCATTTGGAGAACTGGAGAGGGAATCCTAAGAGAAGCACGAAAGAAGCAACGGATGTGATCCAGCGGGCGAACCACAGAACGGAGGAACAGGGTTGAGGGGGGGCCGAAAGAAGGAAAGAAGTAAAGAGGATATGAACCGACTTCTCCTGATGTGATATCATGGACCAAAAAAAGCCATTCCCGAAGTGCTTTTTGTATTTTTTGTTTTGATTTACGGCGGTACTAGCAGTCGTTTTCCTCTCCTCACCTTTCGAGAAATGGGTGGTGGTGGTGCTTGTGTTTCCTTTTTTTGGGTCGTTGACGCATGCGTTGGCAGTGGAGGGTTGGCCAGTTTTTTTTTTTAACTCTTCTTTTAATGCTGGTTACTATCGTTTGGTGTGCCCCTCCAAACCCTGCCTCCCCTGTCCGTCGTTTTGTCTTTCAAATTCCCCATACCCATACCGGTTTTTTTTTTTTCATTATATCATACCCCAACCCTTTCCTTTAAAGAGTGTTTATTGCCTATTTTTTTCTTTTCTTTTCTTCTTTCTATTTTTCTAACGTCCGGTGTTTTTGTTTTTTTCTCGTTGCGCATCTTGTGCTCGGATTGGATCGCTAAGCCCACGTGATTTTATCTCTTTCTCTGGCGAGACACCGGTCATGTACCAGTACTCGAATATGCAGGGAAGGGAAAGGATTCAAAGGAAGGAATGGAGGGTAGCCTATTGGTAAGGGAGCTGTCTTTGGTGTGTTTTTATTTAAGAAAGGGTATCTTCGTATTATTTTGCTGGCGAGTTTTTTTTTCCCTTTTTCCCCCCCTTTTCCTCCCTTTTGCCTTCTACCGTATCATGCCCTTCTACTCTACAATCCCGATTTTTTGTTTCCGGAAGGAAAACAAGAAAAAACAAGAAAAAAAACAAAAAAAGTACAGAAATTACTTAGCCTGTTGAATTCCCTGGGGGACAAAGACAATTGAACAGAATTGGATATATTTTTCTTCTAACAACCTGCCGTAACTACGAAGCAAGAACTGTACCTCTTCTGTCTCATGAAAGTGCTGCCTGTTCTGCCTTGCATGTGAGAGTTTTTTTTTTTGTGTCCGGGCCTTCAATGCTTTTTGCATGTGTGAGTGCGTGTGCATACCGGTATGTGGTGTGTTGCCAGTACCCAGATACTACCACAGCACCCGCACCCACAAAAATATACCGTGAATGAATAAGTGCCGACGACAACTAACTTCCTCCTGGCTTCCGGACTGTTGAAGTAAGAGACGTATAACGAGCTAGGGATTATTCTAGCACTTCTCATCGGTGGCTTACAGTCAACCGGCGGAACTCTGGGGAAGATGAGATGGAGTGTTGGCAACCCAAACGGCATTGATGGCGCATATTAGGCAGCTTTGTGGAGGTAGGGGGGGCTGGCGTTTTGAGGGTTTGAGTTGGGTGGTGGGGAGGTAAATGTTGATGAGATCGGCAGGGGGGAGATATTCAGATCGTGATGGCGGGGGGAGGGACTTTCGCTTTATCGAAGTATTGGACAACAACTCTCCTCCCTAAACACCCTCTCCCCCCCCCCATTTTCTTAAACTTGTTGCATGAGGGTTTCCGACTAGAAGAGGTTGTTTGAGATTCGGTTGTAGACAGATTGGGTCTGGGATCGGCAGCCATGGGGAGATGGAGTGTGGTGGTGGTGGCGGTGGCGGGAGTGAGTACTGGTACAGTACGGTACTGCTACGGTACCAAGAGGAGCAGGAGGCGGAGGGGTGAGATTCCAGTCCTCGAGTACTGTGCCGAACGACGTGTCCGGCGATCTACTATGATAGCGTGCTTCACTGGAAATGGCGGGGGTGTGGGCTCTGCGTTGATCGGCTTAAGAAACTCAAGGCGCAAGCAAGCGCTGCAGTGTTAATGTTGAAGGCGGCTGCTATCACTCGTACTGTCTCAACATAGTCCCGAGGGTCGTACACGCCAGAAAGCTATTCGACCAAGACCACTATATATTACCATATATATTGCATTTAGGGAAATAGATAGAAAACACGAGTTTTACTGAGATGAGGAGCTACTCGAGCCCATATTCAATTGCATGAATCTAGGTTTGCCCTGTCTTTTCTTTCTGTCCCCCCCCCCTCCAACATGGTTAGGGTATGCAAATAAGTATTACGCACTTTATTTCGTGCAAGGATGCAATTTTATTTTATTTCCTCACTTTCTTGATGGCATTCCGTCGCCTCGTGAGGATCGTGGGAACCTCTGTATGGAAGATCCAAGATTCTTATCGGGCTAGTGAGATAGTGTCAAGACTTTCAGACAGGACTGACCTCAGGGGACGGGAGGTGTAATCCAACAACTATAGGCTCTGGCTTTCTGCGAGAGATCAATGATACTGCCGGGCTGAGCTTAGAAGGGCATTGGTAGCTTTTGGTGCGAGCGAAATAGTACCGCACTGTATCTCAAGAACCACCGAATCGGTAGGACTGTACATGGGCCGTACATACATACATGTATGCAGAATCCATCACGGGCACTTTTTCCCCTCTCGCAGCTTTCTATACGTTACTGGAGTAGTGACATATGTTTTTTCCCCCCTCCCTTCCCATATACCAGGATACAGTCTGCCCTAAAATTGCAATTGCAATTCTATCCTGTGGCTATGATTGTATGAAGGTGAGTGTTTGCATTCGAACGCTCGTGGTAAGAGGATGGGACCGAATTTGCCAGACGGAGGCCAACGCCGAGTAATCACACTAAAGCTTTAGGATCCAAATTAGTTTTCTGCTTTGTTGCGTCTATCTGTACAGCTGGCCATTCATCGCCTGGCGAATAGCAACGAAACGAAGGGATAGCCACTTTATGCCAGCTGCGAAGGAGCTGCAGCCTTCGATTTGCTGGGAAGCAACACGCACGCCCAGGCGGCCTGTCATAGGGGAGATACTCGAGCAGGAAGAGGAAAGGACTTTTTAGAAAAAAAAAGTTGATAGAAAAAAAGAATAGAGGGAGGGGTTTAGGCGGGGGCGAGGCAAGTGCTACGACAACGCAGAACCGCTTTCCCATCAACCATCCAGTTTTATTTTTTTCTTTCTCCCTTCTCTCCTCGCTATCATTTTTTTTTCTTCTGTTCTCCCCAGATATCCCCTTCTCCACAGGCCACCGATAGAACGAGCTCCCACCCACACAATTAGAGAAATTTATGCTAAGCGCACACATAGATAGAACAGACCACACACAGAATTTCGTGCTCACACACATTTGGCGCAAGCTTAGGGAGCTAGAGTGCAGAAGGATGGACAGATACTCACCACGCCTGAACACGTATGCAAGCAGGAAGCAGATGAGACTCACTGGCCGCCGACTCACCGCCACCCCCTTCTGTCTCCACTCTCTCCCCGTCTCACTCTCTCCCTCCATTTGTTCGTTCTCTCGTTCGTTCGTTCCTATCGTACCCTACCCTACCGGTATCCGCATTCTATACTTCCAATATCTCTCTCTTTCTTAACCTATACCAGCACTCGCTCACTATCCCTCACTCTCTATTTGTAGAAGAATGCTTGCCAAAATGCTCTAATTAGAACGCATTGATTGTGTGCACTTTCGCCCCGATATGGCCGCTCGCTATCAGTGAGGGAAAAATACACGCCGCTTGGGTTGGGGTTGGGCCGCTCGCTGGCTGGCCCTTGGTCAATTGAACGGGGGGGGTGGGCAAGAGAGTGGAGGGATGTTCTATGTACAGTACAATGACAACAACATGGCAGACAAGCCTCCTTTCCCTACGGGCTTCGCTGGCCAGCGTGGCCGGCGATCTGGTCTGCACCGCTCTCCGGACTGCTGCTTCTGCTTGCTTGCCTGCTTGTTGCTTGCCTCGTTCGTTCGCTCATTCATTATTCTCCCTGTGTCTATCAACTCCCTCCTGCTTCTGATACTTTATTCTGCTCTCGCCTGCCTCTCCGTGACACCGCTGCCTCTTTTTTCTCTCTCGCCTTCTCTCGCACTCACTCTTTCCCACCACCACCACCACCCCATCCTCCCTTCACTGCTGTTTTGCCGTGCGGTTTACTGTAACCCCCCCCTTTTACCTCCAGCCTGTGCCCCCTTGAACCCCTCACACCTTCCATCACCACCCCTCCCTCACATCTAGTCTTCCTTCTTCCACTCCCATCACACACACACGCCCAATTCCTCCTTTGTTGATCATTCCTCTGCTCGCACCCTCACTAAGCTGTGTGCTCGGTCAGCTCAGTCACTCACTCCCTCATTCCCGGTAAACCATCCACATTCGCGGCCGTACGGAGCCAGGTCGTACCCAGCACCCGCACCCCACACACGTCGAGGCTCTTCTCTTTGCTTTTTCCCTTTTTTGATACCGGTAGTCCCCCCCAAACAAAGCGAGCCTAGGGTGGGGTCAACAAACACCATAAAAAGTTTTTTGTTTTTCTTTCCCTTTTTAAACAGGTCACTTTAAACGTGCGGTACAAACGTGTTCCACAAATTTATTTGCGCTCTGCTCTCTCGTCTTACTTGCCTTCGTCCATAGATAGTCATATTCTCCGGTATATAATAGACCTCTTCTTGTTTTATCCATCAAGTTCTCCCAAACCTCGCGATTCAAATTCTAATTCGCTTCATGGCTGGAAGGTTAGGCACAGTAGCGTCCCTCCCGAGCGGACATTGACACAACAGGGCCATCCTCCCTCCCCGAGTGCTTCCTCTCCTTCTATCTGCACGTACAGTGTTTCCATAAACGGAGCTACCATTCCCGAAACTACGCCCTACCTTGAGTTCCCTTCTACGACGACTCAAAGGAGTTACCAGCAAGTCGGACGGGCTTGCGCCGCTCACTGCATCGGCGGAATCGAGTTAGCCGTTTTATGTACGACGAATTGAGGTGGAAGCAATCAAAATGGCAGCATCCATAGTTCACATCCCTTTGTCTCCTATGACTCTGGAGATCAACTCCGTTTCATCAGAATACGTAACCTGGGTGGTAAGTTTTACTGCAAGCTCCGCTGTTGACTAAATCTAATTTTAATTTTTTAATTGTGTTTAACCGTGTAGTATCGATGGCGAAACGTTGATTTATCGGCAGATTTCGAAACGTATGCTACTTTCACATTCGCGGTGTTTGTTGAAGGAATTTTGGGCTGACAATTGCTGCAGATATTCACAAAATTTTGGCCACCCAGACGGCTGGGTTTGGCGAATGCTCTTCCAGCAAAACGTCGACTCGGCCGGAAATCGGGTATATGGTATTTTCCTTTACGTTGTTATGACCGACAATGAGCTCCAGGAGCGGAGCTGGACTCGAGACATCCGCTACTTGCAGTTTGTCATCCTCAATTCTGAGGGTCGACAGTTGAAGGACAAGAGCACGGTCGCTGTTTACCGTGAGAACCAACTGTCGTGGGGCTTCCCAGGACTGCTTGACAACAGCATATTGCTTCGAGACCCCGTCGTCAACACAAGACGTACCGTCGATATCGTATGTCGGCTGAGATACCACCCGGATGGCGAGAAGATGCGAAGGCCATTGAGCCCAACTATGACCGGTAACTTATTAGGAGGTTCCATGATTAGTGCCAATCACGCGGCTGCCCGAGCCGCTTCTGCTCCGGCGAGCTACTGGGACCAGAAGACGAGTGGCGTGTCCGTTGTTGATCCTGTAGGGAAGAATCTCCGATCACTAATCAATAGCCGAAAGTACTCTGATTTGGAATTGGTTGTCGGTCCAGATAGGCACGTTGTTCATGGACACAAAGCAATCCTTGCAGCTAGAAGCGAATGGTTTGAGGCGGCACTGAGACCGGGGTTTAGGGAAGCAAGAGAAGGAAGGATTATTTTACCGGACGAAGATCCCAAGATTTTTGAAGCCCTCTTGGAGTTCCTATACACCGGAGAATACCCATTAGCATCGAACATGAATACAAATGGTTACATCCCAGGATCCCCAAGTGTTGTCGTTGCGGCAAAAAAGTCTACACCAGATGGCATGCACCTTTCGCCACGGTCCCCCCCCAACATTCCACCACGTGGCATGGATGATGCCGTGTCAACGGTTGCCAGCAGTTTTGTCGAATCACAACAACCACCAGAGGAGCCAACCTATGACTATCTCAACACCTATGATAATACCGTTGAGATGATGGACGAAGAGGAGGAACTAGATGAACAAAAATACGCATTGTTCTTAATGGCAGACAAATTCGGAATCTCCCAACTCAAGAGCCTTATTCGGATCCATCTTATGAATGAATTACTTGACCTGGCGAGCCCCAATCCACCCAGCCAGAGACTATTGAGGTTGATCAGGTTCGCCTTTGAAGACTTGCCAGAGAGCACATCTACCAGAAAAAGGGATAGTGGGGTGGGCTCCTCGCTCAATGGATCAGGGATGATGCCAAGAGAAGGAAGTCCTAGCACCGGATACACACATGGATATGTTTATGGTGGCGGTTCAGGAAGCGGATACCCGCTCAACGACCCTATGGTAGCAAGCTCTGTCATGGAGAATCGAGAAGGCGCGGCTTCTGCTTTTGGTCAAGCGGCTGAGGGAAGCGATGTTGGGTTGGCTATGACAACTGAGCGAAGAAGTACAAGCAGGATCAGCAACTCAAGCAGTATGAATGGTACCAGTAACGGAAACGCAAATGGGGGATACAGAGGTGGCATTTATGGAAAGGACAACGAAACCGCTTTGCTACGGGAAAGCATCACAACTTATGTGGCCAAGATGTTCCATGCGGTTAGACAGTTAGAAGGGTTCGATGAGTTGTTGAGAGAAGGAGGCGAGATGGGGGGCTTTGCCCGGAAGGTGATGGATAGCATGTTTAGACCTTGAAATAATTCATGAAGGATGGGCGCACATGAGCGGAGTTTTTAGGTTCGGTCAATTGCTTTTCACGGGTGTTCGATGCTCAGCGTGGCAGACGCCATTTTTTTTTCACTTTCTCTCTTTGTTTTCTTTTTCGGAGGCTACATTTCTCTTTTGCATCCAGCACTCAGAAAACACTTTCTGATGTAGAAACTTTATTGCTTCTTTCTATTTGTTTTCTCATCTATACCTGGCGGCTTCTTGCATTTACGAACGACAATGAAAAAAAAACACTCGTGGGATACAGATTATTATTTCTCTCTTCTCATCCTCTTTCGCTATTTCACCATTTCATCGAGATTCTCTCTTCTTAGAAAATAACAAGGGTGGCGGGCAGGGCCTAGTTTTCATTTTCGTCTTCGATTCTTAAGAATCTTGGTACTTAACTTTATATCCATTTTCCTCTTTTTTTGGTCCCAACTTCTAGGACTCTTTCTCTTCCTCTTTCTCTGGAGTCGTGGGTTTGGGTAGTTGCCGTCTTTTTTCTATTTTTCCATGCCTCTCCTCCTTTCCCTTTTTCTTCACCTCTTCCCCTTCGGCTTAGCTTTATCTTAGCTTAGCTGGATTGCCATCATGCTCTTATGTGCTCATGATTATGATAGTAATGATATGAAATTAATGACTTCTCGGAGTCTATTGAGGGCCCTAATGTCCTGGTGCCTGGCGGCTGTGGTCACAATCGGTCGCTCATGGTGATGCTTTGATAGTCCGTTTTGTGAGAGATATTTTTTGTTCCAATATTAGGGATTGGTCCTTTACCGGACCGGCTGACCACATAACCGATCACTCTATATCACTCGAATTACGCTTAAGTTCTAATTTGGCAAATTTTTGGTCTACGACAGGGTGGGTTTTGTGGAGCCCTAACCCTGAGGCTCAAAAACATGGAATAATGCCTGGAAGGGAATTGATGTACTCGTATGGTATGATACGGTAGTAGTACCGCAGTTATGGTAACGAGAGGGATCAACCGCATTGTCTTAGAAACTTGAAACGTCAATTATTTTTTATAGATACTCACCTTGTCAGTGTGATAATATTTCTCTTCTCGCTTTCTTCTTTCTCCTTTCTCGGACAGGAATTGCGTTTAACTTGGTGCGCGGTCCTGGGTTTGTTTACCGGTATTCGGTTGACCTTTAGGTTTGCAGGTGTCACAACATCGGAATGCCCCTCCATTACCCCTCATCAACCCCAACCGTTACCAGAGCACTCACCACGCTACTCCTCCGGCAATCCCTCTCGCAGCCACCGCCACGCTCACTACTTCTGCTGCCTAGACTGAACATCCGAGCAATGAGCGAATCAGCTATGCCGCCGAAGGGAGGGGAAAGGGCGCCAAAGGAAGGAGAAAAGAGAAAAGGGAAGGCCGGGAAGGAGAAGAGAGGGTTTGAGTTGAAGGTTCCTAAAGGGACGAAGGATTGGGAGGGGAAGGATATGGTTATCCGTGATAAGATATTTTCTACCATAACGGATGTGTTTAAGCGTCACGGGGCGGTTACTATTGATACTCCGTACGTATTTGCTCTCTTTCCCCCTCCTTTGGCGGAGAAGAAGCAAGTAAACAAACATGCAAGGCAAGCAAACATAATTGACCTGGGGATGTTAGTGTCTTCGAGCTCCGCGAAGTCCTCACGGGTAAATACGGTGAAGACTCCAAATTAATCTACGACCTCGCGGATCAGGGCGGAGAAATCTGTTCCCTGCGTTATGATCTAACGGTCCCGTTCGCACGCTGGCTCGCCATGAACCCATCTATCCAGAACATAAAACGCTACCACATCGCCAAGGTATACCGCCGTGATCAGCCCGCTATGACCAAAGGCCGGATGAGAGAGTTTTACCAGTGTGATTTCGATATCGCCGGCACCTACGATCCTATGCTTCCTGATGCTGAGATCCTGAGGATCACTACGGAGATCTTGGACAGTCTAAACTTGGGGAGTTATACTATCAAAATTAATCATCGGAAGATCCTCGATGGGCTGTTTCAGATCTGCGGTGTTCCGATGGACAAGATTCGGAGTATTTCCAGTGCGGTAGATAAGTTGGATAAGGTAGGTCGAGTGATTTTGTGTGCTGTGATGGTTTACTGATCTATTTATTGCCTAGGCTTCCTGGGAAGACGTGCGTAAAGAGATGATAGAGGAGAAAGGATTAGATCCAGAAGTCGCCGACAAGATCGGAGAATACGTCCAGAAGAAGGGTGGGAAAGAACTGCTGGATGAGCTATTACAAGATGAAACCTTGACCAGCAACGAATCTTTCGCTAGCGGCATCAAGGATATGAACCTTCTGTTTGGCTATCTCGAAGTGTTTTCCGTCATGCCAAAACTCTCTTTCGACCTTTCCCTTGCTCGCGGGGTAACCCTCCCCCTTTCCTCACCAATTCACCCAAAATCTAACTCGAAAACCAGCTAGACTACTACACCGGCATAATCTACGAAGTAGTGACTGAGGCCTCCGCACCACCAGCTGGCAAATCTACCAAATCGCGGCGGGCGCCTAGATCCGACGATCCAGACGCCGACCGTTCTAATGACGACTCCATCGGCATCGGCTCGATCGCTGCAGGCGGTAGATATGATGAACTAGTCGGCATGTTTGCCAACAGCGTCAAGGGCCGTGTCCCCTGCGTCGGCATCTCCTTCGGTGTAGACCGCATCTTCAGCATTACAAAGGCACGCATGGCGGGCGAAGTCCGCGGTAATGAAGTCGAGGTGTACGTCATGGCGTTTGGCACAGGATTACTCAAAGAGCGCATGGGAGTTTGCAAAATTCTTTGGGATGCTGGCGTTAAGGTCCTCTTCACCTCCCCCCTCCAGCCAGAGCGGACGCTAACAGATATAGGCCGAATTTATGTACAAAAATAAACCAAAACTCCCCCAACAATTCACTGCCGCGGAGAAGAATGGGGTCCCATTCGCTGTCGTGCTCGGCGAGGATGAGCTGAAGGGGGGCAAAGTCAAGATCAAAGAGATGGGGCTGCCAGGGGATCATCCTGAGAAGAATGGTGTGGACGTTAGCATGGACGACCTGGTCGCTCAGATCCGTAAGAGGCTCGCGCAAAAGGAGGAACGTGCCGAGGCTACTGGCATTGAGGGAGATTTGCAGGGAGTTGCCCTGGGGGAGGAGAAGGCTCCTGAGACGTAGATCATTAAGTAGTTTGTGCGCCCTCTTGCTAGAAATGATATATTTAACTTAGATCTCTTCCTTCCTTCCTTTCCTTTCCTTCTTCCTTCCTTTCCCTCCCCCTTTTGCCAGAATTGTGCATGATAAGTCGCTAGTGTGTTCCAGTTATAGCAGTGACCTCCATCAATTGCGCGGAATTTTTCGAGTGACCTCTTGTGAACACCAAGGGGGGAAGCGTTTAAACCCCTACCGCTATCATTTGACGCCCAAGCACGTGGTTTGGTCAGGCTCTGTCACCGCCACATCCAGACATCCATTATGCAACGGCGCCATAAAGCCCCCAAGCTCGCTTGCCCCCAGGAAACCCCCCCCTACCGTAATAGTCTATATCCCAACTTCGACCCTCACTGCATTCCTACACAGAAGGAAAAACTTTCGCAACCTCCGGGTGTAAACGACACTTTGACTGAGAACGAAAAGTAAAATAATAATAAGAAGTAGAATTCAAGAAAGAGGGAGTGCAAAAAAAAAAAAAAAGAGTTCAGCAACCGGGATTCCCACATGGTCACCCACTGTAGTACTAACCGGTCGATACGATGCTTGTTTACCGCAGAGCGGACGGGATGCGAAATTTTCATCGTTCTATGGCCGAACACATTTATAAAGTGATAACTTCCAACTCATATACGGTAGCGATGGTTGTGTTGATGCCTGGGGTAGGGCATTAGATTATCCTGGAAACACCACAAATACTGTATCTGGATAGTTCTTGGGTGAGTGCTTAAGGGGATTGATCAGGCTCACTTTTACCCTTTGGTGGGGGTATGCAGCTACGTAAGCAAATTTCAGATCATGGAAATATCGATGAATGGTCGGTATATGATGCCGATATTGGATAGCTACTATATTATCAATAGGACATTTTTTGCCAAAATCTTAACACATGAGCTACCACAATAGAAATTCATCGTTAGGCATCCTTCGGCATGATATCCGGGACTGGGCCAAGAGGTGTGATCCCCTTGGGGTTAATCTGGCTGTGCGACCTTGTGTAGTGCTATCAAGTTTATTAGCGGACTAACTCGTGCACTCCTCTGAGGATTTATATATATATATATATATATTTACCTTCTTGATGTGCTCAAAGTTTGTCGTCTCCTTAAATCCCGGAATGTCGTAATATAGATGCCTCATCCACTTATCGATTGCGGGATAACTACGATACCAGAATAAGCCCATTCATGCATGGTCCAAGGAGTATCTGGTGCGGTGTGGGGGAAGGATTTCATACTCATGCCTAATCATCCGAAGATTGCACTTGAAATGCTGGACATATACCGGGTCAAAACGGACAATTGTGGGATATAAGCGGATATCCGCCTCTGTGAGGTCCTTCCCGAGAAGGTATGGTCCATCCGAGTCCTTGAGAATCTTCTCAATACGGTCGAGAGACTCAAACAGCTTTGTGACGGCTGCTTCGTAGGGTTCTTGCTTCCTATGAGGGTGTTAAAGTCAGTAGCCATCTTGCACACACTTTTAGTCGATATCACTTACGTCGCAAACCCGGCTTTATAAACCCCATTATTCACAGTTTCATAAACCCACCCATTCAGCTCATCAATATCCTTTCTGAGGTTCTCAGGATAATATGTGACCCCCTTTTTGCTCTCGTCAATAATGTCATCAAACTCCGTGTATAAAAATCTGATAATCTCACTGCTCTCGTTAGAAACAATGGTCTGATTCTTCTTATCCCAGAACGTAGGCACCGTGTAGCGGCCCTCATAGTTCGGTTGGGCTTTGAAGTAGATATCCTTCAGGAATGATGCCCCGGTATTTGCTTCGGGACTGATAGCCACTTCCGGATACTCCGTAGCTTCTTCGATGGTGCCGAAACGCCAACCGTTCTCCCCAAGGTGCCAGTGTACTATGCTAACGCCGATTATGTCCTGTAGGCCTTTAAGCTCACGAGTGATGAGGGTTCGGTGAGCTGAGGGTTGTTAGTGTAGGTATCACGCTTGAGACCGGATTAGACTGACCCCATGGGCAGGCATAGCTAACGTAGAGGTGGTAACGACCTTTCTCAGGAGGGAATTTGGCATTGGGTTCACGAGAAACCTGGTCGCAGAAGGATGACTGGGGGGATTGTGAGAATTGGTCGTTTTTATTCTCGAATGGAAGAACTTACGGGCTTGCGATTGAATTCCCCACTTTTAGAGTCCTGTTGTTGTTGGTTAATTAGTGATCAACTAACCTGCGGAAGGCAAACTATACTGCAGCCACCCACTCGGTTATTTTCTGACCAGAAGAAGACTACCAAAGCCGATTAGCGAGCCCATTTTTCACACTAAAGGGTCAAGTTGTACCATTTCTCTGCAATTCGATTGGTGTTGTGAACTTGACCAGGCCTTCAAAGGACTAGATGAACGTGAGAAGGTTTGTCGGACAAGGGGACGGAAAAACATAAGGTTTTATGCCTTTTGGGGGCGCGGGGTATGCGGGACTTTATACGAGTAGGGACCCCGTGGGGACTGCATATGAGTTTACTAAACAATGTTCTTACTCCGCGGTCCGACATCTGACATCACAATCAGGTAGGGAGAAGTAGGGAAGCCACAAGAAAAATGATGCAACTCTAACGGCTCACTAAGTTATTTCCAAGCACTATGCAGCAGGAGATGACAAATCTTGCGCCCAGAAGGCCGATATTATGAGTCAGTGCATTGGAGGGCTTCCGTTGGTGATTTGACTACACTTGACCCCCATCTACCTTTTGAGAGATGGATAGTATTAATAAAGTAAATTTATGAGTTCATTTAACTGACCATAGTTGCTTTCTTCCCTCTCTTCTACTAGGAGGATAGCGTAGTGAAGCGGAGAGATAAAATATTATTTAAAAAGAGCAGTAACTTACCTTAGATCTATGTGATTATCGCATCCTCCTGATATCCAGGGATAATCACAAGCTCTGAAAGGCCAAGCAAGGGATCGAGTGCAAATGCTGACCTGGCTCTCGTGCCTTGGTCGTCCTATTAAGTGTTGTTGGTAAGGCCGAAAAGACGGATCGTGATCAATCCATCATTTAGGCGGAACTGATAGACGGGCAGCAACCTATGAAAAGTTTGGGTGTCTCTACCTGGGGCAAGAGAAGATTGACGATGAAAAGCTCGGAAGAGCTGTAGTTTAGCGGTGGCCCGACTATTAGATCACACACCTTAGAGATGCATCTTTGTCTCTAAGTTAGTGAATACCTCTAGAACCTTTAAAGCACTGTGATCTAGAAAACGGGGTTGCTATTGTGTTCGGTTATGGCGCGGCTCCCAAGCGCACAGTAAAGGCTAGGGTGAAAGATCTGAGAAATTTCATCACATTGTGGCTGAACAAGTTCGCACGTTATCAATTGAGCATGATCTCAATCCATAGGCACCTATTTCCAGCTCTTAACTAGTGAAATTGGGGCTATTTTAGATGCTAGCCTAAATTTATTGCTTCAGATTATAACTCGAAAAGAATTCTATGTAAATGTGTTCGGCCACAGAACGATGAAAATTTCGCATCCCGTCCGCTCTGCGGTAAACAAGCATCGTATCGACCGGTTAGTACTACAGTGGGTGACCATGTGGGAATCCCGGTTGCTGAACTCTTTTGTTTTTTGAACTCTTTTGTTTTTTTTTATGTATATAACAACAATCTTGCTTTTTTTTTTGCCCCCAACTTTTTCTTGATTCCCCCGTTCTGCTCGAGTGTTCAAGGTGTTTAAAAGACGTTCCGGTTGCTCGAAGTACCCATTGGGGTCCCCAGCCACGCAGGGGGTCGGGGTAGAACAAACAATGCTAAGTGAGGGCTCAAACTAGAGAGGTAATAGCTGATCAGCAAACAGGTCCCTCTTTTCTCTGGGCAAAGAGCCGATAGGCCAGCCAGATGCCTAATTGGTCCTAAACCCTACTCACAGATCATCACTCGCACCCTCGTCTACTGTTATGGATCAACCAATAAATAAATAACACCAGCCAACCACGCACTAATTTTTAGAGACGGGCAATCACGTACCTCCACTATGTCAAATTAAGCCCAAACCAGTTCCCGTTAGAGAGCCCATTTCCAGCAAACACATAGCACGCCTGCTACCAGAGGCCTGTCCATAATAATATAGCAAAACCTACTCTATTCCATAAGGACGCTTTCTACAAGCTGAATATGATACATCAAAAACGGGATGTTTGGCACCCCCACCACGACCATTGCCCTATATCACCATGATGATGATGATGATGACCATTACCCTCCCCATAAGACCTCAACCAAGTATGTATAATACTTGCTTTCTCCAGCCACCTTCATAGTTTGCCCACTTTCTGAAGCTCTGATAGATAAACTCCAGGCCTTGAGTTATCTCTATGTCACTCCTCCTAAGCATCTGGCTTGCACTGATAACCCCCCGAGTTCACCATCTTCACCAAGTGCATATAAGCTCCTGGTCTAATCGAAATTTCTTGCGTCACCCCCACCGTTCTTTCCCGCTTTCTAGCCCTACGAATTTCCCCGCCAACGAATCACCACGCCGCGTACGCGCAAACGAGGAAGGTTTAAAAAAATAAAAATAAAAGGAGGGACTGCTACTTTGTCCTCAGGAGAGTGTTCAATCTTCTTCTTTTGCGTGTGTGTGTGATTGCTTTTCACCACCCTACTTTCTCACATAATTTACTCATCCCCCCCCGGGTTCAACTCTGGACCTACATACATTTTGATTGATCTCTCAGCAAAAGGTTGTCGAAATATGTCTGCCTCAACACCATCACCACCGCTGATCCTATCCAAAGGACGTCGGCAGCGTGGGCGTGCTGGATCCGTCATTAATCCTTCCCCACCAGTACCTCCCCCTCCCCCACCCAATTCTCCTTTTACACCTGAAGCGATTTCTCATTTTTCTTCTGCTTCTTCTTCCCTTGCTCTTACTTCTTCTCCATCCGCCGCCTCCTCCTCCTCCTCCTCCTCCTCCTCCTCCTCCCAACCCCCACCCCAAAACATCCGTGAGGATGGGTACATCTACCTGCAAGTTGAAATTGGCTTCGACCGCCAGCTCCCAGCACCCTGGGCGAACGGGCGCGAACCACCCGGCCACTTCTGCCTGGTACCTCGCCCAGAGAACATAGGAAGGAAGTACTTCCTCCCGGGCCCGCACCGGCACTGCGAAAAGTACTACGCGAGCTGCGACCACCGCTCCTACGAGAGCTTCGTAATGTACAACGTGTCTGCCACGCACGGAGTCGTGACCTCGTTCATGGTGGTGGTCCCCCTGCTGCTGGAAACCAGGCCCTGCCGCACCCTCAGCCTCATCGAGGACGCCATCAAGAGGGCCTTCCCGGAGACGGGCAACCTGGAAAACTACAGCGAGATCAGCGTGCGCATCGGCGTCGAGGCCACCAGTCTGAGGATCTGCACTCTCCGCCAATTGCGCAGGATATTCATGGGGCTAGCGCTGTTCGGGGGGAGGATGGTGGAGTTGGGCGCTTTCACCCTCAAGGCCCCGTTCCTGGAGACTTATCCTGCCGAGTTCGAGTCGCCGGAGGTGGCGTACGGGTTCATAGTGCACTTGGATGGTTGCTACGAGGTCGGTAAAATACTGGCCTTCTTTGAGGAGGGCGGGGTGGGCGGAGAATTGCCGCTCGGAAAGTACTGGCAGGAGACGGGGTCGCTGAGCAGCTCTGGCTCGCTCGACCTTATCTGCTACACTACCTACATCCAGCACGTCGTCATACGTGCTACCCTAGAGCGTTGCGTCATGTTCCTGTGGACCGCGATGCATACACCTGCAGAGAGATTCATGGCCTGGGCGCGCTGCGGGGTGAGTCAGTTGGAGTTGGATGGGTTCGGGTGCGGGAATTATGGTCAGATCAATGCCAACGACTTGGAGCCAAATAGGGGGTGGAAGGCTGAGGGCGATGTGGTGATGGAGTGGGAGGAGGAGGAGGAGGAGGAAGTGACCAGCGAATATCTTCCAGAGGGAGAGCAGGATGACAATGACTTTGATGAGGAGTGTCAAGTGACCTTTATTGAGGATGCTGATGGAGAGAGGGCGGAATTAGCCGGACCTTCGTCTTAGCCCTTCCTTGCCGGATCAATACTGGCTCTAGTATTTAATCCTACAGTACTATAGAATGTACTGCATTTCCATGCGCCGCTACTTGTAATTTGGCGTATAAAATAAATTTCCTGACGGATGCCAGTGGCGTGCAAGGCCGAACTGCGCCCCGTCTGTTGTCTTGATCCGACTGTTCCTTGATCAGCCCGTCAAAACACAAACCTAACCAACACGAGTGACATGCCGTGTAATACAAACCACGAATAAAATCACGTGACACTCAACCCAGCCATTGACCCAGAAAATATACATTCAGCCAACTCGAGTTCATACTAAGCACGGCAACCGCACTGTTTTTATCAATGAAGAATTGGTGAAGTTGTCAAAGGGGAGTATCAATCAGCCGATCGTAGATCTGACTCTGTGCTCAACTAAAGGCTCGGAAACGCAAGAAACACAGGTGGGAATTAAGACAAACACCTTTAACAAATGAAAACTAAAGCCGGCAAAGAGGAAGCGTAGATACAGGTAAAGATTATCCTAAAAAAAGGACAATATCCAACCCCACAAGAGAAGAAAAAAACGAAAATGAAAAAAAAAGAGAGATTGCCAAACCCGAAAACAACATCGAAAGGAAGATTCTAATTCTTCTTCCCGTGAACCGAGTAATAGTTGCTCATATTGACAAGTGTCTTTTTTCCAGTTTTCGGTGCAAAGCAATAACAGCCGGCTAAGTGATATCGTTTAGCCAGGGTCATCAGTTACTGGTGATGATGCGGGGGATTAGCTTACTCTTCTCACCCTCACACCACGGAGGGGTATAGAGGTGAAGGGAAACGGCGATTTCATCAGGGTCATCATTGGAAATCTTGTGGAGACCAATCTAAAGTTGTTTTTTTTTTAAGTCAGCAGATTTCTTGGGTGTAGTGGGGTGAATAAGGGGACAAAGGAGAAGCTCTAACTTTGTTGCTGATATAGGCCACTTCATTTTCCCCGTAGATGGTGAAACTCTTGTGCTTTAAAGGCTTGGCTTCGTCATCGGGTCCGGGCATATCAAACAAACTTTCTACCAATGAACCCTTCAAGATCTGTACGACTCGTGTCAGAAACTAAACTGGCTGACAAGCCGGCTCTAAACACTAACCTTCATAATACAGTGAGAGTCTGCATGATCGTGGATCAATGATCCCTTGCCGGGATTCCAGACAAGGACGAGTAGATTGGCTTTTCCGTTGCCATGGTCTACAAAATTTCTAGTATAGTTTCTTGTAGTATCGACGAATGCATACTTCGACCATTCCGACTCCTTAGAGACATAACGACGCATGAGATTGATCAAGTGCTCGCAATTGGCCTCATCGCTATCAATGCCAGCAGAGGGTCCCAGGGCCGAGCGAATTTTTTCCACGAGGTTGTCGAAATCGGTTTTGCGTTTGCAAACCCCAGTACAGGTGCATTTATCAATGGAGGCTTCCTCAAGCTTCTCAAGGGAGGTATCTGGGACAACCATTTTGACGATAGGGACGAATCAAGATCTGAAGAAGTAGCAAACAGAAAGGTTCCTTGGTTGGAAACCGGGAATTGTGGGTGTGGGAAAGAGGGTGTGTGTGTGTGTGTGTGTTTGGTAGAGACGAAAGAAGGTTGGGGAGATGAAAATGGGTATAAGTGGAGAGTTTAGGTGGAGGGGTAAGGGTAGTCGTGGTGGCGGCGATAGTGTGGGTGAGTGGGCAGGAGGCGGATGGTGGTCCTTGGAGGTGAGGGTAGGGCTCGAGGGCGTAAAACCAGGCTCGGGAAATTTTATTCACAGTAACGATAGCATAGGGGAGAAGGAGCGACGATAAGCGGTAGATAAATTAGAACGCCTGTATGTGTGGCCAATTCGGATTTGCTTAGCATACTGAGCCGTATCAATGCACGGTAGCTGTGGGATAGCTCCGGCGAGCAGCTGAAGGGAAGACATACATACCGCAAATTTAAATTTGTACTGTCTGGAAGATATAAATTGCTGTGTATGGGGACTGGTTGCAGACAAGAAAAAAAAGATGTTCCGATAAATTCACTGGGGCCGGTACTTGAGCAGAGAGATATCAACAGATTTCATGTATACCGACAGTGTACAGTACGAGTAGCAGCAGCAGCAGCAGGATGCTGTAAGGTATGTATAGTATTTATGCACGATACCGGTCGACTATGTGTACTAGTCTGTATCGCACCTACGCTGAGTGGTAGCTATTTCAACCAACCAACGACGGTGAGCGGCGTCCATCGGCACGGGAGCGACAACGAAAGGACTAAAGATTACCGCCAATGCATACCCTTCCCGGCCCCATACTGTAAGGCAGAGAGACCAAGAGCCAAAAGCAAGAGGCCTTCCTTCATACACAACCCCGATCCTGATCCCTGGCATGGTCAGTCGCACGCACTCGTCCACCAATTCACCAGAGGAGCTCAGCTTGGATCTCAACTCGACTGCAAGGCCGTGTTTCGCCCCTGGCCCCCTCTGCCGGTACTGGTACAGTACAGTACTGTACTCGAGTAGGATATTGGTATGGCACGTACTCGAGTACAAGTAATTCGCATATTACTGCACGAGTATGGCATGGTCGGTTATCGAGAGTGTTTACCCTTCCCATCCTGACCCCCCATCCATCATCCTTTCTTGTTTACGGCAGTTTAATGGTGAAGACGGGGCCGGGGGACGAGCCCTGTGATCGTTGACAGCACACTTTGCGCGAATCCGGCGCATGGAGCACATGGCTTCCCATATTGCTGCTGAGGGGTGTTTACCTAAGAAAAATCAGCAGGCCACGCCTTCAGCCATGACATGCCATACCCGGCAACCTCGGGCGATCTCTGAGTTTGAGGGCTGAATCCCCCCTCCCCGACTAAGAGATCGTTACTGTTAGTCGCCGGTGCTCTGGTTCCCAGGGTCTTCGGTTTGTTGCTATCACACGACACTGTCTCTGATAATCTGATAACCGTGCGGCTCAACCGTGTTTCTACACCTCGCTAAGGCCGATGCTTGCCGAACAGACGTTGAAATATAAAAAGTAAAAGTCTGTAGGACAGGAATAAGCAATCCTGTCGCATAGAATCGTGTTGGGCCTTTTATCGGCAGGGAAGTTACATTTTCCCTTGTTGCGTTTCGTTTGTCGTTGAACCCCAATCGATCTGTGGGGCTCAGAATCAACATCTTCCCCCGCGTGTCAAGCCACACATACCGATACAAGCTTTTTTCTTCTTCCCTTGCACGTCTCCCGAGACAACTGCTACACCCCGAACCAACGTTCACACCACTCTCCGCTCTACACCTACTTTAGCAGCTGACGAGATAACGATAGCGACAAAATGAGTACGACCGGTAAGGGTTTCTGTCCTATCCGGAGTTAGGCGAGGCTCTAATTGTCGTTTAGTGGAGAAAATCAAGGCCATCGAAGATGAGATGGGTAAGTTTACCAGCCCCATAGTCCAAGTGTGATACGGTAAGGGAGAGTGATTTATCGACCGCTTTTTAGCCAAAACCCAAAAGAACAAGGCGACGTCTTTGTGAGTAGCTTCCCATTTACTGCTTCCCAATTGACCGTCGTTCAAGGCTAACCTTAGCATGTCATAGCCACCTGGGCCAGTTGAAAGCAAAACTCGCCAAACTACGAAGGGAGCTCGTAACCCCCTCCTCCTCTGGAGGTGGTGCTGGAAGTGAGTTGGCCACTACCTAAGTACTATTTCCAAAGAGTTCGGTTAATAATTGTGCTCCGCCTTTCCAGTTGGCTTCGATGTCGCAAGGACTGGTGTGGCTAGTGTGTACGTGCTACCTAAATCTCGCACTTCTCAGGTCTGCATATTGGGATTTCAAATGTTTACTTATGAGCAATTCTCAGGGGATTTATCGGTACATTCCAGGTTCTTGGATATAAGTTGAAATGCTCATTAAACCATAGGGTTCCCCTCTGTTGGTAAGAGTACTCTCTTAAATCTACTCACGGGTACACATTCTGAGGCGGCGGCCTACGAATTCACGACCGTATGTTAACACCCAACCCGCTCTCACCTTCTCTGTCTCTGGGGTTAGTTCACCGTGACCCGCTGACGGGGGTTTAGCTCACGACTGTCCCCGGCTGTGTCATGTATAATGGCGCCAAAATTCAGATGCTGGATCTCCCTGGGATTATTCAGGGCGCAAAGGATGGAAAGGGTCGAGGCCGTCAAGTGATCGCAGTAGCGAAGCAATGCAACCTTATATTCATTGTGCTAGATGTGAACAAGCCGTTGACAGATAAGAAGATTATCGAGCAGGAGTTGGAGGGGTTCGGTATCAGGATTAACAAGCAGCCACCAAACATTGTTTTCAGGAAGAAGGATAAGGGGGGTATAAATGTCACTGCCACCGTGCCACTTACTCATCTTGACGCTGAGGTAAGTTACAATTCTTTTATATATATATTATTATTATTGTAAAAAAAAACACCTAATAAATACATGTGAACTATTAGGAAATAAGAGCGGTTACAACAGAGTAAGCCCCCGAGCCAGTTATTGCACAAGATGAGGGGGGGGAAAAAAGCTCTAGTGATCCCCTTTAAGCCTATATCATCGCAATACCCTTTATCCGAAACGATGGGGTCGCGACTTAAACCAGTGCGAACCCTAGAATGCCTGCGCCCATAGATTCCTGTCCAAATATGTATCACCATACTAGAATCTTGTGGGCTACGGCGGCGAATTCCCCCCTACTATGTGTTACCGCAGCTGAGATTTGTGCAGCCGGGTTTATGAGGGAAATGTGGCTGACTTGTTTCAGATACAAAATCAGTTCCGCAGATATCGCTTTCAGGTGTGATGCTACGGTTGATGATCTAATCGATGTTATTGAAGAGAAGAGTCGAAGATATATTCCGGTAATCTACGCTCTCAACAAAATTGATGCTATATCAATTGAGGAGCTGGATTTGCTTTATCGGTAAGCGGATGAGAGGTTCGATGCATGCAAGGCTTTGGCGTCTGACTTAGCGCTCGCTTACTAGGATTCCTAATTCTGTGCCAATATCATCGGAAAGGGTTAGTTGCATACTAATCCATCCGCACCCCTCACTTAAATACCAGCGCCGCACTGTATGCACAGATTCTAGCTGACGCTGTCGAACCGCAGGGCTGGAATGTCGATGAGCTTCTAGAATTGATGTAAGGAACAAATTCGAAGCGCGCGCCCCACGTGGTGTTGGAACGACCAACTTAATGAGAGACGTATAGGTGGGAAAAGCTCGACTTACGAAGAGTCTACACAAAGCCCAAAGGCCAAACACCTGACTACACACAACCCGTCGTTTTAAGATCTAACGCTTGTACCGTCGAAGACTTTGTTGGTTCCCCCTTCATATAATTGCCCCCGGTTGTTTGATGGATTGGCGCCAGATTAACGGATTTTACAGTGCAAAGCGATTCACAAAAGCATTATCGATTCTTTCAAAATTGCGATTGTCTATGGCAGTAGTGTGAAACATCAGCCACAAAGAGTTGGGCTCTCGCACGTTCTGGAGGATGAGGATGTGGTGGGTGCTATCGCGTTCGTAGAGCTCTTCGGTTCTCAGGTTCGCTAATCCCTCCTTCCGTTTTATATTAGGTTACCATCGTCAAGAAGTAAATTCCCGCCCGTTCTGGAGAAGCCGGAACGTGTTCGGGTTAGTACCTCACCTGATCTGGCTACCTTTTCGGAGTCCGCACATGGATGAGGAAGGACGTAAGATTGCGAACCGGCAAATGATCCGTCACAGTAACCTGAAAAGCTGGCACTGTACCTGGTTGATCTTTCATCCGTCAAAAAGCAATAATATCCTTTTCCCACCCGCCTAAAAGAGACAGGTTCCCATCCGATTTTGACTTCTTCGTATCCCACCAAACAAAAGACCAAGAAATATGATTTGTTATACTGTATCTTTTCCCCCCTTTTCCTTCCCATTCCTCCTATCGATATGGTGAAGAACAAAGCAAACCATCTGGCCTGAGAAATTATGATCTCGATCGTTGTGTCATGTGTTTATCGCGGCTATTTGAAGGCAGGCAGGTTATCATATTTTACTGCCACGGTTTATTATCTTTCCCAAGGTACAAGTAGAGCCCGGGGGGAGCTGCGGTATACGAGTACGGAAAAGGATTGATAGTGATAGGTTGGAGGCCTTGAGCATACAAGTATAGTCTCACCTCATCCAAATTCCTTCCAGCCTTTCTCCACCAAGGGGGAGGTTCGCCGAGTCGCATCAGTGATATTGTTGGAACAGCAAAATTTGAGGCTACAACCTGCAACCCTCCTGCGATACCGGTACGGGACGAGGTTGGTTATGGATGGACCGTGCAATACTACAAAAAAAAAGAATGAAAATAAAAGAAGAAAAAGAATGAAAAAGAGGGATGATTCCCCTTACCCTTTCGGAGTGGATGGAACAGGAGCAGTCGTAAGAATGGTTTTTTTTCTCCGTTTGTCGCTAATTGGAGATGTACGAATATTATCCACATACGGTGGACGATGGCGCTTATTCTGGGGCACCCTGAGATATCGTCATTCACCCCTTTTATCGTTCTGACCCTCCCCCCAGTCGCGATAAAAAAGTATTGAAAAATAGGATCGATGGGCACATGAGTTGGAGGATCGCCTCGTACAATAATAACACGGAAGACAGTCTCCGCAAAAGAAAGGAAAATAGAGCTCTTCAGATAAAAAAGAAGCTCCGGCCGACCGCTACGTTGGGATTGACTTTCGAAGGAAAAACTGGTGATCCTCTTGCAACTCCTCTTCTTTTTATACAGTCTTCCCACTTTCTCTGTTCTACTCTACCCTTCTAGCAATAGCATCTCCTTTTCCTCCCTCCGATCCTGTCTCTCATTTCCTTTGTTTTTACGGGTTTGTGCTGTGCTATTCATTCCACTACCCTGTTCTAAAGCATCCCAGCCGATTTGTGATTCCGCGATCCCCGGGGTCGTGCCATCATCAATTCTTCGTTTCTTTTTTGGCTTAGGACGGCCATGGCCGCCGTGGTCTGAGTTTCTCTACAACCGGTGAAACCCCCCAGAATGAGTGAATGGAAAGTTCTCTCTCATCTGTAGGGAAGCAAAACTGCTCAACAAATCCAAGCCCACATCCATTTATTTTCTACTTGAATTGGGAGAGTGGGAAATCGAGTCTGGAAAGGAGTGTGGAAAGGGGAGAAAAAAAAAAGTAACGGTGGTTGAAAGTACGGTAGCAAAAAGATTGTTTGTCCGTGAGTTTTCCCTGTCTCTCACCACCCCTGTCTCTTATCCTTGTCTGCCCACTTTCATTCTTCCCCTTCGAAATTCATTCCCGTTCCATAAGCTTTTTGTCATTGCGGTATCATACAATCTGGGCTCCCTCTTTCCTCTTCACTCCTTTCCCGTCGCTATCTTCGTCAATTCTTCCGTAGGTTTCCGGGGAATTTTCGAGCGTAGATTCCACGTACGGTACAGCGCTTTTCTTCTCTCTTTCTATCGCAGGTTAGGGAACGAGGGTGAGAGGTGTTCCTGAGGCTTAATTGCATGGCTACGGTTGGTTGCATGTCAAGGTTGCCTGGGTAGGACTAGAGAGAGCGGACTCAGATTGCCCCCCGTTCCTTACACCGCGCACGCGCACTTTATTTTCGGAGAGAAGGGTTTCTCGGGGCGAACAAAACAAATCTCCCCCAATCACAAAGCACGAGGTCGAAAGACGAGGAGGATCCTAAGAAACAAAAAAAAAAAAAAAAAACCACAGAATTAAAATTAGGGCAGGAAAATTGGGAGTGAGAGTTATAATCATAATAACATTACTAACCGCCTCCACAGCCACCCCACCGATTCAGGGCGTTCCGTTCGCCAGTTTACAGTCTGGACTGTCAGGTCTAGCTAGGCACGGGATCTCCATATTCCTCCGCTCGCTTCCCTCCGATCCCAAAGCTCTCCGTTGCCTGCCGTCTGTTCTTGTATTGTCCGCACACCTGCCTGTCTGCTTCCTGACTATCCTGTTCGCCAGCCTGTCTCTGCTGGCTCCCATACGTAGCTCTTCTCATATGCAATGGAAGGCGTGCATAACCCGCATGACGACTTTGTCAACCAGCAATGGGTTGAGATGGGGACTCTACACCACCAGCAACAGCACCACCACTACCACCAACAAGCGCAACATCACGCACAGAACGGTGGACATCCTCACCATGACTTTGCTACCTATGGTCTCGTCGAATCGCCTGGGTTCGTACCCCAAGACCACCACCTGCAGCAGTTTAGGATGCAGCAACACCAACAGCAGCCAGTTCCGATAGCTCCCAACTATCTCGGTCTCCCGCATTGGGGCCAGACTATGATTCCACCACAGCCGTCTGGGGTCCCCTCTTCGCACGCCCAGTTCATCCCATCTCCTGCAATTGCTACTCCAAACCAACCGACACTGGGAGCACCACTGTCCGTAACCCAGTCTGGCCATTCGACTCAGTCCACCTCTAGTCCGAGGAGGACTTTGACAGATGCTGATAGGAGGAGAATGTGCATGTTTCACGAAGAGAATCCAAACGTGAAGCAAACAGAAATTGGAGGTATGGTGACGATAGCTTCTCCTTTCGCCTATAAGGGGTTTATTTGATTTATTTTTCGTGATTGGTGGGCTGACCTGTTTTTCTTTTCTTTTGGCTTACAGCAATGTTTGGCGTCGAGAGAAGGTAAGCAGCAAAACACGGGTCACATGATTAATAATCGAAGCTAATTTTTTTTTGCCATAGCACCGTTTCGAAAGTTCTCCGGCAGAAAGAAAAGTATCTTTTCCCCGATGATGGGAGTAGATCACCGGTGAAACGCTCAAAGGGAAAGTTCCCGGACATTGAGCGCGCATTGGCCGTTTGGGCGAAGAACACGCGGAAGCAGGGTGTGGCCCTGACTGATATGATGATTCGAGAAAAAGCCAAGTTTTTCGCGACTAGCGTAGGGATATCGGACAGTCAGTTCAAGGCAAATGGCCAGGGATGGTTAGAGAAGTTCAAACAGAAGAACAATCTCCACTCGAATGGGCGAGGAAGATCGGAGAGTGATGTGACTGGTGTGGCTAGGATGGTGAGCGGAGGGTTAATGTCACCAAAGCCGGGCCACTCTAGAACGGATTCAACACCAGTATTAGGGTCTCCTATGATGCAGGAATCCAAGAGCCAGGATGGCAGTCATAATGGTACAGAGTCGCCCGAATCATTTATGGAGTTTGGGGGGTTCAATAAACAACAAGTGTCAGGTCTGTTCTGCCTCGCGTTCCTAGCATGTATCCAACTAACATTACAGCTTTTAATTATCCAGGCCCAGCTTCTCCAACCTCCCCATTCTTCTCGCCAGATCAGCGGGTCGACTCGATACAAGCGCGGATGCCGCACCTGCAACAGCGCCCAAGATCACAGACATTCCCGACCATATCTGTTGATCCGACCTACATATCCCCACCACCATCATCAGAGCCATTGACCCCTAAGATGCTAAACCAAGCGGTGGTCCCCCCACCTGCGCTCGCATCCCCTGCTCCGGATGTCCCGAACCCATTAGCATCCCCGAACCATACCCCGTCTTCGTCTCATGGGGCTTTGGCAATACAGACTCCGCAATCGCCCACTAAGGAAGATGCGTGTCGCGCGCTCGAGGTAGTCATGACCTACCTCAGACAGCAACCGGCAGGATGTGTCGAACCCGATGATTATCTTATCATAGGAAAGCTACTAACCAGGCTCGGGCTGGAAAATATGGAATCTAGTGAGAAAATGAGCTTACCGCCCTGACATGGCGGTGATTCTTCGATGGGGAAAGGAAAAAGTTTTTATTTTACGTTAGTTATTTTTTTTGGCCTACATTCCTCTTTTCCCAACTTGAAAAAGGTATTTTTAGGGATCATATCACGGTGTTTTTTGTGTTTTTGCTTTTTATTTGAAATACCCCACATATTTCTTATTGTTTGTTTTCCTCATGAGTTGGGGAAGAAGAGCAAGGAAAAAGAATGCCATGCTTCCTTATATCTCTATTCTAACTTCTCTCTTTTCCTTTATCCTGGCCGTTTCCCACCTCATTTCTTCGTTAGCTCCCTTATATCATGATGTTGCGTTAGTGGGAACTTTACTATAGCACTCCTCTACTCCCTTCCACTCCCGCATTTTCCTTCAAGTCGTTTCTCTCTCCTTACTTGTTGGACTTTTCGAGCCTTTCCTACCTCCTCCACTACTACTGCTACAGCTCTATTGCTGCTAACTATAGACTGCTCGCTGGTCTTCTACTCACTATTCATCCTCTTTCGTCCCTGATCCAAAGCTCGATTTTGTTTTTTTACATACGGGAGAGAAAGGTCAGGGGTTTATCGTTTCATTTCATTTCTCCAAGTTCAGGCGCTGTCTGTCACTGCCATGGATTAATGGCCGGTTACTATTATCCTTTTTATGGTTATTAATCTTTTAGTCCCATTTTCTTTACTTTTTCTTTGAGATACCAACTTCAGATTCTTGTACATGTTATAGATGTCTTCTTTTCCCAATATTTGGCTTTCTTTTTCTTTTTGTGGGGTGGGGTTGCCTTTGAAAGGATGAGGGGATAAAGGGATGGATGGATGGGAAGGGGGAGTGGGGTGGAATACGGTAAGGTGAGGTGGGGTGGGATGAGGCAGCTTTAGTCATTTTTCTTTACATCTCTTCAAAATCTTTTTCTAGCTCCTCTAATCTTTCCAATTTTTCTACATTATATATACCCATAGCAGGATAGTATGGTGGGGTGAATGCGAAGGGGTGTAAAGGTAGGGAACGGGGGTAATGCCAGAAAGAGCAGGAAAAACAAAAACGAGAAAGGGCGAAAAAAAAATAAAGTAACCTTTGCCGGCCGCTTAAGTGTTCAAGACGGGCAGACAGCACGGGACCGGGTGAACCTAAACTTGATCTTAAGCATCCCCCATGTCGAAAATGGAGGCGGCAAAATAAACTCTCAATGCCTAAGTTTACCACAATCACAATACCCCCAAAAGTAAGGCCCACATGGTCCAAAACATAGCTACCCTACAACAATCCAGCCGGGCAAGGCCCGCGATCTGATCCGTGTAACTGGGCTAGCCCATCTGCTTGCACATTAATGCCTCGCCCTTAATACGGGAGGCCGCGGCTGGAAGTGGGTGCTTATCACCAGCGTGCTTATCACCAGCGGGATAGGAGATGGAATATTGGTGAATATGAACGGGGAGGACCAATCAACGCAGGTACTGTACGAGGCTGGCGACATAAATCACCGGTAGCAACCACAAATCTCATGAATGAATGATCAAATATTTCAAAGCAACAACGATAGCTGAATAACAGAAGGAGTAGGAAAATTCAAAAAAATCAAATACAGTAGAGAAGATGAATGAGAATATAAAAAAAGCATTAAAACTCTGTTTGCATCCCTTTCCGTTCCTTGACTTGTGCAAGTCTTACAGGCATATTATCAATGTATTGGTTCCATGCAGATGGCTGTAAATGATCCCACTCTTCCTGGACCGCCTTTATCAAATCATGAATGTTTTGAGGAAAGGTATCCCGTGCCTTGATTCTTTGCTTAAGTATCCGCCACACATTCTCAATGGGATTGAAGTCAGGCGAAGAAGGTGGTCGCTTGTGGAGTGGAATACCAAGAATGTTCTTGGTCTCTCTCAGCATCCTACCGGTTCCATGGATTGGGGCTTGGTCTTCGATATACTGGGCCTCCGGTGAAGCATCATACTCAAGGAGGTCCATGAAAGCTGGAGCAACGATGGGCTCTAGCACCTGATGTAAATAGTCCTTAACAATCACCCCCTTTGGACCTGTACCATCGAGGAAGACCAGTGGAGACTTCCAGTTATAACTGATAGCTCCCCATACCATGAAATATGCATGCCCACTATGGAAATTGTGTTGCATGCAATGGTCATGGTAGCGCTCGGTCGGAAGTCGAGTAACCCAGACACTCCCTCTTTGGGACGTGTCAAAAACGCACTTGTCGGAAAACATATGCTTTCGCCACCACTCAATTGGCTTAGACATATGTTCATCTGCATAAGCTTTACGCTTCTGCTGATTCTTCCGATTGATGAAAGGCTTTTTACAATCTTTACAGCGGGAGTAACCCTTCTTCTGCAAAGCTCGCTTAATTGTTGTCGCAGAGGCACTTAACCCTACCTCTTGCCCCAACTTGCGCCAGCAGAGTTGTCGCCCCTCCCAGCCGGTTCGGAGACGGAAGATTAGACGTCGGATGTCGCGGTCTGAAAGGCATTGAGAGCGCCCAGGACGATGGTGTTGGCGACGGGGCTGCTTTACCTTATTCCACTCGCTTATGGTCTGTTGTGGAACTCCAGTCTATCGGGAAATTTCAGACTGAGATAATCCAGTGTCCAGTAAAGTGAGGACTCTGGTTCGCATTGGGGTATGCCATTCACCCCAAGGATCGTTTCGTGGTGGAGTAGTGGTCATATTTGCATCATGAGAAGTGACGTTGTTGTGGTTGCGATGTGAGATTTCTACCGGTGATTTTTGTCGCCAGCCTCGTACAGTACAGTACAGTACGAGTACCTTGGCATAGATAGCCGAACATTTGGCCCTGCCAACCTTCTGAAAACACCCCATTGTAACTCCTCCCCCTCACTCTCCGAACCCCGCCATACCTTTACCACGGCAAAAAAAAAATTTAAAAAAAATGATTATTCAAGCCGATGGGATGGTATAGTACTAATAAGGATTATGTATCAATTTTTTAGCTGTGGTTTTGGCAGTCATTTTTTTGCCAGGGGGTTGCTGGCCGTTGCATGGCAATGTTCGGTTATTAGTGAGGACCGACCGACAATAGTTTGTGCGAGTGAGAAGATGTGATTGCTCTTTTTCGTTCGGAAGGTTTGGGGGGGGGGGCTGGAACTTAGTAGGTGGGATGAGTGTAATAGTATCGTACATTCACGATGCCGCCTGGCAGTAAGCGAAGAGAGGATTGAATGAAGGAAGAGGGGAAAAGGGGGGGGGGGTGGGATTGAGGTATGATAGTCTGTGTACTATCTGATGTTTTAATATCTGGACATGTTGACGCCAAGACGCATATAAAAGCAGTGACAAGGTGTCCGGATACGGTACTTTTTTGAAATCGGCTAGTATTGTCGATGCCTGGGGTCTTATGGTGGAGGGTTAAGTTAGTTAACGTGCTAGATTTTGCGGATGGTGAAATCTTGGTATAGTACAGGGCTTTTGCTCCCAGAAGAACTCAATGGGCTTTTTTTTCTTCTTCTCTTCCACGCTTTTTGATATTGGGTGTCCCGGCCAGAGGTTGGATGCTGGATTGGTTTATAAGTGCATTGGGTTGGGTTCGTTTGAAGATTGGAAGTGGAAGGAGGAGGGGTGGGGGGGTTCTTACCTTTGGTTCATGGTACATATCGTATTATATATCGGAGGTTAAAATAGCAATTTTTGTGAAAATAATTATATTTTATGATAGCTCGTTTTTCTTTTCTTTCATTCCCAGCCCTCCAAAATTTTGAAAACGTGTAATCATCACTCATGGTTCATTTATGAGTGGGGGGAGGGAGGGGAGAGTGTGCGCTGATGAAGGAGGGGGGAGGGAAGGTGAATATTTAGCAAATTGGGAAGGTTCGGAGAACGAGGGTGTATTTTCCCTTTACTTGTCGGGAGGAGTGGGGGGGGGGAAGGAGGAAAGCGGACTGTGAAGGACCTGCGGTTTGCCTTCTCCTGGTTGTATATATACAGGCATGAATATTATTGATAAAGTTCTCGTGTCCCTTCCTTAGCGCCGGCTGTCATGTGAGGTGGTGTACTAGCTGTTCTGTTCAGCCTTTCGCCCCAGCAAACGGATGGGTGTGGGTCAAACGGACTATGATAGGAATAACGAACAAATGTGATAGAATGAGGGGTTGGGACTATGGTGGTGTAGTGTCGGGCCCTGTATTTCAAACGGATCTGAAAACCCTCCAGGTGTAGTATAAAGGTTGTGATGAGCATGAGCAAGATTGAAGATAGGTAAAATTGTAAATCAAGAATTTAATGATAAAGAGGAGGTTGATATACAGTAGCATGGCCCACTACTGTTATCCACGGAAAGCCCTTTATATTGACAACTAATCCCTCCCCTTTCCCCCCCTCTCGCAACCCTTCTCGCCCTTCTCCCTCCCCTTCTCCCTCGCTACTCTCCTTTCCCTTTTTCCGTCTCCCCTCGCTTTATCTCACCCTCTCTCATCCCCCCACCTTTCCCCCTTCCCCATCAACCTAATCCTTCCCATCCTTCCGATCCTTTCCCCCAACCCCATAGCCAGCGGGTGGAATATAAGGACTCAATTCACCTATCGTACTCAAATTAGCCATCTCTTATCCAAGAATTCATACCAGGTACAACCAAAAAGGCACTCACAGGCAGGACAAAGATCATACTCCTTCTTGACAGGGACGCTCTGACAAGCTAAGCATAGGTAGACTTTATCGTTGGTAACTTGAACAGGCTTTTGGATAGGCATTGTTGTTATTTGTGTGGAAAAAATGAAGTGGTGATGATAGAGTAATATGTTAAGATTGAATGAAGTTATGGGTCGGACTTGTTGTGATTTGAATAAACTGTGATATGCGGGTTGGAAGAGGGAGAAGAGGTGGTGCTGGGGAAGGGGCTTTTATAGGCTGTGGGGAAGATAGAAGGAGTTCTATATAGGTGTTTTGGATTGAATGGCAAACACAAGATTTTCTGTCATTGTGGGCTGTTTAGTATACAAGGGAGTGAGTATTGGATCAGTATATATAAAAGAGCGATTGGTGCGGGTTGGTATTTTGTATTGTACTCTTAAATGCATTCTAAGGGGATGTGATAATCGGATGGAAAGTGTGTATATTATCATCGGTCTGCCTGCGGGGTGGAATTTATGTCTCGTATGAAACCACCTACTAGTGAACACTACTTAAAGTAGCAACACACAGCTTAAGTTTATAATAATCTTCGTGGGCCCCTCCATGTTACTCGCAAGCATGGTAAGTTTTCAATACTTGCTCTATTGTAGGGCCCCATTTGCTTCTCGTGTCCTGCAACCAGGTTCAGAGAGCAATATTCCAGACTGGGTCCACAACTAACGCCTATTATATTCTTACCCTACACTTAGGGGGCACGGGCTCTCTCTTGTTGCAAACACTATCTAGAGGGTTTCATGGAGATCGACAAACTGAGCTTACAGACCCCATTTTAGGGGCTGGACCGGGGCCTCTCAGAATTATATATATATATATATGCTACACTAATGTTCCGGAAAGACTCTTGAATTCAACAAGTTTGAAAAGGCTGGCCGTGTTTAGCCGTAATTAATCTGTGACAATTGGCTTATAGCAAGGACACTCTTAGCTGACACTATTTACCAGAGAAGCTGACTCGGTCTGGGCTTTTCTTTAGGAGTTAGAACGCATTTTGGATTATATTGCTATTAGCTGTAGAAATATAGTTATACTAAAGTCACGCATGGCACGAGTGATACCCACAGAGCATCACTCGCTCTCCAAACTCGCTACCACAGAAGTCTGATTAAGTGGGAAGGAGCAGGACGGGAATTGCTGAAAGTATAGTGAGATTCAGTTAAGAGAATAACATGCATACTTTTTTGGATCTCCTAATAAACCGGCATGGGACTAGAGTATTATAAAAGCCCAGACTTCTCGGTAGAAAAGTTTCTTTTGGGACAGGGCCGGAAACATCCGTTGGAAGAATAGCCAGGTTTTGGGTATAATATAAATGGTGATTTTTTGAAAAGGAGAATATAAAACCTGTATGTAGAATGGTACAAACCGGCCTGCGTGCCCAACTTTAAACGCTTGCCCATTCTCCTTTCCTCTCTCGCCCAATTGGCTCTACTGCTCTACCAACCCTCTACCCCTTCCGCCTTCTCCACAACCACCGGGTGAACCTATGCTCCCAACTGACCTATATACTTCGATTAGTACCCTCCCCGCACCCCCTCACCCCACATTCCCGAATAGGAACACTCACAGGCAATACACATTTCCCCCTCCACAGGAACAAAGATCTTGTGGTAGGCACTGCATAAGTAGACAGCGCATTTACCCTTAGCCGCTGGCCGGGGAGCATAGGATGGAGTGAGAGGTTGCTCCAAGGAAACAACAGTGGGAGTGATGGTGGGTTTATTCTCAATGGGTTTTAGGAGGAGCATTTTCTTTGCGTAGTTGAATGGGTATGTATGTCGTGTATCGAGATTGGAATGTGCGGTTTCTGATTGAAACTGTGGACTGTTTTTTTGTGAGAGAATTGATGAGGGGAGGAGAGAAGTGGAGGCGGTCGGGCTAGGGAAAGGGGTGGTTATACCGTTCGGGGGAGATATTGTATGGAGACACGGGGTGAGAGTTAGTATTGAGTGTGGGGTAGGGTTTCTTATGGTGGGGGAATTCATAAGTAGTGGGCTACACGTGCATTCCTACATATGCCTGTATCGCTGCTTGGATTTCAATTCACGGCCACTATGTGCTTCATTTGGATAGTGAAGTTTCCTATCCTTTCTTTGATTTCATAGCTTCCTGCTCTATTTCGGAGGTCTGTGGAGTAAAGAGAAACATAGTTGGTTCGGTATTCCGTTTAAAGGGATATGATAAATTGGACAAGTTTTTGGACACCAAAGATAGCCTGAGATGAACATCATAATCTTGGGTGAAGAGTAGCTCAGAGTATTCACATAAGTATTCCCCCCTAGACTAGACACAACTGCACAAGATAAACATCCCTTCCATAGGGCCTCACACCCTCTTCCCTAACCACGGGATTGGTAGTAGGTCATCATGAGGAGTAGAAGTAGTGTGTATAGAGGGCTGTGGCGTGAGGGGAGGAGGCTATCTATGGGGAATTCCGGGACTATGGAGGTTTGATGTTCTTAGTATTGAGCAAGAGCGGAGGTTTGTCTAATGCACACTATATCCACCAACACTACCGTATAATCTCAAATAGTTGAACCGTGTGTATAGTCGTTGGAGTTGCCTTCCCTAATAAGGTCTAGCTTTTTTTTCCTTTCTCTTACGTCTCTCAGGGGGACCTAGGCATCCCTTTTTTTTTTGAGGCGGTTTTCGCCCCCTTTTCTAAAGTAGGCAACTCTCAACTTCATAGCACAAGGTTCAATTATTTGAGATCAGGCTGCACCTATGTGGATGATGTGTAGCAATTGAGCGAGAAATGAGAGCCACCACCACTATGTCCTCGAGCGAACATAGTCCTCCTGGGGGTCTGCAAGTTTTAACTAGTGTGCTGGCGTAACATTATGAAGCTTCATCGAAAGAGGTGCAAAGCGCAGCACCTGCCTAAGATCTAAACATCTCTGACTCCTCTTGGGACTGAGGCGCCTGACCTGAAGGTAGTGCCACGAGTCAAAGAGCTAGTAAGGAGACGCCAAACACGTAAGTAAACTCATCAGAAAGAACCCTTACTCAAGAACCAGAACCTGGAACCAAAACGCGAGTGATAGGATATGATTAGAAAGGGGAATGTACAGTGCCGTTAGAAAAGTTCTGGGACAAACGCCAAAACACACCACAAGTGCCACTTTTCAGCACACCAGAACAGCCCCATTGCAGTTAATTAGAGCTTGAAATTTTACCAACACTACAGCTTGTATCTAGAGTACCTGGTAAAAAATTTAGGTATTTTTTGTGAATCTTTAAGAGGAGGTATTCTCTGTATTCTAGCTTCTAGTTAGAAATGAGTGCCAAGACACAAACTCTATACTTCATAATTTAATAAGTAATAGGATAGTTTTGCCGCCAAGCAGTGCAAATATGTCCCATCAGATATTGAATCACTAAGTACATGAAACCCAGATGTCTGACAACTACCACTTCAAGGAGTGTCTATGGAGCTTAGAACTATAAAGAGGCTCTACCAGCTCAGTATATTGAACTTGAGACAGTGCCTGGTTTTTTAAATTTCAGAGCATTGTAGTGCTATTAAGCATTCTAGTGTTCGGGCATCTTGAAATGTGGTAAATTTGGTGTGTTTTGGTGTTTGTCTCTGAACTTTTCTAACGGCACTGTACTGTACGTAGGTTATGAAAGATGAAATTAACTTTAACGCCTTAGACAAGCAAGCAAATATCAACCCCTTCTACGCGCCACAATAGTAATCTGCTATCATAATAATACACCTCGGCAACCACTGTATCCACAGTAGCGCGTATCTGACAAGGGAAAAAGAGCACCACTACTACCGATTTACAACGCCCACCCTACCCCGCCGTAACTCTGCGGGGCCCTCTTCCGTCAACTCTGGTATCAGCTTACCAACAATTAAATCCAACAGGTTATACAATAAATGCTTATTAATCTCCTTATCCTGCACCACCTTTAGTAGCATTTCGCCCACTACTGCCAAACCCTCCTCCTCATCGTCTGTCCCGAAATAAACCCTTCGTACTGTTGAAGGGATAGCTTCCCATATTGCCTCCTCTGCTGCACGTTTTATGTGCGCCTTGTCCTTTGGTGTTGGGCAGGTCCGGACTAGTTCGGGCGAGGCAGGGAACAATGCTGATCTGGCGGAACGGAGAATCCGCACAAATAAGCTGGGCGACTCGATGTATGAGTGGAAGGAAGAGGATAGGAGGTTGTCGAGGGTGAGGCCAAGACGAGTTGAGCGGGATGTGAAAGGTTTGGTGAAAAAGAGGAGGCTACTGAGTGTCCAAGGCTGGAGCGTGGGGAGATGTAGGTAAGAAGGTATTAAACGAAAGAGAGACATGCGGAGTAGGGGCTTCTTGGGCCGAGGTGGAGGGGGTGGAGGTGAATGCAGGTTGGTAATAAAGGAGGAGAGATAAGTGCGCAGTATGGAGAGCACTTTGAAAGTGATGGTAAGGATATTGTCCACAGCAAGGGGTATACGGATTAGCGTATAGTTTGCTGGAGGGGTGGGTGTTTCTGAGATGTGGAATCTTTCTTTTACTGAGCCATTAGGTGGCGTCTTTTCACTATAGTTCCTCTTTCTCCGCGTATGTGTCATTAATGGCTTCCTCTCGTTTACCGGTGGGGATTCTGGAGCACTGGGAGGGCTCATGGGAGCACGCAAAAGCTCCAAGATGTTTGTAATCATCTCATGAATAATATGGGGCTCGCTGAGATTGTCCACTACATTCCATAATACCATTCCGGATAACACCTCTCTCACTAGTGACCTCTCACAATCAGATTCTAGGTCCTCGGTAGGCAAAAGGACCGCCAAGATTCCGGAGGAGACGAGTTTCAGGTAAAGCTTTTCGCTGTCTGGTGAGGCTGAAAGGGCGGGGTGAGGCTGAAAATTGTGGAATATCTCGCGGACAGTAAGGTGCGGGGATATTGGTGTGCCATGACGTGAGAGAGCCAAATGGTAATCTGCTGTTTGTTAGAGGGGTGTAGTGGGCAGAGGGTATCGGGGGGTGGGGATCACCTTTAATGTGGTTTTCTATAAAGGAAGGGATTTCGTCTAGTAAGAAAGCTTCCAGATCAACCTTTCAGGCCCTCCCTTCAGCGTTAGCTTATAGCATTGGAAGGATAAACCATTAATTCACAATACCTTTCGGATTCGCTCTTCGATAGCCCTGGAACAATGGGCCACCACAGCAATAATTTCATCCGCGAAGGTATTGTCCGTCGTGATTTTAGAGTACCAGGAGTAGATAAAGTCCCTGAAAATGATAGCAAGAAAGGCGTAAAGCTCCAAATCAACCTCCGGGGAAGAGGTCAACGCTGGCAAGAGTTGTTCGAGGGGGGTAGATGGAGGGGCGTGATAGCAGAGAACACGGCGGATGAGAGCAATAGCCGACTTATCGACAGCAGGTACGGAGGAAGAGCGGAAAGGTTTCATCGTTTTCGATACATTTCGTTGGAGGGGGGGGGGTCAAGGGGGCAGAGATACCGAGAAACTGATGGTGATGGAAGCGACCAATCGAGGGTTAGGGTTTAGTTTTTGCCAACACTTTTGGCTAGGGGCTCCAATTCCTGGCGGGGTTCAAATTTCAAAGGTTGGGTCAAAGAACCGTTCAGTACTGTACTCGTACCGTACTCGTAATATTCAGTTCGGTTCAACTCCGATAGGCAAATTGCAGGCTAAGAATAAAAAAAAGGGATGAGAGTCCACAGGTGAAGTGATTATTGTTATTATTGTTATTATTATAATTATTATTATCATTATTATCATTATTATCATTATTAAATTTTGTTATTATTATTTTTTGGTGAGTGCTCCTTGGGTGCGCGTGCCAGGTGCCTTCAGACGAAGATGCAGCATTGCAGCTGACAGGGTTGAGGCTCACGAGGAGAGAAGGGCACAAAAGTGATGATGATCCTTATGACGATGAGGGGTGGTGGTGTCCTCGCTTTTTCTGGGCCCGCCAAATCGGATCACCAAAAGGAATAAAGAAGCCCAGTTTCTTTCCAACCGGTATGATACAAGTACCGGTACCGGTACTCGAGTACATACTCGAGTCCTGGAACTTGTGCCCTTTGGTAGATAAGCTACCTTAAGAGCAGATTTTAGGTCACATGGTCCCCCCTCTTCACCAAAAAAAAAGGGGGTGAAGTCATGACATTTTTTCTCACAAGTCACACCTTCCTCATTCCGTCACTCATACAAGTACATGTTCAACTATTACTGTATGTTATGTACTCGAGCACCAGTATTTTGATTATCCTTCCTCCTTGTCCAACCGTTCCCTCCTCACTCCTACGAGTACGGCGCTCTCTGGTCTTACTCAGGCTCCGAGTCTTCTGCCGCCCATCAGGTTTGGCGCTCTAATCAGGCCCTGCATTGGCCCCGGTCACCGAAGGTCGTTGTTCCTCCCAATCTCACTGCTCACCAGACCATAAGCTGTCTTTTTAGGCTAGACTGGGAATCTCGATGCGAGGGGAATGCCAAACTTATAATAGAACTCGAGAAATCTAGCCCGGCATAACCCCTCACTCTTCCATCCCTCCAAATACCGTACTCGAGTACTGGAGTAGTGCGTGAGAAAAGAGGGAAGTGTACAAGTACGAGTAGTTATGATGGAAGGGTTACTTTCTCTGCATATTTGGCCGAGGGTTGGATGCGAAGAAGACTGGAAAGAAAAGCTAAACGTGTTCCATATACTTGACTCCATCACCGGTATTCTTATTCAGATACTATACTCAAGAACGGTGCATGAGAAACGGGAACTCCATCTCAAAGTCTCTGTGGAACTTGGATGCACGGGCACAGGACCAGTCCGTTCCCCCTTGTACCCCACCATAAACACCAACCCAACCGCTAACACCACCCGAACCCACAGAAATCCAACACCCACCTTGGCCGAACCACAACTTTCTTTTTTTTGTTTTTTGTGGCTGGCTGGGACCCCCGCTACTTCCAAAAATCTCAAACATATTTTCTCTCCATTCACCACCCGGTGCTCTGCTGACTTGCATGCGGTTTGTTTGGACCCATCATATGCCCAACTGACAGAACCATCCCCTTGAGAGATCTGGCTCCTCCTCTTCTTCCCCCTTTAATCTTCCCCTAACCACCATATCTCCTCTCTCGCCCCGCCATTTTGAAGACCTCTCCCTCTATTTGCTTGGTGTCTTTGTCAGTAGGCCCTTTTGCATCTTCCAGGGAAGCTGCCCCTCGGCTTAGGTCGCACCCCAACAAACTTTTGTCGCACCTTGTTGCATAAGCTCTGAAGCCCACGAACAGAGACGCTTTCCTCCCGGACACTTTTTCTTCCTCTCGTGAGATCGTCATTTGTGGTTTGTTGGCCATTTTCAAGCCTTGGCCGGAATATCTCGACAAAGTCCTTCCCGAAACCTTCTCCAAGTTGTTCCCAGAGGTTCGACGGATTTCTAGCTGCTTAGACAACTGATGTTGACATCGCCCCTGGGTTTCGGGAAAGCCTTAGGGTAGCTCCACCTCTCCGGATTATCATCTGGTTTTCTTCACCCCTCTCATCCATATTCCCCGCTTAGTTATAACTCTGTTCCTACCCCTTCCACCATTCAAAAAATGGTCCTGGTGAATGACCAAGCTGTGGGCACTCGTCTTACTAAAGCACCGCGCACTTCTCGTCGCCAGAGATTCTTCGCTCGCATTACCCGCAATCCATCTTCCCCACAGCTTTCAAAGCTCAATTCGGAGCCACCATCATCGGGTAGAGACCAGTATTCAAAGAAGCATTCCGTCTCGTGTATCTCTCTCCACCTAACACGCCCCACCACTCCCGCAGCAGAACAGCCGCTCGGATTCCGGGTTGCGGGGACGCACCAAGGCGGGGACATGAGCGTTGGGACTCCTAATTCGGTAAGGAGGAAACCGGTACTTACCGATATGTGGGGTTGCCTCCCCGGGGAGGTACAGGTTCAGATACTCAGCTATTTGGGACCTAAGGAGCTTGTGCGCTGCTCAGCGGTTAGTGTCCCATAGTCTTGTTTATAATTTTTACCCTGTTTGCTATCTGGATTTTTCATTATTTTTAAAACTGGGTAATTTAAGTGACTAAGAGTAAATTATGGGGTCGGTACTATAGGTTAGCAAGAGGTGGCATTTGCTATGCTTCGACGGGCAACTATGGAGTGACTTGGATGCTACAGGATATTATAACAAGATCCCTGTGGATCAGCTTTCGAGGATCATTAAAACTGCGGGCCCTTTCGTGAGGAATCTGAACCTTCGGTAAGTTCCGCTTGGCCCATTGCCCCCCCAATCGGATGCTTGTATGGCGCTCATTCGGGAGTAGAGGGTGCGTTCAATTGAAGGACGACTGGAGGCTGGAGGCAGTAGCCAACGCATGTCGGAACCTTCTCACGGCATCTCTAGAAGGTTGTAAATTTGAGCAAACAACCATTCACTTTATCATCTCGCGCAATCCCCGGCTGGCTCAGCTCAATATTTCTGGACTCAAAACGGCTGGAAATCGTACTTGTAGACTTATTTCCAAGTCTTGTCTATTATTAGAGAGCCTAAATGTGTCGTGGTGTTCTGGCATGGACGCAAGGGGTGTTAAGAAAATTATTGAGGAGTGTAAGAACTTACGGGAGTTGAGAGCCTGCGAAATCACTAGGTTCAATGAACCTGGTCCAATGCAGGCTGTCTTCAAATCCAATAAGCTCGAAGTTCTTCATCTTGGCGCGTGCGAGAGTATTGATGATGCGGCGATTGCAATCATGGTGGAAGGAGTAGATCCCGAAGTGGATCCCTTCACGAACAAACCGAAGGCCCCGCCAAGAAAGCTTGTGGACCTAGATCTTAGCAGATGTTCCAACCTGACGGACCAGGCATTGCGAAGCCTAGCTGGTAATGTACCTAACTTGGAATCATTGCAATTAGGAGGCTGCGTTTCCTTGACCGATTCAGGATTCGCTACAGTCCTTCCTACCTTGGGAAAATTGACACATTTGGACTTGGAAGAGTGCTCGGAATTAACGGACGCAACTTTGTCGGCTTTGGCCCGGGGCCCTGCGGCAAAGAAACTAGAGCATTTGCAATGCAGCTACTGCGAGAATATGGGTGACCAGGGGATGGCAGAGATCATCCGTAAATGCCCCGGGCTGAGGAATCTGGAAATGGATAATAGTGACTCACCTAAACGATCTTTATGGAGGGTTGGAGGCTAATCTTGGGATCACAGCTCGGGTGTCAGATCTCGTGCTGGGCGAGGCAGCGCATGCCGTTCGACATCGCCTCTCACCCCCCAATTCTCCACCAGTTCCGGGGTCTTGCTCCCCTCGGGTTGCCCTTAGGCTCGTAGTCTATGATTGTGCAGGCATAACCTGGCCTGGTGTCCGTAACATCCTCGCCTGCAATGCCGATTCTACGCCCAGCACCTTTAAACCGGAATTGATTCAATTGAAGTGCTTCTATGGGTGGCAGCAGACGGTCGACGAACACATGAAGAGAGTTCTGAGGGGTGACCGAGACAGTGCAAACAGGCTCGAGTCTAAATGGGCCGAACACATGATGTTGGGCGGAGATACCACCCTCGGGGGGCGTAGGAGGAGGGGGCGACCTTTGTGGGATGATGGGGATCAATTTACCGGGAGGAGGAGGGGCAGGAGTGGTTGTGTGATTTGCTGAGCAGTCTGCCAAATTCTCTCCTTGCTACTCCACTACCTCTTCTCTTGCTTGGTGTGTTGTTTTGTCATTTTTTACTCTTCTACTGTATATTTTCAAAGAGAATGTAGGGTTAAGTGGAGCCTGGAGGCAGGAGTGACCGAGATCTTGGGGGCGGAGTCTTGATATTATCTTTGCTTGGGTTGGTTTGCTTTATTTTTTTCTTTTTCCTTTTCTACTAGGGAGGCTAGCTTTTTCTTCTCCCTTCTTCCATTACGTGGGCAGGGCATATGTCGTTTTTTCTTTCCTCTTTTCCATTCTTTTCCATTCTTTTCCATTGCTTTTCCTTGATTAGCCTGCATGCCGGATGAGCTGCCAGGAGGAAACCGATGGCCATACGCGTGTTGAGGGCGGGTGAATACTACTGCATGACTTCAAAATGGACCCGACTCGGCAGCCTGCAGCTTGGGGCGCGTTCTTCTTAGGAGGAATACAAGAGAGGAAACTCGTGGTCATGAGAGGTCATGAGAGGGTTATCATTCTTGACGATGTTCATGTTTGGAGAATCAACTGGGTTAGAAGAGGATATTCGTTTTGGTGTATGTCTAGGGTGGTAAGGGGAGAAGTGTTTTGCAAATATCGTACTGTACATGGTTTGGGCAGAGGATTATCCCTGTGGGAGGGGATTTTGGAAAGAGATATAGTGTGTGGAGTGTGCTGTACAGTACCAGTCGGCTTTATTGCTGTGGTATGAGATTTTGTGAGGGCAAGTTCTGATTTTCATCTTCATCAAACATAGAATACGGTGCTCTCCCTAGCTTGTCCTGCAACCAGTAGTACTTGCGCTTGTTCCAAAAGTCTCCGATACTTCCTACCGCGTGACTTAAGTTTAAAACCTGCGCGAGATACGTGTGCAGGACCTTTACATCCTACTTTGTACTATACAGTACGGCCTGCCAGCAACCTGTACATCATATGATGTGCGAACCGCGTGGTGCTAGCCCTAGTATGATAGCGTATTCCTTTTTTCATTTTGTTTTTTCATTTTGTTTCGAAGGCAAGGTTTGTTTACTACTTACTACAGGCTCTCGATAGAGCACAGTCCTGCCGGTAATTTGGGACCGGTGTGAAAAATTGACAACGAAGAAATAACGAAAATAATAATAATATTGGGGGGGGGGAATAGCTCGAGAGGAAGCGAATGCCGGTGAAGGAAGTAATTCAAAAGGACCAGAGTGGAGAAGGGCGAACAGTATTGTCATTCAGTGATGTTAAGATGCTTGGGTGGGGCGGGGTCAAGCTGTCGAGACTAAAGTCGGGGAGAAGGTGGCCTCACCGATAGGCTTTAGGTATATATATACATACAGTAATAGTTGTGGATAGCCCGGGGGGGGGAGAGAAGGGGGTGTATTAGTGAAATTGATAGAAGTACGGTTGAGGAGATGAGGGGAAAAAGTCATGTGCAGCCTGGCGGTGGCGGGAGGGGGTTAGTAGAGCAAAGACTAGTAAGTTAGTGAAAAGGAACTAGTGGCGAAAAGAGAACTAGTCTGCGCTGCGGACAAAACCGCCGAATCCTGGGATATGGGTGAGTGATACCGGATGATTCGAACAAAGTATTGTGGGCTGGAGTTTCTTCTGCTCGTGGGGATACTATTGCGATAACTGGAGAACCCTCGGCGATGCTATTATAACGTCGATCCGATGTACTGGCGGCCTGTGCTTCGCATAACCCGGTCTCTGGCTCATACTAATTTAGGATTTGGCGGATGGAGGATATATATACGGTGGTGAGAAGTTAGGGGAGAAATGGAACTGCTAATATTATACCTATTACAGGTAATGGTCGTGTTCGGGTATTTAAACGGTGGGGAGATCTCTACCGTATATGCGAGATGGGTGGGTATGTTTGAGGTGTTGTGTGTGAGTGTTGGGGGGGGGGTGCCGCTCGTTGTTGTCCAATTGCGCAAGAGGGGAACTTTGTAGGAAAAACCTGCATGCCAAGCTTAATCCCGCCCAACCCAAGCGTTAGACCGGCCCTACCGATAGATAGTCTAACTCCAAAGACATGATTTAAGTGGGTGGCCATAATAATATCTCCACACATTTCCAACATGCCGCCTGCGGCGGCGGGCCAAGTGTGCTCCCGTCCGACTGGACAACTGCGCAACCGCAACCAACACGCAACTGAGACGCAAAGCTGGGTGAAAAAACCGTCTGCTTCCGTCTAGTTCCGTATTTTGGCCCAACAGAAAAAGAAAAAAAAGAAAGAAAAAAGGGAAAAGACACAGAAGATAGAATTTCTTGAAGGGGGGGTCAGGGTCGGGAATTTCACTTTTTTGGACTCAGAATTATCTACTGGTATGTTTGTTTCAGATTAGACTTTATCCATGGCATTCTCGTGGGAAGAACACAGTTACCCGGCCTTGCACATCCGTTGTGTTTTGTTTCAATTAAATTCATACGGTGAATGGGCGCGCCCGCTTCCTCCTGGATATGCGCAACCCGACGGCCCCACAGTCCCGAGGTAGATTAGGCCAACTCGACCAGCCTCTCCCGCAGTATGACGCATCTGAGAAGTACATACTGTACCACCCACGCGATATATAGGATATCCACCACAGGTACAGTACCGGTACCCGAACACCCGGCCATAACACAGCTGCCTACTGAAATTGGTTGAAGTTGTGCTTCGTGAGTTTATGACCCGCCGTACCGGTAGTAGGTTTAGGGGATAACCGGGAAATGATGTTTCTCTATGTGCTCCGGTTCTGCCGGCACTGCTTCAGTGAATTTGGGCTCTGGTCTTGGGCGTTTCATCTCGATATTGACAGGAGATTGTTACTGTTGAAGGAATAGTGTCTAGTTGGCTGTTTTCCGTGCGCTTTTGAGCTGGTGGATTGCTTGCTATTGTGTTGATATTATTATGGAGGATGGGGGTGCTATATGTTAGGCTAAAGGCTAAGCTTAACTGACTGGAGATAACCTAAGCCTAGCGCTGGCATGGGCCCTTGAGAATGATAGCCGGATGGGCAAATAATGGGATCCGGCTGGCATTCTCTTTCAGTATTCTAACCCTATCATACCAACTTTCTTTTTATTGAGGCCCTGTTTAGCGGGCGCAATTTATATCATAGCATACATACCGGTAAAAGAAATATTGCAATGGGTGCTGGAATTGGGATATATTCCGGAAGGGAACTTTTCTAGAAAACTCGGGCCCTGGCAACTCCGGAGGTCCCTATCCGATTAGTCAATATTTTCCATCTACCCTAAATTTCGCCTGTGATATCATACTTGTATTATGACATTGTATCATATGATGCTCGTGTGGTGCCGGTATTTCTCTCAACTCTCACTCAACATGTCTAGAAATGTATTTAGTCTTGCCCCTTTATTCTATTGTGGTTGGGGGGAAAAAATCGCAATTTTTGCGACATGCTCAACTGAGCTTAATCGGAATACCCCTTGGATCAAGAAACATGTTATAAAAGTGAGTAAAACAGAACTTTTTTTTTGGCCTGCCGGGCAAGACTTAGATTCTTGGATATATTTGAGAATATCAGAAAATCCTGGCAGGTGATCGTAGCTAAATTTGCTTGAACGAGGCTGTCCCGCTAACGCATTATATGAGACCGGGAAGTGGATCAGATGCAGAAGTGAGTCGGTTTGTATGTGAATTTTGCACAAATCTTCGCTAGGGGAAGTTCGACAAATTATATCCTCCTAATCCAGCTCAAAAACGGGCAAATCGTGTACTAAGTGAGATATCTCCTATAATACACCTTTAAATCTCATTTTTTCAGGGTTGGGTGTCAAATAAGATTTGAATATTTCGATCTTTTTGGTGCGCTTTATTTAATCCGCTTCCCCGTCTGATCCACTTCCCAGTCCAAGACGTTAGATATTGCACCCGTGCTTCTCGGCTAAGATTTGCTTTCCTTATTTGTAGTAGTCAGTTTCGTCAGATCTTTTTGTTGTTAGGCGGATGTGCTTGGCTTTGTTACGGGAGTGGGAAGGATAGTTCGGGAGATATGCAGAGGGAACGGATACGGGAGAATGTTCTATAGGGGATTTTATCCACAATGTCTCTTCTTTGTTATTACGGGAGTATACGGAGGAATAGGGACATGTGGCAAACACAGATAGGGGTGGTGATCCACAGGAGGATCGAGATGTGGTATTATGCTTTACTTATACACCTGTCTTTACTGTTAGTTTGATTTTAGTAGTAGAGAGTAAGAACGAAGTTGAGAGTGAGAGAGAATGAACGAAGTATACAGGCGGTAAAAACTTACGTTCAATATCCTTCCTCCAAGGTGCCTAAGTTCCGGGTGAAAGCTCTTAGTCTATTGGGCCCTTTGCGAACCTCATTGCTTACCTTGACACTTTTGAACCAAAGAAGGATATTGCAGGCAAGGAAGAAAGGAGGATTTACACTCGGAGCGCCCGAATGAGTAAAAGCACAAGGCCGGCAGCGAATAAACCACCGTAGTGAGGCAACGCCTATGGGAATGCCGAGGGTCCAGGTTTCGAGTTGGGCCTTGCCAGTCTAGTTGTATACTCTAAAACCTAGTAAAAAGTGCGGTTCGACTACCGTGCGGTAATCCATTTAATACAAGTATCATAGATCAATTTTCTCTGTGCTCTACCTCTGCTCACCACAACGGGACATCTTTAGCAAGCTGGTTAGGAGAGAGTGGGGGAAGAAAAAAAAAAGAGAAAAAAAAAGGAATCAAGGGATATCCATGGCTTGGTTGAAAGTGCTAGGAAGAGCCCGCTGCAGGATTCCCAAATTTCTAGGAGCTAGGTAATGTTAAACTAAGGTATCCGGGATCCACGCGCACTGCGCTCGCAATTACTGTGCTTGTTTAAAGGAATGCGTTGCATAACACCAAAATTCCGAGGCTCCGGCCAATTTTTGGCTGCCCGCAAGAGGAGTCTGCTTTGTGGGGACATTACGAGAAGGGCTCGGCAATGATGCCAAGAAGTCCATTGTTCCGTGTAGGTGGTGATATTGGGGTGAAGGACATTCCCGCCATCTAGCTAGACAATTACCCTAGACATACATGTACTGGATATCTGTTCGGGATTGTGGAGAGATACGGGGTGGAGTGAATCCACGATGGTTATCGCTTGGGGTTTGTTCTAGAAGTATGCGTGATATTAGATGGATTCTATCCTGGCTACTGGGCAGAATATTTGGCCCAGGAGATATGCCATTAACAATACGGCCAATTGCCTATTGGGATATCCTGGCGGAAAATTGTATATGAATGTATCCTACGAGCCAAGGAGTGGGATTGTTACATCAATATCAAACAAGGCACGGCTGGAATCCGGCCGCTACTTGTACAACAGCTTACCTCATGACTGGGGTAGTCTACCTACTTTCTAGGGATACCGGGGGCCTTGCAATGCCGGTACTTAGGTTCGTTGGCTATTCTAATAAACACTACAAGGTGACCTGGATACTAGGTCGGCCTGGCAGATTATCGAATCACGTTTCATTGAGAACTTGAAGTGTGTATCACTCCTCTCCCCGAGTGTCAATCTCGGTGTTCTCTTTTGTGGCGTTTAACCTTGTATCGCCAGTGTCTTACAATAATCCATGTGCTGGAATTTACTGGGCAGGAAATGATTGGATAGTAATTTTAGCCGCATCCCCGCTTTTTCAGCTGGACTGGCGCTCTCCATAAAACCCCTCGACATCGCCATCTTGCTTAACGCTGCGACATATCTACGACTAACAATTCGGACAGACCATCATGGACTACACAGCATATCCGCACTCGATCAACACCGGGAATTCCGACAGCTATAACGTGACGAATAGTCATAATATCATTACTGTGAACAATGCCATAGTCGACGAGAACCCAGAAATTATGCGATGGCTCTCGCCACTCGACTCGCGAAGAAAGCATCAAGATGTGCGGACCGACAGGCTCGATGATGTGGGGAATTCGCTTTTGGAAACAAATGAGTTTCGCGAGTGGAGGAGTGGTGAAAGTGGAGCAGACAAAGCTGTCTTGTTTTGCTATGGGAATCCAGGAGTGGGAAAGACATTTTTAAGGTAAGTGGCTAGTGCTCTAGAAGAAGCAGGGGTTATCACTGACGGGCGGAAATATTAGCTCGTTGGTGATCGATAGGCTATGTGATGAGGCTGGTGGGGAGGATATCGCTGTGGCGGGATTCTACTGCGACTTCCGCTATCAGGATGAACAGACAGCCGCTAACATCATGGGGGCCATCCTAAAGCAGCTGGTGGCTAAAGAAGAGATACTGGGGCACGTGCAAATGGCATTTCAAAAGGCGCAAAAGGAGCTCGGCGGCCGAGATCTGCGACTTCCGGATATGGTGCAGATGGTGAAGCGGGCTGTTGCTACATTACCGCAAGTCTTCATCTGTATTGATGGTTTAGATGAGTGCCTCCCTAAGCATCTACTGGAGCTTCTTGGGTCACTGAAGGATATTCTTCGGGAGTCACCAGGGACTCGAGTATTTGCCACCGGGAGGCCTCATGTTGAGGTCGATATTGTGAGGTATTTCGCGGCTGGGATTATAGTACCCATCAGGCCTGGCACGCGGGAGATAAAAAGATATTTGGAGAAGAAGTTGGAAATGGACACTATGCGCGACGCAATGTCGGATGATTTGCGGGTAGATATATTGAGAATTATTCCCGAAAGAATTTCTGAAATGTGTGTAGGAGCGTCCACAATTCCAGCTCCATGCATGATCTTATATTTGCTAACTATTGTCTGTAGATTCCTCCTTGTTTCGCTAAATATCGACGCTATCCTGGGAGAGGTTACCATCTTTGATAGAAGACAAAAGTTGAACGAGATCACCAAAGGCAATCATTTGGATGATGCATACGCCACAACCCTTGCACGAGTAAAGGCTCAAAAGGGGGGTAGATCTAGACTCGGGATGGAAGCCCTTATGTGGGTATCGAACTCGGAGCGACCATTAGATACTAGCGAGCTCTGCCATGCCTTAGGAGTGAAGATAGGATCCCCTGACCTGAGTATTGAAAGCATCCCTACAATTGGAACACTCCTAGCATGCTCTTTAGGACTTATCACGGTTGAGGCGTCCTCCTCCACCGTCCGGCTTGTGCACTTCAGTTTGCAGGAGTATTTGTCCGACAATCCAAGCTTGTTCCAAAGTCCACACACGATGATCGCGGAAGTTTGCCTGACGTACCTTAATTTTCAATGTGTCCGGGAACCTTCGACAACCCTTACTTCGGCGCCGCAGACGGCCCCCCTTGCCCTATATGCTTCTTGCTGCTGGGGAAAGCACATTAGAAGGGAGAAGGTGGAGATTGTGAGCCCGCTTGCGCTGGCGCTTCTGATTCAGTTCGAAGAGCATATATCCTCTCAGCTGCTCTTTCTGCAATATCAGAAGGATAAGGGTTCGTGGGAAACGAGTTTTGATGGGAGGGGTGGCCCTAATGGTTTTACAGGACTCCATGGGGCGGCGTCTTTCGGGATGATGGAGATAGTTGTTGCGTTATTGGCGATGAAGGAGTGGGATATTAACGCAACGGATTGCATGGGTAGAACGGCGCTCGCATGGGCAGCTGTGGGAGGTCATGAGGATGTCGTAAGGATACTATTACAGCATAATGGTGCCAAGGCCGACACAGCGGACACCCAATATGGCCGAACGCCACTCTCGTTGGCTGCGGGGAGCGGGCATGAGGGAGTCGTAAAGTTGTTATTGGAACAAGAGGATGTCAATCCCAACATTGCAGACACCGAATACGGTCGAACGCCACTCAGCTGGGCTGCGGGGCTCGGGCGCGAGGGGGTAGTAAAGTTTTTATTGGAACGAGAAGATATCAATCTCAACGCTGCAGACACCTTGTATGGTCGGACACCGCTCTTGTGGGCTGCAGAGCGCGGGCATGGGGGGGTAGTGAAGTTGTTATTGGAGCGAGAGGATATTAATCTCAACACTGCGGACACCGTGTCTGGTCAAACACCTCTCTTGTGGGCTGTAAATAACCGGCATGAAAGAATAGTAAAGTCACTATTGAAACGAGAGGATATTAATCCCAACATTGCGGACACCTTTCATGGTCGAGCTCCACTCTTTTGTGCTGCGAAGAATGGGGATGCGGGAGTCGTAAAGTTGCTATTAGAACGAGAGGATACAAATCCCAACACCGCAGACACCGGATATGGTCAAACACCACTCTTGTGGGCTGTGAAGAATGGGGATGAGGGGGTAGTAAAGTTGCTATTAGAACGAGAGGACACCAATCCCGACACTGCAGACACCTTTCATGGTAGAACTCCACTCTCGTGGGCTGTGGAGAGCGGGCGCGAGGGAGTCGTAGCGTTGCTGTTGGGACGAGAGGACATCAATATCAGCAGTTTGGGCACCCAGTATTGTCGGAATCCGCTCTTGTGGGCTGTGGAGCGCGGGCGTAAGGGAGTAGTGGAGTTGCTATTGGGACGTATCAATCTCAACACTATGAACACCGAATCTGCTCAATGGCTACTCTTTTCCGCTGCGAGGGCAGGGAATTTAGGAGTCGTAAAGTTGATATTAGAACGAGAGGATGTCAATTTCAACACTATGGACAGATTAAGTGATCAAACACCGCTCTCGTTTGCTGCGCAATACGGGCGCGAGGATGTCGTAAAGTTGCTATTGGAACGAGTGGATATCGGTCCTAGGGCTACAGACACCAATTATGGTCAAACACCACTCTCGTTGGCTGCGCGGAACGGGCATTCGGGAGTAGTAAAGTTGCTATTGGAACGGGAGGATATCGATCCTAACGCTGTGGGCACTAAATCTGGTGAAAGAATATGCTTGCGGGCTATGAATTACGAATACCTGATAGTATTAGACTACCGATTGGGACGAGAGGATATCGATTTTAACACTGCCACCGACGAATACGATCTAACGCCGCTCTCGCATGCCGCGATGGGTGGGCATGAGGGAGTCGTAAAGTTGCTATTGGAACGAGAGGATATCGATTTCAACGCTGCCGTCGTCGGGTGCGGTCTAACGCCGCTCATGTTGGCCGCGATGTATGGGCGTGAGGGAGTCGTAAAGTTGCTATTGGAACGAGAGGATATCAATCCTAACACTGCAGACACCTTGTATGGTCAAACACCGCGCCTGTGGGCTGCGAGGAACGGGTATGAGGGAATAGTAAAGTTGCTATTGGAACGAGAGGATGCCGGTCCCGACGGCAAAATGGCCCTCATATTAGCTGTGCCCCATGGACATGCAAGAGTTATGGAGCTGCTCTCACCACAGAAACCCTCCCTTTCCCTCTCAGTAGATATCGACGAAGTCCCACAGCATGTCTCACCGCATCCGTCCGACTTACTTCACAGCCCCTCTCAGTCTATTCCGGTGGTTTGCCCTTCAACAAAGTCCCTCCCCCCCTCCCCCCCTCCCCTTCTCAGAATGGCGATTGGCTCCTTCATGATCATTTCTTTAATTTTTCTCTTCTATTTTCTCCCTGTTATCAGTCCCTCCTTGTCAGCCATTTTATTGTTACCATTTCATAGATAATTACTGTATTGTACATGATGTGGAGTGGGTGCGTGCGAAACTTTCGCGGATCTAAGTTAGATATATAAACATGAGCTCAGGTGCGGGTAGGAATAGGAATGAATGCAGGGAGTCCTGTGGTGGTTCATATTGCATAAGCTATGATTCCTTTTTTTTGCTCCTTTTTTGTATGGCATGATAGTTAATTTTCCTTTTTCCTTTTTCTTTTTCTGCTCTTCACTTCTAATTGTAACACCGCACATCTTCTTTCATTAAACCGCTCGATTGTTCTATACAACAGCACTTATAATTTATCTCGGGGAGGTATCTGGGGATCTAAATTTAATAAACCAACAGGCTGGACGTTTTTTTTCTCTTTTAGCCCTAACCCCTATACTGGGGCCCTAGCGGGATCCATAGTAAGCCGGGTGGAAGGGAAAGATAAAGGGAACAAAACCAAAAAGAGGAAAAACGGAATCAACGGATATCTCCGATCCAATTAAGAATACGAACGAATCTTCCTGCCGGATCCCCACATCCCCATGAGTTGGGTGTTTTATCGGGCTGAAGCGCTCGGACCTCCCATGAATGGAGCAAATCGTTTCCAACCCAACTTTATCGAGGTCTATAGGAGCCAATGATAGATACCGCACCATATAGTATCTTGGGTTTACTTTGGGCGTTTTATGTCCACTACCGGTATCATAGATTTAATTTGACTCGACTTGAGGCAAGTGGTGGTTCGGGTTAGCTGTCGTCTTGCTATCTTAGGGTAGGAGCACTCCCAATCGGGCGAGAAATTAGTTATTATAGTACTCTTACCACAGTGCAACCAAACTCTACAGAGTCCGCTGAAGTCAATTCTAATCTGAAAGGGTCGATATCAAGAAGAAAAAAAGGGGGGGGGACATGCCGGGGGAAACCACAGCACTCTGGAACAAGATTTTCAGGTTCTTCCTCCCGCAATATGAAGAACATAGAAAAAGGACTAAACAAGAAGGAATGAAACAAGATTAACGATCTGCAGTAAATTGATGCCCTGTGAGTGGATATTGCTATGTCATGAAAAGGCCACCTACTTTGCTCATGCGAACACACCCTCTCTCGCCAAGTGTCGGTATGCTATGAGGACTGGAACGAGCGCTGCAGAGAACAGGAGGGGGAGGGAAGAAAAAGGGAAAATAAAGTGTCAGCACTGATTAAAAACCGACATTGTGTAAGCATTATACTATACTCTCCTTGAAGTAAGAGGAGGATGGTAATAGCACATGAGGGAAGGACAGAAGGAGGGCTAGAAAGTGTGAATCGGGAGGAAGGATTGGCGGTGCGAAAGTGTAGAGCTGCAAGTGTGAGCTTTTGAGGATCTGTGGATTTCTTTGGAGGGGCTCTAAATGACTCGGAGGGGTAACCCGGGAAAAGTGCTATCGGGCGAGTAATACCTGCCGACTGAGGAATAATACATGGATTTTCCAATAGCCGGTTTGGATTTCCTCCCTCTTGGGTCGCGGGAGCCTGCATAGATGCTGTTCGGCCGGTGGGGTTTATCGTCGCGGTATCCTACTGTAGTTAACTATAGGGTTTTAGGAGCATTCCCACTTCACTAGTGAGTCCACATTTTGCACACTAAGAGAGAGGTTTTCGTCCACTTTTATCCGTAGTATTGGGAGTGGCAACCCCCCGCTTAAGAAGGATTTTTACCATGTACCCATACTTATTTTCATCTGCCGGGGAGATGCGTTCAAATGCGCTCATCCCCAATATCGGGAGTGCCCAGGGAGGCATGAGATGCTGCTGACAAAATGAGTAGGGCCAAACACCACCCAGCAGGCCACTGGGACCAGGGACGAAACAACTAGTAGCTCGGGAAGACGCTAGCCCGGAATGCCAGAATACTCGGGCTAGGCACCACTCATGATTGTTGCCGGAAAGGGATTAACTCGAGTAGGCGAGCTGATGTTGGTGCAGAAGAATGTCAACCCCAGACCTTGATTGCGCGCTGGTCGAATGCCGCCCTGGCTGGCCGCTAAGAGGGGGAACGGGGATGTCGTGAGGATGGGTCTAGGAAAGGGGGATATCAACCTAACACGCAAGACGTGCTCAGTCAAACACCGATCTCCCTCTCTTTAGAGGATTGACGTGAGGGCGTAATTGTGCTTCTGCGGCTCCTGAGAAATGTCGTCGCCGTCCAGGTTTGATAGCCGGGAGGTATATTGTTTCATAGTGCTTTGAAAAACAACGGAGATGTTGCGCCTGGCAGTTTCCAGGTTTTGGGGATGCTCGACTCCGCCTCATAAACCTTTAGCCTTCTTTCTTCTTTTCCCGGGTTCAATTCCTTCTGGCTACTCTGCTTGTAAATCGTCCATCGCTACGACAGATGTTTCGAGCCAAGTCTCATGGAATCAATGGGATTGGATGCAACAGGAATGGGCGTACTGTGTCTGACTGGGTATTTCCGACTCGGTTTGTAGGGTTTAGTGTGGCTGGTTACATATATTTATGCTACGGAGTCGTTAACCTCTACGAGGGATTCTTTCCAGGACACAATTCCTTTATTCTCGCTAATCTGGCGTGGATATTATTTGTTGGAGCCTAAGCAGAGAAGGAAAGGAAAGCACGGGGGTGAGATCGCAACAGGGCCTAAGCAGAGCGGAACATGGAAGAACGGTGGACTAGTTCGCTGCTCTGCTAGCGAAGGACAGGCCATCTAACCAACAACACCGCAAACTCCCAAACTCAACTCACTCTAGAGAAACAGGCTAAGCTAACGGATCCTAAACCCTAGCGATCTTAAAAGATCTTGATCCTCCGTAATCTCTGAAACCAGCGCCCTGCAGGTGCGTCAACCCCCGTATGTCTAAGGACAAAGGGTATGAAGGAAAGGTCATGGAGCCAAATAGCGGATACGCAATGCCCAATGACAATGGGTATGATATCAACAAAACTAAAAACTAGTACCCTATGCTTAACGATATAAGATGTGAAAACAATAACTCCCTCCTAAGCGTGCAGTCGCTGCGCACCAAAAAGTGACATCCCCTACAGCCGCATATCTCCTAACCACATATCTGCCTACTCGGATATCCACATACCCGCATATACTTGCCACCGCACATCCGCATACTAGAGTACTCGAGTAGACGCCTAACCGCATGCAGCATGGGTAGTCCAGCATTAGTTTCCACCTATGTTTCCCTTTTGCGCACTGCACACGGCACAAGCATCGCGCCATAATTTAGGGCAGCGCAATCCTATCCACGTCGCAATAAAAACTTGGGTCTGATAAACTGGGAGATTGTCGAGATTCATATCTTATCACTCGTATACCTTGGACTCTCCCGGGTCCTAAAAAAATGTGGGCACTATCTAGATCATCTGATAAAGCTACCGCTCTATAATACACCCTGATATTCCACTTTGATTCTTATCATAATTACCGAGGGGTCCTGCGGCAACCCTAGCAAGGCGGAATGAACGGATGCAAGGAAGAATGGAGGATTTGGGTAGGAAACTATGGATCTTACAACTTATCAAAAGGTGCGGTCTGACCATCGGATAACCTCTCTAAATGTAATATTATAGTTCGCTCTGTCCCTTGTGCCCTAACTTTACCCTCCCGGCCCGGCGGCAATGAGGCATCACTAGGAGGCTCGTCAGAAGCCTATAAAAAGAAACAAAGGGAATAGAAAGGGAGCGAAAAAAAAAGAGAAGAAAAGGAATGCTGGGATATCTCTGGCTTGGCTAAAAATACTAAGGAAGACCCACTGCTGGATATCTACATTGCTGCTGGCTAATTAGGTGTTAAGTTAGGCGAAAAAGATCCGGGATCTACACGCACGTAATGTGGTGATGCTCGTAGAATAGAATGCTGTTGCATGACATTGGTTGGCTTTGAAATTATGAAGCTCTAGCCAATTTTTGTTGTGTGCAATGACAACCCCTTCTATAGACGTAACGATATTACAACTAGTGTGCGATCTTGCTCAAAGAAGTTTATTGCCACGTGTAAGCGGTGGCATTAAGGCGAAGAAGATCACTGCGATTTACCTACTGGCTATTTACTTGTAGTATATATATCACCGGACCCAACAAATCAGAATAAGTTCCTATTTGAATCTTTTTATACAAGTATTGGTAATCGAGGATATGTTCTATCCCAGTTATTCAACATCTTGCCTGCCCGGGGAATATCGGATCAGCAATTCGGCTATTTGTCGATTAAGATATCTTGGTGGAAAATTAAGTGTCGACCTCCAAATGGCCAAGTACCGATTTTGGGGGATTGTGCTCGAGCGGCTGCGGGTTTTTGGTATTTTGGTACCGACCATATTCCACACAACTAGAATCCCGCCAAGATAACGTCTCGACTTCATTCTTGGAATAGCTTACCGGTTGCCGAGGGATGTTGAGCTCCTTGCGATGCTTAAACTGGTTGGCTATTCTAATAAACGCTTCAAGATGACCTGGGATGCTGGGTTTACATTGCAGATTATCAGAACACATTCCGTGAAGAACTTGAACTGTGGGTTGCTCCTCGGCTCGAGTATTAGAATTGGTGTTGTGTTCTGTATTTGTAATATCTGAGCTCCAACCAGGAGGTAAGACACTTGAATCCCTGGTGCTTGCTCAGCGCGAAATGATTGGACAGTAATTTTACAACCATGAGCCGCATCCCCGCTTTTTGAGCAGGGCTGGTGCACTCTACAACCCCCCCTCTCCCGATATCTCAATATTCCTTACCACTGTGACATATCTACGACTAACACTTCGGACCGACCGTCATGGACTACACAGCGTATCCACACTCGATCAACACCGGGAATTCCGACAGCTATAACGTGACGAATAGTCATAACGATATCATTAATGTGAGCAATGCCATAGTCGATGAGAACCCAGAAATTATGCGATGGCTCTCACCACTCGACTCGCGGAGAAAACATCAAGATGTGCGGACCGACAGGTTCGATGGTGTGGGGGGTTCGCTTTTGGAAACAAACGAGTTTCGCGAGTGGAGGAGTGGTGAAGGTGGAGTAGAAAAGGCTGTCTTATTTTGTTATGGGAATCCGGGAGTGGGAAAGACATTTTTAAGGTAAGTGACTGGTCCTCTGGAAGAAGTAGGAATTACCACTGACGGGCGGAAATATTAGCTCGTTAGTGATCGATAAGCTATGTGATGAGGCTGGCGAGGAAGATATCGCAGTGGCGGGGTTCTACTGCGACTTCCGCAGTCAAGATGAACAGAAAGCCGCCAACATCATGGGGGCCATCCTAAAGCAGCTGGTGGCTAGAGAAGAGATACTGGAGGACGTGCGGGCGGTATTCCAAAAGGCGAAAAAGGAGTTTGGCGGGAGAGGTCTGCGACTTCCGGATATGGTACAGATGGTGAAGCGGGCTATTGCTGCATTACCGCAAGTCTTCATCTGTATTGATGGTTTAGATGAGTGCCTCCCTAAGCATCTACTGGAGCTTCTTGGATCATTGAAGGATATCCTTCGGGAGTTACCAGGGACGCGAGTATTTGCCACCGGGAGGCCTCATGTTGAGGTCGATATTGTAAGGTATTTCGCTGCAGGGATTATAGTACCCATCAGGCCTGGCACGCAGGAGATAAAAAGATATTTGGAGAAGAAGTTGGAAATGGACACCATGTGCGACGCGATGTCGGATGATTTGCGGGTAGATATATTGAGAATTATTCCCGAAAGAATCTCTGGAATGTGTGTAGAGGCATCCATAGTTCTGGCTCCATACATGATTTTATATTTGCTAACTATTGTCTGTAGATTCCTCCTTGTTTCGCTAAATATCGACGCTATTCTGGGAGAAGTTACCATCTTTGATAGAAGACAAAAGTTGAACGAGATCACCAAAGGCAATAATTTGGATGATGTATATGCTACAACCCTTGCACGAGTGAAGGGGCAAAAGGGGGGTAGATCTAGACTCGGGATGGAAGCCCTTATGTGGGTATCGAAATCGGAGCGACCATTGCGCACTAGCGAGCTATGCCATGCCTTAGGAGTGAAGACAGGATCCCATGACCTGAGTATTGAAAGCATTCCTACAATTCGAACACTCCTAGCATGCTCTTTGGGGCTTATCACGGTTGAGGCATCCTCCACCGTCTGACTTGTGCACTTCAGTTTGCAAGAGTATTTATCTGATAATCCAAGTCTGTTTCAAAGTCCACACGCGATGATCGCGGAAGTTTGTTTGACGTATCTCAATTTTCAATGTGTCCGGGAACTTTCGCCAACCCTTACTTCGGCCCCACCGACAGTCCCCCTTGTCGGATATGCATCTTGTTACTGGGGAAAACATATTAGAAGGGAGAAGGCGGAGACCGTGAGTCCGCTTGCGCTGGGGCTTCTGATTCGATTCGAACAGCATATATCCTCTCGGCTGCTCTTACTACGTCACCAGGAGGGTAGAAACCGGTGGGTGCTGGGTTTTTATGTGAGGGACCCTAATGGTATTACAGGACTCCATGGGGCGGCGTTTTTGGGGATGGTTGAGATAGTTGTTGCGTTGCTGGCGATGAAGGAGTGGGATATTAACGCAACGGATAATAGCATGGGTAGGACGGCGCTAGCGTGGGCAGCTGTAAGAGGTCATGAGGATATCGTAAGGATACTATTACAGTGCAAGGATATCAATCCCTGTACTGCAGATACCGATTATGGTCGAACACCGCTCTTCCTGGCTGCGGAGAACGGGTATGAGGGAGTCGTCAAGTTGCTATTGGAACGAGAGGATGTCAATCCCAACACTGCAGACACCGTATTTGGTCGAACACCGCTCTCGTGGGCTGCGGAGAACGGGTATGAGGGAATCGTAAAGTTGCTATTAGAACGAGACGGCATCAATCCCGACGTACCCGCCGTTCTTAGCGGCGAAACGACCTCCGAATTAGCTGCGCCCCGTGAACACACAGCGATCGTGGAGTTATTCTCCGCACGTAACCCCCCCTTCCACTCCCCGTGGATATTGACAAGCAACCCCCCTCGTCCGATCCGTCCGACTTACCTCCAGGCCCTACTCAATCTATCCCGGCTGGTTGTCCTTCAACCAAACCCCTTCCCCCCAATACCCCGTCCCTCCTCCGAATGGCGATTGGCTCCTTCATGATTATTTCTTCTTTAATTTTCCTACTCTATTTTCTCGCTATTATCAGCCCCTCCTTCTCAACCATTTTATTGCTGTTATTTCATAGATAATTACTGTATTATCATGCAAACTGGGCGCGGGAGAAACTTTGGCGGATTTCGGCTAAGTTAGATATATATAAACGTGGGTTCAGGTAGGGGCGGGGATGGGGATTAACGCAGGGGGTCCTGTGGTGGTGTATGGTGCATAAGCTATTATTTCCTCTTTTTGCTCTCTTTTTGTTGTCAACCTTCCTTTTTTTCTTTCTGCTTCTCATTTGTAATTCCATCATCGCTTATTTATTAGATTTCTCGATTATTCTATAGAGTACTTATAACTTATCTTAAGGAGGATTCCCGGGATCTAATTTTAATAAGTCAACAGGAGGCGGGATACCGGTACAGTAGTTGTTTTCGCCTTCAGCCCTAACCCCTACGCCTAGAAACAGCGGGGCATCCCTAGCAAGCCGGGCGGAAGGGAAGGATAAAGAAACAAAAGTAAAAGGAGAAAAAACGGAACCAACATATATCTCTGATCCAATTGAGAATACGAACAAAGCTTCCTGTCAGATCCCCACATCGCCACGAGCCGGGTGTTATCGGGCCAAAGCTCTAGGACCACCCATGAATGGAGCAATCGTTTCCGACTTTATCGAGGTCTAGAGGAGCCAATGATAGATACTGCACCGTAAAGTGCGTTGAGTTTAGTTTGGGCGTTTTATGTCCATTACCGGTATCATAGATTTAATCCGGCTCGGCTTGAGGCAAGTGGTGGATTGGGTTAGCTGGTCGTCTTGCTGTCTTAGTGTAGGAACACTCCAAATCGGGCGAGAAATTAGCTATTCTAAGTACTCTAACCACAGTGCCGGAAAACTCTACAGAGTCCGCCGAGGCCAATTATAATCGGAAAGGGTCGTTATCAAAAAGAAAGAGGGGGGGGAACATACTGGGGAAACCACAGCACTCTGGAACAAGATTTTCATGTTTTTCCTCCCGCAATATGAAGAATATAGAGAAAGGACCAAACAAGAAGCAATGGAACAAGTTTAACGATTGGTGGCAAATTGATGCTCGGTGGATGGATATTGCTATGGCATGAAAAGGCTACCTACTTTGCTCATGCGGAGCCCTCTCTCGTCAACTGTCGGTATGGTAAGATGAGGGCAGGAACGAGCGCTGCGGAGAAGAGGAGGTGGAGGGAAGAAAAAGAGAAAACAAAGTGTCAGCACCGATTAAAAAATTCACATTGTGTAAACACTATACTATACGGTCATTGAGGTAAAAGGAAGATGATAAATGTACGTGCGGGAAGGACAGAAAGAGGGCTAGGAAGTGTGAATCGGGAGGGAGGCTTGGAGGTGCGGAAGTGTAGAGCTGCAAGCGAGAGCTTTTGTCATCTTAAATACTACCAGCACCGGCCTGGCGCATTCACAATTAAATTTATGGCTCTGTGGAGCTTGGCTAGGATATTTATAGCGATAAGAGACTGTGAGAAATCTTTATGAATGCTTAGTACTGTAGATATTCTACCTGGTCATCCAGCGTTTGGGGCAAGCTATGCAATTGGGTTGGATTGGGCTGGATCCCCTAGATGGCAAGCCTAGGCTACCCGAAAAGGCCCAAGAAAATCTTGTCGCTTTTCCTTATCTGGTCACATGATATCACTCGAACTGTACATCACTTGGGTAAGATATCACAGGTTGCACTCCGGAGGTGGCACTTAGTAATGGAGCTGTCTGGATTGTCATTGGTAGCAGGTCCCTTGAATCTTTTAAAATCTCCTCTCTCCTAACTTGCACACATATCAGTCTTCTATCTTCTGGGAAACCAAATTAACCTAACTCCTCTTACCCAAACCTTTATTACACCTTCCTTTTCTCTCTCTTTCTTCTCTCGCCTTCAGTTGCGCTACTCCTGGCACTTTCCGTACCTAACTAGCCCGCCTCGTGTCCTTTCTAACAACTCGAATTATACATCCCTCTGATCATCCATCACCCAAAAAACAGGCCATGGCAGAGCAGCTTCTGTGGTCGAATGGGACCTAGGTTTAGGCGGGAGTTTCATCAAAAGAAGGGAGAACATTTGATTTTTAGAAAATAGACTCCCCACTACTCCTGACATCCGAAATAATTCTAATATTATAGAAGACGGCAAATTTGGTAACACCTAGGTAATACCCTTCTACCAACTGCCCAAATCTGTGCTGATGCTCACTGTGAGCCAAAGAACTTTGTCAGTGGACAGCTTCAAATCATGACTTTTTCTCACGACCGTAACATGGGGGAAACATACCTGGCACTGAGTTGTTTTTTTCTGGGAGTTCCGAGCCGGTACTGGGTCGGTTGTAGTGGGAAGTTCGCCAGGAATCTGAGTTGCTGCAACCGACAGAGGCAGATCTGATGCCAATTGCATGATGGGTCTTTCCAAAGGTTCAAGCGTAGTGCTTGCGGGAGGAGTGATGATCCCGGGTTCCTTTGCACTGCGAGTGGGTCTGAGGCAGCAGAGGACGTTGGACCCAGCGCAAACAAACAGACTAAATATGACTCTCATTTGAAGATTGAACAGTGTTTTCGTGAGTGTCGTTAATCCGAAGGATTTTGAGTGTTTATATAGAGAGGGGGGGATTTTTTCTTTTGCGGGAAAAGGGTCCCCAAGTTTGGCGCAATAGATATAAAGCGAGAGAAGCCTCAGCGGTGCGAATTTGTGAGGCATGTAACTGAGCAAGGCTCAACTGTGGTCGTGTCCCTGTGCCCTGTACCGGTCACAATGGAACCGCATAGTTGTGTAAACCTAGCTCTTTAATTCTACGAACTCTGTTTTTTGATAAAGTGAGTATGGAATGAGAAGGGTAAGGACAGCATTATGGAAAAAAGTGATCATAGATACATATTTATGCCAAGGTGTTATTTCCCTGTATCATACGTACGTAGCCGTCTTTACCTACTAGTGTATACGAATCTATGCCGAGGTACACCATTTTGTATTAGTGCAAGGTCCGGCAAGAAGTTATGGAATAGTTATTTAAGGTTAAGGGGAAATATATCCCCTCCCGTTTCTGTTAATAGTTCCTATTCCTGTATGTATTCTAGGTGGGAGAGTGTTAGATCTTGGGCCGGCACTATAGTCGAAACTCCTCGTAGGCGTAGAAGGTCGGGGGGTGCGAAATCTTCGGAAAGGCCGAATCTGACTAGAGGAGGTGACCAGGTGTTGAGTTTGTTGCCTGTTCACACCATGAGCAAATCACCAATCATAAATCTGAGGAGACTCCTGCTTAATCCCTATGTATTGAAAATTACTCATGGGCGGGGCTTTATATGTTGTGTAAGTAACCAGAAGTATTGTTTGGGTTAGAGGAAAGAACCTACTTGCGGGTGAACTACCCCTGTCTTGTGCTTGAGTACGAAAAGGACTCCCCTAGTTCCATATTCCGGTAATCCGGGAGGAACCAGGGTAGGCTAGCCACGACCGGAAGGCCTGGCTGGGAGAGAAATTGCTCTAAGAGGTAAAAGTATTTCACATAATGGCGGTCGAGATCCTGAATTTCTCCTCTTTCTGTAGTTCGGTTTCCTCTAAAAGGCCGCAACTGTTAGTCACACCATGTCCAGGGCAAAATATTGAATTACTGCCCCTGTCACCGTATTCCAGCCCTACACGTACTGATGGTATCATGGCACAATAATATCATAGATATATGCTCAGGGAACCCCCGGTCCCCCCAATCTTCTCCTAGAACTGTTTTCTAAAGGTTTCACAGGTGGATTGCGTAATACCGTTAGATTAATCACAACAGCTACTGTTTGTCTTATTGGAGTAGAAGCTACAACTTTGGGGAAATATAATTGGGAATTTCTTCTTTTCTTTTTTCTACTTATCTGGCTGCCTTGCTCCGGAGTAGCTGGGTAAGTTAGTGAAACACTTTTTTGTTTTTTATAGTGTTTTTTTCGTTCCTGGCTTTCTATAGTGAAAAAGCACCCACCCTAACCATATGCCATGTGTAAAAATTCCGCATGCAACGCATATATCTTTCATCTAAGTTAATCACTAACCTTCAATCCTGCTACTCGTAATGTCCTGACGTTTGTAGACACAACTGCTATTGCATGATGCCAAGATCCGCGCAAAAAAGCTGAATTTTGGCAGTATGCAATAGCAGTTGTGTTTACAAAAGTCAGGACATTACTAGTGTAGCTTCCCATCATTCCTATTTATTCCCTGTGAAATAGCGCTTTCAATGATGCTATCTCTTCCGATTCGTAAAGCAACCAGGAATAGAGATGAGAAGGTCGTTGAATCTGGGCGCTAAACGCTTGTTCTTGGCATTCCCGCGTCTAAAGTAGATACCTTATGAATCGACTAGAATGCCCCCCCCTCCTCCTCAACCCCCTCCCCCCGCCCCCAATAACTCCCCTTTCCCGCTTCCCCCCACGGCCAACCAACTACCCCCTCCGTCACTCACAGTCCCATACTTCACTTCCAGCCCTTTCTCCCGAACTCTCATCTCTCATATTCTCCCTTTCCGCCATTTCCTTATCGAAACCTCCTTTGACATATTAACCTCTTTGGTAGGGTGTCTATATCTAGCGTTAGGCTTCCAAGAATGAGACAATGTTTTTTTTCGCTGGTTGGATAGTTGTAACAATAGCCATATTTCAAATATTTATTTCTAGAAACAAGTGATACAGGTTTCGAAGCCAGTGATGGGTATGAATCATAGGCATTTCTGTTACCCTGCTTTGACGAATTCATTTCTTTGCCTGCCAAACACCCCTGCTCATCCGTCAGATGCCGGTTTTCGTCATGCCCGCGTGAGAGAATATACTGTACCCGTCAATTATCCATAGTCTTGGCCGAACGGTGACTAAAATTAGCCTAGGTGCTGGCGAAATCAACTTCAATTACAGGGTACCAAAGCTCCAGATATTAACCACTAGATTGCGCCATGTGCCTAGAATGAACTAGAGAGAAGATCCCCGGGCAGACCGCAAGGGTGGGTAGGCTCTCGCGCCTTTCCCTCTTAATATACCTTTTCGAGAAAGTGCCCGACCGCCCTCCCCTTGATAATCAGAACGTGAGTGTGCCGCCGCACCGCCACGGATTAATGTTTTGACGGGCTCCCGAGACCCTAGGTCGCTGTTATCCAGACTAGTGTGACAGCAGGGTTTCTAGTTCTGCCATCTACGGAGGTACAGCTCCTAAGTTTTGTATGTTCCACAGGGCGTAAGAGCCGCAAACCTCGCTTGTGCAACATACAGACTTAGGCGCTGTACCTCCGTAGACTTATACCTCTACCCCTCTTCAAGGAGTAATATACTCAACAAACTATAGACCATTCCTGCTTTGGGGACTTGGGCTATCGCACAAACTGGAGTAATCGGGCCTCATGTGGGGGAATCGGAGTTGCCTCTCTTGGTTGGGATAGGTCTTATTTTCCTTTTTATTTGACCGGACAGAGGGTTGAAGGACGGTTTTTCTCTATGCCCCCCCCATACGATTTTATGGAGGGAATCCAAAACCCCCGCATGAGGTCACCGCATCCCAGTTTTACGGTGTTCCGTGGTCAACCGAAATCTTATCACCGACGTCTGTGTAGTCCTGCATTACTGGAATAAAAAAAAAGTACTGCCCTAACAGGTATAACAAAAGAAGAAAGTTTCCAGCTATTGCGACAAGCAATGCACCAACTATTGACACTCCAGTAGTTGCTGTTCTACGGACCTCCCTTCAAAGGTAGCCCAATTTTATGGGGTCATGGTCATGGATAATCACTCGCTGATGAGCCGACTGCCGACTGCCAAAACCCCTTTTAGCATTGCTGAATACCTGGGATGGCGGAGCGGCAAGAGTAAACGGTCAAGATCCTTGATTGAAATTGCGTCCATATAAATAAGCAAAAAGGTATAGCCTAGCTATATAGTGACGTAGTTCGAACCTACCATTGCCATAGGGATCCCTCAATACCCGCTGTTGGAAATGATCCGTGGTAGGCCAAGCACTTTAATCGGCGGAGGGAAGTGTGTTTGCAAGCCGCTTACTGGGCACAGACAGTACGGGAAGAACTTTATGGAATGTGAGAACAAGAGATAAATCAAAGATCAAATGACGGTTGTGTTAAGAACTGTTTCATTGGCCTTTTTCTCTGTGTAGAAGGAAGTTGTTGAGAGGAGAGAAGAAAACAGAAGGGAAACCAAACAGAGCGCAAAGACAACCCCCCCAGTAACCAATGACTAAGCTTCTGCGGACACCCATAATATCCAACACCCTCAAAAGTAAATCAGGAAAACAAAAGTTATCAAGGATATCTGTTGAGAGCTATCTGATCGGAAGGAGTGGAAGCGAGAAGCTTCACAGGTTCAAAGGAGAGTGGTCACCGAAGATAGCGAAAGACTTATATTGCTTGTTGAGTAAGAAGAGAATTGAGTAAGTAAAGGAAAGAAGAAAAACAAGACGAAGGAGAAAAACAGAAGAGATGCTAAGATTCAGAGAAAGAAAAGGGGGAGGGTGACATAGGTAGTCATGACGTATCACTTGTAACTACAGCAACATACAAGAAGAGAGCACACCCGTGAGTACAGTTTCCAACAATATCATGTATGAAGAACAAGAGTGACAAAAGAGAACACCTGCGGGTCCTAACTAGGATCTGGCTTGGAAAAGGGTGGGGGACTGGGGGAAGCATTTGAGAGGAGAAAGAGACCCATACAAACTTTTCGAACTAACGGACAGCGAGTGATATTTGATGTCGACAAAGTACAATTTTGGGGCGTGGGTGTTAAACTCTTTCTGAAAAAAGATATTGCTACTATGACGCGGATTATACTATGCCGTGGGGGCCCTTTGTTTAGTTTGGGATGGCTGTCCACCAATCATAAGGGGGGAGCTTTGTACAGAGCAATGGGGAGTATGATGGCCAGTATTGTTTTACCGTTAGATCAATAAGTTCGGCACTTGGGGCAACTTTAATTTATAGCCTTAACTCTAGATGAGTTTAATCAATCTACAAAGCCTTGGAAACAGATATTTTTTAGGTAATTCGTGAAGCGGGGGGGGTGAAGGAAGGAGAAACATGGGGGTAAAAATACTTTAATAGCTCGCACATCCTATGAATAGTGCATACGTATACCACGGCGGCCTTAGAGTGCCAACACATCCCACCCTAAGTGCGGCCATTGAACTGCAATTTCCAACATTTCCGACTAGTGAAGCACCGAGTGATATTTGATGTCGGCTAGGTATTGTCCGTGGACAAAATTAACCGCAGATCAACCAAGAGGGAAAAACCTAAGCCATGACAGCAACACTTCCCCACCAACCCCACCACCACTAAAACCGGGGGAAAAAGTCAAGGGTATAAGTATAGGGTAGGATGCATAGTGGGAATTAATATTTGAGCAATGGCTTACTCTCTAAGATCATGGTAAATCACTCGCTAAGGTTCCTAGCCCACTAGTCGCAATTCGCAATACCTGAGATGGCCAAGTGGTACTAGTAAGCAGTCAAGATTCTTAATTGAAACTGCCCCCATATTAATAATAAGAAAGATATGGGGATCTGGCCCAGCTATTTAGTAAGGTGATTTAGACCTGCAATTACCACAGGGTGTTGGCTATCATGGGGCTGATGAGGAAACGGGGATTATTAGTTATGGAGCCGTCTTGGCTGTCATTAGTAGCGAGTCTCTTGTGTCTTCTCAACCTCCTCTCTTCTTACACACAAGCATCTTTCTTCCGGTAAACCAGATCAATTAAACTAGTCTTACCACACTTATTCCGCCTTCCTTATCTCTCTTCTTCTTGTCTTTAGTAAAGCTACTCCAAGCACCTCTCATACCCAATTTACGGTTCAGTAAACTCTAGGTTCGGTCAGTGGCCTATTGAGTCCTGAGCGCGGTGTATCAAAATCTAAGACCGGGATCCTACGACACCCTCAACACGGAATCAAGAAAATAAAGATCTTCGGGGGAACTAGATAGGAGGAACACCAACCAAAGGGGACACCTACTGGTCCCAATTAAGACCTAGTTTAGAAGATGTAGGGACCTGGGAGGAACCTTTGAGAGAAGAGAGGGACCCCATACTTACATTTCTGATTAGAGGGGCAACGAGTGATATTTGATGTCGGAGAGCTACCTTGTTGCAGGCCTGAGTGAGGAACTCTTGCTAAAGAATGATATTGTTAATATGACACAAATCCCGCTATGATGCAGGACATTCTAATTTGATTTTGGATTTTATATCCTTGAATTATAAATCCCCCCAGGGTTTTTATTCGGGGAGCTGCTGATAACCCTTTTTGACATTGATCTTTGCTTTCCCAAGGGAAGCAACTTGTATGGAGCAAGCATTGCCATCTGTATCGTGGTGTAACCACAATTTTCCTTAAAGTGTTTTGTGCTCTCAGGCATTCATGCCCCACCCCATGATACCGCAACTATTAGGACCCATTTTGATATTGTCTGTAATGGGATTCTAAACTCTTTTGTCTCTTGTTCCTGTTTCTTCTATTTACAAACTCCCACATGGCTAGCCACTGCTGTACTGAGTGGACAATACAATGTCTATTTTCCGTAGAGCGTACAGGATATGAAATTGACATCATTCTATGGCCCGACACACTGATGTAGTGTTCTTTTTCTGAAGTGACTGACAAAAGTTCCTGTCGATTAGACATATTTACATCCAACTTGCTATCTTAAATGAGTTTTAACTAAGCTCCCACAGTAGTCCTAGGTAGAAATCTTAAAAACTTCCCATATATAGTAGCTATATACAGGGGGTGTAAAAATTATCCTCCAATCATTCACAGAGCACTGTGACCCTTCTTCTTCATTATCTTACGCTTCATCAAAAATTGTTACACTAATGTATTGCATTTCTGAGGCAGATTTTCTTAGTGAATTGATAATAATAATAACCTTCAACCAAGGATAGAGCTTCACCAGCTTGTATGGCCTCCAGGTGGCTATAATTATGCTTCAACTTTACCATGAGATATTGCACAAGTGGAATAGCTTCAGGTCCGGAATTTTGAAAAAGGAGATCCAATTTTTGATGAGCTGCCAATAGTTGAAAAGTGAGACTTAGCCCATTTCTTAGAGGGAAACGGCCGAATCACCAAGATCCTGACTAGTCACTCTATCAATCTGCGATGCTTCCCGCAGCCATATGAGATACTGAACTGTACTTGAGCACAGTACTCGAGTACAAATAATTAAAGCGATGTCAGAGTCACACACTCCTCGACCACAATACCTGAAGAGAGGGGCTCGAGATTTACTTGAGTATATTGTGTCCCTGACGACGTTGGACGGTTACGTGGGCGGGGTGATTCTTATTCTATCACTCGAATTATACATCAAACTGTCCGTCTCTTGGAAGCAGCATGAACAAGCTATCGTTGAACGGTTCCAGGGGGTGAAGATGGCCTCCAAGCTAGGTCAGAATTTCATCAAAAAACGATTTAAAAAAAATAGATTTCTAGAAAATAAATTCTCCGCTGCTTTGGACACCCAAGATAGATCTGGTACGGTAGTGTAGGCGACAACCCAGCTGGTACTCATTTGGAGGCTAAATCGGATTTTCTTGGAGTTCGTTAACCTGAAGGATTTTGAGAGTTTTTGTAAAGAGGGCGGTTTAAGGGGGGGGAAAGTTAATCCCAAGAGACGTTAGGGGCAATTCATATCTGGGGTGCGAGCATTTCCGGCTCAGGTGCCAAATTATACGAGACATAACAACTCAAGGCCCAGCCATGGTTGTGCGGCCTGTAGCGAGGACGGTGAGACTGCATGAAAGACTGTCGATGCTCTTGCAGCGTAGAAACTCGAATTAATAGGATCGTTTGCTGGTACTGCCCGGGGGGGCCAAATCGACTCCCATATTACCAGATCTAACAGTGAATGGGCCCCAAGGACTGCAAATCTTTCTTGAGAAACTCTGTACATTGTTGTTTAACCTTAACTCTTTAATTCTATAAACTTAATAAAGCGAGTATTGGTGAGAGGGGTAGTTTGTATCTGCACCTTTCTGCACACAGGGTTGCTGCTGCAGATTTATGCCAAGACTCGGGGTATGGCTTAGCATGCAGCTTAGATTACGGCCCCTCTGGAGAGAAAAACAAATGACCAGTTCCAAACCACTGGTTAAGTGGACGAACAGCTTTGAGGTCCTGCCTTGGTGTGTGACGGCCCCCTGCCTTACTCTAGACTATGGACCCAGTTTATGCACAAGTCACTGTAGGCTACCAATGCTTGGACTACAGTATCTTGCTATTCTGAGCATTTCAGTGAAGCTATTGAGGGTAACAGCTGAATACGTATCCACGAGTATCTCTACAATTTATTCGGGGTATGCTGTGTACAGTGCAATACTCTAGTGTACAGCCTCCTACAGGGTCGCAAGATTCTCGAGTTGAGGGTTGTGGCTTAAAAACAGATACTATCCTGCACTTCAGACAAGGCCTAGCCCAAAAGTAAGGCCTCAATACCGAGAGCGAACAGGAGAAGTGTCGCCGGGGTTTGGGAGCCTTGTTCACCATACTGTAGATTCTGGAGAATCCATGCCAAGAGGCCAAGTGGGCCGCCACTCTCGCAACTGGAGAATCTCGCGACCCTATGGGAGGCTGTATTCTCATCGCTTATGCTATCCGATTGCGATCGAAATTTTGATCGGCCTCAACTCGTACTTGTTTTGGAATACCGTACGTGTAACTGAGATGCTGGTGCCATATGCCTGTCATCACCCGTTCTAACGTCGCACCAAGCACCTGTAGTGGATATCCCTGATCCTCCCTGTGTGTCACAAGTTTAGTTGATCAGTTGATAAGATGCTCAGGAATGCCCTCATTCAGGTCATATCTTGGTTCCCCAGGCTTAGCATTAGCTGGTGAAAGTCCAACTTAATTTTATCATGAGTTAGATCATTTAGTATTCTGTATGTATTATACGATGATTTCTGCTGTACCGGTACCGATCCACTCCGGTGTGAGGGTGGGGGTGTCCGCCGCATTGCCCCAAAACCCCTCTTTCTCTTTTCTTCTCTTCCCCCATCACCCAGCCTCCCTCCTCACAGTGCCGTTAGAAAATTTCGGGGACAAATGCCAAAACACCAAATATGCCACATCTCAAGATGCCCCAACACTAGAATGCCTAGTAGCACTACAATTCTCTAAAGTCAAAAAAATCAGGTACTATCTCAAATTCAATATACTAAGCTGGTAGAGCCTCTAGATAATTCTAAGCCTTGTAGACACTTCTTGAAGTGGTGCTAGTCAGACACTTGGGTTTCATGTACTTAGTGATTCAATATGTAATTGGACCTCTTTGCACTGTTTAGAGGCAAAACAGTCTCAACACTTGCTGAAAGGTAAAGTATATCGTTGGTGTCTTGGCGTTCATTTCTAACCGCAATCTAGGGTACATACGGTGCGGGGACAAAAGGATTCGTCCGATGCTGGTTTTTGGGCCAAATTTAACATTTTCAAACCGACAATTCCCAATGCTCTTTGAGTGGGAACACTTCAAATCCTTCCAGTAACTAGAAAATCACGATCTATTTAATTCTCTCTAAAAGATGAAGACCCTGGAATCGAAGATGCCCACATTGTTTATGATTGCATCAGCCTGTGTGAAAGTGACCATACAAACAGGTACATGGCAACCAATTACCGATAGTTAAACAACCTTTTCTCCATCCCTTGGTAATATTTAAGAGTTTTGGAACATTTAGTATATTATCTATGGATTTTCTAATGCATAAACAAATTTTTGTAGATTCTCATAGAAAGTGTGGGATGTGGAAGGGTGGTGAAGTTGGCTAGTTTTGGGGTAAAATGGGCATCGGACGAATCTTTGTCCTAGTACTGTAGTTTGCCTCATGGTAAAGGTTAGGAGGAGATACGTAATTTTTCTAACAAGGTACTCCAGATACAAGCTGTGCTATTGGCAAATTACACACTCTAATTAAGAGAGATGGCGCTGTTCTAGTGTGCTAGAAAGTAGCACTATTAGTGTGTTCTAACGTTTGTCTCCGAGCTTTTCTAACTGCACTGTTCACCGGTCCAGGGCTAAAAAACAAGGTATCACAGAGTAGTTTCTAGGGTTGAAGAGGGCGTCCAAGCTAGGTGAGAGATTCATCGGAGAGAAGGGAGGGAAAAAAAGACTATTTGACTTTTAGAAAATAGACTCTCCACTACTCCCGACACCCAAAATAATTCCGATAGTGTAGACGACGACATAGCGGTAGCACTCAGGCAATATCTTCCAGCATACCGATCGAGTCCGTGCTGATGGCACCTGCTCTTCCCTACCCACTCCGTCTGTGGTTGTTCACTGTTAGTGAAAGAACTTTGTCTGTAGATCAAGACAGTAGTATAGAGCCAAACATACCGAGTACAAAGTTATTTTTTCTAGGAGTGCCGAGCCAATACTGGGACGTTTACTGAAGAAAGTTCGCTAGGAGCCTGAGTTGCTGTAGCAGATGGAGGCAAGTCTGCCAATTGCATGATGGGCCTTATTGAAGGCTCGAAGGTGATTCTTGCGGGCGGATAGACGATTTCGGGCTCTGCGCTATCGGCAGATTTGAAGCAACAAAGGACTTTGGACCCGGCGCAAGAAAACAGACAGGTGATATGCATTTGGATGTTAATGCGGATTTTGTTGAAGTTCGTTGGCCGGAAGGATTTTAAGAGTTTATGTCCGGGGGAGATGGAATTCTTGTCCAATGAAAAAAACAAAACCTAACGTTGGAGGTAATAGGATATAACGAGCGAGCAAAAGCAGCAGCTGGTGCCAATTTATATGACGCGTGATAGATCAAGGCTCAGCTGTAGCCGTGGCGCTGTACCTAGTAACAGCGACAGCAGGGCTGGATGATAAGCTGTTAATACTTATCCAGACACTGCAATAGGGTGTTTACTGGATACCACCCAAAGTCTGAAATCGGCCCGAAATCCCGACTGGATCCAACGACGAGCGAGCCCCAATGGCGAGGATTTTAGACAAGAACTCTGTATACAATTGCTAAAACTTAGCTCTTTAGTCCTACAAACGCTGTTGGAGAGGATCTTGCGAAGAAAGTGGTCACCGAAACAGATTTATCCAGGATGCTCCTTCCTGGGATTATCTTCTTTTCTTTATGCAGCATCCATCCCTCGCCTTGTACTGTACCACTATGCAAAAGAGGTTTGGCTCGAGAGGGTGACGGGGAGTGAATCTGCCACTTCGGCTCACGCAGCATCATTAAAATTTTCATTCTTACACACAAGCCACAACTCGAATGCACATGCTTCTGTGGCTTCTAAGACAATCGAGTATCTGGTTTTTATGATTGGAGAGTTGCTGACGGTGTGAATTCGACAGTTGCTGATGGTGTGAGTTCGACAGGGATGTGGGGCTCACTCCCTCCACCCTTTCGACAACTCGAGTTCGAGTGGAGTACAGGTATTTGAAAGTTGAGGTGCATGAGGTGCAGACGGGGGCACTGTCATCTCTGTCAAGGATTCGACCCGTTTTCTGATGGTCGTTGTCTGATTTGTTTGTTCTTTTTCTTTTTCCCGACCGTATTAGTTCTGCTACTTCTGACCTACCGGTACTCGAGTACTGCCCTCACGTACTTGGGCGTTGGTGCTTCCCAGGGGAAAAGGTGAAAGAAGCGACAGAAGGGAAAGTGGAAAGCAAAACTGCAACGTGACGTGACGTGACTTTGGGAGGGTGAGTTGGTTGCCGGCAGCTATCCTATGTTCACACCATGAGCAGCAATCATAAACCAAGCGAACTCGGGAATGACCCATCGGGCCTACGAATTTAGTTACCCGCGAACGGGCTTCAAGCACGAGAACTTGTACGGTACAAGTACGAGTAACAGATGAGAATGTATTCCAGATAAACATTTTGCAGGTTAACTATCCCCATCTTGTACAAAAGTAATTCCCTGGGTACGGTACAACCGAATACCCTAGCTCGTCCAAGGGGATCCATGATCTGGAACAACTAGGGATATATTTGGCTAGTAAATTCAAGGTAGCTATTTCATGACTTCTGGCTTGGCCTTGTGGTCCTGCGGGACTGTATGTTGTGCACCCCAAGCTATGCATGCCGCTCGAGCCAGCAGTGGCCCAACGAGCATTTATCGCGCCGAAGCACCTCTGAATATGACCGTAAATTTACAATACTGGTATCTGATAGCACGGTAACATAGCCCCAAAGTAGGCAGAAAAAGCCCAGAGTGCGCACCTTACCTAACATTTTTCGCACTTTTCCAAAATTCCAGAGGGGTGGCAAGGGGTGGGGGCGGTATTTGTTTCTTTGTATTCGTCAACGAAATTAGAATAAACACTCGCTTGACTTTTTTGTCTCCTCATTGCTCAGAGCATCCGCCAAAAGGTTGGCGCGGCAGAGGGCGCTTGAGGTGCTGGCGGGATCACCTTCAATTCTAGGACACACAAATTGTATTGTGGCAGGACAAAATTAACCGCGCACCCCAGAATTATGGGAATGCTACCAGCCTCATCACCTTGTACTTTCAACACCGCCTGAAGAAATTTCTCTAAATGGATTTAAATCTTTAATTCGTCTTTTTGAGGCTTTAGTGATATTGGGGTTGGTGGGGGACTTCTGTTGTCATGGGCATAGTTTTTCGTGTTCTTTGGTGCAAGGTTAATTGTGTTGTTAGACGAATGTGCTTGGCTCTGTTACCCGAGTGGGAAGGATAGTTCAGGAGATATGCAGATGGAACGGATATGGAAGAATGTTCTATAAAGGATTTTATCCGCAATGTTTTTTCGGTTATCACGGGAGAGTACAGAGGAATAGGGACATGCGGAAAACACAGAGATGGGTGTGGAGATCCATTGGAGGATCAAGATGTGGTATTATGTTTCACTTATACACCTGTCTTGACCGTTAGTTTGATTTTAGTTTAGTTGAGCAGAATGAGAGCGAAGTTGAGAGGGAAGTTGAGAGCGAGAGCTGATGAACGAAGCTTACAGGCGGTAAAACTTACGTTCCATACCCTTCCCCCAAAGTGCCTAAGCTCCAGGTGAAACCTCTTAGTCTATTGGTTACTTCCGTGAGAACTTCATTTCCCTACATTAACAATTTTTGTCCAAGCACAGCAGGTATCAACCAGCAGATCGTACTATACACCAACTAGAAAGATCCATAGGTAGGCCGCAAGTGCCCGTAGGCTCCCGCACCTCTTCCTCCCCTGGACGTTTTTTTTTTTGTTAAATCCGCGGTTTATTTGTAGTTATCTATGGGCCAATTCTCCAAAGCCCAAAACGTGTACATTGATTAATATCTATTGTGAAAGAAACGAAAAACAAATACTATGAAACTCCAAAATAACATGATAAGTGCGACCCTGGGCTGGGTCCTTCTCATCCTGGTCTCGTGATATGTTTCCACTGGGGGAGGCATTGGTGGTGAGGTCGCTGCCCTAGTCGCACAGGATGGTTGAAACCGATATATCCCATATGAAGGCAGGCTGCCTGTGTGGGTGGCCCTGCCTAGGGACGCCTGCCGTCAAGGTTTCCAACATCCGAACTCCAAGTCGAGGCAGGTGTGTCCTCTGGCTTTACTGGAGGATATCTCTCCGGGCTAGTTGTTGAAAACATTGTGAAAGGTTGATCCGTTCCTCCCTCGAGTACTCAATGTACGATTTATATGCGTCAGACCGCCATCGTCCGAGTATCTGGATTTGGAGTTCCGGGATTCCAACCTCGGCAGCCCAGGTAGCTGCCCCTCTTCTAAAGCTATGTCCATTCCAGGCTGCTCGTCCTAGACCACTGGTTATGGCGATTTGTTGTAGCTTCTGTACAACATATTGCCGAGTGAAAGGTTGTTGTTCTAGCAGCCCGATACAGAATAGCGGGGCATGCAAGTGTCGGTGAGTATCTATTTGAATTAGTTTCCGCATAGCTGAGACAGGGCATCCTATGTCGTTAGTTGCAGAGATTGTTAACTAGATCCCATGCCGAAAAGGGTCTGTTTTAGAAGCTGGTAAAGTTAGTTCCATGTAGTCCCCCCCGGTAGCAATGCGAACGCTATTTTTGGTTAGGAACTAGTTACGGAAAGCTGGTCCCAAGTCTAAGTCAATCCGGCGGTAAGTGAACTCCCCTACTCTCAGAAAGCCAGCAAAGGCAAGCGAGAAGGCTGCCCGAAGTACTACATCGTTGTAGTTCAATTGTGTTAACCCGTTAAGCATAACAAGTAGGGCCGGGCGAGTGAGTGGTGTTCGTTCCCGAAGCTGTGGTTCTTGGTGGTCACGCTTGATTCCTTGCAGTGTCCGCTCTAGACGTGGGTCTGCGAATGCTGTACATTCAATGCCTAAGTCGTGTTGGTAGGACTTTATACCACAGAGGTATAACTTCATCGTTTTCACCTTGACTGTACTGGCTAAGCTGCATAGCCATTCGATGAGCCAGCTTACTTTCGCTGGATAACAAGCACCGTTCTCGTGGCGGTAGTCAGACAGATTGCAGAAAAGGGCAAAGCGGGACCTGGGGGTATTGTAATTTTGCCTAGTCGCCGGCGCTAGTCCACGCCAGAGGTAATATGCAGCTATCTGCGACAGCCCAGTTTGCTGTATATCTTGAACCCACGATCCCGGAGGCTGGAAGTGGGGTGTGTTAACTGTGGGGCCAGGTTAGTTATTTTCTCATAGTCGAAGTGTGAGAGTGCATCTGCGAGGGTGTTTGAGTTGGTGGGAATCCATCTGGCCTCTATTTCCAGGTCGTGATCGGTTGCGAGAAGTAGAGAGCGGCGTAAGACATCCATTGAGCTTCCCCGGATAGTCTGGTTCTCTAACCCATGCACTACTGCTCGGTTGTCAATATGCATGATGACCTTTTTCCCTCGCCATTGATTCCCCCAGTATAGTAGGGCCTGCTCTACCGCCCGCATCTCTTTTGTATTAATATGCTCGTTCATTCTTCTTAGGTATCGTGGGAGTGGGATTGAAAATGAGGCTTCCGGTAATGGTGTTGGATGAATGGTTTGCCTAGTGTCCTGCGTTTCCCTGTCCCTGGTAAATTGACAGCCGTCAATGTAGAATGCCCCTAACCCCTTGCTACCAGCAGCGTCTGACCAGAGCGAAATAGTTTCTCTATCCCTCCTCTTTATTGACCGTTCTGGTTCCAATGCCAGGGCAGCCAGCCACCATCTCAGGTCCTTGTTGGCCTTGCTTGATATCCGTCTTCGGTGTTGTCTCCCTCTGGCAGGGAAGTATATCTGCATATTGTATAGTCTGCGCAGAAAGGTTCGTCCAAGGGGAGTGACAATACAGACGAAGTTGAGGTATCCGGTAAGAGTGTGAAGTTGGAGTAGTGTGAGCGCATCCGTGTTGACTGCAGCTGTAACCCGATTCTGTGCCTTTGCTAGATTACGAGTAGGTAGTCGGATGAACATCTTGGCTGTGTCGAGTTCTACTCCTCCGAAGCTAGCTACCATTCCTTGTTCACTTTTGGTCTCCTTAATCGTTAGGCCCACCTCTTCACAGATCTCGGTAAATAGTCTACTGTATTGATTTGGGTTCCCATGGGCTGGGAGGACTATAAGGAAGTCATCTAGGTAATGAATTACCTCGCCCTGCATACCTTGGCTCTTCAGGTTATTGGCCAGAATCCAATGAAATACCTCAGCGAAGAGGTTCAAAAGATAAGGTGCGGTCCGGAGGCCAAAGGGGAGATATCTTTCTGCGAAGTATTTCCCCTGCCATTCAAAGCCGAGTAGGGGGGTGTCCATTGGGGACACTGGAATATGTCTAAATGCACTCTCAAAGTCCCGTTTGACAAACAAGCAGCCCATGCCGTATTTCTGAATGGCAGCGATTGCCTCGTCAATCGTGCTGTACTCGATGGTACCATAGTGTTCCGGTATTTGACTATTGATAGATGTGTGGTCATCCGGTGGGTAGGATAAGTGGTGGATCCGTCTCTTGGACCCGTCGGCCTTGTCCGTTAAGCCTAATGGAGATGCGGTAAACCCTTCTGGGAGTAATTTGAAATGGGGATACTCTTCAAAGCGACCCTTTCCTAATTCTCGGAGCAAATCCTTAGTTACTGTTTCATGGCCCTCTGTTGCAGTGGCTAAATTTGGGTACAGTGTGGGTGAGTCCCTGGTCCCCTGGTATCCGATGCGCGCTCCGAATTGACATATCCCTAAAATAGCCTTTCTTACTTCGGGGTCTGGGAAGGTAGTTGTGTGTCTACTCCATCCTCTATACTTCAATTGGCCAGCTGGCATGGGAATGAGGTGTTCTGTATATACAGGGTAAAGGATGCGGGTATTGGGCCGTGTGGGTTGTTTGCTAACATCAGGGGGAAACAGAGTCAAATCGCTTTGGGATAATATTATAGACTCGGTGGTGGGAGTAGTGGTAACAGCTTAGCTAGCGGTGAGCCATGAACAGTAAATTGCATCTAATTAGGAAAGATATAGGAAGCTAGTATGCAGGGGTGGTAGCTGGGTGCTAGTGTGGGGGAGGGGCTAATGTCTTGTGAATCCACCGCGAGCAGGAATTGAGAGTGCACTCTCACCCTGATTGCACGTATGGACTTGTGGCTGCTGCCACAGTTCGCGCACAGATGCTGGTAGTGGCAGTGCGTGTTTCTGCATTCTCTAAAATTCCAGTTGCGACATGTTTGGGGTGTCGCTTGGGTAGCCGTGATGGGGAACGTATCAGCTGCGCTGGCTTGGTGACTGCTAGAGAGGATAGTCCGACGCTCCACAGTGCTATGAGATCGGCTAGGGAATGGGGGGTCACGGTATGGTAGTTCGGATAGCCAGCGGGAGAGTGTACTTGTTCGTGTCTGGTCTTGGGACCAGGTGCTTCGTATAATTGGGTTTGCGAAGCACTTTGACGCTACTAGCTCACTGTCTAGCTGCTGCCACTCGCTAGGTAGGTAGAGGCTCTTCCCACTCACCACATGCTTGCGATGAAATTGGAAATGATAGGCTTTTACCCCCTCCCAAGTGTACCTTTCCAGCAGGTTGTACAGAGTCATCGTATATATAAAAAGAGCAGTCGCCAAATCCACCTGTAGGCCATATGGTGCTAGCTTAACCAGGATTCCGCTGTATGCCGCCCAAGCCTTAAAGAAGCTGCTCATACGGTATTCGCCTTCCTTGCCATCCCACTTTGCCTGTTCGAATTCCACTCCACCGATGCATATTGTCCTTTGTGATTCCGCTCGACCCCTCTCGGTTGCAAGTAGACGGTATATGTTGGTGGGTTTGAATTTGTTCTCAATAATCTGGGTGAGGGTGCTCTGCTCAACGCCAGGGAATAATGCCTCTACTGACTCCGCTGTCCCAGATGCACTCTCGAACGCTGTAACTACCGGCACTGGGATGGAGCTGTACGTACTGAGTTCTCTGGAAGCTTGGCCTGCCCTCACTCTAGGCTCCCTTTCAGCCCGTAGTTGTGAAAGCTGGGCCTCGAGTTCTGCTATTCGGAGCAGGGTTGGGTCTGTTTGCAGCTCCTGTCTTGGTGGGTCAGGTATGGGCTGATGGTTGTGCTCGCGGTTGAATGTGGGTGATGAGACTTGTGGTTGGAGCCGGCGAACAACTTGGTTGACTATATCTTCCTCGCGTGAGCGGAGTAGCTCACGCATGTCTTGAAGGCTAATAGCTTCAGCTGTTGGGGGAGAGGATTGGTGGTGTAGGATTGGTTCACTAGTGTAACGGGGGCACCCTATAGAGAGGTGAACTCTAAGGTTGCGACCGCACCAAACACTCAAAGTAGAAGATAAAGATGAGGTAAAATAATTCAGAAGAATCAACGGTAAAACTTAATATAGTTAAGCTCGAAGCTTCACTCAATTTAGTTCTCTCGAGGAAAAGTTGGTTGTCGAAGTAGAATGCCAAACGCTTAAACTTAAGTAGATATCAGATTTAAGCCTTTGACATTCACCACTACTTCCGACCTTTGTGTGAGCACCCTGTCCTGCTCAG
>Ga0307509_10000120_pt1 | contig 114238 bp, 111 predicted proteins | sample 10_EM_MG_FD_202245 | JGI IMG/M metagenome (GOLD analysis project Ga0307509, IMG submission 202245) | Populus trichocarpa ectomycorrhiza microbial communities from riparian zone in the Pacific Northwest, United States - 10_EM | ecosystem: Host-associated > Plants > Roots > Unclassified... | reverse complement strand
TGGGGCCAAGACTTTTGTCTTGCGGGCGTCCGCGGCCCAGAGGGATAGCAAGCCAGTTTTGACTTTGTCGTCCGCTCCCGCAGCGGATTTCGACGTTGTTGTCGAGAAGACAAAGTCAAAACGCGCTGCTGGCAAGCGACAAAGTCGAAATGCGCTAGTGAAAACGCCGGACCGTTTGGACAATGTCTTCAGCTAACTCAGGGCACCGATGTGCCCGAGCAGTTCTTGGAATTCCTTCATTCATCGGTATCGGCGCGAACTGGGGATCCTTGAGCGATCCATCATTTTATAGTTAACATAATATACATTGTCATCGTTGCGTGCCCCAGCTGCCCATGCAGGTGGGCAAAGCCGCTTGCCATAAAGAACGCGACGCCGAGCCCGAACGCTGAACAAATCGCGGTCAGCTTTCGCGCTGCACGCAGCAGCGTTTGCCCGAGTTTCTTTGGGCGTTATCCGCGGTGACGGATGCGGGCGACGAAGACGATGTACTCCGAACAGGCTTCCTAGGCCGCCACAGCAAACACTTTCTCGACGATCGTTGCCAACGCGACCGGAGTCTCATCTGCAGGATAGTGGCCAGCACCGCGCATTACCTCAAGAGCGGCGCGAGGAAACCAGCGCATCGTCGTGGCCTGCATCAGCTCGGCCGTGAGCGAAGGATCGTGCTCGCCGACGACGACGTGCATCGCTGCGTCGATGCCGGCGGCCTGCGCGACGAAGTCGGTCTGGGCCCAGGCCGTCAGATAAGCACCGAACGCTTGTGGTGTCGACTGCGACCACGAGTGGTCCGCCAGCGCGGCGACCCAGCGCTTCGACAGGCGGCTTCCGGTCGAGTGATCGACGATCGCCCGGCGCGCGCCGATGTCGTTGGCCGCACTCGAGAACAAGGCCCAGGTTGCGTCGTCGAAAGGCACCGCGCTCGCCGGAACCGGCGTGATCGCGAGCAGCCGGCCGACGCGCTCGGGCGCCGCCACCAAGGTGCGCACGATCGCCTTGCCGCCCATCGAATGGCCCATCAGGTGGAAACGCTGCCAGCCCAGTTCGTCGGCGAGTTGCAAGGTGTCGGCGGCGATCTCGTCGAGGGTGTACTCGCCCGTCTCGTGGACGCGAGCGCCGTAGCCCCGGTAGTCGAGATACGCGATGCTGAAATGATTCGGGTCGAGAAGATCGGCGAGCGGCTTCCAGGCGTGCGCGCTGCCGAACCAGCCGTGCAGCGCCAGCACGCGGACCGGCCCCGTTCCGACGATGTGAGTGAGCGTAGCGATCGAGGTCATGGTGTGATCAGTCTGCTTTGATGTCAGCGGTCTTGGCGATGCGCGCCCACTGCGCGTTTTCTCGGTTGATCTGCTCCGCGAACTTGGCCGGAGCGTCGCCGACAACGTCGATGCTTTGCGCCGCCAGCACGCCTTTGACGTCGGCCGACTTGAGGAGCCGCGCCAGCTGGCTGCTCAGCTTGTCGATCACCGCCGGCGGCGTTCCGGCCGGCGCGTGAAGGCCGAACCACAGGGCCAAGTCGAAGCCTGGAATCTTCGCTTCGCTGAACGTGGGCACATCGGGCAATGCGGCCATCCGCTTCTTGCCGATCACGGCGAGCGCTTTCAGGCGGCCCCCGGCGATCTGCCCGAGGACCGGCGTCGCCGGCGTGAATGACAGCTCGACCTGGCCGGACAACACGTCGGTGATGGCCTGCGTGCTGCCGCGATACGGCACGTGATTCAGCTTGATCCCGGCGGACTGGTTGAAGAGCTCGCCGTACAAGTGGGTAAAGGTGCCGTTGCCGGACGAAGCATAGGTGAGCTTGCCAGGGGCTGCCTTCGCCGCTGCGACCAGCGCCGCAACGTTGTTGTAGGGGGAAGCTGCCGGCGCGATCAGCAACACGGGGTTTTCGGCGATGAGAATGACCGGCACCAGGTCGCGCATGAAGTCGAACTTGAGGTTGCTCGATACGTTCTGGTTGATGACGTTGGCGGTCGTGCTCAGCAGCAAGGTGTAGCCGTCGGCCGGCGATCGCGCGACCGATTCGGCGGCGATGCTGCTGCCGGCGCCGGTGCGGTTTTCGACGATCACGGCCTGCCCCAGGCTTTCGCCGAGGCGCGGCGCCAGCGCCCGCGCGATGAAGTCCCCGGTGCTGCCCGGCGGAAAACCGACCACGATCCTGATCGGTTTGTCGGGGTAAGCGGCGTGCACCGGCGCGAGGGCCGCCAAGCCCAACACGGCGCCGAGCAGAACGGCGCAAGCGATTCTTTTCTTCATCGTGAGTCTCCTTGTGTCGTCGGCCTTCGCTGGGCCGCTGTCGGTTCGTTCAGCGCGATCCGAGCACGTTGCTCAGCAAGCTGGCGCCATAGAGCGCGGCGTTGACTTCGTTGAAGCGCGGTGCCGTGGCGAGGAATTGCTTGACGGTGCGCACCGCTTCGTCGGGAAAAGAAAGCAAGCGCTCGACGGCGGCCTTCCCTCGCGCCTCGAGTTCTGCCGCCGGCACGACCTGGCTGACGACACCGGCGTGCTGCGCCCAGGTCGCGTCGGCCTCCTCCGCCGAATAGACCAAATGGCCGATGGCCTTGACCGGCATGCGGTCGAGCAGCGGCGCCATCGCGATGCACGGCGGAATGCCGCGGTCGAGTTCGCGCAGCCGAAAGCTGCTGTCGTCGGTCGCGAGGGTGACGTCGCACGCGGCCGCGAGCACCAGGCCGATGCCCCAGGCGCGGCCCTGGACCAGACCGACGGTGGTCTGCCGCCGTCTCCGCAGGGCGTCGTACATCGCGATGACAGGCCCGGCATCGTCGCGCATGACGTCGAGCGCATTGACGCCGGATCCGGGCGCCGGCGGCTCGATCTCGCGGCCGAGGCAGAAGTCGGCGCCGGCGCCGCGCAAGACGATCACGCGCGCATCGGCGGCAGCGTCGAGCGCCGCGACGATGCTGGCGACCATGAAATTGGTCAGCCGGTTGGACGCATCCGGGCGATTGATCGTGACGGTGACGACCTCGCCGGCGCGCTCGGATCGAATGGCATCAGGCATCGTTGTGGACTCCAGAGTGGGCTTGCAGGCGCTCGGCCATCCAGTCGCAGACCAGGCTCAGCGCAGGCTCGGGTCGATCGAGATTGACATGCGCGGCGCCGCCTTCGGCCTCGCTGAAGACCCGGAGGCGCTTTTCCTTCGACGACACCGCGTCGTACAGGCGCTGCGCCTCGGAGGGCGGCGCATGCCGGTCGTTGGCGCCGTGCACGATCATCAGATCGCAGTCGATCTGCGCCGCGACGGGCTCGAGGCGGAACTTCTCGAGCTTCTTGAAGGCGCTTTCCCAGTCCGGCTCGCCGAGGATGCGCAGGATCGTCTTGCCGGTGGTGCCCAGCGGTGCATTGCCGCCGAGCTGCGTCGCGCCCTGCCCTGGCACATAGCCGACGCGCCGCGCCATGCAGGCATGGGTGTCGAACACCGCGCCCATCACGGCGCAGGCCTTGATGCGCTTTTCGAATGCCACCGCGCGCGGCGCGTAGTAGCCACCCCAGCTCGCTGCGACAAATCCGATGCGCTCGGCGTCGATGTCGCTGCGCGTCGCGAGCCAGTCGACGCAGGCCGCGACGGGCACCTCGAAATCGTGACGGGCCGTCATCCCCTGCAGACGCAGTGCCGCGCCCTGCCCGGGCCCGTCGAACGCGACAGTGGTGATGCCGCGCCGCGCCAGCGACAGCGCCACGTAGAACATTTCTTCCTTGTTGGCATCGAGGCCGTCACACAACAGCGCCGCCGGGCCGCGGCCCTTGGAACCCGTGGCCGGCACAACGTAAGCGGGGATCGTCTGTTCGCCGTAGGGGATCTCGACCAGCTCGACAACCGGAGTGCTCTGCGACGCGAACGCATCGAAGCAGGCCAGGTGCTTGCCGTACATCGCCGCGGCACGCGGATCGTCCGGGTCGAGCAGACCTTCCGCCCATTGGTAGTAGACCGAGGCGCGCAGCGAGAAGTCGCTGGCGCTGACGCGGTGGCCCGCAGCCGCTGCGGACGCCGCCGCCGCTTCCAGCTGGCCGCCGAGTTCACGCCACGACGCATGCCAGGCTTCCAGATCGCCGGACGGCCCCTGCCCGGCCGCCTGCTTCAGGCGCGAGCACGCCCAATCGATCTCGCCGAACATGCCGCCCGCGGCGATGGCGCGCAGCACGGCGAGCGACCAGCGGTAGTTGTCAGGGAAGTAGAGAAACATCGACCGCCTCAGTGTTGGGGAATTGCGGCGTTGGCCGCGGCCGCTTCCATCGGGATGTCGGCGGAGATCACAGCGAATGCCCGCCGTCGATGACGATCCGCGTGCCGGTCGCGGTGCGCAGGTGGGTGACGCACGCCAGCACCGCCATCGCGACATCCTCCGGCGTGACGACGCGACCCAGGGGCGTATCGGCCGCCTTCTTCACCATCTCGTCGCGATTGCGACCGGGCACGAAGTCGGTGTCGACCGAGGCCGGTGACACGCTCAGAAACCGCACCTGGGGACCAAACGCCCGCGCCATCGAGACGGACATGACGTCCAGGGCGGCCTTCGCGGCGCAATACGCGATGTTGCTGCCCAGCCCAGTGAAGGCGGACACCGACGACACCGTGACCACCGTCGCGCTGCCCGATGTGCGAAGCAGTGGCAGCAGTGCGCGCGTGACGGAAAACGTGCCTCCCGCGTTGGCCGTCAGGATCTCGTTGAACACGGCCGGGTCGAGCGCCTCGAGATCGTCGTGCGGAATCCGCCGCGTGAAGCCGGCGGAGTTGACGAGAACATCTAGGCGACCGACGGAGCCGGTCAGCGTGCGCGCGATTTCGGCGTGCGCGGCACTGTCGACTAACGGAATATGCAGGGTGCGATGGCCGCTTCCGCGCAGCTCTGCGCGCACTGCCTTAGCGCGTTCCTCGCCCAGGTTGTATCCGACGATGACGGTCGCGCCCGCGTCGGCCAGCGCGCGCGCACACGCGGCACCGATGCCACTGCTTGCCCCAGTCACCAGAACGATTTTCCCGTTCAATGGTGGGCTGTCGTTCGCGAGCGTTGTCGCCATCTGGACGGGCTCCTGTTCCATTCCGCTGGCGATTGTTTTCTAATGGCCGCCGAGCCACCAGTCGTTTGTTCACTAATCGGACATGGAATTGAAAACACCTTCAGATGCGGGATCGTTGAAGCGCGGCGTCGTGCTGCTCAAGCTGCTCGCCACCGCGGGCCGCCGCGGCATGGCGCTGACCGACCTCGCCGCCAAGGCGCAGCTGCCGCATCCGTCGGTCCATCGCATCCTGAATCAGCTCGTGATCGAGCGACTGGCCGAGCGCCACGCCGACAGCAAGCGCTACACGCTGGGGCCACTGGCATTCGAGATCGGCGTCGCGAGTTCGACGCTGTACGACATCCGCGATGTCTGTGAAGCCGCGATGAACGAATTGGCGAACACCACCGGCGACACGGTCTATCTGGTCGTGCGCAGCGGCTTCGACGCGGTGTGCATGCACCGGCGTGAAGGCGAATACCCGGTCCGGGCATTGGTCCTGGAGGTGGGCAGTCGACGCCCGCTGGGCGTCGGGGCCGGAGGGCTCGCCATCCTGTCCGCCATGGAGCGCGACGAGCGCGACGAAGTGATTCGACGCGTCGCCCCCAGCCTCCCAAGTTTTGGTGATCTGACCGCCGAGACGCTGGAGGCAGCCTGCCTGGAGGCGGCAAGCTTTGGCGCTGCGGTGATCCAGAACCGGGTCACGCTGGGCATCAAGGCCGTCGGTGCCCCCTTCCGCAATTCAGTCGGCCAACCGACGGGCGCACTCAGCGTCGCCGCATTGAACCACCGCTTGGACACACGCCGCGTCGACGTCGTGAGCAAGCTGCTTCGAGCCGCGGTCGTCGAGGTGGAACAACAGATCCGGCGCTTGCCAACGGCGACGCCGCGATCGCGGTGATCACCAGCCGCAGCGACCTTCTGCGCACTCAGGGTGTGCAGGTGAAGCTGGCCGCCGAATTGACGTCGCCCGTGCCGTTGTAGCGCGGGTACTTTGGAGCCTCGCAAACCGGCATCGCTCGAGCCGTGGCACCAACCGTGAACTTGTAGGTCAGCTGATCCGGGGCCTTGTTGGTCTCCACCCAATCGATGATGGCACTGAGCCAGTCGACCTCGGTGAAGTCGCTACCCGCGCCGTGGGTCGATGCGGGCACGACGAACATGCGCGCGTTGGTGCGCGGGTCGGCCAACCCAAGCCCCTTCGCGATATTGCTCATGGTGGCGAAATTGCGCATGTGGTCGTTGACCGACATCAGCGGATCCCCGGCGTCGTGCCAGGAGAGCAGCTTGCGGCCCGACGCGACGTAGGCGGCGATGGCGTTCTTGTCGTGGTCGGCGCCAAGGCGCTGCAAGCCGCTGCTGAAGATGTAGTAATGGCGGTTGATGTCGAAGATGGCCATGTTGGGGGCCGGGGTCGTGGCCGGCGGAGCAGCACCGAACCACAGAGGATCGTTCGTCGCCAAGAATGCGAAGCCGCCGCCCAGCCCGCCGTAGCTCGTGACGCCCAGCGATGGCACGCCTGGAATGGTGGACGGCGACCGGTCGGTTTATTAATTCTATGAGTCGACGCAGTGAGACGAATCCGGGACAAACCTGCGCCGGCCTGCAGGGCAGACGTCATCGCGCGGCCTCCGGTGCAATCAGGCCCGAGAATCGGTCCCATGACTCCCGCCCCGAAGCGCCGCCTCGCCGCCGCCGAGCGTCCGGCTGCCGACAGCGCGGTGCCGGGCCTGCTGACGCCACGCCTGAGCTTGCAGACCTTGACCCGCGGCGATGGCCTGCTGGGCCTGCGCGCCCGCGACGGCTTCGGGCCGCGTGGCGCGCAACTCAGCATCGCCCGGGTCGACTGGACGTATGTCACCGAGAGCGGTCTGCATTGGGACACGCCGGCGCCCACGCGCGTGCTGAACACCCGGCCGCCGTCGACGCAACTGCTGCGCGGCGCCTGGGACCAGCGCGTGACGATGCGACGCGACCTCTCGGCCGAAGCCGATGCCGCCGACGCGCTGTGGGCCAGCGGCTTGCGCCCGCTGCCGATGTCGGCGATCCAGTGGCGCAACCGCGAGGCCGGCGATGAGCACGCCGAGCCGCTGTGGTCACTGCCGAACGAAGCGCAGTTCGGGGATTTCTGGGCCGAACAGGTGCCGAAGTTGCAGGCGCTGGGCTGGTCCATCGTCGTGCAACCTGGGTTCGCGCACCTGAGCGTGCCGGTCGATCGCTGGCGTGTCGTGATCGATCCGGACACCGGCGCCGAGACCGGCCGCGAACTCGTCGAGCCCTTGGGCCCCCAGGTGCCGACGCTGGTCGCGCTGCGTCAGCCGGTGCGCGAAGGTTCGTTCATGCTGAGCCTGGGCATCGACGTCGACGGCGAAACCCTGGACCTCGCGCCGCTGCTGGCCGACCTGATCCGGCGCGACACGCGCTGGTTGAATGCGTACGAGATCGCCGCGATCCACGACGTCACGCTGATCATGCTGCGCGCGCCGGGCGGGCGGCGCATCGAGGCGCCGGCCGGGCCACTGAAGGCCATCGTCGGTGCGATGCTGGACCTGCTCACCGACCCGCGCCGCCAAGAAGGCCCCATACGCCTGTCGAGCTGGGAAGCCGAGCGCGTCGAGGCGATGCGCCTGACGCTGCTCGACACGCAGACGCAGCGCGCGGGCGCGCACGGCGCCTGGCAACTGCGCGGCGATGCCGGCCTGACCGCGCTGACGCAGCGATTGCGCGCCGCCGGCAGCCCCCCGGCGGTGGCTGCGCCCGCAGGACTGGGGCTCACGCTGCGCCCATACCAACTGCACGGCGTCGCCTGGCTGCAGTACCTGCGCGAGCACCACCTCGCCGGCATCCTGGCCGACGACATGGGGCTGGGCAAGACCGCGCAGGTGCTCGCGCATCTGCTGATCGAAAAGCACGCTGGCCGGCTCGACCGCCCTGCTCTCGTCGTGCTGCCGACCTCGTTGATCGCCAACTGGCAGAACGAATCGGCACGCCACGCGCCGGCCTTGCGCGCCCTCACCTTGCAAGGCGCCGACCGCGCGCGCCGCTTCGCATCGATCAAGGACCACGACGTGGTGTTCACGACCTACCCGCTGCTGTGGCGCGACATCGCCGCGCTCGCGGCCCAGCCCTGGCACCTGCTGATCCTCGACGAGGCGCAGATGGTGAAGAACGCCGCGAGCCGCGCCGCCACCGCACTGCGCCGCCTCGATGCGCGCCACCGGCTGTGCGTCACGGGCACGCCGCTCGAGAACCACCTCGGGGAGCTGTGGGCGCACTTCGACTTTCTGCTGCCCGGCTTCCTGGGCGACGCGCGCAGCTTTCAGCGCATCTGGCGCAAGCCCATCGAGACCAACGGCGAGACTTTGCGTGCCCAGCTGCTGGCGCAGCGGGTGCGACCGTTCATCCTGCGGCGGCGCAAGGAAGACGTCGCGACCGAGCTGCCGCCCAAGACCACGGTGGTCCGGCGCGTGCAGCTGCAGGGACAGCAGCGCGCGTTGTACGAAAGCGTGCGCGTCGCGGCCGATGAACAGGTGCGGCGCGTGCTTGCGCGAGTGAGCTTCGCCGGGGCGCAGATCAGCATCCTCGATGCGCTGTTGAAGCTGCGCCAAGTGTGCTGCGATCCCTACCTGGTCAAGGGCAGCAAGCTGCCCGCGACGATGGAGCGCGCCAAGATGGCGCTGCTGTGCGACATGCTGCCCGAGCTCGTCGGCGAAGGCCGGCGTGTGCTGGTGTTCTCGCAGTTCACCGAGATGCTGACGCTGATCGAGGCCGAGCTTGTGGCGCTCGCGTTGCCGTTTCTGTCGTTGACGGGCGACACGCCGGTGCGCCAACGTGGCGAGGTCGTGCGGCGCTTTCAGGCGAAAGAGGTGCCGCTGATGCTGCTCAGCCTGAAGGCCGGCGGCGTGGGCCTGAATCTGACCGCGGCCGACACGGTGATTCATGTCGACCCGTGGTGGAACCCGGCCGTCGAACGCCAGGCGACCGACCGCGCGCACCGCATCGGGCAGGACCAGCCGGTGTTCGTCTACCAGCTCGTCGTCGAGGGCAGCATCGAGGAGCGCATGCTGGCACTGCAGGCCCGCAAGTCCGCCCTCGCGGACGGCGTCCTCGGCACCGACACGGCAGCGGCCGTGAAGTTCAGCGCCGACGACCTGAAGGGGCTGCTGGCGCCGCTGGCGACAGCGGCGTAGCGCCCGGGCCGGGCTCTCAGTCTTCGGACAGTTCCGCGCCGTCCACCAGTTCGTCGAAGGCGGCCGCTTCGGCGTTGACCTTGGCGACCAGCGGCTTGTCGAGCGGGCGGAACACGCGGCTGTGCAGGTGGTTCAGCCGCTCCGAGCGCGCCATCGCGGCGAGCACGGACTCGGGGTCCATCATCAGGGCAAACGGATTCGAAACGGCTTGTTGGACGGTGGTCATGGCGAAGCTTTCGGGGTTGTGCGGTCGATGAACGTGGGCGAATTCGGTGAATGAACTCTAGCCCTGCACCCTCGCCGCCCCCAGTGGACGCGGCCCCATTCAGCCTGTCAGGCAAGCTCTTACAAGCCGCGTCGGGCGAGCCTGCTTCGCAACCCTCAGCGCGCCGGCTGCTCCATCTGCTTCGCCAACGATTCACGCCCGGCGCGCCGGGCGAAATCCACGGCGCCCAGGTTGAGCTGGTTGCGCCGCTTCAGGTCGGCACCGCGGGCCAGCAGCAGCTTGACGCTGTCCTCGCTGCCGTATTGCGCGGCCATCATCAGCGGCGTGCTGCCATTGGGCGAGGTTGCGTCGATCTCGGCGCCCTTGTCCAGCAGCAGCTGAACCGCCTTGGTCTCGGGCCCGGTGGCCGCGTAGTGCAGCGCCGACCAACCCGGTTGGTTGACCTTGGCCCCGCGCGTCAGCAGCAGCTGCATGCCGTCCAGGTCGCCCTTCAACGCGGCCATCATCAGCGCTGACTCGCCCGCCTGGTTCAGCGCGTCGACCTCGATCACAGGCAGGGCCAGCAGCGCGCGCGCGGCCTTCAGGGAATGCTCCTGCATCGCGATCACCAGGCCGGGCTGGCCCTTCTCGTCGCGCGTGTTGGGGTCGAACCCGCGGCGCAACAGCTCGTTGAGGTTGCCGATGTTGTCGTTGCGGATGGCGATGAAGAAGTCTTCGAATGAACCTGCTCTTGCGGAGAAAAAACCAGCTACGACAACGCTGTAGATAACAAATCTAAAGTATTTCATGAGCATGATTCAGGCGTTCTGCAGGGCCGGGAGCTTGAACAGGCGTTCGAAATTGGCGCTCGTCGCCTGCGCGACCGCTTCGACCGGCACGCCCTTCAAGGCCGCGATCTGCTGCGCCACGAAAGGTACGAACGCCGGGCTGTTGGTCTTGCCGCGATGAGGCACGGGTGCGAGATAGGGGCTGTCGGTCTCGATCAGGCAACGGTCCAGCGGCACGAAGGCGGCCACATCGCGCAAGGCCTGCGCCGTCTTGAAGGTCAGGATGCCCGAGAACGAGATGTAGAAGCCGAGGTCGAGCGCCGCACGCGCGACCGCCTCGGTCTCGGTGAAACAGTGGAACACGCCGGCCTTGGCGCCCTCCTCGCGCAGGATCGCGACCGTGTCGTCGGACGCGCTGCGCGTGTGCACGACCAGCGGTAAGGCCGTCGCGCAAGCCGCACGGATGTGCACGCGAAAGCGTTCGCGCTGCCATTCCATCGCCTCGACCGAGCGGCCGTTCAGGCGGTAGTAGTCGAGCCCGGTCTCGCCGATCGCGACGACGCGCGGCCGGGCCGCGAGCGCGAGCAGGTCGTCGACGCTGGGTTCGCGCACGCCTTCGTTGTCGGGGTGCACGCCGGCGCTGCACCAGAAGTTGTCGTAGGACGTGGCGAGCGCATGCACGTCGTCGAACTCCTCGAGCGTGGTGCAGATGCACAGCGCGCGGTCAACGTCGGCGGCGGCCATCGCGGCGCGGATCTCGGGCAACCGCGCGCTCAGCTCCGGGAAGCTCAGATGGCAATGCGAATCGACGTACATGCGGCGGGCTTCCTGCGGGCGCAGCGAAGCGCTTTCAAATCGTCTGGGTCGGCTTGGCCGAGGAGATCGAGGTGCCCAGCACTTCTTCGATCTTGAGCTTGAGACCCCGAGTCTTCTCGTCCGCCGGGAAGCGCACGCCCACGCCCTGGGTGCGGCCGCCGGACGCATTGGCCGGCGTCAGCCAGCCGACCTTGCCGGCCACCGGGTAGCGCTGCGGATCGTCGGGCAGAGACAGCAGCAAATAGATGTCTTCGCCGAGCTTGTACTCGCGCGTCGTCGGCACGAACAGGCCGCCATCGGCGAACACCGGCATGTAGGCCGCGTACAGCGCACCCTTTTCGCGGAACACGAGCTGGATGACGCTGGGCCGCGCCGTGCTGGCCGGCGTGGTGCTGCCCAAAGGGCCGCTTCGCGTCGTGGGTTCACTCATGGCGTGAGTGTACCGAAACACCTCGCGCAGCAGGCACTGCGCGTGCAGGGACCGCGAGCGCGCGCTGGCCTTGCTGCACCAGCGACTCGGTCACCAGGCCGGCGTTCCACGGGTGATCGGCACGCCGCGCGATGCGATCGAGTTCGCGCATCCATTCGACCAACGCGCCGGCCTGGGCCGCGCGCTGAAGGCTGGCGACGGGAAAGTAGCGCGGCGCCGCACCGGCGGTCACGCAGGCCACGTCGTGGCAAAGCTTCTGCAACGCATCGACGACGCGCGGCAAGGGCCACGCGCCGAGCGGCTGCGGCAGACCTTGCGCGACCAGGCTGGGCAAGCGCGTCCACAGTGCGGCGTCTATGCCTTGCTGCGACCAAGCCAGCGCCTCCTGCGGCTGGCCGCCCGTGGCGGCGAGCATCACGGCCGCATCGGCCACGCCTTGCGCCGACAGCCACTCGACCGCCTGTGCGGTCGGCGGCAAGCCCATCACGACGGCCTGGCAGCGGCTGCGTATCGTCGGCAGCAGCGCGTCCGGTGCGGCACAACTCAGCACGAAGCGCGCGTCGCCAGCGGGCTCTTCCAGCGTCTTCAGCAAGGTGTTGGCCGAGATGCCGTTCATGCGCTCGGCCGGGTGCAGCACGACGACCTTCACGCGGCCGCGCGCCGACGTGGTCTGCGCAAAGCTCACGGCGCGGCGCACCGCCTCGACCTTGATCTCGCTGCTGGGCTTGGCCTTGCTCGCGCGCTCGGTCGCGGCGGCTTCGTCAGCGTCGGTCGCGCCCCAGCCCAGGGCCTGCTGCAAGGCCTCGGGCATCAGCACCAGCAGGTCGGGGTGCGAATGCGCCTGCACGAGGCGACAGCTCGCGCACACGCCGCAGGGCCGTGCCACGCCCTGCACGGCCTCGCACAGCCAGGCTTGCGCCAACGTCATCGCGAGTTCGAATTGGCCGACCCCCTGCGGGCCATGCAGCAGCAGGGCATGGGCGTGCTGCGACGCCAGCATCTGGCGCAGCACCGGCGCGAGCCAGGGCAGCGGCAACACGCCGTCGGTGCCTACCATGCGCGTGCCTTCAGCACCGCGGCAATCTGCTGCCAGACCGCCGCGCGCTCGAGCGAGGCGTCGATGCGCGCGAAGCGCTGCGGCATCGCTTCAGCGCGCGCCGCGTAGCCGCCGCGCACGCGCTCGAAGAAGTCGAGGTCCTGCTGCTCGAAGCGGTCGGCGGCACGCGCCTGCGCACGACGCTGGGCAGCGAGCACAGCGGGCAGGTCGAACCAGATCGTCAAATCGGGCTGAAGGTCGCCCTGCACCAGTTTCTCGAGCTGCGCGAGCACGTCGATCCGCGCGCCTCGCCCACCGCCCTGGTAGGCGAAGGTCGCATCGGTGAAGCGGTCGCACAGCACGGTGTGCCCTGCCGCAAGTGCCGGCGCGATGACCTGGACGATGTGGTCGCGTCGGCCGGCGAACACCAGCAGCGCTTCGGTCAGCACGTCCATGGACTCGTGCAACAGGATCTCGCGCAGCCGCTCGGCCAACAGCGTGCCGCCGGGTTCCCGCGTCAGCACGACGGTCGCGCCGGCCTCGCGCAGGTGCTGCGCGACGGCTTCGATGTGGGTCGACTTGCCGGCGCCGTCTATGCCCTCGAAGGTGATGAATCTGCCTGATCTCATGGAATCACTTGCTGCGGCGCTGGTAGCGGTTCACCGCCCGGTTGTGGTCGGCCAGAGTTTCGCTGAATTCGCTGCTGCCATCGCCGCGCGAGACGAAGTAAAGCGCCTTGGTCGGGTCGGGCCGCACCGCCGCGAGCAACGAGGCCTTGCCCGGCATCGCGATCGGCGTCGGCGGCAGGCCGGCGCGGGTGTAGGTGTTGTAGGGCGTGTCGGCGAGCAGGTCGCGCTTGCGCAGGTTGCCGTCGAAGGCCTCGCCCAGGCCGTAGATCACGGTCGGGTCGGTCTGCAGCGGCATGCCGATGCGCAGCCGGTTCACGAACACGCCGGCGACGCGGCCACGGTCGGCGCCCACGCCGGTCTCCTTCTCGACGATGGAGGCCAGCACCAGCGCGTCGTCGGCGCTGCGCAGCGGGCTGTCGGGCGCGCGTTCCTGCCACGCGGCGTCCAACCTTTTTTGCATCGCGTGGTAGGCGCGCTTGAGCACGGCCAGGTCGCTGCTGCCTTTGCTGTACGCGTAGGTGTCGGGGTGGAAGCGGCCTTCCGGCGAGAGGCCGGCAGGCGCGCCCAGCGCCTGCATCAGCTGGTCGTCGGTCATCGCCGCCGTCGTCGGCTTCAATGCGTCAGCCTTGGCCAGCTCGGCGCGAAACTGGCGGAAGGTCCAGCCCTCGATCAGCCGCACCACCGCCAGCGTCTCGTCGCCACGCACCATCTTGTTGAGCAGCGCGATCGGGGTCACACCAGGGCCGATCTCGTAGCTGCCCGCGCGGATCTTGCGCGACTGGCCGGACCAGCGGAACCATTCGTACAACAGCAGCGGCGGCGCCTGCACGCCGGCCTGCACCCAGGCCTGCGCGATGTCGCGCGGAGAGGTGCCGAGCTCGATGGAAACCTCGACCGTATCGCTCGCCAGTGCCAGCGGGCGGTTCAGCCACCACACCGCCGCGCCTGCCACGGCGGCGATCACCAGCAGTATGAACGCTGCCCATGCGCGCCAGGACTTCATCGAGCGCCCGCGTGCTGAAACCCCGTTGAGACAAGAATCATGGGCGCTGATGATAATCGGCGCATGAACACCTACACCGCGCCCGATGGCGCACTGCTGCTGCCCCACTGGGGCCTGATCCGCGCCCGTGGTGCGGACACCCTCAAGTTCTTGCAAGGCCAGCTCACGAACGACGTGGCGCTGATGCCGCCCGGCGCCGTGCGCCTCGCCGGCTTCTGCTCGGCCAAGGGTCGGCTGCAGGCCAGTTTCGTCGTGTGGCAGCTCGCGCCCGACGACGTGCTGCTGGCGTGCGCGTCCAGCGTGCTGCCGGCGGTGCTGAAGCGCTTGTCCATGTTCGTGCTGCGGGCGCAATGCAAGCTCAGCGACGCGAGCGCCGAGCTGCCTTTGCACGGCGTCGCCGGTGCCAGCGCGCGCGCACTGCTCGGCGACACGCCGGTGTGGACGCAACGCGCGGCCGAAGGCGGCACGCTGCTGCGCCTGCCCGACGTCGACGGCATCGCCCGCTGCATGCTGGCCGTCGCGACGCCGCCTGCGGACTTGCCGGCGCTCGAACTCGACGCCTGGCGTGCGCTCGAAGTGCGCAGCGGCATTCCGATGATCGAAGCCGCGACGGTCGAGCAGTTCGTGCCGCAGATGCTGAACTACGAGATCGTCGGTGGCGTCGACTTCAAGAAGGGCTGCTATCCCGGCCAGGAAATCGTCGCACGCAGCCAGTACCGCGGGACGATCAAGCGGCGCATGTTCCTGTTCGAATGCGATGCGATGCTCGTGCCCGGCCAGGAGGTCTTCCACAGCGGCGACGCCTCGCAGCCCGCGGGCATGGTCGTCAATGCCGCAGCGCTCAGCGCAACGGGGTCGGTCGCGCTGGTCGAGGTCAAGCTTGCCGCGCTCGACGACGGCACGCTGCACCTGGGCACGGTCGACGGCCCGCTGATGAAGCAGCGCGACCTGCCCTATGCGCTGCCGGCCGACGCGGCGCTGTCGGCCTGACGCGCCCGTCATGCGCGAGCTCTTCGTCTACTATCGTGCCCGCCCGAGCGACGCGGCTGCGGTGCTCGCGGCCGTGCAGCGGCTGCAGGGGCTCCTGCGCGACCGCTATCCGGGTCTGCGCGCGCGGCGGCTGCGTCGCCCCGACACCGACGACCACGAGTTGCAGACCTGGATGGAAACCTACGCGACCGACCCGCCGCACGACGGCGTCAGCACCGAGATGCAGGCCGCCATCGAGGCCGAGGCGCGCATGCTCGCGCCGCTGATCCAGGGCGAACGCCATGTCGAAGTGTTTGTCGCATGTGCCTCGTAGCCCTTGCGATCGACCAGAGCCGGCGCTTCCCGCTCGTCGTCGCCTCGAACCGTGACGAGTACTTCAAGCGCCCCGCCGCGCGCCTGGCCTGGTGGACACCGCAGCCCGGCGACCCGGCGGTGCTGGGCGGGCGCGACCTCGAATCCGGCGGCACCTGGCTCGGGTTGACCGCGCAGGGCCGGCTCGCGCTGGTGACGAACGTGCGCGGCGGCCTGGCGGTCGACGCCAGCGCCCCGACGCGTGGGCGCATCGTCACCGACTGGCTCGCGGCCCGCGAGGACACCGGCGACTTCTGGATGCGCACCGCGCTGTCCGGCCACAACGGCTTCAACCTCGTCGCGGCCGACTTCCGGCGCGGCGAGTGCTTCTGGGCCTCCAACGCCGTCGCTCACCCGATGCGTTTGGAACGCGGCCTCTACGGCCTGTCCAACGGTCTGCTCGACGCACCCTGGCCCAAGGTCCAGGCGCTGAAGGCTGGTGTCGGCGACGCGATGCAGGCTTCGCTCACCGCGGATGAACTCGCCGCACGGCTGTTCGCGGCGCTGGCCGATCGCACCATCGCGAGCGACGACACGCTGCCGCAGACCGGCATCCCGCTCGAACGGGAACGGCAGCTCTCGGCCGCCTTCATCCGCACGCCCGACCTGGCCTACGGCACGCGCTGCTCGACGCTGGTCATTACCGAACGCGCCGGTCGATACCCGATCACGCATGTGTTCGAACGCACCTTCAACGCGAGCGGGTCGGTCGCACTGCTGCGCCGCTCGATGCTGAAGAACTGGCCGCCGCGCTACAGCGACGAGCCGTCGACTGCAGTGTTCGAGCAGGCCACGGTGTCCGAGTCCGAGCTGGCATCTGCCGAATTGGAAGCCGCACCGGCCAAGCGCACCCGCGTGCGCAGCCTGCTCAAGCCGCTGCCTGGCGGTAGCCGCCGCAAGAACACCGCCTTCGGTGGCTTGTGAGCCGACGCCAGACCACGCCTACAGCGTCCGCGTCATCTCGATGTGGGCGATGCCGGCCTCGTCGAACACCGGCCCGCGCGGCGTGAAGCCGGCGCGCGCATAGAAGTCGGACGCACTGGTCTGCGCGTGCAACAGCACCTCGCGGTCGCCGCGCGTGCGTGCCGCTTGCATCAGCGCATCGAGCACCGCCCGCCCCACCCCGCTGCCCCGCACCGTCTGCGCCGAGGCCATGCGGCCGATGCGCGCGACCTGCGGCGCGTGCTGCAACAAACGACCCGTGGCCAGCGGCAGGCCGAGGCGGTTGAACGCGACGGCGTGCACGCAGGTGGCATCGGCCTCGTCCCATTCCATCTCGACCGGGATCTTCTGCTCTTCGATGAACACCGCCGTGCGTATCGCCTGCGCCTGAGCGCCCAGCGTGGCCCAGTCGCCAACGCGCACGTCGAGCATGGCCTCGCCGGCCTCGAAGCCCAGCAGCACCTCGCGCAGCGCCGGCGGCACCGGTTTCGAAGTCTGCGTGTGCGGGTCGGCGAACACGTAGACGAGTTCGCCCGACACCAGCAACCGGTCCTGCAGGAACACCGCGCCGCTGAACAAGATGGACGAGTTGCCGATGCGTGCGCAGCGCATGCCGATGTCGAGCACGTCGTCGTAGCGCGCCGAGGCCAGGTACTCGAGCGTGGCCTTGCGCACGAACAGGTCGCCGCCCAGCGCCTCCATGCTCTGCGCATACGGCAGTGCGAGCGCGCGCCAATAGGCCGCGAGCGCGGTGTCGAAGTACATCAGGTAGTGGCCGTTGAAGACGATCTTCTGGGCGTCGATCTCGGCCCAGCGCACGCGCAGGCGGTCGAAGAAGCGGAATTCGGTTCGAGTCATCGGTGATGTCGATCGGGGTTGAATGCGTGTGCGAGCGCGGCGCCCATCATCGCCTGTGCGCTCGCCGCCTCGGGCAGCACGCGGCCCATCTTGATGAAGTCGTGCGTGACACCGCGGACCAGCTCGAACTCGACCGGCACGCCGGCGAGACGCAGCCGATCGGCATAGGCCACGCCTTCGTCGACCAGCGGGTCGCATTCGGCCAGCACGATGCAGGCCGGCGCGACGCCCTCGAGGTCGTCGGCATTCAGCGGCGCGAACCGCCAGTCGTCGCGGTCGGTCTGGGCGATGTACTGGTCGAAGAACCAGGCGATGCTCTCGGCCTCGAGCAGAAAGCCGTGCGCGAACTCGCGGTGTGAGGGCGTGTCGGCGTGCGCGGTGGTGCCGGGTGTGATCAGCAGCTGTTGTCGCAACGCGAGGCCGGTGTCGCGCGCGTGGATCGCGCAGACCGCCGCGAGCGTGCCGCCGGCACTGTCGCCGCCGACCGCGAGGCGTGCGCCGTCGAGGCCCAGCGTGCCCGCGTGGCGCGCCAGCCAGTGCATCGCGGCCCAGGCGTCGTCGACCGCGCGGGGGAAGCGATGCTCGGGCGCGAGCCGGTAGTCCAACGCCACCACTGCCGCGCCGCTGCGCAACGCGAGTTGCCGGCACAGGCTGTCGTGCGTGTCCAGGCTTCCGATCGTGAACCCGCCGCCGTGCAGATACAGCAGCACCGGAAGCGCCCCGCGCGACGGCGCGTACACGCGTGCCCGCAGCGGCGTGCCGTCGGCGGCCGGGAGGCGGATGTCATCGACGCGCGCCAGCGGTGCACGCGGCGGTTCGAGAATCTCGGCGCCGGCTTCGTAGGCGACGCGCGCGGCGGTCGGCGTGAGGGTGTGGAACGGCGGGCGGTCGGCCTTGGCGATCTTGGCCAGAAGCTCGGCCATCCGCTGTGTCAATAAATGCTCGCTCATTGATCAGAAAATCGAATCCCGGTCGATGCCCTGACGGACCATGCGGCGGCGCAGCTTGAGCAAGGCCTCTTGCTGAATCTGGCGGATGCGTTCGCGGGTCAGGCCCAGGCGCTCGGCCAGCACTTCCAGCGTCTCGGGCTCGCGGTCGCCGAGACCGTAGCGCCCCGCCACCACCTCGCGCTCGCGGTCGTTGAGTTCGTGCAGCCCGAGGTCGAGCAGCGCCTCGACCTCGTTGCTCAACGTCAGGCTCATCGGGTCGGTGGCGCCATCGTCGGCCACGCCGTCGAGCACCGACTCGCTGCCGCTGTCGCCCTGGTGGCGTTCGACCGGCGCATCGAGCGAGGTCGGTTGCTCGGCGAACTTCAGCAGCGCACTGACTTCACCGACCGGGCGCCCGACGGCCGCGGCGACCTCTTCCACGCGCACCGGCTGGTCGCTGTGGCCTGCGGCCGCCGAGGCGGCTTCGAGCGCGCGCCGCGCCTTCAGCACCTGGTTGAGCTCGCGCACTACATGCACCGGCAACCGCACCAGACGTGCCTGGTGCATGATCGCGCGCTCGATGCTCTGGCGCACCCACCACGAGGCGTAGGTCGAGAAACGAAAGCCGCGCTCGGGCTCGAACTTGCCGATCGAGTGCATCAGCCCGAGATTGCCTTCTTCGATCAGGTCGGTCATCGGCAAGCCACGGCCGAGGTAGTTCTTCGCGATGCTCACGACGAGCCGCAGGTTGTGTTCGATCATCGCCTGGCGCGCGCCGAAGTCGCCGGCGCGGGCGCGGGTCGCGGTGTCGAACTCTTGCTGCGGCGTGAGCAGCGGTGCGCGGCGGATCTCGCGCAGATAGGTCTGCAAAGTGTTGCCGACCTCGGACGCGCCGGCCGGCAGTTCGGCACGCTCGCCGTTGACGACGGCGAGCGCCTCGTCATCGACCAGCGGCGGCTCGACATCGTCGAGCACCGGGCCCGACCCCCGGTCGGGCGCGACAAATGCCGCGCCGTTGACGAGTGCCGGCGGTGCCGGCTCGGCGACGCCTGGCGCATGACCATCCAGCGGTGCGCGCTTTCTGGTCATGGTCGTGCCCGGCGTGCACCCGCGTCAGCGTGGTGGCAGGAGCTTGGCCGGGTCGATCGGCTTGCCCTGTTTGCGGATCTCGAAGTGCAGCTTGACACTGTCGGAGTCGGTCGATCCCATCTCGGCGATCTTCTGGCCGCGACGCACCGCCTGGTCTTCCTTGACCAGCAGCGTCTGGTTGTGCGCGTAGGCGGTCAGGTAGGTGTTGTTGTGCTTCAGGATGATCAGGTTGCCGTAGCCGCGCAGGCCCGAGCCGGCATAGACGACGCGGCCATCGGCTGCGGCCAGCACTGGGTCGCCGGCCTTGCCGCCGAGCACGAGGCCCTTGACCTTGCCGTCGTCGAACGGTGCGATCACCGGGCCGGCTGCGGGCCAACCCCAGTGCACGTCTTCATCGCTGTCGCGCGATGCAGAGGCCGTTGCCGCGGGTGTTGCGGCCGGCGCGGGCGCGGACGCGCCGGCGGTCGCCGGCGGTGCACTCGCGGTGCCGGTGGCCGGCTTGGCGTCGAGCGGGCGCGTCTCGACGCGCGAGGTGGTCACCGGCCGCGTCGACGCGTTCGGGTCCACACCCGGCGGCACGACGCGCAGCACCTGGCCGACCTCGATCACGTTCGGGTTGTCGAGGTTGTTCCACTTGACCAGGTCTTTCCAGTTCTGGCCGTTCTCGAGTGCGATGCGGATCAGCGTGTCGCTGGCCTTCACACTGTAGTAGCCGGGCTTGCCCGCGTTCTCGGCGCCAGGCAAGGGCTTCGTGGGTTCGGCCACCGTGGCGGGGGCCGTGCCGTTGGGCACGACCGGCCGAGTGCCGACGCCGCGGTCCTCGATCGGTGCGCGGTTCGGCGTCAGGGTGCAGCCGCTCAGCAGCGTGACCGCCAATGCCAGTGCGCCCATCCATTTCGATTCGATCAACATGCGCTTCTCATTCGACTTCTGTCGTTCAACTTCATCATGCAACGAGGCCCGATTTTAGAGGGACGAAGTGCACCGCTTCATAGACGTTTTGCTCAAAGCCTTGCTCGGTCCGATCGACGACCATCAGCACCTGCCGATCGGACCCGGCCTGGCGCACCGGCGACACGAGACGGCCGCCCACCGCGAGCTGGTCCAGCCACTCGGTGGGCAAGGCATCGCCACCGGCGGCGGCGATGATGCTGTCATAAGGCGCGTTGGGCGGGTGCCCGCGCATGCCGTCACCATACACCAGCCGCAGGTTGGTGCTGCGCAGCGGCGCGAGCAGCTCGCGCGCCTTGTCGTGCAGCGGGCGCAGGCGTTCGATGCTGACCACCTGGCGCGCCAGCAACGACAACACCGCGGCCTGGTAGCCGCAGCCGGTGCCGATCTCCAGTGTCTGGCCCAGGCCATGTGTGCGGCGTGCGTTCGCGCCACCCATCAGCAGCTCGATCATGCGGCCGACGACCGAGGGCTTGGAGATGGTCTGGCCGTGACCGATCGGCAGGCTCGTGTCTTCGTAGGCCTGCGCAACGAGTGCGGCGTCGACGAACTGGTGCCGCGGCACCGTGGCCATCGCGCCGAGCACGGCGGCGTGGTTCACGCCGGACTGCACCAGGCGCTGCGACATGCGGCGACGCATCTCGAGCGAGTCCAGCCCGAGACCGGACGGCGCGACGCGTCGCGACGCGTCGCCGTGCGCTTGCTCCACCAGGCGTTGCGGGCGCAGCACCGCACGGGCCGCGACCGCGGTCGCGTTGAGCTTGGGCGCAGGCAGCGGTGGCGAGGCGCCGGGCTTGGCGGCCGGCGCGACCTTCACGCGCTTGTCCAGTTCGTTCAATCGCAGCGGAAACTTGCCGGGCCGCCGCTCGTCTTGGCTCATGCGCCGCCCTGCCCCAGCCAGCCGCGCCAGTCGGGCAAGGCGGCGTGGTCGGTGAGGTCGACCTGCAGCGGCGTGATCGACACCTGGCCGTTCGCGGTGGCATGGAAGTCGGTGCCGGGGCCGGCTTCGCGCGCGTCGCCGGCCGGGCCGATCCAGTACATCGTGTCGCCGCGCGGGCTGGTCTGGCTGATCAGCGGCTCGCTCGCGTGGCGGCGCCCGAGCCGTGTCACGACGCGCGGCAGCGCATCGGCGTCGGCACGGTTCGGGATGTTGACGTTGAGCAGCCAGGGCTTGCGTGCCGGCGGCGCGCGCAGCACGTGTTCGATCACGCTGCGCGCGACGCGGGCCGCGGCGTCGAGATCGCCCCAGCCCTTGTTGACCTGCGAGAACGCGATCGCCGGGATGCCGAACAGAAAGCCTTCCATCGCCGCCGCCACAGTGCCCGAGTACAGCGTGTCGTCGCCCATGTTGGCGCCGTTGTTGATGCCCGAGACCACGAGGTCGGGTCGTTGCGGCAACACGCCGGTCAGCGCCAGGTGCACGCAGTCGGACGGCGTGCCGTTGATGTACAGAAAGCCGTTGCTCGCGGTGTGCACGCTCAGCGGCCGGCCCAGCGTCAGCGAGTTCGAGGTGCCGCTCGCGTTCTGCTCGGGCGCGACGACGTCGAGCTCGCCCAGGCCTTCGCAGGCCTTCACCAGCGCGGCCAGGCCGGGCGCGAGGTAACCATCGTCATTGGCAATCAGGATGCGCATGGCGCGATTGTATGCAGCGGTGTCGGTCCGTCACATCGGTGACGCGGTGCGACCGGGGCGCTGCGTATCATGCGGCGCTCTCCCACACCAAGGAATCACCATGCACGCCTGGCTTTGCGAGAACCCCATCGGCGTCGACGCGCTGGTCTGGAAAGAACTGCCCACGCCCGAACCGCAGGCCGACGAAGTGCGAGTCGCGATCCGCGCGGCGAGTCTGAACTTCCCCGACCTGCTGATCGTGCAGAACAAATACCAGATGAAGCCGCCGCTGCCCTTCGTGCCCGGCTCGGAATACGCCGGCGGCGTCGAGGCGGTGGGTGCCGGCGTGAAGCACCTGAAGGTCGGCGATGCGGTCGCCGCGTTCGGCGGCACGGGCGGCTTCGCCACGCACGCGCTGCCCAAGGCTGCCTTGGTGATGCCGCTGCCGCCGGGTTTCGCGTTCGACGACGCCTCGGCCTTCGTGCTGACGTACGGCACCACCCACCACGCCCTGCTGGACCGCGCCGCGCTGAAGGCCGGCGAAACCGTGCTGGTGCTCGGCGCCGCCGGCGGCGTGGGCACGGCCGCGATCCAGATCGCCAAGGCGGTCGGCGCGCGCGTGATCGCGGCGACGTCCAGCGACGCGAAGTGCGCACTGTGCACCGAGCTCGGCGCCGACGCCACGATCAACTACGGCGGTGACAACCTGGCCAAGCTGCGCGACGAGATCAAGCGCCTGACCGACGGCAAAGGCCCCGACGTGGTCTACGACCCGGTCGGCGGCGACCTGGCCGAGCCGGTGTTTCGATCCATCGCCTGGCGCGGCCGCTACCTGGTCGTCGGTTTCGCGCAGGGCGGCATCCCGGCGCTGCCGTGGAACCTCGCCTTGCTCAAAGGCGCGTCCATCGTCGGCGTGTTCTGGGGCGAATTCGCGCGCCGCGAACCCCAGGCCAACGCCGCGGCGCTGACGCAACTGGCGCAGTGGTACGCCCAGGGCAAGGTCAAACCGGTGATCGACCAGCGCCTGCCCATGGTCGACCTGCCCAAGGCCTTTGCGCACATGGGCAGCCGCCAGGTGCGCGGCAAGCTGGTGATGACGAACGCGTAGCGCCGCGTCCATCCCCCGATTTGCGGTTGAGGGGGCCTGCAGGCCCTGTCGATTGCCGGTGGCCGCGGTCTGATTGAGCTACCATGCGCAGCACACAAGAACAAGGGGCGCCAGGAGCATGGCAGTCAAGGTACTCATCGTTGAGGACAACCCGGTCGCACGCAGCTTTCTGACGCGTGTCGTGAAGGAGAGTTTCAGCGACGCACTCACGATCACCGAAGCCGGTGATCTGGAAACCGCGCGCCGCCAGATCGGCCCGCTGCGCGACGGCGGACAAAACCACGTCGATCCGTTCAAGCTCATCCTCGTCGACCTCGAACTGCCCGATGGCAACGGCATGGAGTTGCTGGCCGAACTCGGCCAGTACCCGGCCACCAAGATCGTCACGACGCTGTACTCCGACGACGACCACCTGTTCCCCGCGCTGCAATGCGGCGCCGACGGTTATCTGCTGAAGGAAGACCGCTTCGAGGTGCTCGTCGAAGAATTGCAGAAGATCGTGCGCGGCCAGCCGCCGCTGTCGCCCGCAATCGCACGTCGCCTGCTGACGCACTTCCGGCACGGGCCGGTGGTGGGCGGTGCGGCCGCGGCGTCCGAACCGGCACCGCTGGCGTCGGGCTTCCAGAGCAGCCGCCCGGTGCCGATGGGCCGCGGCGCACCGCTCGACCACGAACGCCTGACGCCACGCGAGAGCGAGGTGCTCACCTACCTGAGCAAGGGTTTCACGATCAAAGAGATCGCGAGCCTGATGGGCATCAAGTGGTTCACCGTCAACGACCACATCAAGTCCATCTACAAGAAGCTCAACGTCTCGAGCCGCGCCGAAGCCGCCGTGCTCGCGAGCAAGCAAGGCCTGGTTTGACGGGCTGTCGCTAGGCGAGCGACGTGGCACGCGAAGGCACCGACGCCACAGGCCGCCCGCCAGGCCTGAACAACACCTGGCCCGGCCGCACGTCGACCACCTGGACGGGCCTCCCCAGCCACCTCTCGGATTCCGTGCTCGATGCCGGTTGGAGCGATCGGGTCGACGGCCCGCCGCTCACCACGCCCTGGCGCGGCTGGCGGCTGATCTGCCTCGCCGTGCTGGCGTTGCTCGCGTGTCTGAGCCTGGCCGCGGTCGTCAGAACGCTCGCGGCGGCGCCGCAGCTTGACGCGAACTGGCGTGCCGACGTGCACGGCCGCATCGAACTGGCCGCCACGGCGGAGCCCGCGCTGCAGGCGCATGTCGGCCAGACGCTGACCGGCGTGCTCGGCACCGATCGTGCCGCGGTGCTGGTCGACGCGCTGGCCTTGCAGCGTTCGCCGCGCTGGGTCATCGCCGACTCGGACCGCGAGCGCCAGCGTGCGATGCAGGAGCAGCTCGGCAGCGCATTGGCGTCGGGCGATGTCAAGCTGTTCTTCGCCAACGGCGACAAGGTCGAGTTGCACCCGCAGGCGCGCGGGCTGACGGGGCTGCCCATCGTGTTCTGGCTGCTGGCCGCGACCGCACTGGCCCTGTACCTGCTCGCGGTGGTGGTGACGCTGACCCACCTGTCGGGGCGCAACATCGTCTACGCCGTGATGGCCTGGTGCCAGGCCGGCAACTTGCTGTTGATCGCGGTGGAAACCACCGTGGTGTTCGGTCTGCCAGCGCCGTTCACGCGCTGGGGCTTGCCGGTCCACATGGCCTTCGACCTGCTCACGGCGGCGGCCATGGTCAATGCCGCCTGTCTGCACCCGCGGCGGCTGCCGGGCTCGGGCTGGATCGCATTGTGCGGATGGGCCATCGCGTTCGGCCTGGTGGCGGCCTGCGCGATGAACAGCCTCCCGAACGCGTGGTGGTGGACTCAAGGTGCGGTGTTCGGCATCGGTGCCACGGCGATCGGTCTGTTGAGCTGGTCGTATCAGATCGAGCCGCATCCATTCGCGATCGTGCTGCGGCAGTTCGGCATCGTCACCGAGGTCACCTGGAGCCTGCTCACGATCGCCCTCGCCGCCGCCGATTCGCTGCCCGGCGTGCCGCACAACATCGGCGACATCGGCGCGATGGTCTGGTATGTGTACCTCGCGGCCTTGCTGCTGCTCGTGCCTTTCCTGGCCAGGTCACACAGCTTTCTGCGCGAGTTCGCGCTGCTCGCGGCCGTCAGCAGCGTCGCGATTTCGCTGTACCTGATCTTCGTCGCGCTGTGCTCGCTGGGCCAGCTGCCGGCGCTGACCCTGTCCTTGTTCATGTCGCTGGGCATTTATTCGGCGGTGCGGCAGTGGACGCTGAACCAGCTGATGGGCAGCAGCGTGCTCACCACCGAGCGCATGTTCGAACAGCTCTACCGCATCGCGCGCGAGGTCGAGGCTCGGCCGGAGCGGGGGCCGCTGCTGCTGTCGCAGCTGCTGGGCGACCTGTTCGAACCGCTGGAGGTCAACGTCGGCGAGTTGCGCACGAGCAAGACGCGTGTCGCCGGCGACGGCTCGAGCATGCTCGTGCCGGTGCCGGCGCTGAGCGGCGAGGCCGCGCCGCAGCAATCGGTGCTGATCCGCTTCGCACAGCGCGGCCGGCGGCTGTTCACGTCAGAAGACGCGCGCCTGACCGACCGCGTGCTCGAGCAGTTGCGCCGCGCCGTGCACTTCGACAAGGCGGTCGAGCAGGGCCGCAGCGAGGAACGGCTGCGTCTCGCGCAAGACCTGCACGACGACATCGGCGCGCGGCTGCTGACGCTGATGTACAAGGCCCAGTCGCCCGAGATGGAAGACTATGTGCGGCACACGCTGCAGGACCTGAAGACGCTGACGCGCGGGCTTGCCGCGTCGAACCACCGGCTCTCGCACGCCTCGGCGGAATGGAAGTCCGACCTGTCGCACCGGCTGACCGCCGCGCATGTCGAACTCAAATGGACCTTCGCGTTCGACGACGACATCCTGCTCACGGTGGTGCACTGGTCGGCCCTCACGCGCATCCTGCGCGAGCTCGTCAGCAACGCGATCGCGCATTCGCAGGCGCAGCAGCTCGACATCGACTTCCGGCTCGAGGACGATCGCATCGAACTCACCATCAGCGACGACGGGGTCGGCCGCAACCCGCGCGCGTGGTCGCACGGCCTGGGCCTGGGCGGCGTGCGCAAACGCGTGAAGCAGCTCGGCGGCGAGGTCGAGTGGCGCGAGGTCAGCCCGCACGGCATCAGCTGTCGGGTGATCATCAAGGATTTGTCGGTGCGTTGGCAGCTCTAGAACGGCGCCGCAGCCAGGGCACCGCTACCGGTCGAACCAATGCGGCTCCGACCTAGGGGCGTGAATCGTTCGCCGCCGACCGCGGCGCCTTCCATTCCGGCGGGGACAGCACAGCAGGTGTTGTGTCGTCTCTCTCGCCCGGCGGCTCCGGCCAGATGTCGACGCGCCGATGGTCGTTCGCGTCCCACAGGGGGATGTCGACGTCTTCCTCGAGTGACTTCGACACGCTGTAAACGCGGCGCACGAGGAAGAGCACGGCCACGGCGGCAGCGATCAGTCCGAGTACCCAATAGCGCGTCATGGCTTCCCTCGATTCAGGAGCGAAAGTCTGAACCGCAGTTGGCCATCTGGCCATCCCTATTGCGGGTGACCCTTGTCCGGACCCTGTCTTGCCACAGACGACGGCCGCGCGGCACATGCGTCGCTCAAGCAAAAAGGCCTCGAGGATTGCGCCTCGAGGCCTTGGGCATACTGGGGTGGCTGATGGGGCTCGAACCCACGACAACAGGAATCACAATCCTGGACTCTACCAACTGAGCTACAGCCACCGTAGAGCACGAAATTATAACGGAAGCCGAGCGGCGCTTTGCGCCGCTCGCGTCACTTGGTCGATGAACTCGCTGCGCTCGCCGGGGCGTCGGTGGCCGCGAGCACCCCCGGCTTGATCTCGACCTTGAAGCGCGTCTTCAGCGCTGCATAGTAGGCCTGCGACTCCGCATCGCCCCAGGCCTGCGCGTACTGCGACTGCGCGCGCGTGGCATCGGCGGCAACCGGGTCGCGGCCCAGCACCTTGGTGATCTTCGCCACCGCATAGCCCTGGTCGCCGAGGTCGACGCCGATGAACGCCGGCAGCTTGGTGGCCGATGCCTTCAGCACCGCGTCGAGCAACGGACCTGCCAGGTCGCGCGGTTGGGCGCGCGAGACGGTGGCCGCCGCCTCCGTGATCGCCGTCTCGGGCGCGGCCTTCAGCTCGGCCAGGCGCGCCTCGCCGAGCTTGCGCGCCAGCGCCGCGGCCTGCAGCGTGACGAGGCGGTCGTGCACGCGCGTCTTCACGTCGGCGAGCGGCAGCTGGTGCGCGGCTTCGTACTTCACGATGCGGCCCGACACCATCGTGCTCGGCGCGGTCTCGACTGCCTCGGTGTTGCGCTTGTTGCGAACCGCGTCGGCGCCGAACAACGCATCGAGCAACTTCTGATTCGCGAGCGGGCCGGACGCGCCCGGCACGGGGCTGCGCGTCACGTTCTGCGCGGTGCGCAGCTCGAGCTTGAACTTGTCGACCACCGGCTTCAGGCTGTCGGGTTGCTCGTACACCATGTTGGTGAATTCGACCGCGGCCTCGGAGTAGCGCTTCTGCGCGAGCTGCGTCTGCACCTCGGCTTCGATCTCGGCGCGCACGGCCTCGAAGCTGCGCTTCTCGCCGCCCCGCAGTGCCGTCAACTTGACGATGTGGTAGCCGAACTCGCTCTCGACCAGCGAGCCGATCTCGTCGACCTTCAGCGCGAACGCCGCGTCTTCGAGCGGCTTGGCGGCGAGGCCGCCACGACCGAAGAAGTCGAGGTCGCCGCCCTTCTCGGCCGAGCCCGGGTCGTCGGAGTTCTTGCGCGCGACCGCATCGAACGAGGCCGGGTTCTTCTTCACCTCGGCCAGCAGGCCTTCGGCTTTGGTCTTGGCTTTCGCGCGGTCGGCGGCCGATGCGCTCGCGTCGACTTTCACGAGGATGTGGCTGGCACGCCGCTCTTCGAGCGAGGTGTAGCGCTTCTCGTTGGCCGTGTAGTAGTCGCGCAAGTCCTTGTCGGCCACGCTGATGCCCTTCTTGATCGCCCCGAGGTCGAGCACCACGTACTCGATCGAGGCCGATTCGGGCGCCTCGAACTGCGGCGCGTTGGCCGGGTCCTTGTAGAACTTCTCGATGTCGGCATCGGTCGGCGCGACCTTGGCCATCGAGTCCTTCGTCGCGAAGCGCTGCACCTGCACCTCGCGCTGCTGGAACATCGCATCGAGCGCGGCCGAGGTCGTCGCGAGCGGCGCGATCACGGTGCCATTGATACCCTGGACGACCTGGCGCAGCGACATGTCCTGGCGCATGCGCGCCTCGAAGACCGCGGGCGTCATGCCTTGCGACTGCACGAATCCCTTGTACGCGTCGATGTCGAAGCTGCCGTCGGCGCGCCGGAACTGCGGCACGCCCAGCAACTCGCGCTGCAGGCGCTCGTCGGTGACGACCAGATGCAGCTTGTCGGCCGCTGCCAGCGTGACGCGCTCGCGCACCACCGCGTCGAGCGACTGGCGCTTCATCTCGGGTGTGTCGAACAGCTTGGCGTCGACGTTGGGCATCTGGCGGCGGATGCGCTCGATCTGCTCGCGCTGTGCGAACTCCCACTCGCTGCGGGTGAGTTTGCGACCGTCGATCTTGGCCACCGTGGTGGCCTCGTCGCTCATCAGGCTGCCGTAGCCCTGGTACACGCCGGTGCCGACGAAGGCGACGACGACGAAGCCGAGGACGATCTGCAGCAGCCAGGTGTGCTTGCGGAAAAATTCAAACATGAGAGCCGGAATCCTGTGTGCGCGAAGTCTGAAGTCGCAAACGCGACAAAGGCGAACCGTGGTTCGCCTTTGTCGGGGTGACCGCCGCGATTCTAGCGGTCGGTGAGACAGTGTCGTCGTGGTGGGTGCTGAGGGGTTCGAACCCCCGACCTACGCCTTGTAAGGGCGCCGCTCTACCAACTGAGCTAAGCACCCGAGGGCAAGAAGCCCGGGGTCAGTTGAGCGCGTCTTTCAGCGCCTTGCCGGGGCGGAACTTCGGAACCTTGGCCGCCTTGATCTTGATCGTCGCACCGGTGCGCGGGTTGCGACCGCTGCGCGCGGCACGCTTGCCGACGCTGAAGGTACCGAAGCCCACGAGGGACACGGTGTTGTTCTTCTTCAGCGTGGATTTCACGCCGCCAATCACGGCCTCCAGGGCACGCGCTGCGGCGGCCTTGGAAATGTCGGCCTGCTTGGCGATGTGCTCGATCAACTCAGACTTGTTCACGGGTGCTCCCCCTCAAAAAGGTATCTCACAATGAATTCGGGTGGGTGTTTGGGCTGCATAAGCATGTGACGCGGCAGCGCAATTGATTACAGCCGCGCACTCACTCAGTGTCAAGCGCGGAAGCGGATTCTATTCGCAATCATTCGCCCGCATTCCGGGGGGAGTTCGTGCTTTCTCGCTTGACAATGCGAGGCCCCAACCCTAACGAGAAATGCGACCGGCAACTGCAAGCTTTTGCATCAGGCCGCGCATCACGCGGTCGGGCGGCGCACGACCATCGCGACGCCGCTGGCGGTGAGCACCATGCCGAGCACCATGCTCCAGCTGAAGACTTCACCGAACAGCAGCCACGCGAGCACCGCCGTGCACGGCGGCACCAGGTACATCAGGCTCGTGACTTCGGTGGCCGCGCCGCGCTGTATCAGCAGATACAGCAGCGAGCTGCCGCCCAGCGTCAGCACGAGCACCGACCAGACCATCGCGCCGATCAGCTGCGGGTGCCAGACGACAGGCTCTGCCTCGAGCAGCGCCAAGGGCAAGGTCACGGCGAAGGCCGCGAACAGCTGGATCGCACTCGCGCTGCGCACGTCGCAAGGCGCCACGAAGCGCTTCTGATACAGCGTGCCGGTGGTGATGCAGATCAACGCGAACACCGCGAGCGCCAGGTTGGCATGGGTGACCTCACCACCGCCGAGCTTGTGCCAGACGACCAGCGTGAGACCAGCCAGGCCGAGCGCCAGGCCCGCCCACTGCGCGCGCGTCACTCGGGCCTGCGTGTCAGTGGTGGCGCTGACCCACAGCGCGGTGAGCACCGGCTGCAAGCCCACCAGCAAGGCCACCGTGCCGGCACCGATGCCCGCCTTCACCGCCGCCCACACGCCGCCCAGGTAGCCGGCGTGCACCAGAGCGCCGACCACCGCAAGGTGGCCCCACTGCGCCGGCGTGCATGGCCAGGCGATGCGGGCCAGTCCGACCCAGGCACCGAAGCAGGCGACCGACAGGCCATAGCGCAAGGCCAGGAACTTGAACGGTGGCGCATGCGGCATGCCGAAGCGCGCGACCACGAAGCCGGTGCTCCAGATCAGCACGAAGACCCAGGGCATCGCGCGGATCAGTGCGCGTCGGTTGTCGGTGGCCGCGCTGGACACTACCGAGCTTTCGCGCGGATTTCAGGCAGCGCTTTTTGCAGGTAGTACACCATCGACCAGATCGTCAGCACGGCCGACGCGTAGATCAGCCAGGTGCCCCACAGCTGGGTGTCGATCAGGCCGAACAGCGTGCCGTGGTACAGCAGGAACGGGATCGCCACCATCTGCACCACGGTCTTGACCTTGCCCAGCATGTGCACCGCGACGCTGCGCGACGCACCGATCTGCGCCATCCATTCGCGCAAGGCAGAGATCGCGATCTCGCGGCCGATGATGATGAGCGCGACCAGGCTTTGCACACGCGCCAACTCGACCAGCACGAGCAGCGCCGCGCAGACCAGGAACTTGTCGGCCACCGGGTCGAGAAAGGCGCCGAACGACGAGGTCATGTTCAGCTTGCGCGCGAGGTAGCCGTCGGCCCAGTCGGTAAGCGCGACCACGACGAACAGCACGGTCGCGATCAGGTTGCGATCGGCCTCGACGATCGGCAGATGAAAGACCCCGACGATCAGCGGGATCGCGACGATGCGGGCCCAGGTCAGCAGAGTCGGCAGATTGAAGAACATCCACCGATTGTGACCCAAGGGTCCGTCAGTCCAGCGTGCGCGGTTTGAACTTGCGGTCGTCGTTGAACAAAAACGTTTCGGTGAAGCGCCAGGGCTTGGGCAGGCGCGACACGTCGCCGAACGGCGCCGCGCGATGCACCGCGTCGGTGGCGAGCTTCACGGTGTCGAGGGCCTGGCCGGGCTGGCGCAGCACGTCGATGCGGCGCACGCTGCCGTCGGCATTGAGTTCGACTTCGAGCACGGGGATGGCGAGCAGGACGTCGGGCACCGTGCCCATGTAGGTCATGTTCGGATTCGCGGCCACCAGCCGGCGTGCGGCCTGGGCGCGAACCTCGACCCAGCTGCGCACTGGGCCTGGCGCAGCCAGCGTGCCCGAGGTCGCCGCCTTCGAGGTGGTCGCGGGTGCGGCCGCGATCGTCGCTCGGCCGGGCGCCGCCGGCGGTGCTGGTTCGGGCGATGACGATGCACACCCGGCCACGACTCCCAGGCCGGTCAAGCCGGTCCAGAGCGCCCAACGAATCTTCTGATGATCAATGCAATACACGGTAGATCTCCTCGGCCAATTCTTTTGAGATGCCGTCCACGCTGAGCAGGTCTTCGACGCTCGCGTTGCCCACGCCGCGCACGCCGCCGAAGCGCTGCAGCAGCTTGGCGCGCTTCTTCGGGCCGATACCGGCGATGTCCTCCAGCGAACTGCCGCCGGTGCGCACGCTGGCGCGCCGCGCGCGCATGCCGGTGATCGCGAAGCGGTGCGCCTCGTCGCGGATTTGCGCGACCAGCATCAACGCGGCCGAGTCGCGGCCCAGGTAGACCTTCGCGCGGCCATCGGCGAACACGAGTTCTTCGAGACCGACCTTGCGGCCCTCGCCCTTCTCGACGCCGACGATGCGCGCCAGATCGATGCCGAGCTCTTCGAACACCTCGCGCGCCACGCTCACCTGCCCGCGCCCGCCGTCGACGAGCACCAGGTCGGGCAGGCGCGCCTCGCCGCGGCTCGCGCCTTCGGCGAGCTTGGCGTAGCGGCGCGTCAGCACCTGGCGCATCGCGGCGTAGTCGTCCCCTCCGATGATGCCGTCGATGTTGTAGCGACGGTATTGCGCGCTCTGCATCTTGTGTCCCTCGAAGACGACGCAGGATGCTTGAGTCGACTCGCCGGCCGTGTGGCTGATGTCGAAACACTCGATGCGAAACGTGTCCAGGTTGTCCACGCCGAGGTCGAGTGCGTCAACTAATGCACGGGTTCGCGCTTGTTGCGAACCTTCTTCGGCCAGCAATTGCGCGAGTTTGAGCTGCGCGCCCTTGATGCACATGTCCAGCCACGCGCGGCGCGGCTCGCGCGGCTGGTGCTGGGCCGTGACCTTGACGCCGCTCTGCAGCGACAACGCTTCGATCAGCGCCTTGTCGACCGCGTGGCTCAGCACCAGCAGCGGCGGCACACCGCCCTCAAGGTAGTGTTGCGCGATGAAGGCCTCGAGCACCTGAACCTCGGGCTCGGCACGCGCCGCGTCGCTGTCCTCATCGGGCGCGGCTTCGACGGCGTCCTCCACATGCTTGGGAAAGTACGGCCGGTCGCCAAGGTGCCGCCCACCGCGCACCATCGCCAGGTTCACGCAGGCGCGGCCGCCCTCGACCTTGACCGCGAGGATGTCGGCGTCCTTGGTCGTCACGCCGGTGTTGTCCTCGACCGACTGCTGGTGCAGCACACGCGACAGCGCACTGATCTGGTTGCGGATCTCGGCCGCCTGCTCGAACTGCAGCGCCTCGGCGCGCGCCATCATCTGCGCCTGCAGCGTCTCCATCAGCTCCTGCTGTTCGCCGAGCAGGAAGCGCTCGGCATGCGCCACGTCGCGCGCATAGTCCTCGGCCGAGATGAAGTTCACGCAAGGCCCGCTGCAGCGCTTGATCTGGTACAGCAGACAGGGCCGCGTGCGGTTGTTGAACACCGTGTCTTCGCAGGTGCGCAGGCGGAAGACCTTCTGCAGCATCTGGATCGACTCCTTCACCGCCCACGCACTCGGGAACGGCCCGAAGTAGCGGTGCCGCCGGTCCACCGCGCCACGGTAGTAGGCGACGCGCGGGAACGCGTGCGACGCGATCTTCAGATAGGGGTAGCTCTTGTCGTCGCGGAACAAGATGTTGTAGCGCGGCGCGAGCGTCTTGATCAGGTTGTTCTCGAGCAGCAGCGCCTCGGCCTCCGAGCGCACCACCGTCGTCTGCATGCGCACGATCTTCGTCACCATGTGACCGATGCGCGTGCCGCCGTGGTTCTTCTGGAAGTAGCTGGACACGCGCTTCTTCAGGTCGCGCGCCTTGCCGACGTAGAGCACCGCGTCCTGCGCATCGAAGTAGCGGTAGACGCCGGGCAGGCTGGGCAGCGCCGCCACGTCGGCGAGCAGTTGCGCGCGCGCCGGGTCGGACGGTTCGTCGGCGTCGGGCTGAGAGAGGTTCTCGTCGGTCATCAGCCACGATTGTGCCGCTGCCGATAATGCCGCGATGCTTTGGGACTTGTTCTGCCGCGTGATCGACAACCACGGTGATGTGGGTGTGTGCTGGCGCCTGGCCGCCGATCTTGCCGGACGCGGCCAGCAGGTGCGCTTGTGGATAGACGATGGCACCGCGTTGGCCTGGATGGCGCCGACGGGTGCGCCCGGCGTCACGGTGCGGGGCTGGCCCGATGGCGCTGTCGACGCGGCACCGGGCGATGTCGTGGTCGAAGCCTTCGGCTGCGAGCTGCCGCCAGCGTTCATCCAGCGCATGGCTGCCGCGGCGCGCACGCCGGTCTGGATCAACCTCGAATACCTCAGCGCCGAAGCCTTCGTCGAACGCAGCCATCGCCTGCCCTCGCCGCAGCCCGGTGGCTTGCGCAAGTGGTTCTTCTACCCGGGATTCACGCCGCGCACCGGCGGCCTGCTCCGCGAGGCCGATCTGCCGGCGCGCCAGCAGGCCTTTGACGCCGATGCGTGGCTGTCCGCCCACGGCGTGCAACGCGCGGCCGACGAGCAGGTCGTCAGCCTCTTTTGCTACGAGCAGCCGGCCCTGGCCGCGTGGCTCGATCAGCTGTCGCAACGGCCGACGCGCTTGCTGGTCACGGTCGGTCACGCGGCCCGGCAAGTACTGAGTCTGCTCGGTTCCGGCCTGTCCCGCGGCCTCTTGCGCGCGACGCTGTTGCCGGCGCTGACCCAGCGCGGCTACGACGAGCTGCTGTGGGCCAGCGACCTCAATGTCGTGCGCGGCGAAGACTCCTTCGTGCGTGCCCAATGGGCCGGCCAACCCTTCGTCTGGCAGGTTTATCCGCAAGAAGACGGCGCGCACAGGGCCAAGCTCGATGCGTTCCTCGCGCGCTTCCTGAACGGCGCCGACGTCGAACTCGCCACGGCTGTCCGCCAGACCTTCGACGCCTGGAACGGCGTCTCGCCGCCCGCTTCCCAACTGCCCGAGCTCACGCCGTGGCGCCGGCAATGCCAGCGGTGGCGCGGCGAGTTGCAGGCGCAAATCGACCTGTCCACACAGTTGCTCGGCTTCGTGGCCGAAACAGGCTAAAATCAAAGGCTTTTCGCGCGACTGCCTTCGGGGAACGCGCTCACACGTGCTCGCACGCGAGCCCACGCAAAACGGAAACAGCTATGAAGACCGCAATGGAATTTCGCGCCGGCAACGTGATCATGCTCGGCAAGGACCCGATGGTGGTGCTGCGCACCGAGTACAGCCGAGGCGGCCGCAATTCGGCCACCGTGCGCATGAAGCTGAAGAGCCTGCTCTCCAACTCGGGCACCGAGGTCGTCTACAAGGCCGACGACAAGCTCGACCAGGTGATGCTCGACAAGAAGGAGTGCACCTACTCCTACTTCGCCGACCCGATGTACGCCTTCATGGACGCCGAGTACAACCAGTTCGAGGTCGAGTCCGAGAACATGGGCGACGCGATCCAGTACCTCGAAGACGCGATGCCGGTCGAAGTCGTGTTCTACGACGGCAAGGCGATCTCGGTCGAACTGCCGACCAGCCTGGTGCGCGAGATCACCGACACCGAGCCCGCCGTCAAGGGCGACACCTCGGGCAAGGTGCTGAAGACCGCGAAGATCGCGACCGGCTTCGAGATCTCGGTGCCGCTGTTCGTGCAGACCGGCGACAAGGTCGAGATCGACACCCGCACGCACGAGTACCGCAAGCGCGTGTAACGCTCCGCGAACCAGGACAGCGGGCCCGCTTTGCGGGCCCTTGTCTTTTGTGCGCCATGATTCACCATGTCGTTTGACTTCGCCGCCGTCAGCGCTCCGTTTCGCATGCAGCCCGGACTGCGCCGACTGGCGGCGGGTGCGACGCAACTGACGCCAAACCACCTCGGCGACCGGGCCTTGATCGAGAAGGTCGCGGTGCTGACGCGACATGCCGATCAGGCCTTGCTGACCGCGCCGGGTTTCGATGCGCTCCCCGCCATGCAGGCCCTGGCCGCCCATGCCGCCGCCGAGCAGCCGGAGGCCTACGCGTGCGACGGCGCCGACAACTCGCGCGCGCACCATCTGGGCTGGTCGCTGTCGAATGGGGTGCCCATCGGCGACGGCCCACCCGAGATCGGCGCCTGCCTGCGGTCGCTGCCCGCCGAGTGGCGTGCCGCCGGCCTGCTGTCCCTGGCCTTCGCGGAGGACTTCGCGGTGATCGACGGTGCGACCGCCTGCATCCCGTGGCTGGCCGTGTGCCTGCCCTCGCACTGGGCACCCGAAGACAAGATCGGGCGGCACTTCGCGCAGGTGCACGCACCGGTGGCCGACAACCAGGTGCTGGTCGCCGCGGGCGAGCACCTCGCGCGCCTCGTCACCGGCACGGATCGCTGGGAACGCTTCGTCTGGACCATCACGCGGCACCCGACTCTGAGCCAGCACCCGCAACGCTGCGACCCCGCGCCGTGGCCGGCCGATGCGTCGGCCGAAGTGCTCGCGGCACGCGCCTTCTTCCGCACCGAGCGCCAGACGTTCATCCCGCTGCCCGGGCGCACGCAGGCGATCTTCACGATCCACGTCGAGATGCAGGCTTTGGCCCTCACGGCCAGCGTGCCTGCTCAGGCCCGCCAGCTTCACGCCGCCGTCGCCAGCATGAGCCCGGCGGTGCTGGCCTACCGCGGCCTCACGGACGCGCGCGAACGGCTGCTCGCCTGGCTGGCCGAGCGCGGCGCTGCATGAACACCGCGCCGCTCGAACCGACCGCGCTGACCTTCACCGACGACGGCGTGCCGTACTCGGCGCGCTACGAGGACATCTACCACCCGCGTGCCGGTGCGTTCGTGCAGGCTCGCCATGTCTTCATCGCCGGCAACGGCCTGCCCGCGCGCTGGCAGGGCCGCGAGCGCTTCGTCGTGCTCGAGACCGGCTTCGGCCTGGGCAACAACTTCCTCGCCACCTGGCAGGCCTGGCGTGACGACCCGCAGCGCAGTGCGCGCCTCGTCTTCATCTCGGTCGAAGCGCATCCGTTGACCTGCGACGAGTTGGCCCAGGCCCATCGCGATTCGCCCTTGCCCGAGCTCGCTGCGCAGTTGCACGCGGCGTGGCCCCCGCTCACGCCCAACCTGCACGCGCTGGACTTCGAAGGCGGCCGCGTTCAGCTGCTGCTCGCGCTCGGCGACGTGCAGGCCTGGCTGCCCGAACTGGTGGCCACGGTGGACGCGTTCTTTCTCGACGGCTTCGCGCCCGCGCGCAACCCGCGCATGTGGGACCTGCGGGTGTGCAAGACACTGGGTCGGTTGGCCGCGCCGAACGCGACGCTGGCGACCTGGAGCGCGGCGCATGCCTTGCGCGAACACCTTGGCAGCGCGGGCTTCGACGTGCGCCTTGCGCAAGGCACCGGCGGCAAGCGCGACATCACGCAAGCCCGGTACGCGCCCGCGTTCGCGCCACGCCGCGCACCCGCACGTGCGGCGGCACGCGACGTGGCACCCCACGCGCTGATCGTCGGTGCCGGCCTCGCCGGCTGCGCCGCCGCGTGGGCGCTGAGCGAACAGGGCTGGCACAGCACCGTGTTCGAGCGCCAGGCGCAGATCGCGTCCGAGGCGTCGGGCAACCCGGCGGGCTTGTTCCACGGCATCGTCAATGCGCAGGACGGCGTGCATGCGCGCTTCAACCGCGCCGCGGCCCTGCTCGCCCAATGTGCGGTGAAGACGGCGCTGGCCGATCACGGCGTGGCCGGTGCCGTGCAAGGCCTGTTGCGCTTGGAGAACACCGCCACCGTGGTGCAGATGCGGGCCACGCTGCATGCGTTGGGCTTGCCCCGCGACTACGTCCAGGCGTTCGACGCCGCCCAGGCCAGCGCCGCGAGCGGCCTGGGCTTGGGGCACCCTGCGTGGTTCTACCCGACCGGCGGCTGGGTCCACCCGGCCGGGCTCGCGCGTTCATGGCTGGAGCGTGCCGGCCCGCGCGTCGAGCTGCGCACCCATGCCGACGTGCACGCGCTGCAGCGCACCGACACCGGCTGGCGCCTGCTCGACGCCACCGGCATGACGCTGGCCGAAGCCGCCACCGTGGTCCTCGCGAACGCGGGTGCGGCCTTGCGCCTGCTCGGCGATCCCGACTGGCCCATCGAACCAGTGCGCGGGCAGATCAGCCTGCTGCCCGCAGGCGCGCTGAGACTGCCGCGCGTGCCGGTGGCCGGTGCCGGCTACCTGCTGCCCGAGGTCGACGGTCGTGCGGTGTTCGGTGCCACGGCGCAACCGGGCGATCAAGACGGCGCCGTGCGAGCGGCCGATCATGCGAACAACCTCGCGCAACTCGCACGACTCACCGGCGAGGTCGTCGACGCCGAGCCTGCGACGATGCAAGGGCGCACCGCGTGGCGCTGGAGCGCGGCGGACCGGCTGCCGGTGATCGGCGCGGTGCCCGACACCTCGGTGCCCGCGGCGCGTCTCGATCAGCCGCGCTTCGTGCCGCGCCGGCCCGGGCTGTTCGTCTTCACCGCGCTGGGCTCGCGCGGCATCGCGTGGAGCGCGCTTGGCGCGCGAATGCTGGCGGCGAGCATCACCGGCGCCCCGGCACCGATGGAAGCGAGCCTGATCGACGCCGTCGACCCCGCGCGCTTCGTCAGCCGCGCGGCGCGGCGCCTGGCGCGGGGCTGAGCTCGGGCGCGCCCAGCCAGCGGCGCAGCACCGCGTAGACGCGGGGGTGGTTCAGCAGGCCCATGTGACCCAGGCCGGCGAGCTCGACCCGCTCGACGTCGCCGGCGAGCCCTGCGTCGGCGGCGCTGCCGGGCATCACCAGCCCATCGCCGAACATCCTGCCGAACACTGAGGGCGCATCGGCCTCGTCGCCCAGGGTCGCGAACACGAGCCGCAGCGCAGGCACATGCACGGGTCGATCGCGCGGGAGACCGGTGCGCAAGTCTTTGATGCCCCGGCTGCGCGCGTTGGCGATGCGAGCGAGTGGCCGGGTGATGTCCGACACGCTCAGTGCGGCGGCGGCGAGCTGCCCGGCCTGCTCGAGCGGTGCGCCCTGGTGCGGCGAACCCAGGCACACGATCATCGGTGTTGCGGCAGCCCAGCGCTCGCCGACCACCGTGGCCAGCGCGTGCGCGCGGCGCGCGACCAGCCCGCCCATGCTGTGGCCGATCAACACCCACTCGCACACCTGCGGTGCGGCCGCCGCGGCACGCGACAGCAGCAGCCCCAACTGCTGGGCGTTGTTGTCGATCGCGAGGCCGGTGTTGTAGCGCAGGTAGACGGCGCTGACGCCGCACTCGCGCGCCAGCAGCGCGCCGTACTGCGCGGGCTCGGCGCCGTTCAGCGTCGCGGCCCACGGCGAAGCCTGCCAGGCCTCGTCGTGGCGCAAAGCCCAGCTGCGCTCGTCGCAGGCCAGGCCGTGGATGAACACGCAGACCCGCTCGCGCAGGCCATGCAGGGCCTCGGGCGTCAACGCCAGCGGCGCGCCATCGGCATGCAGGCCCATCTGGATCGCGAGCGAACTGCCGGCGTCCAGCAGCGAGTCGCCGAACACGCCGTTGAGCGCGCTGCGCGCCGCTTGCTCGCGCGCCCCCGGCACGCGGGCCGGATCGGTGGCGAGGCGTTCGGCCTGGCCGGCCAGCGCGAGCGCCGCACCGCCGCCATGGCGCACCGCCGCGTACACGCCCTGGGTGATGGCGTCGTGCACGCCCTGAACGAGGCGCGTCGGCATCGACAGGCCGGGCACGCGCAGCAGGTGATCGAAGGTCTGGCCCGAGATGGCCTGGTGCATGTCCTGCACGCGGGCCGTCGTGGCCTGGAAGCCCGCGTTCAGCACCGGCGCGTAGGTGGCCGGCGGCTTGCTCGCGGGCAGCTTGTGGGCTTGCGCTTGCGCAGGCGCCGCAGCTTCGTCCGAAGGCTTGCGGCGCTTGACCATGGTCAGGGCGCGGGGCTGCCGGGTTCGACCGGCGGGGTGCCGGTCGCGGTGTCTTCGTCGTCGGGCGCATCATCGGGTGCGCCTTCGCCCACCTTGCGGCCGGCTTTTTCCTTCAGCTTCTCTTCTTTCTTCTTCTTCTTCGCCAGCTCGCGCTGGCGCTTCTCGAACGAGTAATTTGGTTTGGCCATGGGCCGTCCTCCCTGTCTGGTGCTAAAGGCTGGTGCGTGGAATGCGCCAAGCCTGAGGTTACGCGCTTTTCGGTGCGCCGATTTCGTGCTGGTGTCAGAAAGTCATGGTCCGCACGCCCTGCGCCGTGCCGAGCAGGCACACGTTGGCCTTGTTGCGGGCAAAGATGCCGACGCTCACCACCCCTGGCCACTGGTTGATGTCGCGCTCCATCGCGGCCGGGTCGGCAATCGCCAGGCCGCGCACATCGATGAGGTGGCAGCCGTTGTCGGTGACCACGCCGACGCGCAGCGCCGGTTCGCCACCGAGTGCGCGCAAGCGCCGTGCGATCTGCGCGGCGGCCATCGGGATCACCTCGACCGGCAGCGGGAAGCGCCCCAGCGTGTCGACCAGCTTGGACTCGTCGGCGATGCAGACGAAGCACGCCGACAGGTCGGCGACGATCTTCTCGCGCGTCAGCGCAGCGCCGCCACCCTTGATCATGTGGCCGCCGTGGTCGATCTCGTCGGCGCCGTCGATGTAGACCGCGAGCGACTCGACGCTGTTGGCATCCAGCACCTCGATGCCGTGGCCGCGCAGGCGCGCGCTGCTCTGCTCGGAGCTGGACACCGCGCCGCGGATGCGTTCGGGCATGGCCGCGAGCGCGTCGATGAAGCAGTTGACGGTCGAGCCGGTGCCCACGCCGATGATGCTGCCGGGCTGCACGTGGGCGATGGCGGCCTGCCCCACCAGGATCTTGAGTTCGTCTTGGGTCATTGGAATACCTTCAGGCTGCGCCTTCCGGTATTCGCCCTTGGGACGGCCCGGCGGGCTCATGCCCCGATTATCGACGCACGCCGACCATGTCCTCGGGCTTGACCCAGGCGTCGAACTGCTCGGCCGTGACCCAGCCCGACGCCAGCGCGGCCTCGCGCAGGCTGCTGCCCTTCTTGTGCGCCGCCTTCGCGATCTGCGCGGCCTTGTCGTAGCCGATGTGCGGGTTCAACGCGGTGACCAGCATCAGCGAGCGCTGCACCAGTTCACCGATGCGCGCGCGGTCGGCCTCGATGCCGCGCGCGCAGTGTTCCTCGAAGCTGAGCGCGCCGTCGGCCAGCAGCCGCATGCTCTGCAGCAGGCTGTGGATGATCACGGGCTTGAACACGTTGAGCTCGAAGTTGCCCGAGGCGCCCGCCATGTTCACCGCCACGTCGTTGCCCATGACCTGACACGCGAGCATCGTGAGCGCCTCGCACTGCGTCGGATTGACCTTGCCCGGCATGATGGAACTGCCCGGCTCGTTCTCGGGGATGCTGATCTCGCCCAGCCCCGAACGCGGACCCGACGCGAGCCAGCGCACGTCGTTCGCGATCTTCATCAGCGACGCGGCCACGGTCTTCAGCGCGCCGTGCGCGAACACCATCGCGTCGTGCGCGGCGAGCGCCTCGAACTTGTTCGGGGCCGACTCGAACGGGTGGCCGGTGGCGCGCGCGAGTTCGGCCGCAACGCGCGTGCCGAATTCCGGGTGTGCGTTCAGGCCGGTGCCGACCGCGGTGCCGCCCAGCGCCAGCTCGCGCAGGTGCGGCCGCGTCGTGCGCAGGTGGCGGATGCCGTGGTCGAGCTGCGCGACCCAGCCCGAGATCTCTTGGCCCAGCGTCAACGGCGTCGCGTCCTGCAAGTGGGTGCGGCCGATCTTGACCACGTCGGCGAATGCGGCCGACTTGGCGGCCAGCGTGTCGCGCAGCGTGCCCAGTGCCGGCAGCAGTTGTTCTTCGAGTGCCTGCACCGCGGCCACGCTCATCGCGGTCGGGAACACGTCGTTGGACGACTGACCGCGGTTCACATCGTCGTTCGGGTGCACCAAGCGCCCTTCGCCGACCTCGCCGCCGAGCAGCTGCGACGCGCGGTTCGCGAGCACCTCGTTCATGTTCATGTTGGTCTGCGTGCCCGAACCGGTCTGCCACAGCGACAGCGGGAACTGTGCATCGTGCTGACCGGCGAGCACCTCGTCGGCGGCGCGGACGATGGCATCGGCCTTGGCCGCGTCGAGCACGCCGAGCGCGCGGTTGACGGTGGCGGCACAGCGCTTGACGAGCGCCAGCGCGCGCAACAACTCGGGCGGCATGCGCTCGGTCGAGATGTCGAAATGGTGCAGCGAGCGCTGCGTCTGCGCGCCCCAGAGGGCGTGGCCGGGTACATTGATGTCGCCGAAGGTGTCGCGTTCGATTCTGTCCATGCTGGTTCGTGCTCCTGTCCCGTCGAGTATGCCTTTGCGACAATGCCTGCCATGCCCTTGATGTCTTACGCCCTCGCCCGCCCCTTTCTGTTCGGCCTCGACCCCGAGCACGCCCATGAACTGACGTTGGGGGCACTGGCCCGGTTGCAGAACACGCCGATGCAATGCGCCTGGTCGCAGCGCCGAGTGGACGACCCGGTCACTGTCGCGGGGCTGACCTTCCCGAACCGCATCGGCCTGGCCGCGGGTCTGGACAAGAACGGCCGTTGCATCGACGGCCTGGCGGCGATGGGCTTCGGCTTCATCGAGGTCGGCACGGTCACGCCCAAGGGCCAGCCGGGCAACCCGAAGCCGCGCATGTTCCGCCTGCCCGAAGCGAACGCGCTGATCAACCGGCTCGGCTTCAACAACGACGGGCTGGACGCGTTCGTCGCTAACGTGAAGCGCGCGCGCTTCCGCCAGAACGGCGGCATTCTCGGCCTGAACATCGGCAAGAACGCGGCCACGCCCATCGAACGGGCGGTCGACGACTACCTGATCTGCCTGGACGGCGTGTACCCGCATGCCGACTACGTGACGGTCAACATCTCCAGCCCCAACACCAAGAACCTGCGCGCGCTGCAAAGCGACGAGGCGCTCGACGCACTGCTCGCCGCGGTGCAGCAGCGCAAGGCCGCGCTCGCGCAACAACACGGCCGCAGCGTGCCGATCTTCGTGAAGATCGCACCCGACCTCGACGCGCCCCAAGTCGGCGTGATCGCCGCGACCTTGCAACGCCACGGCATCGACGGCGTGATCGCGACCAACACGACGATCGCGCGCGATGCGGTGAAGACGCTGCCGCACGGCGACGAGACCGGCGGTCTGTCCGGTGCGCCGGTGTTCGAAGCCTCGAACCGGGTGATCGCCCAGTTGCGCGCCGCGCTCGGGCCGGCGTATCCCATCATCGGCGTCGGCGGCGTGCTGAGTGCGGCCGACGCGCAGGCCAAGGTCGCGGCCGGTGCGAACCTGGTGCAGGTCTACACCGGCTTCATCTACAAGGGCCCGGCGCTGATCGGCGACGCCGCACGCGCGCTCGCGGCCACACGCCGATGACAGCCCTCACCGCCCGGTCGATTCATCTGGCCCGGCGGTGGGCGGGCATGTGCTTGCTGGGGCTCGTGGCCTTCTCGTTGCCGGCGCGCGCGCAGGACAGCGCGACGCTGCGCGCCAGGCAGGCCGCGCTGCAGGCCTCGCTGAACGCGAACACCTACAACCGGCCGATCTACATCGAGTCGATGCACAACGGCGGCGACCTGCGCGGCGAGGTCTACGCGATCGTGCAACAGCCCTTCGCCGTGGCGGCCCCGGCGTTGCGGGGCATGGAGCACTGGTGCGACATCCTGATGCTGCACCTCGACGTCAAGATGTGCCGCTGGAGCCAGTCGGGCGCCGACCTGCTGAGCGTGTCGACCGCGCGCAAGTTCGATCAGCCGCTGGAGAGCGCCGCGACCGTCGAGTTCGGCTACCGCGTGATCGCCTCCACCGCCGACTACCTGCAGGTGCAGCTGCATGCCGACACCGGGCCGATGGGCACCCACGATTACCACATCGTGCTCGAGGCGGTGGCGCTCGATGCGAAGACGAGCTTTCTGCACCTGTCGTACGCGTACGCCCAGGGCTTCGGGGGCCGCGTCGCGATGGAAGCCTACCTGGCCACGCTGGGCTACAAGAAGGTCGGCTTCACGGTGATCGACCACAAGCCCGACGGGCAGCCGGTCTTCATCGGCAACGTGCGCGGCCTGGTCGAGCGCAACTGCATGCGCTACTTCCTCGCGATCGAAGCCTTTCTGGCCGCCTACACGCTGCCGCCGGACGAGCAGCTGGAGCGGCGCCTGCACGAATGGCATGCCGGCACCGAGCGCTACCCGGTGCAGCTGCGCGAAATGGCGCGCGAGGACTACCTCGCAATGAAGCGCCGCGAGATCCAGCGCCAGCAAGCCACGGCAAAGCCCGCCAAGCCGGGTTGACCTGGTGACCGCCGCGCGTCGCTCAGTGCAGCGGCACGCCGGTCTTGCTCTGCAGTTCCTCGCGCGTCACGCCCTCGGCGAGCTCGACGACCTTCAGGCCCTGCGGCGTGACGTCGAGCACCGCGAGGTCGGTGATGATGCGGTTGACGACGGCCAGGCCGGTCAGCGGCAGCGTGCAGGCGGGCAGGATCTTCAGGTCGACACTGCCGTCCTTCTTCTTCGCGACGTGCTCCATCAGCACGATCACGCGCGCCACGCCGGCCACCAGGTCCATCGCGCCGCCCATGCCCTTGACCATCTTGCCCGGGATCATCCAGTTCGCGAGGTCGCCCTTTTCGCTGACCTGCATCGCGCCCAGGATGGACAGGTTGATCTTGCCGCCGCGGATCATCGCGAAGCTGTCGTGCGAGCCGAAGATCGACGAGCCCGGTAGCGTCGTCACGGTCTGCTTGCCGGCGTTGATCAGGTCGGCGTCGACCTCGTCTTCGGTGGGGAACGGGCCGATGCCCATCATGCCGTTCTCGCTCTGCAGCCAGACCTCGATGTCGGGCGACACGAAGTTGGCCACCAGCGTCGGCAGGCCGATGCCCAGGTTGACGTAGAAGCCGTCCTGCAGTTCCTTGGCCGCGCGCGCGGCCATCTGGTCGTGTGTCCATGCCATGGTCAGGCTCCTGCTTTCTCGGTGATGGTTCGTTTCTCGATGCGCTTTTCAGGGTGCGCATTGAGCACCAGTCGGTTCACGTAAATGCCGGGCAGATGCACGGCATCCGGATCGAACGTACCGGTCGGCACGATCTCCTCGACCTCGACGATCGTGGTCTTGCCCGCCATCGCGACCGCCGGGTTGAAGTTGCGCGCCGTGCGGCGAAAGATCAGGTTGCCGCTCTGGTCGGCCTTCCAGGCCTTGACCAGTGAGACCTCGGGCACCAGCGAGCGCTCCATCACATAGGTCTGGCCGTCGAACTCGCGCAATTCCTTGCCCTCGGCGACCAGCGTGCCGACACCCGTCTTCGTGAAGAAGGCCGGGATGCCCGCACCGCCGGCGCGCAGCTTCTCGGCCAGCGTGCCCTGCGGCGTGAACTCGAGCTCGAGTTCGCCGGCCAGGTACTGGCGCTCGAACTCCTTGTTCTCGCCCACGTAGCTCGAGATCATGCGCTTGATCTGGCGCGACTCGAGCAGCAGCCCGAGGCCGAAGCCGTCGACGCCGGCGTTGTTCGAGATCACGGTGAGGTTCTTCACGCCCGAGTCGCGCAGTGCCGCGATCAGCGCCTCAGGAATGCCGCACAGGCCGAAGCCTCCGACCGCCATCAACTGGCCGTCCTTCACGACACCCTGGAGCGCCGCGGCGGCGCTGGGGAACACTTTGTTCATGGGCTGGTCTCCGTGTGTTGAGCCTGGTTTCAGCCTGCGAGCGTACTACGTAGGCCATTACGTAGTCGTTACGTAGAATTGCCTAAGGCGCGTCCCGTGCCCGCTCTGGAACCGCCATGAACACCACCACTGCCGCTCCCGTCGACAAGGGCCTGCTTGAACACGCGCTGACCACCGTCTTCGCCGAATGGGTGCGCGAGCTCGACCTGCGCGTGCTCGAAGCCCGCGCCGGCGAGGTGCTGCTGGCGCTGCCGGTCATCGCCAAGCACGTGCACTCCGGCGGCGTGATGTCGGGCCAGACGCTGATGGCCGCGGCCGACACCGCGATGGTGCTGGCGGTGATGTCGCAGCTGGGCGCGTTCCGGCCGATGACCACGGTGCAGCTGCAGACCACGTTCCTGCGGCCGGTGCCGGCCGATGCACGTTTCGCCCACGTGCGCGCCCGCGTGCTGCGCCTGGGCAAGACGCTGGCCTTCGGCGACATCGCGATCAGCTTTGGTGCCGACGTGCTCGCGGCGCACGCCACCACGACCTACGCCCTGCTCTGAGCGGCGACGCCCCGACGATGACCGCGGCCGCGCTCGACTACCGCACCGCGTTCGACCTCGCCCCGATCGGCCTGGTGCTGTCGCGCAACCGGCTGATGGTCGACTGCAACCGCCAGGTGCTCGAGATGTTCGGCACCACGCGCGAGGCGCTGGTCGGTCACAGCTTCGAACTTCTTTACCCGACGCACGACGAGTTCGAGCGCACCGGCGCGCGCATCGCGGCGAGCCTGAACCGCAGCGGCTGGTATGCCGACGAGCGCGTGATGAAGCGCGTCGCCGGGCCGCAGCGCGGCGAGCTGTTCTGGTGCCATGTGTCGGGCCGCGCGCTCGACCCGCAGGCACCGCACGCGTCGGGGATCTGGTCGTTCGAGGACTTGTCGTCGCGGCGGCGCGTCGGCATCGAACTCACGCCGCGCGAGCGCGAGATCGCGGCGCTGTTGATCGAAGGGCTGACGAGCAAGCTGATCGGCAAGCGGCTGGCGATCAGCCCGCGCACCGTCGACGTCTATCGCGGCCGCCTGATGCAGAAGTACCGCGCCAGCACCACGCCCGAGCTGGTGCAGAAGTTGCTCAGGGCCTGACCTGCTAAGGTGCAAGGTCTGGTGCACGGCACCCTGTCCTGCTTCACGATGCGCTGCCTCATGTCCTTGCTGTTTCGTCCCTGTCTGATCGCCGCCTCGACCGCGTTGCTCGCGGCCTGCGCGGGCCCCCAACCCGCCCCGTTCCAACGCGAGGCGTTCGAACCCGGCGACACCTACTCGCGCACGGTGCCCGCAGAGGGCGCTCGCGCCTGCGAGGCCGCGCGTCGCGCCTTGCTGAGCCAGGGCTACGTCGTGGCGACGGCCACGCCCGACTTCGTCAACGCCCGCAAGAGCTTCCAGCCCGAGTCCGACAGCCACATCGAGATCGAGTTTCGCGTCGTCTGCGCGCCCGAGGCCAAAGCCAGCGGCAAGACGCTGCTGTTCGTGAGCGCGCTGCAAGACCGCTACGCGCTGAAGAAGAGCAACAGTTCGGCCAGCGTCGGCGTCGGCGCGATCGGCTCGGTGTCGCTGCCCTTCACCGGCAGCGACGATTCGCTGGTCAAGGTCGCGAGCGAGACCATCACGGCCGCCAACTTCTACGACCGCTACTTCCGGCTCGTGACGCGCTACCTCGCAGTCAACGGCACCGAGGAGCCGGCACCGCCGCCTGAGCCCGCCGAGAAACCCTGATCGGCCCGCCGCGGGCTCACGCGACGAGCCGCCGCACGCTGTCGGGCAAAGGCACGGACTTCTGCTGCGGAAAGTTCACCCACACCGTCTTCGCGCCGCCCGACGCGTAGATCACGCCGGGCGCGTCGGTGCGCTCCAGCGTGATGAAGGTGTCGAGGCTGGAGCGGCCCGGGTTCGCGACATAGTGTTTCGCGAGCACGTCGCCGGGGTATTCGAGCTGCTTGATGAAGTTGCAGAAAGCGTTGACGATCACCGGCCCCTCGCCGCCCGGGTCGGGGGCACCGCCGACCTTGTGCAACCACTCGATGCGCACGATCTCCATGTAGCGGAAGTAGATCGTGTTGTTGACATGGCCCATCGCGTCCATGTCGCCCCAGCGAATCGGAATCACCATCTCCAGCGTCAGCTTCTTGGCGTCGGGCAGGTCGAAGCGCATCGCGGGCGTCCTTTCAATTCCGGTTCACGCCGAGCTCGGCGTAGAGCCGATCGACGAGGGCGCGCAGCTCGCTCAGCTCGGCCTGCATCGCGCCCTGTTGCGCCTTCAGCGCAGCGATCTCGCTGGCGGCGACGAAGTCGGCCGAATCGGTGGCCACCGGCATCGCCGAGACATCGACCGCGCCACACAGCAGGTGTGCCCAGCGCGGTTCGCGGGCACCGGGGGCACGCGGCAGCTTCACGACCAGCGGGCCGCCCTTCTCACCGGGCCGCGTCGCGAGCTCGTCGAGAAAGCCCTCGACCGACGACAGGTCGGCGAAGCGGTGCAGCCGTTCGGTGCTGGTGCGCAGCTCCGAGACCGTCTGCGGCCCGCGCAGCACCAGCACCGTCAACAGTGCGATCGACTGCGACGGCAAGCTCAGCGCGCGCGGCGCGTTGTGTTCGTAGCGCGTGACGCGCGAACCGCTCGCCTCGAACACCAGGTGCAAGGCCTTCAGCGCATCGACAGCATCCTGCACCTCGGCCTCGAGCGCGTTCAGCACCGGGTCGCGTGCGGTCTTCTGGTTGCAGCCCAGCGTCAGCGAGTTCAGCGACAGCGGGTAGCTGTCGGGCACGGTGTGCGCCTTCTCGATCAGCACGCCGAGCACGCGGGCTTCGAGCAGAGACAGGGCTCTCAGCGTCACGGGTTCAGAGCGCGAAGCCGTCGTCCGCCTGGATCACCGCGCCATTGATGAAGTGGCTTTCGTTCGCGCACAGCATCATCAGCAGCGAGTCGAGGTCCTGCGGCTGGCCGACGCGCTTGCGCGGCAGCATCTCGATCAGCCGCTTGCCGGAGTCGGTGGCCCAGTGGTGGTGGTTGATCTCGGTGTCGATGTAGCCCGGGCAGATCGCGTTGACGTTGATGCCGTGCTTGCCCCATTCGAGCGCCATCGCCCGCGTCATGTGGATCACCGCGGCCTTGCTCATGCAGTACACGCCGATCTGGCCCAGCACCTTCAAGCCCGCCATCGATGCGATGTTGACGATGCGCCCGCCGGTGAAGGTGCCCGGCGCCGCGCCCTTGGCGCGTGCCAGCATGCGCTTGCCGACCTCTTGCGCGACGAAGAACGCGCCTTTGGTGTTGGTGTCGAAGATGTAGTCGTAGTCCTCGGGCTGGATGTCGGTGAGCTTTTGCGTCGTGCTCACGCCCGAGTTGTTGACCAGGATGTCGATCGTGCCCATCTCGGTCTCGGCATGCGCAACCGCGGCCTTGATGCTGTCGTGGTCGGTGACGTCGAGCGCGACCACGTGTGCGTCGCCGCCGTCGGCCTCGATCTCGGCGCGCAAGGCCTTCAGGCGCTCGACGCGACGACCGGCGAGCACGACGCCGGCGCCGGCCTTGGCCAGCGTCTTCGCGAACTGCGTGCCCAGGCCGCTGGACGCGCCGGTGACCAGCGCGACGCGGCCTGACAGGTCAATGTTGTAGCTCATGGGGTGCCTTCCGAACGGAGCGGTGAATTCGCGGGAACGATAGCACGCAGGCCTGGCCGGGGAGCCCGCCCCAGCGTCATCGAACGATCGTTCGATTGCGCGCCGACGCCCCGTAGAATCTCGCGCAACCACGAGCCCCAAGGAAGCCGCATGACGCCTGCAGAAATCCTCGCCCAACACGGTCCGCGCGAAGCGATGGAGTACGACGTCGTCGTCGTCGGAGGCGGCCCCGGCGGTTTGGCCACCGCCATCAAGCTGAAGCAGCTCGCGGCCGCGCAGGGCAAGGAGGTGTCGGTCGTCGTGCTCGAGAAGGGTTCGGAGCCCGGCGCCCACATCCTGAGCGGCGCCATCATGGACCCGCGCGCGCTGACCGAGCTGATCCCGAACTGGAAGGAGCTCGGCGCGCCGCTGAACCAGCCGGTGACCGGCGACGACGTGCTCTTCCTGAGCCAGACCGGCAAGATCAGCACGCCGCAGTTCCTGATCCCCAAGGCCTTGCACAACGAGGGCAACTACATCATCAGCCTGGGCAACGTGGTGCGCTGGCTTGGCCAGCAGGCCGAGGCGCTGGGGGTCGAGATCTTCCCCGGCTTCGCGGCCGCCGAGGTGCTCTACAACGACGACGGTTCGGTCAAGGGCGTGGCGACCGGCAACCTCGGCATCGACAAGCAGGGCGAGCTCACAGGCGACTTCCAGCTCGGCATGGAGCTGCATGCCAAGTACACGATCTTCGCCGAAGGCTCGCGCGGCCAGCTCGGCCGCCAGCTCATCGACAAATTCAAGCTCGATGCCGGCAAAGACCCGCAGACCTACGCGCTGGGCATCAAGGAGCTGTGGGAAATCGACCCCGCGAAAGCGAAGCCCGGCCACGTGATCCACTCGCTCGGCTGGCCGATGGACGCCAAGACCTATGGCGGCGGCTTCCTGTACCACATGGAAGACAACAAGGTCACGCTGGGCTTCATCACCGGCCTCGAGTACAGCAACCCCTGGCTCAGCCCGTTCGAGGAGATGCAGCGCTGGAAGACCCACCCCGCGATCCGCGCCTGCCTCGAGGGCGCGAAGCGCATCGGCTACGGCGCGCGCGCGATCACCTGCGGCGGGCTGATGAGTTTGCCGAAGACGGTGTTCCCCGGCGGTGCATTGGTAGGATGTGAAGCCGGCTACCTGAACTTCGCACGCATCAAGGGCAGCCACGCAGCGATCAAGACCGGCATGCTCGCGGCCGAGGCCGTGTTCGACGCGGTGACGGCCGGCCGCCAGCACGACGAGCTCTCGGCCTACCCGGCGGCGTTCGAGAAGAGCTGGTTGTTCGAGGAGCTTCAGGCCTCGCGCAACACCAAGCAGTGGATGAAGAAAGGGCTGTACCTGTCGTCGGTGATGAACGGCATCGAGCTGTGGCTGCTGCCCAAGCTCGGCTTCAAGGCGCCGCCCTGGACCATCCACAGCACCGTGCCCGACAACGCCAAGCTGAAGCTGGCGGCCGACTGTCCGAAGATCGACTACCCCAAGCCCGACGGCAAGCTGACCTTCGACCGCCTGAGCAGCGTGTTCATCAGCAACACCAACCACAACGAGCACCAGCCCGCGCACCTGACGCTGAAGGACGCGAGCGTGCCGGTGGCGATCAACCTCGCGAAATACGCAGGCCCCGAGAGCCGCTACTGCCCGGCCGGTGTGTACGAGTTCGTGAAGAACGCCGACAACTCCGACCGCCTGCAGATCAACGCGCAGAACTGCGTGCACTGCAAGACCTGCGACATCAAGGACCCGACGCAGAACATCGTCTGGGTTGCGCCTGAAGGCGGCGGCGGGCCGAATTACAGCGGGATGTGACGCGTCCGCGTCACGCGCGGCTCACCAGCGCGGTGGCCGCTTGTCGATGAAGGCCTGCACGCCCTCGAGCGCGGCCTCGTCCATCATGTTGCAGGCCATCGCCTCGCCGGCGATCGCGTAGGCCTGCGCGACGCCGGTCTCGAGCTGGCGGTAGAACTGGCCCTTGCCGATCGCGATCGCGACGCGGGGCTTGGCGACGATGCGCTGCACCAGCGACTCGACCTCGGCGTCCAGCGCGTCGGGTTCGGCCACACGGTTGACGAGGCCGCGCGTGCGGGCCTCGTCCGCATCGATGAAGTCGCCGGTCAGCAGCATCTCCATGGCCTGCTTGCGCGGCAGGTTGCGCGCGAGGGCGACGCTGGGGGTCGAGCAGAACAGGCCGAGGTTGACGCCGCTGACCGCGAACTTCGCGGCACTGCTGGCCACGGCCAAGTCGCACATCGCGACGAGCTGGCAACCCGCCGCGGTGGCAATGCCCTGCACGCGCGCGATCACCGGCACGCTCAGCGCCTGCAGACTCAGCATCACCCGCGTGCACTGCGCGAACAGCGCCTCGTAGTAGGCGAGCGAGGGCTCGGCGCGCATCTCCTTCAGGTCGTGGCCGGCGCAGAAGGCCTTGCCGTTCGCGGCGAGCACGACGACGCGCGCACTCTTGTCATTGGCCACCGCGTCGAGTTCGGCCTGCAGCGCGACCAGCATGCCCTCAGACAAGGCATTGAACGCCGCCGGCCGATTCAGCGTCAGCGTGACGACGCCGCGGGCATCGCGCGCCGCGATCACAAAGGGCTCGACACTCATGGCTTGCCTCCGCCCTGTGCGCGCTCGCGCAGCGTGAACTTCTGGATCTTGCCGGTCGAGGTCTTCGGGATGTCCTCGAAGCGGATCTCGCGCGGCACCTTGTAGCCGGCCAGCAGGCTGCGGCAATGCATGATCAGCTGGTCCGCGCCGACCTGTGCGCCGGCCCGCAACTCGACGAAGGCGACCGGCGTCTCGCCCCATTTGTCGTCCGGCCGGGCGACGACGGCACAGGCCAGCACGTCGGGGTGACGGTACAGCGCGTCCTCGACCTCGAGCGAGCTGATGTTCTCGCCGCCCGAAATGATGATGTCCTTGCTGCGGTCCTTGATCTTCACGTAGCGGTCGGGCTCCATCACCGCGAGGTCGCCGGTGTGGAACCAGCCGCCCTCGAAGGCCTTGGCGGTCGCGCCGGGGTTCTTCAGATAGCCCTTCATCACAATGTTGCCGCGGAACATGATCTCGCCCATGGTCTGGCCGTCGGCAGAGGTCTCGACCATCGTCTCGGGGTGCATCACCGTCATGCCCTCCTGCAGAACGTAGCGCGTGCCCTGGCGGCCGTTCAGGCGCGTCTGCTCCGACAGGCTTTCGTCGGCCCAGCTCGGACGCTTCACGGCCACCGCGGCCGGGCCGTAGACCTCGGTCAGGCCGTAGACGTGGGTGATGTCGAAGCCGATGCGGGCCATGCCTTCGATCATGGACGCGGGCGGCGCGGCGCCGGCGACCATTCCGCGCACCTTCTGCGCGATGCCGGCACGCAGCTGGGCCGGCGCGGCGATCAGCAGGTTGTGCACGATGGGCGCGGCGCAATAGTGGTCGACACCGTGTTCGCGCATTGCCGCGAGGATGGGCACGGCCGCGACCTGGCGCAGGCAAACGTGCGTGCCGCCCAGCATCGCCACCGTCCACGGGAAGCACCAGCCGTTGCAATGGAACATCGGCAGCGTCCACAGGTAGACCGGGAAGTGCGGCATGGTCCACGTGGCCGCGTTGCAGACCGCGTTCAGGTAGGCGCCGCGGTGGTGCGTGACCACACCTTTCGGGTCGCCGGTGGTGCCCGAGGTGTAGCTGACCGCGATCGCGTCCCACTCGTCCCGCGGCCCGTCGAGCCGGGCGAGCGGCGTGTGCGCGGCGAGCAGCGCCTCGTACTCGTGCGCGCCGAGCCGTTCACCGTTGCCGCTGAACTCGCTGTCGTCCACGTCGATCACGATCAGCTCGTGGCCGTGCTCGTCGCGCAACAGCTTCAGGGCCACGGCGATGGTCGGCGCGTACTCGCGATCCGTGATCAGCACCTTGGCCTCGCAGTGGTTCAGCTGCCAGGCCAGCAGCGGTGCATCGAGCCGCGTGTTCAGCGTGTTCAGCACCGCGTTCAGCGCCGGCACGGCGTAGTGGGCCTCGACCATCTCGGGCGTGTTCGGCAGCATCACGCTGACGGTGTCGTTGCGCGCGATGCCGAGCGCGCGCAGGGCCGCCGCGAGCCGCGCCGAGCGCTCGCGCACCTGGCGCCAGGTGTAGCGGCGCCGGCCGTGGATCACCGCGGTCAGGTCACCGAAGACCTCGGCGCTGCGCTCGACGAAGCTGACCGGCGACAGTGCGGTGTGGTTGGCGGCGTTCTGGTCCAAGCCGTGGTCGTAGAGCGTGCTCATGTCATTCACCTGACTGGTTCAGTGCCTGGTCGACATCCCAGAGGATGTCGTCGATGTGCTCGATGCCGACCGACATGCGCACCATGTCCGGCAGCACGCCGGCCGCGAGCTGCTGGGCGTCGTCGAGCTGGCGGTGGGTCGTCGAGGCCGGGTGGATGATGAGCGTCCGGGTGTCGCCGATGTTGGCCAGGTGACTCATGAACTGCGCGCCTTCGATGAACTTCACCCCGGCCGACATCCCTCCCTTCACGCCGAAGGCCAGCAGCCCCGACGCGCCGGGCAGGCCATCGACCGCGCGCAACTGCCTCGCCGCCAGCGCGTGCTGTTCGTGGTCCGGCAGGCCGGGATAGTTGACCCAGCTTACGCGCGGGTGGGTGCGCAGGTATTGCGCCACCGCAAGGGCGTTGCGGCAATGCCGCTCCATGCGCACGTGCAGCGTCTCGACGCCTTGCAGGATCTGCCACGCACTCATCGGCGACAGCGCGGCGCCGTAGACGCGCAGGGTCTCCATGCGCGCGCGCATCGTGAAGCCGAAGTCGCCGAAGGTTTCAAAGAACTTCACGCCGTGGTAGCCGATCGACGGCTCGGTCATGCCGGGGAACTTGCCGTTGTCCCACGGGAACTTGCCGCTCTCGACGATCACGCCGCCCAGCGTGGTGCCGTGGCCCGCGAGGTACTTGGTCGCCGAGTGCACGACGATGTCGGCGCCGAAGCGGATCGGGTTGCACAGAAACGGCGACGGCACCGTGTTGTCGACGATCAGCGGCACGCCGTGTGCGTGCGCGACGTCGGCGATGGCCGCGATGTCGAGCAGCTTCAGGCTGGGGTTGCCCAGGCTTTCGGCGAACACGGCGCGGGTGTTGGTGCGCATCGCCGCGGCGAAGGCATCGGCCGAACCGGCGTCGACGAAGGTCGTGTCTATGCCCAGCTTCTTCAGGTTCACCGCGAGCATGCTGACCGAGCCGCCGTACAGCGCGCCGGCCGCCACGACGTGGTCGCCCTGCTGCAGCAGCGTCATCAAGGCCATCGCCTCGGACGCCATGCCGCTCGCCGACGCGAGCCCGGCGCGCCCGCCTTCGAGGGCGGCCACGCGTTCCTCGAGCGCCGCGACCGTCGGGTTCGACAGGCGCGAGTAGACGTTGCCGAAGGTCTGCAGGTTGAACAGGCTGGCGGCGTGCTCGGCGCTGTCGAACACGAAGCTGGTGGTCTGGTAGATCGGCAACGCGCGCGCGCCGGTCGCCGCGTCGGGGATCTGCCCAGCGTGGATGGCCAGGGTTTCGGGCTGGAAGCTGCGGTCGGCCATCAAGCCTCCCGCCGGGCCGCCCCAAGCGGGGCTTGCGCCCCCGTGGGGGGCAGGAACGAAGTGACGTGGGGGCGATTGTTCATCAGACAGGTCGTTTCGCGGAGATCACGCGGGTGTTGACACCGGCCCAGTGCAGGCCGCCGAACAGCCGCGCGTGCTCGATCTTGACGCAGCGGTCCATCACTGCGTCGAGCCCGGCGGTGCGCGCCAGTGCGGCAGCATCGCGGTTCACGACACCGATCTGCTGCCACAGGCAGCGCGCGCCGATCGCGATCGCCTGCCGCGCGATCGGCAGCACGTCGTCGGTGCGGCGGAAGACGTCGACCATGTCGACGGGAAAGTCGATCGCGTCCAGGCTCGCATAGCAGCGCTCGCCCAGCACCTCGGTGTAGCGCGGGTTCACCGGCACGATGCGGTAGCCGTGCTGCTGCATGTATTTCGCCGCGAAGAAGCTGGGCCGGTGCCATTCGGCCGACAGGCCGACGACGGCGATGGTCCGGCCCTCGCGCAGGATGCGGCGCAGCGTGGAGATGTCGTCGGTCGTCGTCGCTGACATGGTGTCGGCGACCATACCCGAAACGGCCGGCAGCGGTCAAAACCGCGCGCCGGCGCCCACTCAGTGGGCCGAGGCCACCGACTCCATGGCCGACGACTCGGCCTCGGGGTTGGCCTGCGCCTGTGCCACCTCAGCGCTCACCGACCAGTCGGGGTGCGCGCCCTGCGTCAAGACCCGCTCGCGCAGGGCGACCAGGGCCTGCGCGTCGGCGAGCAGGCGCAACCGCTCCGGGTTCGTCAAGGCCTGCGGCCCCACTGTGGCGGCGCGCTCGACCAGCCGCACCTGCGCTTCGGCCTTGGCACCGCGCGCCGGTGGCCGGGTCGGGATCGCGCACAGCACCTGCGCATGCGTGGCAGCCCCGGTCACCGCGTCGGCGAAGACCGGCAGGGCCGCGAACGACGCGGCATAGCGATCGGCCTCGGCCAGTACCGCCGGTTGCACCAGTTCCTCGGGAATCAGGAAGATGCCGCGTCGGGCCAGCCAGCGACCGGGGCCGGAACGGCTCGTCCACGCCGACAGCGGCATCGCCAGCAACAAGCCCGCGAGCACCGGCGACAACCACCACTGGAACGCGGTGCTGCTGACCAGGATCACGCCGATCCAGGTCAGCGCGAGCACGCCGCCCAGCAAGTGGCGTCGAAACGCTTCGCCCCAGCCGGTCGCCGAATCGTGGCGCGGCGGGGACTTCCAGGCGAGCTTCACGCCGGTCAGCGCGGCCAGCACGAACTGGGTGTGGAACAGCATGCGCACCGGCGCGAGCAGCACCGAGTGCAGAAACTCCAGCAGCGCGCTGAGCAGCAGCTTGCCGGCACCACCGTAGCGACGCGCCTCGCCCTTGACGATGATCGCGATCAGCGAGATCACCTTGGGCGCGAGCAGCAGCACCGCGGTCAGGCCGAACAGCGTCAGCATCAGCTTGAAGTTCGCGGTCGGCCAGATGGGGAACAGCTGGTAAGGCTTGACGAAGTAGGTCGGGACCATGTGCGAGTGGGTCGCGAACAGCACCGTCGACAGCATCAGGAAGGCGAGCCAGAACGGCGATGATAGGTAGGCGAGCACGCCGGTCACGAACACGGTGCGGTGCACCGGGTGCAGCCCCGGCTCGAACACGAGGCGCGAGTTCTGCAGGTTGCCCTGGGCCCAGCGTCGGTCGCGCCCGAGTTCGGCCAGCAGGTTGGGTGGCACCTGCTCGTAGCTGCCTTCGAGGTCGTAGGCGATCCAGACCTTCCAGCCGGCGCGGCGCATCAGCGCGGCCTCGACGAAGTCGTGCGACATCACGCCGCCCGACAGCGAGGTCTTGCCCGGCAGCGGCGGCAGCGCGCAGTGCTGGATGAACGGCGCCATCCGCAGGATCGCGTTGTGCCCCCAGTAGTGCGATTCGCCGAGTTGCCAGTAGTGCAGGCCGGTCGTGAACAGCGGACCGTAGACGCGCGAGCAGAACTGCAGGATGCGCGCGTGCACCGTGACGTGCCCGGCCGCGCGCGGCGCGGTCTGGATGATGCCCGTGTCGGGGTGGGCCTCCATCATGCGCACCAGCGAGACCAGGCAATCGCCGCTCATCACGCTGTCGGCATCGAGCACGATCATGTAGCGGTGGTCCGCACCGAAGCGGCGGCAGAAATCGGCCACGTTGCCGGCCTTGCGGTGCGTGCGGTGCTGGCGCCAGCGGTAGTAGACCTGCACCGGCACGCCGGCCTGCTGCAACGCCTCGGTGAGCTGCGTCCACGCCACCTGCTCGGCGACGCGGGCATCGGGGTCGTTGGTGTCGCTGAGCACGAAGAAGTCGAAGTGCGCGGCCGAGTCGGTGGCGGCCAGCGACTCGCAGGTGGCGCGCAGACCGGCGAAGACGGTCGCGACGTCCTCGTTGCAGATCGGCATGATGATCGCGGTGCGCGCCTCGGGCGCGATCGGGGCAACGGCGCCCTCGCCGCGCAGCACGTTGGTGATCGCACGCCGGTCGCGGCCGCGCAGCATGACCCAGGCGCCGAGCACGGCCGTCCAGAAGCCGGCCGAGACCCACGCGAACAGGATGCCGAACAGCACCAGCAGCCCGCGCTCGGCCCAGTCGTCGCCGTGCTGCGGCATGATGTCCGTCATGTAGTCGGTGCCGATGATCGCGCCGAGCGCGACCAGCACCAGGAGCAGCGCACGGCGCAACATCGGCGGCCGTTCGAGATCGTCCTCCCAGGTCTGCGGCGCACGCCCTTTCAGCAGGCGGCGCACCGGCCGCCACAGCGGATGGCCCGCCCAGGCCTGCGACGCCATCGAGCTGCGGTGGATGGGGGGCAGCGGTGCCATATTCACGGCTTGTCCGACTCGGGCGGCACGATGTAGCTCCAGGTCTCGGTCAGGCTGCGGCCGCCCTCCCAGATCTGCGCGCGCATCTCGATCGGTTTCGCGGCGTCTTCGCGCTTGACGCGCACCGTCATGCGCCAGGCCCCAGTGACCTGGTTCCACAGCAACGTCTTCTCGCGCAATTGCGCATTCCCGCCGATCTCGACGAAGGCCTCGGGCTTGGCCTCGGGTTTGAGTTCGCGCAACGGCGGGCCGTCAAAATCGATGATGAAGTTCAGGTCGCCATCGGGCTGCTTGACGAAACCGCGCCCGCGCCGTGTCTGCACGACCCAGGCTTTGCCGGTCGGCAACTGGCCGTTCATCTGCCAGTGCATGGTGTAGGCGAAGTCGAACGGCTTCTTCGGATTGGGCGCCTGGTCCGGCACCCAGTACGCGACGATGTTGTCGTTGGTTTCATCAGGCGTCGGGATCTGCACGAGTTCGACACGCCCCGGCCCCCATTTTCCCGTCGGTTCGACCCAGGCGCTGGGGCGGCGTTCGTACTGCGCCTCCGGATCTTCGTAGCTGGCATTGGAGCGGTCCCGCTGCATCAGGCCGAAGCCCTGCAACTGGGTCGAACCGAACGAGGTCACGAGCAGCCGCTTTGGGTTCACGAGCGGCCGCCAGAGCCACTCGTTGTTGCCGGTGGCCACCGAGAGGCCGTCGGAATTGTGGACTTCGGGCCGGTAATCTTCGCGGCTGCCGGGCTGGTTGTCGCCGAAGTCGTACATGCTGTTGAGCGTGGCGATGCCGAGCTTGGTGACAGCCTCGCGAAAGTACAGTTTGGCGCTGACCTGCACCAAGGTTTCGGTGCCCGGCGTCAGCACGAACTTGTAGGCCCCGGTCAGGTGCTTCGAATCGAGCAGCGCGTAGATCGTGAGCGCGGTGTCGGTGCGGGCCGGGCGTTCGATCCAGAACTCGGTGAAGCGCGCGAAGTCCTCGCCGGACGGCACCGCGGTGTCGATCGCGACACCGCGCGACGACATGCCGTAGACCTGTCCCTTGCCGATCGCGCGGAAGTAGCTGGCGCCGAGAAACACCAGCACTTCGTCCTTGTAGTTGCGTGTGTTGACCGGGTAATGGACGCGAAAACCCGCGAGACCGATGCCGCGGAGTTTTTTCGGGTCGAGCCTGTTGCCGCCATAGTCGAACATGTCGGGGTCGAACTCGACGCGCTTCACGCCCTGGGCATCGATGGTGTTGATGCGCACCGCATCCGGGAAGTTCTTGCTGGGATGAAAGTACATCAGCTCGAACGGCAGCTTGTCGGCGCGCCAGGTCGCGCGTTCGGGCCGGAAGCGAATTTCGCGCAGCGCGTTGTAGTCGAGCGCGGCCAGCTGCGATGGCAGCTTGGTCGCCGGCGCTCGAAAACTCTCGGATGCGAGCACGCGCGCCTTGGCTTCGATGTCCCGGATGCCCAACGCAGAAGAAGCCATCGGAAAGGCGACGGCAACGCACAGCGCGACGCGGGCGGCGATGGCTGGCAAGAGATCGGAAACGAACTTCAGAGTGCGGCCCTTCATGAATCACGCGGGTGTCCACCGGGGGGTTGCCCCGACCGACAGACCGCGCAAGCGCAAGGATCGAACTCTAAGGGTATTTACCGGCGCCTGAAGGCCGGATTGCTTTGCTTACACGAGGACGCGGCGCCATCCGACGCCGCGTCACATCGCAGATCAGCCGTGCTTGGCGTCGAAGAACTGCTCGTCTTCGGTCGAGCCCTTCAATGCAGCGGTCGACGACAGCGCCTCGATCGTGGTCGTCACCGCGTCGAAGTAGCCGGTGCCGACCTCGCGCTGGTGCTTGACCGCGGTGAAACCGCGCTCGGCCGCAGCGAACTCAGCTTCCTGCAGCTCGACGAAGGCGCTCATGTTGTTGCGCGCATAGCCGTGGGCCAGGTTGAACATCGAATAGTTCAGGCTGTGGAAACCGGCCAGCGTGATGAACTGGAACTTGTAGCCCATTGCACCGAGCTCGCGCTGGAACTTCGCGATGGTCGCGTCGTCCAGGTTCTTCTTCCAGTTGAACGACGGCGAGCAGTTGTAGGCCAGCAGCTTGCCGGGGAACTTGGCGTGGATCGCGTCGGCGAACTTCTTCGCGAACGCGAGGTCGGGCTTGCCGGTTTCGCACCACACCATGTCGGCCACTTCCGAGTAGGCCAGGCCGCGCGAGATCGCCTGCTCCAGACCCGGCGTGCAGCGGTAGAAGCCTTCGACGGTGCGCTCACCGGTCAGGAAACCCTTGTCGTTGTCGTCCACGTCGCTGGTCACGAGGTCGGCGGCTTCGGCGTCGGTGCGGGCGATCACGAGCGTGGGCACGCCCATCACGTCGGCGGCCAGGCGCGCGGCGGTCAGCTTGGCGACGGCTTCGCGCGTCGGCACCAGCACCTTGCCGCCCATGTGGCCGCACTTTTTCACCGACGCGAGCTGGTCTTCGAAGTGCACGCCTGCGGCGCCGGCATCGATCATCGACTTCATCAGCTCGAAGGCGTTCAGCACGCCACCGAAACCGGCTTCGGCATCGGCCACGATGGGCGCGAAGTAGTCGATGTCGTTCTTGCCTTCGGACCACTGGATCTGGTCGGCGCGTGTGAACGTGTTGTTGATGCGCTTGACCACGACCGGCACCGAGTTCACCGGGTACAGCGATTGGTCGGGGTACATCTCGCCTGCCGAGTTGGCGTCGCCTGCAACCTGCCAGCCCGACAGGTAGATCGCCTTCAGGCCGGCCTTGACCTGCTGCAGCGCCTGGTTGCCGGTGAGCGCGCCCAGCGTGTTGACGAAGGGCTCGGTGTTCACGAGGTTCCACAGCTTCTCGGCGCCACGCTTGGCCAGCGTGTGCTCGACGACGAGCGAGCCGCGCAGCCGCACCACGTCGGCAGCGCTGTAGGTGCGCTTGACGCCCTTCCAGCGGGGGTTCTCGGCCCAGTCTTTCTCGAGGGCGGCAATCTGTTGTTCGCGGGTCAAGGTGGTCATGAGTGAGCTCCAGTCAGAGGGTGATAAAGCGGGGTTGCTGGACTCAAGAATAGCGATCGCACGCAAAATGGGAAGACTTATGTCTTATATAAGACTAAAAATATGAATCAATGAAATCAACAGGTTATCTTCAAATTCTCATAATGCGGTGCTCAATTCTCATGAAGCGAAAGGCCATGCGGCAGTGCAGCATCGAATGATTTCACGATGTGAATCGACAACTTCCGCTCGTGAAAATTGCGGGCGCGTGCGTCAGACCAGGCCCAACCAGCGCCGGTACAGGGCATCGGCGAGCCTCTGCTGCGCGGGCAGCGCACCCTCGGCCTGCGCCCGCATCACCGCGCCGGACTGCACCGTGGCATGTTCGCGCTGCGCCCTCAGGTAGGCCGGGTCGACCGATGCCGACCACGCGGCCAGCTTGTCGCGATCGAGTTCGACATGGAACTGCATCGCCAGGTGGCGCCCGATCGCGAAGGCCTGGTGCGGACAGGCTTCGGTGCTTGCCAGCAGTTCGGCGCCGCGGGGCAGCTCGAAACTTTCGCGATGCCAGTGGTAGACGGTGAGTTCGCGAACCGTACCCAACCAGGCTTCGGCAGCCGGACTGTCGACCACCCTCAATGCCTGCCAGCCGATTTCCGGCGCCGGCGAATCGACGACGCGTGCCCCCAGCGCGCGTGCCATCAACTGCCCGCCCAGGCAGTGGCCGATCACCGGCAGATCGGTGTCCATCGCCTGCAGGATCAGGCGCTCGGCCTGGCGCAGCGACGGCAGGTCGTCGTTCGCGCTCATCTCGCCGCCGAGCAGCGCGAGCGCACCGAAGCCCGTCATCCGCGCCGGATAGGCCTGACCCGCCTGGGTGTCGCACACCTCGAACGGAATGGCGTTGCGCTGCAGCCAGGTGCCGAGAAATCCCGGGCCGTCGGACGTGAGGTTTTGCAAGACGAGGACGGGCTTCATGGCGGACGATGACCCGAATCGGGCTCGTATGATGGTCCGCCAGTGTGACCCAGACGACCCGATGACCCAATTCGCGTTCCTCTCGCAAAGCACGTTCCTGAAGGCCCCCGCGCCCTCACCCGCCACGCCCTTCGCCGTCGCCGGCGTCGCCTGGGACGGCGCCGTGACCAACCGGCCCGGTGCGCGCTTCGGCCCGCGCGCGATCCGTGAGGCCAGCCACATGCTGTGCGACGCGATCCACCCTCACTTCGACGTGGCGCCCGACGGCCAGCTCGGTGACGCGGGCGATCTGCCGCTGCCGAACACCAGCCTGGCCGGCATGCGCGCGGCGATGCAGCCCCTCGTCGCCGAGTTGATCCGCTCGCACCACGTGGCGTGGCTGGGCGGCGACCACTCGATCACGCTGGCGCTGCTGCGCGCCTACCACGCCTGGCTGGGCCGCCCGTTGGCGGTGATCCATTTCGACGCGCACTGCGACACCTGGACCGACCACTTCGGCGAGCCCAGCGGCCACGGCACCTGGGTCTATGAAGCGATGCAGGAAAGGCTGGTGATCAACGAGTGCGTCACGCAGCTGGGTATTCGTTCGGCAGGTGCCTGCGAGGCGCGGAATTACGTGCGCGATCAGGGCGGGCAGATCTTCACCGCTCGCGATCTGCGCGGGCTGGAAAGTCCGACGCAACTGGCCGAGGTGTTGGCCGCGATCCGCGACCGCCTTGCCGCGCACGGCGATCCGCCGGTCTACCTGAGCCTGGACATCGATTGCCTCGACCCCGCGTTCGCGCCCGGCACCGGCACGCCCGAGCCTGGTGGCATGACCAGCAACCAGGTGCTGAGCCTGCTCGAAGAACTGGCCGACCTACCCTTCGTCGGCATGGACTGCGTCGAGGTCTCGCCGCCCTACGACCACGCCGAACTCACCAGCCAGGCCGGCGCGGCCTTCGTGTGGACCTACCTCTGCGGGCAGATCGCCAAACGAAGCACCCGACGCCGGCCGCGCTAAAGCGGCAGCGCCGTCGTCTTCTTGACGGTGCGCAGCACCAGCAGCGAGTTCGAACGCGCGACGCCAGGCAGGCGCATCAGCACGTCGGAATGGATGCGCTCCAGGTCCTCGGCGTCGCGGTAGGTGAAGCGGATCAGGTAGTCGTTCGAGCCGGCCACGTAGAAGCAGTCGAGGACCTCGGGCTGGTCGCGCACCGCCTGCTCGAAGGCCTCGAGCTGCGGCGTGTTCATGCTCTCGAGGTTGATGATGGTGAAGCTCACGCCGTGCTTGCCGACCGCGCGCGGGTTGATCAGCGCGACGTACTGCGCGATCACGCCGTTGTCGTCCAGCGCCTTGACACGGCGCAGGCAGGCCGACGGCGACAGGTGCACACGCTGCGCGAGCTCCAGGTTCGACAAACGCCCTTCGCGCTGCAATTCGGCCAGAATGGCGCGGTCTATCGAATCCAGTTTCACTTCAGTACTCGCGTTCCGCATTTAATTCTGATGAAGAGGCTTCGATTCGCATGATATTGCAATGCCTAGTGGCAACCCGGGGCGATTGCGCCGCCACATTGCGCCTCGCTTTCCCTAGACTCAAGGCCTTGCACCTCGCACACTAGCCACGCGGGTGAATGGTCACCCTGGAGCTCTCGCCATGCACAAAGACGATCCCGCCACGACCCTCCCCGCAGCCGCCAAGGCATCCGCTGCACCCCAGCAGGCGATGGACGCCTACTGGATGCCGTTCACCGCGAACCGCCAGTTCAAGCAGGCACCGCGCATGCTGGCCAAGTCCTCGGGCATGCACTACTGGACGCCTGAAGGCCGTCAGATCCTCGACGGCATCGCCGGCCTGTGGTGCGTCAACGCCGGCCACGCGCGCACGAAGATCACGCAAGCCATCGCCGAGCAGGCGGCCGAGATGGACTTCGCGCCGCCGTTCAACATGGGCCACCCCAAGGCCTTCGAACTGGCCGAGCGCCTGGCCGAACTGACCCCGGCCGGCCTGAATCGCGTGTTCTTCACGAACTCGGGTTCCGAGTCTGTCGAGACCGCGCTGAAGATGGCGATCGGCTACCACCGCGCCCGCGGCGAAGGCGCACGCACCCGGCTGATCGGCCGCGAGCGCGGCTACCACGGCGTGAACTTCGGTGGCATTTCGGTCGGCGGCATCGTCGGCAACCGCAAGTCGTTCGGCCCGCTGCTGCCGGGCTCGGACCACATCCGCCACACGCACGATCTGAGCAAGAACGCGTTCTCGCGCGGCGTGCCCGAGCACGGCGCCGAGCTGGCCGACGACCTCGAACGCCTGGTCGCGCTGCACGACGCCTCGACCATCGCCGCCGTCATCGTCGAGCCCGTTGCCGGCTCCACCGGCGTGCTGCTGCCGCCCAAGGGCTATCTGCAGCGACTGCGCTCCATCTGCGACAAGCACGGCATCCTGCTGATCTTCGACGAGGTCATCACGGGTTTCGGACGCCTCGGCTCGCCGTTCGCCGCGACGCATTTCGGCGTCACGCCCGACCTGATGACGGTCGCCAAGGGCATCACCAACGGCTGCGTGCCGATGGGCGCGGTGTTCGCCAAGCAAGCTATCCACGACGCCTTCATGACCGGCCCGGAGCACCTGATCGAATTCCTGCACGGCTACACCTACTCGGCCCACCCGCTGGCCTGCGCCGCCGCGCTCGGCACGCTCGACACCTACGCCGACGACGGCCTGCTGACGCGCGCCGCGACGATGGCACCGGTGTTCGAGAACGCACTGCACTCGCTGAAGGGCGTGCCGCATGTGATCGACATCCGCAACATCGGCCTGGTCGGCGGCATCGAGCTCGACCCCATCCCCGGCAACCCGGGCAAGCGCGCGTTCGACACCTTCCTCGAGTGCTGGGAACGCGGCGTGCTGATCCGCACCACCGGCGACACGATCGCGCTGTCACCACCGCTGATCGTCGAGAGCTCGCACATCGACCAGATGGTGAGCACGATCGCCGACGTGCTGAAGAAGAACGCCTGATTCTTCGTCCCTCACTCGCCCACCCGATCCACCTCCGAAAAGGCTTGCCTAGCGCACACCCTTTATGACCCTGCTCAGCGCCGACCAGCAACTGACGAAGCACTCCTACTACGTGGCCACTGCGCCGCGTGGCGCGGGGCATGAGGCGCTGGAGTCGGCGGTGGACTGCGATGTCGCGATCGTGGGCGGTGGGCTCGCAGGGCTGTCGGCGGCGATCGAACTCGCGCAACGCGGTTTCAGCGTCGTCGTGCTCGAGGCGCAGCAGGTCGGTTGGGGCGCCTCGGGCCGCAACGGCGGGCAGGTGATCGCCGGCCTGGCCTGCGATCAGTCGGTCATCGAAGAGCAACTGGGCGAGACCGCCTCGCGCGCCGTCTGGGACATGACGATGGAGGCCTTGCGCCTCATCAAAGAACGCCGCGAGCGTTTCGACATCGATTGTGATTGGCGTGACGGCTTCCTGAGCGTGGCGGTCAACGCGCGCAAAGCGACTGCCCTGCAAACCTGGCAAGCCCACATGCAGCGCAGCTACGGCTACGAGACGCAGTGGGTCGCGCCGGCCGAGGTGCCGCAGTGGATCGCGAGCCCGCGCTTTCACAGCGCTGTGTACGACCCGATGGGCGGCCACCTGCACCCGCTGAAGTACAGCCTGGGCCTGGCGCGCGCCGCGGCCGAACTCGGCGTGCAGATCTTCGAAGGCTCGGCGGTGCTCGCGATGGAGCCCGGCGCCAGCGTCACGCTGCGCACCGCCAAGGGCTCGGTGCGCGCATCGCATGTGCTGCTGGCCGGCAATGTCTACCTGCATGGTGTCGCGCCGCTGCTCGAGAAACGCATCATGCCGGTCGGCACCTACATCGTCGCGTCCGAGCCGCTCGCGCCCGAGCTCGCGCGCTCGCTGATCCCTTCGGGTGCGGCCGTGTGCGACACCAACTTCGTGCTCGACTACTTCCGCCCCACCACGGATCACCGCATGCTCTACGGCGGGCGCGTCAGCTACAGCACCGCGACGCCGCTGAACCTCGCGGCCAGCATGCAGCGGCGCATGGCGACGACCTTCCCGCAGCTCGCCGGCACGAAGATCGAGTATTCGTGGGGCGGCTTCGTCGACATTTCGATGAACCGCGCGCCCGACTTCGGGCGCCTGCCCGGCGAACGATCGAACGTCTACTACCTGCAAGGCTTCTCGGGCCACGGCCTCGCGCTGACGGGGCTGGCCGGACGCCTGGTGGCCGAGGCGATCGCCGGCGACGCCGAGCGCTTCGACACCTTCGCTCGACTCAAGCACCGCCCCTTCCCTGGGGGCAGGCTGCTGCGCACGCCGGCGCTGGTGATGGGGATGGCGTACTACCGACTGAGGGATATGCTGTGACCATGACGCAGCAGCGCAAACCCGTGGTCCTCGTGCCCGCGTGCAATCGCATGATGGGCCGGCATCCCTTCCACGTCGCGGGCAAGAAGTACATCGATGCGGTGCGGCTTGCCGGCTGCACACCGCTCGTCGTGCCGACCGCCTCCATCGACGAGCTCGATGCCGAAATGGATGCCCTGCTCGATCTGGCCGATGGCGTGCTCCTGACCGGCTCGGCGTCCAACGTCCACCCCAGTCACTTCGACGAGGCGGTCCACGATCCGTCGCTGCCGCTGGACGTCGACCGCGATGCCTGGACGCTGCCCATGATCCCGCGCGTGCTGGCACGCGGCATGCCGCTGTTCGCGATCTGCCGCGGCTTCCAGGAAGCCAACGTCGCGCTCGGTGGCTCGCTGCACCAGGCGGTTCAGGAAGTGCCCGAACGGCACGACCACCGCGCGCCGAGCGACGCGTCGGCTGAGGTGCAGTACGGCCTCGCGCACGATGTCGTCGTGCAAGCCGGCGGCGTGCTCGCCGGCGTGCTCGATGAACCCCGCATCCGCGTCAACTCGGTGCACGGCCAGGGTGTGAACCGGCTGGCCGCGGGCCTGCGCGTCGAGGCGATCGCGCCGGACGGCTTGATCGAAGCCTTCTCGGTCAGCGACGCGCGCGGCTTCAACCTGTGCGTGCAATGGCATCCCGAGTGGCAGGCCGCGAGCAACAGCGTGTCGCTGCGCTTGTTCAAGGCCTTCGGCGCGGCCTGCGAGGCCTTCCGCGATCGCCATCGCGTGCCGCACCAGGAGCCGGAGCCACCTGACCCCGATCGATAGGTGTGCTTCTTGCGGGCGTTGCTCGCACAGAAGAAGAACTGTTGATCCCGGCGCTGTTCCGTCCACTCGACGCGACCACGCCCTCATGACTCAGGTGTCCCATGCAAGACAAAAGCAATTTCACGTTCGCCGACCTCGAAACCTGGTTCGACGAACGCCGCGTGACCGAGATCGAATGCCTGGTGCCCGACCTCACCGGCGTGGCCCGCGGCAAGATCCTGCCGCGCGAAAAATTCACCGAAGACCGCGGCATGCGGCTGCCCGAAGCCATCGTCGGCATCGGCGTGACCGGCAACTTCCCGGAGGACGGCCCGTACTACGACGTCATCCACCCGACCGACCGCGACATGCACCTGCGCCCCGACCCGAGCACGGTGCGCATCGTGCCGTGGGCTGCGGACCCGACCGCGCAGGTGATCCACGACTGCTTCGACCGCGACGGCAACATGATCCCGTACGCCCCGCGCTCGGTGCTGCGCCGCATCTGCGGGCTCTACGCCGCGGAGGGCTGGAACCCGGTCGTCGCGCCGGAGCTCGAGTTCTACCTGATCGAACGCAACTCCGACCCGAACACGCCGCTGCGCCCGCCCAAGGGCCGCAGCGGCCGCGCCGAGACCTCGCGCCAGGCCTATTCGATCGACGCGGTGAACGAGTTCGACCCGCTGTTCGAGGACATCTACGCCTACTGCGAGAAGATGGAGCTGAACGTCGACACGCTCATCCATGAGGTCGGTGCCGGCCAGATGGAGATCAACTTCTTCCACGACCACCCGCTGGGCCTGGCCGACGAGGTGTTCTTCTTCAAGCGCACGATCCGCGAGGCCGCGCTGCGCCACGAGATGTATGCGACCTTCATGGCCAAGCCGATGGCCAACGAGCCGGGCAGCGCGATGCACGTGCACCAGAGCATCCTGAGCAGCGTGACCGGCAAGAACATCTTCAGCAACGAGGACGGCTCGCCGAGCAAGGAGTTCTACTGGTACATCGGCGGGCTGCAGAAGTACACGCCGGCGGCGATGGCGCTGTTCGCGCCCTACGTCAACTCGTACCGGCGCCTCGCCCGCTCGACCGCCGCGCCGATCAACATCCAGTGGGGCAGCGACAACCGCACCGTCGGCATCCGTTCGCCGGTGGCAACACCCGCGGCAAGGCGCATCGAGAACCGCGTGATCGGCGCCGATGCGAACCCCTATGTCGCGCTCGCCGCGACGCTGGCCTGCGGCTACCTCGGCATGAAGAACAAGATCGAGCCCGCACCCGAATGCAAGGGCGATGCCTATTTGTCGGAGTACCAGCTGCCGCGTTCGCTGAGCGAAGCGCTGGGCTGGCTCGCCGACGAGAAAGACCTGCACGACGTGCTCGGCAAAGAGTTCATCACCGTGTATTCCGAGGTGAAGGAGATCGAGCATGACGAGTTCATGAAGGTGATCTCGCCGTGGGAACGCGAGCACCTGCTGCTGCACGTCTGAGCCGCCACCACTTCCGGAGCACCCCATGCAAGACAACATCGTCATCCAGGCGCCCGCGGTGGCGCAACGGCGCAGCACGAAGGAGTGGCAGGCGGCCGACGCGGCGCACTACCTGCACCCGTTCACCGACTTCAAGGCGCTCGCGAACAAGGGCTCGCGCATCGTCACCAAGGCCGACAACATCTACCTGTGGGACAGCGACGGCCACAAGATCCTCGACGCGATGTCGGGTCTGTGGTGCGTCAACGTCGGCTACGGTCGGCAGGAGCTGATCACCGCGGCCACACGGCAGATGGCCGAGCTGCCCTTCTACAACAGCTTCTTCCAGACCGCGACACCGCCGGCGATCGAGCTCGCGGAACTGCTGTCGCAGGTGACGCCGCCGCAGTTTCAGCACGTCTTCTTCTCGGGCTCAGGCTCGGAGGGCAACGACACCATCGTGCGCATGGTGCGGCGCTACTGGGACGTGCTCGGCCAGCCCGAACGCACGGTCATCATCAGCCGCCACAACGCGTACCACGGCTCGACGATGGCCGGTGCCTCGCTGGGCGGCATGAGCGGCATGCATGCGCAAGGCGGGCTGCCGATCCCGGGCATCACGCACGTCGAGCAGCCGTTCTGGTTCGAGTTGGGTCAGGACGTGAGCCGCGACGCGTTCGGGCTGAAGGCCGCCGGCTGGCTCGAGGCCAAGATTCTCGAAGTCGGCGCCGACAAGGTCGCCGCCTTCATCGGCGAGCCGGTGCAGGGCGCCGGCGGCGTGATCGTGCCGCCGGACACCTACTGGCCCGAGATCCAGCGCATCTGCGACAAGTACGGCGTCCTGTTGGTCTCCGACGAAGTCATCTGCGGTTTCGGCCGCACCGGGCACTGGTTCGGCTGCGAGCGCTTCGGGTTCAAACCCGACCTGATGACCTTCGCGAAGGGCGTGACCTCGGGCTACATCCCGCTCGGCGGCGTGATGGTCGGCGAGCGCGTCGCCAAGGTGCTGATCGAGCAAGGCGGCGAGTTCAACCACGGCTACACGTATTCGGGCCACCCGGTCGCGTGCGCGGTGGCGCTGGCGAACATCCGGCTGCTGCAGCGCGACCGCGTCGTCGAGACGGTGCACGGCGACACCGGCCCCTACCTCGCCGCGCAGTTCGCGACGCTCACCGACCACCCGCTCGTCGGTGAGGTGCAGACCTGCGGCCTGATGGGCGCGGTGCAGCTGGTGAAGGACAAGGCGACCGGCGCACTCTTCGACACGGCACTCGAAGTCGGCATGGTCTGCCGCGGCCACTGCTTCGGCAACGGCCTGATCATGCGCGCGGTCGGCGACCGCATGATCGTCGCGCCGCCGCTGGTGATCACGCGCGCACAGATCGACGAGATGATGGCGCTGATCCGCCGCTGCCTCGACCTGACGCTGACCGACGCGGTTCGCCACGGTTGGGTCTGAACATGATGACGCGCCCATGCATGGCACGGGGTTTGCCTGTAGCCGTGGGCCACGCGACGCTGGCTAGACTGCCGGCCGACCGACCCTGATTCGCCCCGCCGTCACGCCACCTCACCTTCTTCTTACGACAAGGACAAGACCATGAAAAAGATGTTCAACGCCCTGCTCTGCCTGGCCTCGGTCGCCACGGCGTCCGCGCTGCTCTTCGCCGGACCGGCACGAGCCCAGGAAGAAGAGAAGGTGCTGAACATCTACAACTGGTCCGACTACATCGCCGACGACACGATCGCCAACTTCGAGAAGGAAACCGGCATCAAGGTCCGCTACGACGTCTTCGACAGCAACGAGATCCTGCACGCCAAGCTGGTCGCCGGCAAGACCGGCTACGACATCGTCGTGCCCTCGTCGTACTGGGCCAAGATCCAGGCCGACGGCGGCCTGCTGCGCAAGCTCGACAAGGCCCAGCTGCCCAACCTGAAGAACATGGACCCGGCCGTGCAGGCCCAGCTCGCCGCGCTCGACCCCGGCAACCAGTTCCTCGTCAACTGGCTGTGGGGTTACACCACGGTGGGCATCAACGTCGACAAGGTCAAGGCGGCGCTGGGCAGCACGCCGATGCCGGCGAACGCGTGGGACCTGGTCTTCAAGCCCGAGTACATCTCCAAGCTCAAGTCCTGCGGCGTGTCCTTCCTCGACTCGCCGACCGACATCATCCCGGCCGCGCTGCACTACCTCGGCAAGCCGGCCTTCAGCCGCAACCAGGGCGACTACGCCGGCGTCGGCCCGCTGCTGAAGGCGGTGCGACCGAGCGTCACGCTGTTCAGCTCGTCGGGCTACATCAACGACATGGCGAGCGGCTCGATCTGCGTCGCGCTCGGCTGGTCGGGCGACATCAACATCGCGAAGCAGCGTGCCCTCGAAGGCAAGACCGGCCAGAAGATTGAGGCGCTGATCCCGAGCACCGGCGGCGTGCTGTTCTTCGACACCATGGCCATCCCGGCCGATGCGCCGCACCCGAACAACGCGCTGAAGTGGATCAACTACATCGCGCGCCCCGAAGTCGCCGCCGGCCTGACCAACAAGGTGTTCTACGCCAACCCGAACAAGGAATCGAAGAAGTTCGTGAAACCCGAGGTGGCCAACAACCCGACGGTCTTCCTGAGCGACGCCGACATGAAGAACATGGCCGTGCCCGATGCGCTGAACAACGACATCCGCCGCACCATGACGCGCCTGTACACCTCGTTCAAGACCGGCCTCTGACACCTTCCGCGATGGCAGCCAGCGACACCACCACTTCCGCCGCCACGTACCTGCAGATCCAGGACGTGGTCAAGGACTTCAGCGGCTACAAGGCCGTGAACAACGTCAGCCTCGACATCGCCAAGGGCGAGATCTTCGCGCTGCTCGGCTCGTCGGGCTGCGGCAAGACGACGCTGCTGCGCATGCTCGCGGGCTTCGAGACGCCGACCAGCGGCCGCATCGTCCTGAATGGGCAAGACCTCGCCGGCATGCCACCGTACGAGCGGCCGATCAACATGATGTTCCAGTCGTATGCGCTGTTCCCGCACCTGACGGTGTGGGACAACATCGCGTTCGGCCTACGCCGCGACGCCATGCCCAAGGACCAGGTCGCCGAGCGCGTCGAGGCCATGCTGAAGCTGGTGCAGCTCGGCAAGTACGCCAAGCGCAAGCCGCACCAGCTCTCGGGCGGCCAGCAGCAGCGCGTCGCGCTGGCGCGCAGCCTGGCCAAGCGCCCGCAGCTGATGCTGCTCGACGAGCCGCTGGGTGCGCTCGACAAGAAGCTGCGCGAAGAAACCCAGATCGAGCTCGTCAACATCATCGAGGAGGTCGGCGTGACCTGCGTGATGGTCACGCACGACCAGGAAGAGGCGATGACCATGGCCTCGCGCATTGCGGTGATGAGCGAAGGCCGCATCCTGCAGGTCGGCCCGCCGAGCGAGATCTACGAAACGCCGGCAACGCGCTTCGTCGCCGACTTCATCGGCAACGTCAACATGATGGAAGGCACGCTGCAGTGCGACTTCCCCGACCACGTGATCGTCGAGTGCACCGACTGCAGCCACTACGTCGGCCACGGCATCACCGGGACCGAAGGCATGCCGGTCAGTGTGGCGGTGCGGCCCGAGAAGATCGCACTGCAGCGCGAGATGCCCGAGGGCGAGCACGCGCCGCACAACCGCGTGCAGGGCACGATCAAAGACTTGGCCTACTTCGGCAGCTTCACCGTCTACCACCTTCTGCTTTCCAGCGGCGCGATGCTGAAGGTGAGCCAGAGCAATGTCGCACGGCACCGCGATGACCAGCTGACCTGGGGCGACACCGCCTGGGCCTCGTGGTCACCGACCTCGCAGGTGGTGCTGACGCAATGAGCAAGCTGCTCGCATCGCTTCGCCGCGGCCGCACCGCGGTCATCGGCGTGCCGTTCGCGTGGCTGGTCGTGTTCTTCCTCGTGCCCTTCCTGGTGGTGCTGAAGATCAGCGTGTCCGAGATGGGCACGGTCAGCGTCAACGACATCCTGTCGGTCAAAGACGGCGTGCTGCAGCTCACCTTGCGCGGCACCAGCTATGCCTTCCTGACGCAGGACAGCCTGTACCTCCAGACCTACCTGTCCAGCATCAAGTACGCCGCGATCACGACCGCGTTCTGCCTGGCTATCGGTTACCCGTTCTCGTACTTCATGGCGCGCGCCAAGGCGACCATTCAGCCGGCGCTGCTGATGCTGGTGATGCTGCCCTTCTGGACCTCGTTCCTGTTGCGCGTCTACGCCTGGAAGGGCCTGCTCGACGAGAACGGCTGGGTCTGGCAGCTGCTGATCTGGCTGCACCTCGACCAGGGCCTGGCGCTGATGGGCGTGATCAGCGCGCCCGGCAAGTTCATGAACACGCCGTTCTCGCTCGTGATCGGCATGGTCTACACCTACCTGCCCTTCATGATCCTGCCGCTGTACTCCAACCTCGCGAAGATGGACCTGCGCCTGCTCGAGGCCGCGTCCGATCTCGGCGCCACGCCGTGGAAGGCGTTCTGGCTGATCACCGTGCCGCTGTCCAAGGCCGGCATCATCGCCGGCTCGATGCTGGTGTTCATCCCGTGCGTCGGCGAGTTCGTGATCCCCGAACTGCTCGGCGGCCCGCAGACGCTGATGATCGGCCGCGTGCTGTGGGACGAGTTCTTCAGCAACAACGACTGGCCGATGGCCTCCACCGTGGCGGTCGTGATGATCCTGCTGATCATCGTGCCGCTCGCGGTCTTCAACCGCTACCAGGCCGAAGCGCAGGAGAACGCCAAGTGAGCGCCGCCGCGACCACGAAGAAGCGCACGCCCTTCGGCGCCGGCTTCACGCGCGTCTTCGGCCGCACCTGGCTGGGCGCGGGCTACCTGTTCCTGTACCTGCCCATCGTCGCGCTGGTCGTGTACTCGTTCAACGACTCGCCCATTCCCAACCTCTGGAAGGGCTTCACGCTCAAGTGGTACGTCAAGCTCGCCAGCGACGACGAGATGCTGGGCGGCCTGTGGCTGTCGCTGAAGATCGCGTTCTTCACTGCTACCAGCTCGCTGGTGCTGGGCACGCTGGCCGCATTCGCGCTCGTCAAGTACCGCCGCTTCTTCGGGCGCACGTTGTTCAGCGGCATGGTCAACGCGCCGTTGGTGATGCCCGAGGTCATCATCGGCCTGTCGCTGCTGCTGATGCTGGTGTCGGTGCAGAAGGCGCTGGGTTTCCCGGAACGCGGCGCGATGACGATCTGGTTCGGCCACCTGCTGCTGGGCATGGCCTATGCCACGGTCGTCGTGCAGGCGCGGTTGCAGGGCCTGAACCCGCAGCTCGAGGAGGCGGCGATGGACCTGGGCGCCAAGCCGTTCCAAGTGTTCACACTCGTCACGCTGCCGATGATCGCGCAGGCGCTGATGTCGGCCTGGCTGCTGACCTTCACGCTGTCGCTCGACGATGTCGTGCTCTCCGCCTTCTTGAACGGCCCCGGCTCGACGACGATGCCGCTGGTGATCTTCTCGCGCGCCCGCCTGGGCCTGAACCCCAGCGTCAACGCGGTCGCGACCGTGATCATCACGCTGGTCGCGATCGGCACCGTCGTCGCCAGCTACCTGATCGCCCGTGCCGAGCGCGACCGCGCCAACGCCATCGCGCAAGCCCAGCGCGACGACGGCTGACCCCACAACCACAGGAGGAAACCATGAATCTCTGGAAGCCCGCCGTCCTGGCGCTCGCCCTCGCCGCCGCCTACCCGACCGCCGCGATGGCGCAGTCGAACGCCGACCTGCTGAAGGAACTGAAAGCGCTGAAAGACCGCGTCGGCGAGCTCGAGAAGAAGCTGGCCGACAAGACCGCTGCCGAGGGCGGCGAGAAGCAGTGGGGCATGACGCCAGCGCAAACGCAAGACCTCAACCGCGTCACGGTGAAGACCGAGGGCCTGGAAGACGCGATCGAGACCCAGGGCCTGAAGGGCCTGAAGATCAGCGGCTTCTTCGACCCGAGCTACATCTACAACCAGCGCCAGAACCGCGCCGGCTTCCAGTTCCTGAACCGCGTCTCGGACGACGGCTACAACTACGACAACGGCTACTTCGGCACCGCGGCGATCGACTTCCTGAAAGAGATGGAAGGCGGCACCAAGTGGCGCCTGACGCTGATGCCCAACCGCGGCGCCGGCTCGATCGCCGACAGCAGCGGCAACTCCATCGTGCACGAGGCCTCGGTCTCGATCCCGCTGGGCGACCTGCAGACGCGTCTGATCGCCGGGCAAATCCCCGACTGGTCGGGCTACGAATACACCCAGCCCACCACGACCAAGCTGGTGACGCGCGGCCTGCTGCTCGACTTCACCGAACCGACCGCCTACACCGGCGCCGGCGTGGACATCATCCGCGGCAAGTGGGAAGTCAAATCGGTGCTGGCCAACTACAACACCACCAAGCAGATCGCCGGGCGCAAGTCGCCGGTGCTGGCCTACCGCGTCGATTATTCGAAGGGCGAGTTCGCCGGCTTCGGCTTCGCCGGCGTGCACGGCAAGGCGACCAACTTCAGCCCGTTCGCGGTCGACGCGGCCGGCAACCCGACCGAGTCGCGGCTCGACCTGTTCGAGCTCGACGGCTACTTCATCCGCGGCGACCTGACGCTGCAAGGCCAGGTCGGCTTCGGGCGCCAGAAAGACGCGTCCATCGTGCCGGCCGCCGATGGCACACTGCGCGACGCGCAGTGGTGGGGCGTGTCGGGCCTGGCCGCGTACAAGTTCATCCCGCGCTGGGAAGCCGTGGCGCGCTTCGACTACGTCAACAACACGAAGAACGGCGGCGGCCTGCTGCAATATTCGAGCGAAGACGGCCGCAACGGCATCGGCCCCGACGCGACGCTGGGCTGCACCTCCACCGGCTGGGTCGATGGCTGCGACAAGGGTGCGAACCGCTACGCGCTGGCCGTCGGCGTGAACTACCTGCTGACGCCGAACACGACCGTGAAGGCCGAGTACCGCCTCGACCGCGCGACGCAGCCGGTCTTCCTCGACGTGAAGAGCGGCGAATTCCGCAAGAGCAATTCGCTGCTTGGCGCGTCGGTCATCGTGTCGTTCTGATGAGCACGATCGACTGGCACGCGCGTGCCGCCGCGCTGCGCTTCGACGGCCGCGCGCTGATCGCTGGCCAGCGTGTGGCGGCGCTGGCGGGCGAGACCTTCGACTGCGCGTCGCCTGTCGATGGCCGGGTGCTGACGCCCGTCGCACGCGGCCGTGCGGCCGATGTCGACGCGGCGGTGAGCGCGGCACGCACCGCATTCGTCGACCGGCGCTGGGCCGGCCAGTCGCCCGCCGCGCGCAAGAAGGTGCTGGTGAAGTTCGCCGAGAAGATCCTCGCGGCGCGCGAAGAGCTCGCGCTGCTCGAGACGCTGGACATGGGCAAGCCCATCCAGTACAGCCTCGCGGTCGACGTGAACGCCGCGGCGCGCTGCATCGCCTGGTACGGCGAGGCCATCGACAAAATCTACGACGAGATCGCCCCCACGGCCGACAGCGCGCTCGCGCTGATCACGCGCGAGGCGATGGGCGTGATCGGCGCCGTCGTGCCCTGGAACTACCCGATGATCATGGCGGCCTGGAAGCTCGGGCCGGCGCTGGCCACTGGCAACAGCGTCGTGCTCAAGCCGAGCGAGAAATCGCCGCTGACCGCGCTGCGCCTGGCCGAGCTGGCGCTCGACGCAGGCCTGCCGCCCGGGGTCTTCAACGTCGTGCCCGGTTACGGCCATGAAGCGGGCGAGGCGCTCGCGCTGCACCCGGACGTCGACGCGATCGGCTTCACCGGCAGCACGCGCGTGGGCCGCAAGATGCTGGAGTACGCGGGCCGCAGCAACCTGAAGCGCGTCTACAACGAGCTCGGCGGCAAGTCGGCCTTCATCGTGTTCGACGATTTCGCCGACGTGGCGCGCGCCGCGAAGACGGCCGCCGGCAGCCTGTTCTTCAACGCCGGCGAAAGCTGCAACGCGCCGTCGCGCGTGTTCGTGCATGAACGCGTTGCCGACGAGTTCACGGCCATCGTGCAGGCCGAGGCACCGAAGTACGCGCCCGGCGACCCGCTCGGCGGTCAGCACGAGATCGGCGCGCTGGTCGACGCCACGCAGATGGACACCGTGCTCGGCTACATCGAGGCCGGACGCAGCGAAGGCGCGCGACTCCTCTCAGGCGGCCAGCGCGTGATGCGCGAGACCGGCGGCTTCTATGTCGAGCCCACCGTGTTCGATGGCGTCGGCAACCAGATGAAGATCGCGCGCGAAGAGATCTTCGGGCCGGTGCTGTCGGTGATCCGCTTCAGCGACGAGGCCGACGCCGTGCGTCAGGCCAACGACAGCGCCTACGGCCTGCAGGCCAGCGTCTGGAGCGACAACATCAACCGCGCCCACCGCGTCGCACGCGCGCTGCGCGCCGGCACCGTGCACGTGAACCAGTACGACGAGGACGACATCACCGTGCCCTTCGGCGGCTTCAAGCAAAGCGGCAACGGTCGCGACAAGTCGCTGCACGCCTTCGACAAGTACACCGAGCTGAAGACGACCTGGATCCGCATCGATGGCTGACGACCACGCCTTGCCGGCGCTGCGCGAGCGGCTCGCGGCGCAGGGCGTGCACACACTGCTGGTGCAGTTCACCGACGTGCACGGCGTCGCCAAGGGCAAGTGGGTGCCGCTGGAGCACCTGGCCGAGGTGATCGCCACCGGCGCTGGTTTTGCCGGCCCGTCGATCTGGGGCACGGGGTTGGGCCGCAGCGGCGCGCGGTCGGAGTATTACGCCCGAGGCGATGCGAGCACGCTTCAGCCCCTGCCGTGGATGCCGGGCTACGCGCGCATCGTCGGCGACGGCTTCGTCGATGGCGCTCCGTTCGATGCGTGTCCGCGCCAGGTGCTCAAGCGTGCCGTGGCGCGCCTGGCCGAGCGCGGCTGGACACTGCAGACCGGGATCGAACCGGAGTTCTTCCTGCTGCGACGCGACGCGAACGGGCACTGGCAGCCGGCGGACGACCACGATCGTCTCGACAAGCCCAGCTATGACCTGAAGAGCCTGCCGCGCCAAGCTCCTTTTCTGCGCGCACTGCACGAGACGCTGAGCGCCTGCGGCCTCGACGTGCTGCAGCTCGACCACGAAGACGCGCACGGCCAGTACGAAGTCAACTTTCGCCATGACGACGCGCTGCGCAGCGCCGACCACGTGATGCTGTTCAAGCAGGCCGCCCACGCCATCGCCGAAGCGCACGGTTCGGTGTTCTCGATGATGCCCAAGCCCTTCGCAAACCAACCCGGCAGCGGCTTGCATTTCCACGTGTCGCTGTGGAATCAGACCCGCTGCCTGTTCGCCGACGCGCAGGGCGACCTGTCGCTGCTGGGCCGTCGCTTCATGGCCGGTGTGCTGCACCATGCGGCAGCGCTGTGCGCGCTCGCCGCGCCGACGGTCAACTCGTACAAGCGGCTGGTCGTCGGCGAGTCGCTGTCGGGCACGAGCTGGGCACCGGCCTACGTGGCGCACGGCCCGAACAACCGCACCGCGATGGTCCGCACCCTGCCCGGCCGCTTCGAGTGGCGCGTGCCCGACGCGGCCGCCAACCCCTACCTCGCGACGGCTGCGCTGATCGCCGCCGGGCTCGACGGCATAGAGCGCGAACTCGACGCCGGCCCTGCCTGCACCGACGACCTGTTCGCGCTGCCGCTCGCCGCGATCCGCGAGCGCGGCATCGCGCTGCTGCCGCAGTCGCTGGACGCCGCCATCGACGCGCTCGAGGCCAGCGCACTGATGCGCCAGACGCTGGGCGACACACTGCACCGCGAGTTCGTGCACCTGAAGCGCGACGAATGGCTGGGCTACGCCCGTCACGTCAGCGGCTGGGAGCTGGCCCGCTACGCGGCGCTGTTCTGACGTGTCGTCGCGCGCGTTTTCCGCCACGCCCTGGATCGCCTACGCCTGCCTGGCCGGCAGCATGGCATTGGTCGGCAGCTACGTCGGCCTGTCCAAGGTGCTGGTGCTGGTGTTCCCGATCTTCCTGCTCGCCTGGCTGCGCTTCGGCATCGCCGCGATCGCGATGGCCGGCTGGGTCAAGCGCGGTGCCGTTGAGGCACCGCTGAATGCGCACGACCGCAGGCTGCTGTTCCTCGAGTCCTTCTTCGGCAACTTCCTGTTCTCGATCTGCATGCTGTACGGCGTGTCGCTGAGCACCGCGCTCGCGGCCGGCGTGATCATGGCCGGCCTGCCGGCGATGGTGGCGTTGATGTCGTGGGCCTTTCTGAAGGAACGCATCGCGACCCGCGTGATGCTGGGCATTGCCTGCGCGGTCGCCGGCATCGCGCTGGTGTCGGTCACCAAACACCCGGGTGCTGCGGACCAGGGCTCGTCGCTGTGGGGCAACCTGCTGTTGCTGGGCGCATTGACCTGCGAGGCCAGCTACGTCGTGATCGGCAAGAAGCTCACCGGCAGCGTCAGCCCCAAACGCATCAGCGCGCTGATCAACCTGTGGGGCCTGGCGCTGGTCACGCCGTTCGGTCTGTGGCAGGCGCTGCGCTTCGACTTCGGCAGCATCGCCACGGCCTCGTGGACGCTGCTGCTGTTCTACTCGATCGCCGCCAGCATGGTCACGGTGTGGCTGTGGATGACCGGGTTGCGTCATGTGCCCGCCGCCAAGGCCGGCATTTTCACGGTGCTGTTGCCGGTCAGCGCGGCGGCGGTCGGGGTGCTGTTTTTGGGCGAGCGCTTCAGCGTGCCGCAGGCCGCCGCCTTCGCGCTGGCGCTGGCCGGCGTGGTGCTTGCAACCTGGCCGGGGCAGAGCCCGGCTACACCAGCTCGGGACTGAACGCGGCGCGTGCCTGCGCCGAAACGGCGGCAGGCGGATCGTTCTTCAGCCGGTGGTCCGACCAGACCTGGCGCCAGCGGCGCGCGCCCGCCAGGCCGTTGCGCAGGCCCAGCAGATGGCGCGAGACATGCGACCACGGTTCGCCGGCCGCGGCAGCACGGGTCATGTAGGCGATCATCTGGTCCTCGATCTCGTCGCGGTCGTGTTGCACCGGTGCCTCACCAAAGAAGCATGCGTCCCAATCGGTCATCAGCCACGGCTGGTGATAGGCCTCGCGGCCCAGCATCACGCCGTCGACGTGCTCCAGTTGTTCGGCAATCTGCGCATTTGTCTTGACACCGCCGTTCAGCACGATGGTCAGCTGCGGGAATTCGCGCTTCAGCCGGTGCACGGTCTCGTAGCGCAGCGGCGGCAGCTCGCGGTTCTCCTTCGGGCTGATGCCCTTGAGCCAGGCGTTGCGCGCGTGCACGATGAAGACCTCGCAACCAGCCTGCGCGACCGTGCCGACAAAGTCGCGAACGAAGTCATAGCTCTCGGTCTTGTCCACGCCGATGCGGTGCTTCACCGTCACCGGCAGGAGCGTCGCGTCGCACATCGCCTTCACGCTGTCGGCGACCAGCTGCGGCTCGTTCATCAGGCAGGCGCCGAAGGCACCGCGCTGCACGCGCTCGCTGGGGCAGCCGCAGTTCAGGTTGACCTCGTCGTAGCCCCACTGCTCTGCGAGCCGCGCGCAGTGCGCCAGGTCGCTCGGCTCGCTGCCGCCCAGTTGCAAGGCCAGCGGGTGCTCTTCGGCGTTGAAGTCGAGGTGGCGCGGCACGTTGCCATGCAGCAGCGCCCCGGTCGTGACCATCTCGGTGTAGAGGCGCGTGTGCTTCGTCAACAGGCGATGGAAGTAGCGGCAGTGACGATCCGTCCAGTCCATCATTGGCGCCACGCTCAGTCGCCATGGACTAAGTCGTTGATTTGATTGAGTTTGTATTTCCACGTGGACCAATAAGGCGGTGCGCGTGCAAAGAAGAGTGCACACGAGGTGCGCACGGCAGACTGCACACATGCCGATATTGTCCCAACTTCCCAGGACAGCGGCGTGTGCGTGACAGGTATCAGACAGTCATCGGATACCCATCCGGCGGCTTGCTCTGACCAAGCCGGAAGTCCGGCGCCTGATCGGGCACACCTGCCAGAGGTCGATCCCACAACGCCACGGCCAGCAATCGAGCATCCCCGAACTCGACCAGCGGATCGCGAATGCAGATCAGCCGGGCCATGTCTTCGACCCACTCATCCCTGGTCAGAGCACCTAAAGGCATTCCGTTTGCCTCAGAGTCCAAGGCGAGGCGTTAAGGCGCCGGGCCTCCCGTTGAACATGCGTTCAGCATAGTTCCACTTCGGCCGATTGAGCGGCTTTTACATCTTCCCGAAAGGTGCAAGCCAAGCCGATCGGGAACATCTAAACGCGGGGCCCTCATCCAGAGGATTGCCCGACGAGTGCGAGACACGAGACGATGCCGTCATGGACAAGCAAACCGAAAAGCTGAACATGGCGCGCAGACAACTCGATGCGTTGACGATGATTGGGGCTGCGCTACTGGTCGCAGTCTTGGTCTATGCCGTTTACACCGTCGCATAGCCAATAAGCGCGCGTTCGCTGCACCGGCTGGGAATGCCCCAGGCCGCTCAGGTGCCTAGGAAGCGATCAATTCCCCGTGGTGATTCGTTGAGGCCGTGCGACATGCTGGCTCCGGGCAGGACTCACACGCGGCGAACCGCGTTCAGGTCGAGCGGGCGCGGTGGAAAACTTCGCGTGGACCGTGGCCACGGCTTCGGGGTTCAGGTCCGACGAGATGCCATAGGCCCGGACAGCGCAGGCGACGGCGCGCTCCCATGCGATCTCTGGCCGCAGCTCCCGAAGCCGGATGCTGAACCGACAGAGCCACACGTGACTGGACTGGGGTGAGTACATGCAGCCATGCTGCGCGCCTCATCTTGTCCAGCGTGTAGGAGGAGTCCGGCGTCCCTTGTCGGCATGGGGCGCGAACCGGCGCCGGAACGTCTTGGCCTGGGGTATCAAGTCGCAAAGGTCGCAACACCAACAGCGCTGTCGGGCATGAAGATCGCAATACCGGAGGAACGAGCCAGCCCCACCACGCACACCCAGTTGGCGCGTGACATTCGAACGGGCGGCCGGTAACGGAGATCACATGATTGACAAACATCGTCACCGCACTGTCGCGCCACACGGGTCAGTGCCCAATTGGGTCTTGTTCGTCCTGGCGGCGCTCGCATTCGTTGTTGCGAGTTGTGCGGGGTCACTGATCTAGGACGCCTGCGCTCTAGTCGTCCTTTCCCCACCTCCAGCGCGGTGGCTCGCCAGTCGTCCAACAGACGCCGACGAGCGCCAGACAGAGAACCAGCGAGTAGGCCGTGAACAGGGCTTGTCCGTGGCGCGGGAGGATCGTCAGGGCGCCAGCGACGATCAGCAGACCGAAGGCCGCGATGACCGCCCAGCCTTGCCAGACTGCAGGCAGGCCCCAGCCCCAACCGTAGCGTTTCGCGGGGAACCAGTACGTCTTGGTGTCTGGCATCAGTCATCCTCCGTCGGCGCCCGAGAAAGTCGCGTCGATCTGCGTTTCTTCAGCCCGATTCATTTACGGACCAGCGCGCGATACCGCGGTTCGTGGACTTCGCACGCTTGCCGCGTCCGCCATTCTCCTCTGATCGCCGCCTTCCCGCCATGCGTGACTTTGGACCGCTCGCCGACTTGCGGGCCGTGGCCCTGCATGACTACGATGGTACCCATCCCACCAAAGTGATCAGATGAGACGCATCGACAAACCCGACTTGCAGGACAGCCTGTTGTCGCGTGTTGCTGCGCCCCCCGATCTGACCGCTGGCCGGCCGCTGGAGCGCCGCGCCGGCAAGGACCGCCGCAAGGCGGAAGCTGGCCCGCCGGGCAAGCACGAACGCCGCACCACACTCGAAGCGCGCAAGCCACAAGTCATCGAGGTCGAGATGTCTGCGTCCGAGTGGGCGATGTTCGACGTCCCGCCGCCGGCGGACAAGTCAGGCCGGTAGGTGCCCGAGCGCGGCAATGCCCGCGCTGCACACCCTCATGCCCGACCGGCAGCACCGCCGATCCCGGCCACGAACCGCGGCCACAGCGGCGCCGGCAGGTCGTGGCCCATGCCGGCTATCACGTCGAGCTCCGCGCCGGCGATCCGGGCCGCCAGGTCGTGCCCGGCCGCGACGGGCACCAACGGGTCGTCCCGGCCGTGGATGACCTGGGTCGGCACCTTGATCTGGCCGAGCAGCGGCGTGCGGTTGCCGTCGGCCGCGATCGCGACCATCTGCCGCGCCGTGCCCTGCGGCCGGTGCGAGCGCCGCACCGACTGGCCGAGGCGCTCGTGCAGGTCGGCGTCGTCGGTCGGGTAGCCGGGGCTGCCGATCAGCTTGTAGAGCTTCACGTAATGCTCGACGACGCTCTGCAGGTTCTTCGGGTCCTGTGGCCGCGAAATCAGCGCGCTGCGCACCTTCAGGCTCGGCCCGGGCAGGCGGCGCGAGCCGCTGCTGGTCATGATCAGCGTCAGGCTCTTCACGCGGGTCGGGTGCCGCACCGCGAGTTGCTGCGCGATCATGCCGCCCATGGACGCCCCGCAGATGTGAGCCGCAGGGATGCCCAGCGCGTCGAGCAGGCCGGCCGTGTCGTCGGCCATCGTCGCCACGGTGTAGGGCGCGCTGACCTTCAGACCGACTGCGTACTTCAACGAATCGATCGCGAGGTTAGGCACCCCGAGGTGATCGAAGCGCTGGCTCAGGCCGATGTCGCGGTTATCGAAGCGGATCACGCGAAAGCCGCGTGCGACCAGCATCGCGACGAAGTCCGGGTGCCAGGCGACCAGCTGCATGCCCAGGCCCATCACCAGCAGCAGCGGCTCGCCGTTCGTGGGGCCGTGGTCTTCGACTTCGAGCGCGATACCGTTGGCAGAGATTTGCATGGGGCCGATCAGGCGTTGGAGGTCTGGTTGGTCGGCATCACGCCGCGCTGGAAGAACCAGCGCCGCGCCCCGCTCGCGTCGAAGTGTCGCCACTCCCCGGGCGGCTGCGCGAGGCGGTCGGCCACTGCGTACAGCGCCAGCGGGTTCATGCCCATGCCGGTGTGGCTGGCCTGGACCTCGATGTTCTCGGTCAGCGGCCCCGGCTCGTTCAAGCTGCATTGCCACGACACGATGCCGTCGCTGCGCGAGTAGATCGAGGTCGTGGGCACCGGCGGCGGCGTGCGCAGCCGCGCCATCAGGGCCGGGTCGTGGGCGCTCTGCCCGCTCAGCATCTCGAAGATGCGCCAAGCGTTGGTGGCACGCGGGTGGCCGGTGAACGGCGTGCCCAGCGTGATCACGCTGCGCGTGTGGTCGGGCAGTTCCTTGGCCATCTCGCGCGCATAGATGCCGCCCAGGCTCCAGCCGATCAGGCTGACGGCCTGGCCATGGCGTTCGGACAGCGCGCGCACGTCGGCCGCGCACTTCTTCAACACGCCGTCGCGCGGGCCGAAGTTGAAGCCCTGGCCCCAGGCCTGCGTCACATAGCCGAGGTTGTTGAGGAAGTTGCGCAGCGGCACGGTCGTCACATCGTTGGCACCCATGCCGGGGAACACCAACACGGGGTGACCGTCACCTTTGGGCAGGCGGCGCAGCCAGGGGGTGGCGGCGAGCATCGCGCCCATCTCCCAGAAGGCGCGGGCTTCGAGCATCAGCAGCAAGGCGCTGGGCGCGCGCAGTTCGGTGGCGGGAGGAGGCGAAGGTTCGCGCTTGGATCGGGGCATGCCGAATGAAAGCCGTGAAGACAGGCCCATGTTAGCGGGCGCTGCGGGCTTTCTTTGGAGCACTTGCCCTAGTCGATCGTGTCGCGTGGGCGACAGCCTTCTTGGCCGATTTCTTGGCCGGCGCCTTCGCAGCCTTCTTCGGCGTCGTCACCGGGGCGGCGGCCTCGACGGCGACGGGGGCGGGCAGCGCCTGGAACTCGTCGAACGCGGCCTGCACCTCTCGCGCCAACTCGGCGATCTCGGGCATCGCGTCGCCACAGGCGATCAGGCCGAACTCGAGCGACTCGTTGTAGGTCTGCACCGTGATGTTCAGGGCGATGCCGTGCACGACGATGGAGGTCGGGTAGTTCGTCAGCATCTTCGCGCCGGCCATGTAGAGCGGCACGGTCGGGCCGGGCACGTTCGAGATGGTCACGTTGGCCACCGCCGGCAGCCGGTCGGCCGCGCGCGCCTTCGCGTAGAGCGCACCCAGGCCCTGCATCAGCCACGGCACGCCCAGGGTCGGGAAGTCGCTGGGCATCAGGCTCTTCATCGCCCCGACGTTGCTCTTCATCGCCGCGGTCGCGGCCAGCAGGTAAGACAGGCGCTTGGCCGGGTCGGCGATGTGGGTGCCCAGCCGCACGACGGTCATCGTGGCCTGGTTGTTGGACGCGGTGTCGCCTTTCGCGCGCGTCGAGATCGGCACGCCCGCCACCATGGGCTTGCGGGGCAGCGGACCGTGCTTCAGAAAATGGCGCCGCAGCGCGCCGCTGCAGATCATCAGCACCGCGTCGTTGAGGCTGGCGTGGTGGCGGCGCCGCACGGCGTTCAATGCGGCCAGCGGCAGGCTGATGGACGCGAACGCCCGGGTGTCGGAGACCGTCGCGTTCAGGCGGGTGCGCGGTGCGAGCCCGAGGTTGCTGACGCGCTTGGTGCCGGCGCCCTCGCCTGCCAGCCGCGACCGCATCGCACGCGCCGTGCCGCCCGCGCTGTCGCCGGCCATCTGAGACAGCACGCCGACCGTGGCCGGAATCGCCTGGACCGCCGCCATCACCAGGCCGAACTGGTTGGCCAGCGCACCGCGCAACATGCCGGCCATGCCCAGCGCCTGGCGTGGCTTGCCGACCGGCGCCGTGGGGATCTCGCGCGGGGCCGGGCTCAGGTCGAGAATCGCCTGGGCCAGCGCGACGGCGGCCTGACCGTCGACCGCGGCGTGGTGCAGTTGCGTGTACATCGCCACGCGCTTCTGGCCCTCCGGGCCATCGGCGAGGCCGGTGAACACATGGAATTTCCACAACGGCCGGTCACGCGGCAACAGCACCGGGTGCAACTGGCCGACATAGGCCTCGAGCTCGGCCTGACCGCTGCGCTTGGGCAGCTTGATCGTGACGATGTGTTGTTCGAGATCGGGGGCGGCGTCCACCCACACCGGGTTCGCGAAGTTCAGCGGCATGGTCGCGAGCTTCTGCCGCAGCGCCGGCGCGAGCGGCAGCCGCGCGGCCATGTGGCGGCGCATGTCGGCCGTGAAGTCGCCCCGGTAGTCCGCCGGCAACTCGAAGTTGTGCAGCGCGCCGACGTGCATCGGCATTTGCGGGGTTTCGAGGTGAAGGAAGCTGGCATCCAGCCCGGGCAGTTGGTTCATGCGACCATGCTAGGCCCGCATCGGCGGCGCGCGTTAGGGGGAAGCCCTGCTGCGCAGCGCGATCGCTTCGTTGCCGGCGAGCGCGATCAGCACCAAAGCGCCGCCGCCCAGCACATGCACGGCCGGCGCTTCGCCCGCGCCCCACCACGCCCACGCGACGCCGAACACGACCTCGAGCAAGGCCAGCAGCGAGGCCTCCGGCGCGCTCAGATGACGCGCCGCGGCAACCGACATCAAACACGGAATCGACAGTTGCACGACACCGAGCAATGCCAGCAGGCCGAGGTCGTGCGCACTCGCGGCGAAGGGCAGCGAGAACGGCAGCGTGAGCAGCGCCGACAGCAGCGCGCCGATCAGCACCGCCGGCAGCAGGTCGACATCGGCGGCGTGCCGGGTGTGCTGTATCACGGCCCAGTTGATCGCCGCCGCGACCGGCACCGCCAGCGCCACCAGCGTGCCGAGCAGATGGCGCGGGTCGGCGGCGCTGACCTCGCGCGCATACATCCACACGATGCCGATGCCGGCCACGACGATCGCCGCCCACGTCCGCGCAGCGAGCCGGTGGCCGAGGAAGAAGCGTGCGATCAACGCGGTCAGCAGTGGCGCGATCGCCATCGTCACCAGCACGTTGGCGACCGTGGTCAGCATGATGGCCACCATGAAGGCGGTGAACATCACGCACCAACAGGCACCCGAGAGCCACAGCGTGCGGCCGCCTTCGCGCAACGAGCGCGCCAGCACCGCCGGGCCGCGCAGCCACGGCAGCAGCACCGCGAGCGCGAGCACCGTGAACGCACTGCGCCAGAACGTCACTTCAAAGCTGCGCGCCGCCTCGAGCTGGCGCGTGACGATCCCGGCAATGCTCCACATCAGCGTGACGACGAGCATCGTCAGCACCGCGCGGCGGTGCGTCATGACGAAGCCGAACTTCAATAGTCGCTGCCGGAACTGCCTGGCGCAAGGTTGTCGAACTTGGTCAGCGGCTTGTTGAAGAACAGCTTCAGCGTGCCCGTCGGGCCGTTGCGCTGCTTGCCGATGATGATCTCGGCGATGCCGGGTTCCTTGCTCGGGGTCGGACCATCGGCCTTGTTGTAGTAGTCGTCACGGTAGATGAACATGATGACGTCGGCATCCTGCTCGATCGCGCCCGACTCGCGCAAGTCGCTCATCATCGGGCGCTTGTCGGTGCGCGTCTCGACGCTGCGGTTGAGCTGCGAGAGTGCGATCACCGGACACTTGAGTTCCTTCGCCAGCGACTTGAGTCCGCGCGAGATCTCGCCGATCACGGTCGCGCGGTTCTCTTCGTTGGTGCCGGCGCTGCCGCTCATCAGTTGCAGGTAGTCGACCACGATCAAGCCGAGCTGACCGCATTGACGCGCCTGGCGCCGGGCCCGCGCGCGAACCTCGGTGGGCGACAGCGCCGAACTTTCGTCGATGAACATGCTGACGGTGCCGAGTTTCTCGACCGCTTCCGACAGGCGGCCCCATTCGTCGTCCTTCAGGCGGCCAGTGCGCAGGTTGCTCTGGTCGATGCGGCCCAGCGAACCGACCAGACGCAGCGCGAGCTGCGCCGCGCCCATTTCCATCGAGAACACGACGACCGGCAGGCCTTCGCTGACGGCGACGTGCTCGGCAATGTTCAGTGCGAACGCGGTCTTGCCCATCGATGGTCGCGCGGCCAGCACGATCAGGTCGCCAGGCTGGAAGCCCGAGGTCATGCGGTCGAGGTCGAAGTAGCCGGTGCGCACGCCGGTCACGTCCTCGGCGCCGTTCTCGTGCAGTTCGGTGACGCGGTCGAGCAGCGCCACCACCAGCGAATCCATGCTCTGAAAGCCCTGTTGCGACTTCGAGCCTTCTTCACCGATGCGGAAGATCTTGCCCTCGGCTTCGTCGAGGATCTCGGAGACCGCACGGCCTTGCGGGTTGAACGCGCTGGTCGCGATTTCGTCGCTGGCCGCGACGAGTTTGCGCAGAACGGCACGCTCGCGCACGATCTCGGCGTAGCGGCGCATGTTGGCCGCACTCGGCACGCTCTGCGCGAGTGCGTTGAGATAGACCAGACCACCGCACTCCTCGGCCTTGCCCAGGCTCTGCAACTGCTCGAACACGGTGATCACGTCGGCCGGCTTGGTCGCACTGACCAGCGCGCCGATCGCAGCGTAAATGTGGCGGTGCTCGAAGCGGTAGAAGTCGCTGTCGGTCAGCAGGTCGCCGGCGCGGTCCCAGGCGCTGTTGTCGAGCAGCAGCCCACCCAGCACGCTCTGCTCGGCCTCGACCGAATGAGGTGGGATGCGCAGCTTGGCGACCTCGTCGTCGGGATGGGCCGCGGACGGCGAATACTCGGTGGGCAGGAAGGCGGTCGTCATCGAAGAATCATAGGCCGGGGTCAGTCGCACGGCTGTGCGCAACCCTGTGGACATTCGGGGGAAATGCCGGGGAAACAAGAGGACAAAAAAGAAAGGGCCGGCAATGCCGACCCTTTCTGGTGACGCGGAAAACGCGTCAGTCCGTCTCGCCCAGGACGACGACCTTCACTTCGACGACGACGTCGGTGTGCGGTGCCACCGTCACGCTGTGCTCGCCGACGGTCTTCAGCGGACCGTTGGGCATGCGCACTTGCGCCTTGGCGATCTTGAAGTCGATGCGGGTCAGCGCGTCGGCGATGTCGGCGTTGGTGACCGAGCCGAACAGACGACCGTCCACACCCGCCTTTTGCGTGATGTGCACGGTGCGACCGGTCATCTTCTCGCCCAGTGCCGTGGCGGCCGCGAGCTTCTCGGCAGCGGCCTTCTCGAGTTCGGCGCGCTTGGCTTCGAACTCCTTGATCGCCGATTCGGTTGCGCGGCGGGCCGCACGGGTCGGGATCAGGAAGTTGCGTGCGTAGCCGTCCTTGACCTTGACGACGTCGCCGAGGTTACCGAGGTTGCCAACTTTTTCCAGCAGGATGATTTGCATGTGATCGCTCCTCAGACCTTGTGCTGGTCGCTGTACGGCAGCATCGCCAGGAAACGGGCGCGCTTGATGCACGTCGTCAGCTGGCGCTGGAAGAACGCGCGCGTGCCGGTCAGGCGGGCGGGCGTGATCTTGCCGTTTTCACCGATGAAATCGCGCAGCGTGTCGATGTCTTTGTAATCGATCTGCTTGACGCCGGTGACCGTGAAGCGGCAGAAGCGCTTGCGACGGAACAGCAGCGATTGGGTGTTGCGCTTGGGTTTGCGGTCCTTGGAGAACCGACCTTTACCACGTGGCGGGGGCATATTGATACCTCTTTACTGAATCAAATTCGAACAGTGAGCTGCAGGCTTTTCAGTCCAGCTCGGTGACATGGAAGACGATGCCTCGGCCGTTGCGCTGCGAGCCCAGGAAGCCGGCAAAGCCGTGCGTGCTTCCCATCTCGACCTTGGCGACGCGCTGCGTGATCTCCCCGATCGCTCTTGCCTTGATCTCGAACCAGACCTTGCGGGTCTGGCCGTCTTGGGTGACCTCCGATTCGTGCTTCAGGCTCAAATCGAGGGCCGGCAAACCGGCGGGGGTGTAACGCAACATGCCTCGCTCCACCAGTTGCGCAATCAGAACCAGGCGGTTCATTCAGCGCGACGGCAGACAGGACGCACAACCAGCATCGTCGGGATCAGGCCTCCTGGGACTGGCGCTCTTGCGGAGCGCGGTCCGGCGAACCTCGATCGCCGCGGTCGGACACCGGCGCAGACTTGCGCGAATCTTCGCGCTCGACCATCTTCATCATGACCGACGGTGCGGTGACCGCCTCGTCCTGCAGCACCGTCAGGTGGCGCAGCACGGCGTCGTTGAAGCGGAAGCCGGTTTCGAGTTCGACCAGAACTTCCTTGCTGCACTCGATGTTGATGCAGAGGTAGTGCGCCTTGGCCAGCTTCTGGATCATGTAGGCCATCTGACGACGACCCCAGTCTTCCACGCGGTGGACCTTGCCACCGCCGGCGGTGACGACACCCTTGTAGCGTTCCAGCATGGCCGGAACCTGTTCGCTTTGATCCGGGTGGATCAGCAAGACGATTTCATAATGACGCATTGAGACTCCTTGTGGTTTCCGCGACCGCTGGCCAAGCGCATGGCTCTTCGCATAGCCCTTGAATGGCGGTTCTGGCTGATGAAGCCACCCCGAAGCGTCAGACCCGGGTGTGGCAAGGTGAGCCTGCGAGTATACCCCGAGTCAGCCGGGAGGCCCAGGGTGTCGCAAGTCGCGCACGAACTGGCGCATCTGGGCCGGTGGCGCCGGCGTCAACAGGCTGACCACCACGCACACCGCGAACCCCAGCGGCACGCCGAAAGCCCCGGCCGAGACCGGCAGGATGCCCCACCACAACTCGACCGGCGCCTCGAGCCTGAACACGCCGCGCAGCCAGGGCTCGTTGCGGACCAGGTAGTACAGCGTCACCGCCAGGCCGCTGGCCATGCCCGCCAGGGCGCCCCACTTGTTCGCTCGGCCCCAGAAGATGCCCAGCACCAGCGCCGGGAAGAACGCCGACGCGGCGATCGAGAATGCCGCGGTGACGAGGAACAGGATGTCCGCCGGCCGCTGCGCCGCCACCCCTGCGGCGGCCAGCGCCGCCACCAGCAGCAGCACCTTGGAGATCGTCACGCGCCGCGTCGCTCGGGCATGTCGACCGCCGATCATCTTGAAGTACAGGTCGTGCGACAGCGCGTTCGAGATCGTCAGCAGCAGCCCGTCGGCGGTGGACAGCGCTGCCGCGAGCCCGCCGGCTGCGACCATGCCGGTGATCACGTAGGGCAGCCCGGCGATCTCGGGCGTGGCCAGCACCACCAGGTCGCTGCCGAACCGTATCTCGCCGAGCTGCAGAATGCCGTCGTGGTTGATGTCGACCACCGACACCAGCCCCGGATCGACCTTGGACCAGCTCGCCACCCAGGCCGGCAGCCGATCGAACGGCAAGCCCACCAGCCCGTTGAAGACCTCGTACTTCACCAGCACCGCCAGCGTCGGCGCGGTCAGGTACAGCAGCAGGATGAAGAACAAGGTCCACGCCACGGACTCGCGCGCCTGGCGCACCGATGGCGTCGTGTAGCTGCGCACCAGGATGTGCGGCAGCGCCGCAGTTCCGACCATCAGGCAGAACACCAGCGCGATGAAGTTGCGACGCGATTCATCGAACGTCTTGCGCTGGGCCGGCGTGCCGTCGGGGTCGCCGGCGAACTGGCGGGTGTGCGGCGGCATCCCGGCCAGTGGCTGCTCGCGGGTCCGGTTCGTCGCGACCTCGCGCGTCCAGGCCTCGCGTGCCAGTGCATCGTTCTTGGGCAACGCCGCGAGCGCCTTGTCGGCGGCCTGGATCTCACGCAGCGGCGCATTTGCAGCCTTCAGCTCGCGGCTGTGCTGTTGTGCCTCGGCGCGCTCCTTGACCAGCGCGGCGGGCACGTCCTTCAGCTTGCGTTCGTAGTCGTCGGCGCGCGCCTTGAACAGCGCGCGCACCTCGATCTCGGTCGGGTCGTTGAGGAGCAGCTGTTCGCGTTCGGTCAGGCGCTCGATCTGCTGGCCGACCGCGATCTGCGGCACCGGCATGCCGGTCTGCTTGACCGACAGCCAGACCACCGGCACCAGGTAGGCGATCACGAGGATGATGTACTGCGCCACCTGCGTCCACGTCACGGCCCGCATGCCGCCGAGAAACGAACACAGCAGCACGCCACCCAGGCCCAGGAAGATGCCCAGCACGAAGTCCACGCCGGTGAGCTGGGTCGTGATCAACCCGACGCCGTAGATCTGCGCGACGAGGTAGATGAACGAGCACAGGATGGCCGCGACCAGTCCGATCAGCCGCGGCGCACCGCCGCCGTAGCGCTCAGCCAGAAAGTCGGGGATCGTGAACTGGCCGAACTTGCGCAGATAGGGCGCCAGCAGCAGCGCCACCAGCACATAGCCACCGGTCCAGCCCATCACATAAGCCAGCCCGCCGTAGCCTTGCAGGTACAAGGTGCCGGCCAGGCCGATGAAGGACGCGGCCGACATCCAGTCGGCGGCGGTGGCCATGCCGTTGTACATCGCCGGCACGCGGCGCCCGGCCACGTAGTACTCGGTGGCGTCGGTCGTGCGGCTGACGATGCCGATCACCGCGTAGAGCAGCACCGTGGCCAGCAGGAAGATCACACCGATCCAGCGTTTGGACGTGCCCAACTGCTCCATGACCGCAATCAAGCCGACGAAGGCGATGAAACCCAGCGTGTAGCGCAGGTAGATGCGGTCGAGCCGGCGGCGAAAGGCGGTGGCCTCGGGACTGGCTGCCATGTCAGTCGTCTTCGGCGACGCCGAACCGCTCGTCGAACCGGCGCATCGCCCGGGCGTAGAAGCACACCAGGGCGAGGTAGACGACCAATGCACCCTGCGCGGCCACCCAGAAACTGAGCGGCCAGCCCAACACGCTGAAACTCAGCTGGCGCGCGAAAAACGCCACCCCGAAGGTCACCACGAACCCGATTGCCAGCAGCCACGCGGTGACACGCAGGCAGATCTGCCAACGCCGGTGCGCCGGGTCGTCGGTCGGCGACGGCGTCATCAGAGCGAAAAGAGGCACAGCATGGGCATCGCCTATTGTGCGATCTTGCCGTGAGGTCGATCGCCCATTCATGCACCTGCCAGCTTGGGGATTCCCCCGTGACGCGCGACGTGGAAACATCTGCCCAACCAAGACACAGCACGACACAGGCCGCCTACACTGGCCTCGTCACCCGGCCTTCGGCCGACAACCAGAAGCAACGCGATGAACAGTCCCCACGGCTCCGGCTTTGGCTCAGGCTTTGGCAACACCCCGGCCCCCGAGGCTCCCGACGCCTGGCAGGCGACCCGGGCCCAGACCTCGGTCGCGACCCAGATCCTGCAGACCGAAGACGACTACCTCGCGCCCGAAAAGCACGACATCGGCCGCCAGACCACCGCCAACGAGCGCGAGCTGTTCGTCTCGTGCGACCCGGCGCTGGCGATGCAGCAGCAGTTCGAGCACCTGCTGCCCGACTTCATCGCGGTGCACGACATCGCCACATCCTCGTCGCGCAAGCTGCTCAACGGCATCGCCGCGGCCAGCAACCGCGCGGTGCAAAAGCTGATCATCCGACGCCAGGGCTATGGCACGGCACTGGCCACGCTCGAGTTCGTCGAGTTGCCCACGCCCGACGGCAGCGTGCTGCGCATGTACTCCACCGAGGCCGATGCCGACACCGCCGCGCGCCATGGTCTCGCGCGCATCCTGCTGGGCTTCAGCCGCCTGGGCGTGATGATGGTGGGCGACCTGCCCGGCCACTCGATCGCCACCGCGCTGAAGCCGTTTCACGACGCGATGCTCAGCGGCCCTTGGCCGAACCGCCAACTGCTGCTGTTGCCGCTGGCCTCGGGCAACGCGCTCGCGGCCCAGGGTGCCGAGCTGGGGCAAGGCACGGGCGTGAACGTGCGCACCACGCCCCAGGTGACGCGCCCGGCCGACGCCTGGGGCTTCATCAACGGCACCTGGGCCCGGCTACGCGACGGCACGCCGCTGGACCGGCGTTCGCCCAATTCACCCGGCGCCGCAGCGCGCCAGTCCGCAGTGTCGACCGCCGCCGCACGTGCGGCGCCAACAGAACCACGCCCGATGCGCCCCATGCCGGCGGTGAACCCGGCCGCCCGCGCCGCCGCGCCACGCAGCCTGCTCGACCGCTATGTGCACCAGCTCAGCGAGTTGCCGGGCGTGGTGAGTTGCTGCGTTTTCGACGTGAGCAGCGGGCTCGAAGTCGCGCACGCCGGCGCGAGCCCGGGCGCCGCCGACCTCGCGATGCATGGCAAGGCCTTGCTCGCCGGCATGAGCGCCAGCAGCCGCACGCTCGGGCTGGGCCATACCATGCCCGAGGCCGCGATCACGCTCGGTTCGCACCACCTGCTGTTGCGCGCCGTGCCCGGTCACCCGGGCCTGGCGCTGCACGCCGCGCTCGACAAGACCCACGCCAACCTGACGCTGGCGCGGCTGCAGGTTCAGCGCATGGACTCCCTGTTCGAGAGCCCGGCCAAACCGCCCGGTCAGTGAACCACGCGTTCGAAGGCGAACGCGTCGCCTTCGAAGTCCACCGGGATCACGTCCTTCGGGCCGAAGCGCCCTTCGAGAATCAGCTTGGCCACCGGGTTCTCGATGCGCCGCTGGATCTCGCGCTTCAGCGGCCGCGCGCCGAACACCGGGTCGAACCCGGCCTTCGCCAACTCGGCCAGCGCGCTCGGTGAGATCACCAGCTTCATGTCCATCTTCTCGAGGCGTGCCTCGAGCACCTTGAGCTGGATCTTCGCGATCGATTCGATGTTCTTCGCATCGAGCGCATGGAACACCACCGCCTCGTCGATGCGGTTCAGGAACTCCGGACGGAAGTGCTGTTTGACCTCGGCCCACACAGCATCGAAGATCGCCTCGTGCGCCTGCCCGGCCATCTGCATGATCTGGTGCGAACCCAGGTTGCTGGTCATCACGATCACGGTGTTCTTGAAGTCGACGGTGCGGCCCTGGCCGTCGGTCAGACGACCGTCGTCGAGCACCTGCAGCAGCACATTGAAGACATCCGGGTGCGCCTTCTCGACCTCGTCGAGCAGCAGCACGCAGTAGGGCTTGCGCCGCACCGCTTCGGTCAGGTAGCCGCCCTCGTCGTAGCCCACATAGCCCGGCGGCGCGCCGATCAGGCGGCTCACCGAGTGCTTCTCCATGAACTCGCTCATGTCGAGGCGGATCAGGTGGTCTTCGCTGTCGAACAGAAAGCCGGCCAGTGCCTTGCACAGCTCGGTCTTGCCGACGCCGGTCGGGCCGAGGAACAGGAACGAGCCGGTCGGCCGGTTCGGGTCGGACAGCCCCGAGCGCGAACGCCGGATCGCGTTCGACACCGCGGTGATGGCCTCGTCCTGGCCGACCACGCGCTCGTGCAGCTTGACTTCCATCTGCAGCAGCTTGTCACGCTCGCCCTGCATCAGCTTGGACACCGGAATGCCGGTGGCACGCGCGACCACCTCGGCGATCTCCTCAGCGCCGACCATGGTGCGCAGCAGCTGCGGCCGGCCCTTGCTCTTGCCCTCGGCGCCCTTCTTGGTTTCCTTGGCCTGCGCGTCCTTCAAGGTCTTTTCCAGTTCCGGCAGTTGGCCGTACTGCAACTCGGCGACCTTGTTGAAATCGCCCTTGCGCTTGAACTCCTCGATCTGCGTGCGAATGCGATCGATCTCTTCCTTCACGTGCGCCGAGCCCTGGGCGGCTGCCTTCTCGGCCTTCCAGATCTCGTCGAGGTCGGCGGCTTCGCGCTGCAGCTTGGCAATCTCGACCTCGATCAGGTCGAAGCGCTTCTTCGAGGCCTCGTCCTTCTCGCGCCGCACCGCTTCGCGCTCGATCTGCAGCTGGATCAGCCGGCGGTCGAGCTTGTCCATCACCTCGGGCTTGGAGTCGATCTCGATCTTGACCTTGGCCGCGGCCTCGTCGATCAGGTCGATCGCCTTGTCGGGCAGAAAGCGGTCGGTGATGTAGCGGTGGCTCAGCTCGGCCGCGGCCACGATCGCCGGGTCGGTGATCTCGACACCGTGGTGAACCTCGTACTTTTCCTGCAGCCCGCGCAGGATCGCGATCGTCGCCTCGACGGACGGCTCGCCCACCAGGATCTTCTGGAAGCGCCGCTCCAGCGCCGCGTCCTTCTCGATGTACTTGCGGTATTCGTCCAGCGTCGTCGCGCCGATGCAATGCAGCTCGCCGCGTGCCAGCGCCGGCTTCAGCATGTTGCCGGCGTCGATCGCGCCGTCGGCCTTGCCGGCGCCGACCATGGTGTGCAGCTCGTCGATGAAGACGATGGTCTGGCCTTCGTCCTGCGCGACTTCTTTCAGCACGCCCTTGAGCCGCTCCTCGAACTCGCCACGGAACTTGGCGCCGGCCAGCAGCAGCGCCATGTCGAGCACCAGCACGCGTTTGCTCTTCAGCGAATCGGGCACCTCGCCGGCGACGATGCGTTGCGCCAGCCCTTCGACGATGGCCGTCTTGCCGACGCCGGGCTCGCCGATCAGCACCGGGTTGTTCTTGGTGCGCCGCGACAACACCTGGATCGCGCGGCGGATCTCGTCGTCGCGGCCGATCACCGGGTCGAGCTTGCCCTGGCGGGCGCGCTCGGTCAGGTCCAGCGTGTACTTCTTCAGCGCCTCGCGCTGGCCCTCGGCCTCGGCGTTGTCGACGGTCTGACCGCCGCGCACCGCGTCGATCGCGGTCTCGAGCGCCTTGCGCGTCAGGCCGTGGCCGCGCACGATGCCGCCCAGGTCGGACTTGGCCTCGCTGACGGCGATCAGGAACATCTCGCTGGCGACGAACTGGTCGCCGCGCTTGTTCGCTTCCTTCTCGGCCGACTGCAGCAGCGACGCGAGATCGCGGCCCGGTTGCACGACCTGGCCGCTGCCCTGGACCTGCGGCAGGCCGGTCAGCAGCGTCTCGAGCCCGGTGCGCAAGGCCGCGGTGTTGGTGCCGGCGCGGTCGAGCAAGGCCTTCGGGCCGTCGGCCTGGGCCAGCATCGCCAGCAGCAGGTGCACGGGTTCGATGTAGGGGTTGTCGCGCGTGACGGCCAGGCTCTGGGCGTCGGCGAGGGCTTCTTGAAACTTGGTGGTGAACTTGTCGATACGCATGGGGAAAAACCTCCGATTGCCAACGACATGGGGCAAACGCCCCGATATTCAACCCATCCGCCGTCCGCGGGCTTGCGCTCAGTCAAGCAGCGCGCGCATGAGACCGAAGCCCAGCGCAGCGCAGCCGAGCGCGCCCAGCAGATGGGCCACCGAGTGGCCCAGCGCCATCGCGTACTGACCCCGCTGCAACAGCAGCAGCGACTCGCCGGAGAACGACGAGAACGTCGTCAGTCCGCCGAGAAAGCCGGTGACGATCAGGAGCCGAAGCAACTCGTTCGGCGTGCGTTCGAACCAGGCCAGCGCCATGCCGATCAGCAAGCCGCCGACGCAGTTCACGAGCAGCGTGCCGAGCGGGAACCCGGCCCAGCGCGGGTTGAGCCAGAACTGGACCTGCCAGCGCGAGACCCCCCCGATCACCGAACCGATCGCGACCGCCAGCAATTGCGCCCACGGGAACGCGGCGTTCATGCGTCACCTCGGACCGGGGCGGCGTTGCCCGCGGTGATGCCCCAGCGCGCGATCGCCGCGTCGTCGCTGCTGCGCGCATCGACCCAGCGCGCGCCCTCGGGCGTCTGTTCCTTCTTCCAGAACGGCGCCTGGGTCTTCAGGTAGTCCATCAGAAACTCGCAGGCCTGGAAGGCCTGGCCACGATGCGCCGACGTCACGGCGACCATCATGATCTGCTCCTCAGGCTGCAGCAGTCCGACGCGGTGGATGACCCGCGCACCGCGGATGTCGAAGCGCTTCTCAGCCTCATCAATCATCGCCTCGATCGCACGCTCGGTCATGCCGGGGTAGTGCTCGAGCTCCATCGAACTGACGCCCTGCCCGTCGTTGCGGTCGCGCACCGTGCCAACGAAGGCCGCGACCGCGCCGACACCGGCATCGCCGGCGCGCAGCGCGGCGACCTCGACGCCGAGGTCGAAATCCGCGGTCTGCACCGTGACGCGCGCGCCGCCCACCTCAGCCGCCGGTCACAGGGGGGAAGAACGCGAGTTCGCTGCCGTCGGCAACGACCGCACTCTCGTCGCACAGCACCTGGTCGAGCGCGCTGCGCAAGGCACGGCCGCGCGCGAGCACGGTCGCGTGTGCGCCACCGCGGGCGATGAGCACATCGCGCACCGTGGCGACGGTCGCGCCTTCCTCGATGTCGAGGCTCTCCCCCGCACCCAGCGCCTCGCGAATGGACGCGAAATAGCGCAGCTTCAGCTTCATGCGAGCCACTCCGCGAACGAGATGAAGTCGACCGCGTCACCTTTCGCGATCGTTCGCCCGCTGGGGTTGTCGACCACGCCATCGGCCCAGACTGCCGAAGTCAACACACCCGAACTCTGGTTAGCGAACAGGTCGAGCCCGCCGACCGCGTTGCGGCGCACGCGCAGAAACTCGCGGCGTTTGTCGGCCTTGGGCCAGTCGAAGTCGGCCCGCAGCGCCGTGCGACGGGGTTCCAGCCCGGCCGCGCCCTGCAGACGCAACAGCACCGGCCGCACCATCAGCAAAAAGGTCAGAAAGCTCGAGACCGGATTGCCCGGCAACCCGATGATGTGCGCCGCCGACCCATCGCCGCGGCGCACCTCGCCGAATGCAAGCGGCTTGCCGGGCTTGATCGCGATCTGCCACAGTTCGATGCGCCCTTCGGCCTCGACCGCCGGCCGGAGATGGTCTTCTTCGCCGACCGAGACGCCGCCCGACGTGACGATCAGGTCGTTGCCCTGCGCAGCGCGGCGCAGCGCGTCGCGCGTCGCGTCGAGTCGATCGGGCACGATGCCCAGGTCGGTGCACTCGCACCCCATGGCCTGGATCGCCGCACGCAGCGTGTAGCGGTTCGAGTTGTAGATCGCACCGGGCGGCAGCGACTCGCCGGGCATCACGAGTTCGTCGCCGGTCGAGAACAGCGCGACGCGTGGCCGGCGCGTCACGGGCAAGGTCGCGGCGCCGACGGTGGCCGCGAGACCCAGCGCCTGCGGCGTGAGTTGCGTGCCCGAGGCGAGCACAACGCTGTCGCTGCGCACGTCCTCGCCACGGCGGCGTATCCATTGGCCCGGCGTCGGGACGGCGTTCACGCGAACGCCCTCGCCCACCGCTTCGCACTGTTCCTGCATCACGACCGCGTCGGCACCCACCGGCACCTGCGCACCGGTGAAGATGCGCGCGGCGGTGCCCGGCTGCAGCGGCTGGCCGACCACGCCGGCGGGTATTCGCTGCGTCACCGGCAACAGCACGCCGACCGTCGGCACATCGGCGCAGCGCATCGCGTAGCCGTCCATCGAGGTGTTGTCCTGCGGCGGCACGTCGAGCATCGAGCACACATCCTGGCGCAGCACGCGGCCGAGCGCATCGAAGGTCGACAGCGTCTCGGTGTCGGCCAGCGGCGCCACCGCGCCAAGCAACCGGCCGAGAGCGTCTTCCAGCGTCAGCATGTCAGGCGTGCGCCGCGATGAAGGCCTTGACGGCAACGGCGTCGGCGGCCATCACCTCGCAGCGTTTGGGCAGGGACTCGATGCCGCGCATCGCTGCGGGACGGTCGGGCTCGCGGCCGATGGCTTCGACAATGGTCTCGGCAAACTTGGCCGGCAGCGCGGTCTCGAGCACCAGCATGGGCACGCCGGGCGCCCGGTGCTCGCGCGCGACCTTCAGGCCGTCGGCGGTGTGCGTGTCGATGACCTGGTCAAAACGCGCGTGCGTGTCGCGGATGGTCGCGATCCGGTCGGCGTGGGTGCTGCGGCCCGAGACGAAACCGTAGCCAGGAATGCGCGCGAACTCATCCGGCGTGATCGTGAACGTGCCACTTTGAAACAGCTCGCGCGTGCGCGCCGCAGCGTTCACGTCATGGCCCAGCAGGTCGAACACGAAGCGCTCGAAGTTCGACGCCTTCGAGATGTCCATCGACGGGCTCGAGGTCTCGTGCGTCTCGGCCGCGCTGCGCACGCGATAGGTGCCGGTGCGGAAGAACTCGTCGAGCACGTCGTTCTCGTTGGTGGCAAGCACGAGCTGCTTGATCGGCAGGCCCATCATGCGCGCCACATGGCCGGCGCAGATGTTGCCGAAGTTGCCCGAGGGCACGGCAAAGCTCACCTGCTCGTCGTTGGTCTTGGTCGCCTGGAAGTAGCCGGCGAAGTAGTACACGACCTGCGCGAGCAGCCGCGCCCAGTTGATCGAGTTGACGGTGCCGATGCGGTGCTGGCGCTTGAAATCGAGGTCGTTCGAGACCGCCTTGACGATGTCCTGGCAGTCGTCGAACACGCCTTCGATCGCGATGTTGTGGATGTTCTCGTCCATCAGGCTGAACATCTGCGCCTGCTGGAACGGGCTCATGCGGCCGCGCGGCGACAGCATGAACACGTTGACGCCGACCTTGCCGCGCATCGCGTACTCGGCCGCACTGCCGGTGTCGCCCGAGGTCGCCCCCAGGATGTTCAGCGTGCGGCCCCGGCGCGCGAGTTCGTACTCGAACAGGTGACCGAGCAGCTGCATCGCCATGTCCTTGAACGCGAGCGTCGGGCCGTTGGACAAGGCCAGAACGCAGACGCCGGGTTCGAGTGGGCGCAACGGAACGATGGCCTTGGACCCGAACACCTGCTCGGTGTAGGTCTTGGCGACCAGCGCGCGCAGGTCGGTCGCAGGAATGTCGTCGATGTAGAGCGACAGGATCTCGAACGCGAGCTCGTGATAGGCCAGCCCGCGCCAGCGTGCCAGCAGGGCCGCATCGACCTGCGGGTAGCGTTCGGGCAGGTAGAGCCCGCCGTCGGGTGCCAGGCCTTCGAGCAGGATCTCCGAGAACGAGCGACGCGCCGGATCGCCGCGGGTGCTGAGGTATTTCATGTCGTCAGCTCAGCTCTTCCTTGCGGATGCGCACGATGGGCGCGAGCACCGTCGGCAGCGCCTGCATCTGCGCGATCGCCGTGTTCATGCGGCCCTCGACCGTGTCGTGCGTCAGGATGATCACGTCGGTCTGGGCCTCGCCCTCGGCCGACTCGCGCTGCAGCAGCGCGTCGATGGAGATATTGCCCTCGGCCAGGATGCCGGTGATGCGCGCCAGCACGCCGGCCTGGTCGGCCACCTGCAGGCGCAGGTAGAACGAGGTCACGACCTCGTCGATGGGCAGGATGCGCGTGTCGTGCAGCGAACCGGGCTGGAACGCCAGGTGCGGCACGCGGTGGTCGGGGTCGGCGGTGTGCAGCCGGGTGATGTCGACCAGGTCGGCGATCACGGCCGAGGCGGTCGGCTCGGCGCCCGCGCCTTTGCCGTAGTGCAAGGTCGTGCCGACCGCATCGCCATGCACCACGACGGCGTTCATCGCACCCTCGACATTCGCGATCAAGCGCTTGCTCGGCACCAGCGTCGGGTGCACGCGCAGCTCGATGCCGCCGGCGTCGTCGCGGCGCTTGGTGATGCCCAGCAGCTTGATGCGGTAGCCGAGCTGCTCGGCGTAGCGGATGTCGGCCGCGTTCAGCTTGGTGATGCCCTCGACGTAGGCCTTGTCGAACTGCACCGGGATGCCGAACGCGATCGCGCTCATGATGGTCGCCTTGTGTGCGGCGTCCACGCCCTCGATGTCGAAGGTCGGGTCGGCCTCGGCATAGCCCAGGCGCTGCGCTTCTTTCAGCACGGCGTCGAAGTCCAGGCCCTTGGAGCGCATCTCCGACAGGATGAAGTTGGTCGTGCCGTTGATGATGCCGGCGACCCACTCGATGCGGTTCGCACTCAGCCCCTCGCGCAGCGACTTGATGATGGGGATGCCACCCGCCACCGCGGCTTCGAACGCGACCATCACACCGTGCTCGCGCGCGGCCGCGAAGATCTCGGTGCCGTGCACGGCCAGCAAGGCCTTGTTCGCGGTGACGACGTGCTTGCCGGCACGGATCGCCTCGAGCACGAGCTCGCGCGCGATGCCAGTGCCGCCTATCAGTTCGACGACGATGCTGATGTCGGGGTTGCGGATGATCTCGCGAGCATCGGCGACGACGATTGCGGCGTCGCCCACCAGCGCGCGCGCCGCGTCGGTCTGGCGCCGCGACACCATCGTCAATGCGATGCCGCGGCCGGCGCGGCGCTTGATCTCTTCCTGGTTGCGCCGCAGCACTTCGAACACGCCGCCACCGACGGTGCCCAGGCCCATCAGGCCGACTTGAATAGCTTTCATGGTGCTCACTGTGACGCGCGCTTGCGGTAATGCTCGAGGAATTTGGCGATGCGGCCGATGGCCTCGGTCAGGTCGTCGGAATTGGGCAGGAAGACGACGCGGAAGTGGTCGGGCGCGCTCCAGTTGAAGCCCGTGCCCTGCACGATCAGCACCTTCTGCTCGGCGAGCAGGTCGTAGGCGAACTGCTGGTCGTCCTGGATCGGGTACATCTTCGGGTCCAGGCGCGGGAACATGTAGAGCGCGGCCTTGGGCTTGACCACGCTGACGCCCGGGATGTCGCTGAGCAACTGGTACGCCAGTTCACGTTGACGCCCCAGCCGCCCGGTCGGCGCGACCAGGTCGTTGATGCTCTGGTAGCCGCCCAGCGCGGTCTGGATCGCGAGCTGCCCCGGCGTGTTCGCGCACAGCCGCAGCGAGGCCAGCATGTTCAGCCCCTCGATGTAGTCGCGCGCATGCCGCTTCTCGCCCGACACCACCATCCAGCCGGCGCGGTAGCCGCACGAGCGGTAGTTCTTCGACAGGCCGTTGACGGTGACGAACAGCACGTCGTCCGCCAGCGACGCGATGCTGGTGTGGGTGTGGCCGTCGTACAGCGTCTTGTCGTAGATCTCGTCGGCGAACACGATCAGCTGGTGCTCGCGCGCGACCTGCACGATCTCGCGCAGCACGCTCTCGGGGTAGAGCGCGCCGGTCGGGTTGTTGGGGTTGATAACGACCAGCGCCTTGGTGCGCGGCGTGATCTTCGCGCGCATGTCGGCGATGTCGGGCATCCAGTCGGAGGCTTCGTCGCAGCGGTAGTGCACCGGCGTGCCGCCCGACAGGCCAACGACGGCCGTGTACAGCGGGTAGTCGGGCGACGGGATCAGCACCTCGTCACCGTCGTTGAGCAGCGCGTTCATGCCCATCGCGATCAGCTCGGACGCGCCGTTGCCGAGGTAGACGTCGTCGATGGCCACGCCGGCCACGTTCTTCTGCTGCGTGTAGTGCACGACCGCCTTGCGCGGTGCGAACAAGCCCTTGCTGTCGGTGTAGCCGGCCGAGTGCGGCATGTTGCGGATCATGTCCTGCACGATCTCGTCGGGCGGCTCCAGGCCGAACGCGGCGACGTTGCCGATGTTCAGCTTGATGATCTTGTGGCCTTCTTCTTCCATCGCCCGGGCCTTGTCGAGCACAGGCCCGCGAATGTCATAGGCCACATTGGCGAGCTTGTTCGACTTGACGATGGGTTTCAAAAGAGCTCCACAGGGATATTCGCGGCGAAACATAGAATTTACCCCATGAAACTTCAAGCCGACCGCATCGAAGGACAGAACGCCATCGCCCGCCACGGGCCGGACGGCGTCATCGTCAACGGGGTCGAGTACCGCAGCAGCGTGATCGTGCCGGCGGCGGGGGGCGTCACGCCTTGGGAAGTCGACAGCTTCGGGGCGCTGACCGAAGCCCACTTCGAGGCGCTGGCCGCGCTGGCGCCCGAGTTGGTGATCTTCGGCAGCGGGCCGCGCATCCGGTTTCCGCACGCTTCGCTGCTGCGGCCGCTGATCTCGCGGCGCATCGGCGTCGAGACCATGGACACCGCCGCGGCCTGCCGTACCTACAACGTGCTGCTCGCCGAAGGCCGCGCAGTGGTCGCGGCGCTTCTGTTCGAACGGGCGGAGCCCCCGTCGCGTCTATAATCTGAGGCTACGCCTGACCCGGCGCAACCAATCAGAATACTCCATGACGCCAGCCCTCAACAAACCCCTCCCGGAATTTGAAGCGCTCGCAACCGGCGGCGTAAAGTTTTCACCCCAAGCCTTTGCCGGCAAGACCGTCGTTCTGTATTTCTATCCCAAGGACAACACCCCCGGCTGCACAACCGAAGCGATGCAGTTCCGCGATCACCACAAGGAGTTCGTGAAGGCCGGCGCCGTCGTGTTTGGCGTGTCGCGCGACAACATGGCCTCGCACGACAAGTTCAAGCAGAACCTCGAACTGCCCTTCGAGCTGATCGCCGACACCGAAGAAAAACTTTGTCACATGTTCGGCGTGGTCAAGAACAAGATCATGTACGGCAAGAAGGTCAAGGGCATCGAGCGCAGCACCTTCCTGATCGACCCGCAGGGCGTGCTGCGCGGCGAGTGGCGCGGCCTGAAGGTCGCCGGCCACGTCGAAGAAGTGCTGAAGGAAGTCAAGGCACTGAAAAAGGCTGCCTGATTTTTCGCACGGGAGTGTGTGCATAATCATCCGCATGCCTGAGCGTTTCAACCCACGCATACCAACCAAGCCGCACAGGCGACTGTGCGGCTTTTTTGTTTGTCAGACTCACCACTGATCACACCAATGCCACTGCCCAAGCCGCCTGCCAAACGAGCCTCTCTCCTCAGCGCCGCCGACTTCGAATCCCAAGCGGCCCCGCAGCCCGGCAAACGCCCGAACAAGACCCGCGCCGCCGCCGAGCCGTCGGCACCCGCATTGCTCGAATTGCGCGACGACGCGCCCGCCACGTCGGCTCCGCATGCGCGCAAACCCGCACCCGAAGCCCCCAAGACCGCGATGGCGCCGCTGCGCAAGCAGACGCTGCAACCCGACACCCGCGCCGCCCGCAAGCCGCGCGGCAACGGCCCGGCCTCGCTGTTCGTGCTCGACACCAACGTGCTGATGCACGACCCGACCTCGCTGTACCGCTTCGAAGAGCACGACATCTACCTGCCGATGATCACGCTCGAAGAGCTCGACGGCCACAAGCGCGGCATGACCGAGGTCTCGCGCAACGCGCGACAGGTCAGCCGCGAGCTTGACGCCCTCGCCGCCAGCATGCCGACGCGCGACGCCTCAGGCATGTCCGAAGGCCTGCCGCTGTCACGCACCGGCCACCGCGAGGCCGGCGGCAAGCTGTTCTTCCAGACCAACCTGATCGACGTCACCTTGCCTGCCGGCCTGCCGCAGGGCAAGGCCGACAATCAGATCCTCGGCGTGGTGAAGGCGCTGCGCGAGCAGCAGCCGGGGCGCGAGGTCGTGCTGGTGTCGAAAGACATCAACATGCGCATCAAGGCGCGTGCGCTGGGCCTGCCTGCCGAAGACTATTTCAACGACATGACGTTGGAAGACGGCGACCTGCTCTACACCGGCGTGCTGCCGCTGCCCGCCGACTTCTGGGACAAGCATGGCAAGACCATGGAGAGCTGGCAGCAAGGCGGCCTCACCTACTACCGGATCAGCGGGCCGATGGTGCCGGTGCTGTTGATCAACCAGTTCGTCTACCTCGAGGCGCCGGGCGCCGCGCCGCTGTACGCCAAGGTCACCGAGATCACCGGCAAGACCGCGGTGCTGCGCACGCTGAAGGAATACACGCACCAGAAGAACGCCGTGTGGGGCGTGACCGCGCGCAACCGCGAACAGAACTTCGCGCTCAACCTGCTGATGGACCCGGACTGCGACTTCATCACGCTCACCGGCACGGCAGGCACCGGCAAGACGCTGATGACGCTGGCCGCCGGCCTGAGCCAGGTGATGGACGACCGCCGCTACACCGAGATCATCGTCACGCGCGTGACTGTGCCGGTGGGTGAGGACATCGGCTTCCTGCCCGGCACCGAGGAAGAAAAGATGAGCCCGTGGATGGGCGCGCTCGACGACAACCTCGAGGTACTGTCCAAGACCGACGGCGGTGCCGGCGAATGGGGTCGCGCAGCGACCAACGACCTGGTGCGCAGCAAGATCAAGATCAAGAGCCTGAACTTCATGCGCGGCCGCACCTTCCTGAACAAGTTCGTGCTGATCGACGAGGCGCAGAACCTGACGCCCAAGCAGATGAAGACGCTGATCACGCGTGCCGGCCCCGGCACCAAGATCGTCTGCCTGGGCAACCTGGCGCAGATCGACACGCCCTATCTGACCGAAGGCAGCTCGGGCCTGACCTTCGCGGTCGACCGCTTCAAGGGCTGGCCGCACTCGGGCCACGTGACGCTGGCGCGCGGCGAGCGTTCGCGGCTGGCGGACTTCGCATCCGAGGTGCTGTGACGAGCAGCGTGCGGCATCCGCCGGCGGTGACGGCCTCGCTCGCGGCCTGGCACCGCATGGTCGCGTCCCGCGACCTGGCTGACCTGCCGGCATTGCTGCACGTGGACGCGACGTTCCGCTCGCCGATGGCGCACGCCCCCTACCCTGGCGCGAAGACGGTCGCGCTGATCCTGCGCACCGTGCTCGGCGTGTTCGAGAACTTCGAGTACCACCGCGAGCTGAGCACCGACGACGGCCTGAACGCGGTGCTCGAGTTCAGTGCCAGCGTCGGCGGCAAGCAGCTGAAGGGCATCGACCTGATCCGCTTCGATGCCGACGGCCTGATCACCGACTTCGAGGTGATGATTCGGCCGATGAGCGGCCTCGCGGCGCTCGGCGCCGAGATGGGCCAGCGCCTCGGCCCGGCGCTGGCCGCACTGAAGACCGCCGCACCCTAGCCCGCCATCAGGTGCAGCGCGAGCGCGCGGTAGGCCGGCAGCGTGGTTGGGTCGTTGCCGGCGCTCGCGGCTTGCGGGTGCGAGGCAAAGCGCGCGATCACCATCTCGGCGGTCGGATCGACGTAGATGCCCTGGCCATGGATACCGCGTGCCATGAACACGCCGTGCGCGTCGTGCGCCACCCACCACTGGTTGCGGTAGCTGGCACCTGGCAGGTTGATGTAACCGGCCTGCGCAAAGTGCGTGCGGTCGGCCCCTCGGCGGATGTCGTCGACCACCGCCTGCGGCACGACCTGCCGGCCGTTGAAGACGCCGCCGTTGCGCATCATCTCGCCGAAGCGCGCCATGTCGCGCAGGCTGCCGTTGAAGCCGCCGCCGGCGAACTCGGTGCCGGCGCTGTCGACCAGCAGCCGGCCGTCCTGCTCGCAACCCAGCGGGGCCCACAGGCGCTCGCTGAGCATGTCGTTCAGGCGCTGGCCGGTCACGCGTCGAAGAATCCAGCCGAGCACGTCGGTGTTCGCGGTCTTGTAGGCAAAGGCCTGACCGTGCGCGCCGCCTTGCCCCAATGCGACCAGGAAGTCGTAAAAGCTGCCCGGCCCCGCGTAGTCCGCCGGGCGCGCCAGGATGCCGCCGGCCCGCCCGTGGTCCCACACGCCGGCCTGCGGGTCGGCGTAGTCTTCCGAGTAGTCCAACGATGTGGTCATGTCCATCACCTGCCGCACCGTGGCGCGAGCCAGCCCGCTGGTCGAGAGTTCGGGCACATAGGCGGTGACGAGCGCGTCCGGGTCGAGCCGGCCCTGCTCGACCAGCGTCGCGGCGATGGTGCCGAACAGCGACTTGGTCACCGAGAACGCGATGTGCACTTGCGGCGCCGTCAGCGCGCCGAAGTAGCGCTCATAGACGATGTGGCCGCGGTGCAGCACGACGATGCCGTCGGTGTAGTTGGCTGACAGCGATTCGACCCACGTCATCGTGTCGCTGCGGTGCATAGTCGTGAACGGGATCGCGTCGAGGTCGGCGCGGTCGGCACGCGGCAGCGCACACACGCCGCCGGTGCCGCGCGACACCGTCGTCGTCGGCACCAGTTGCGACATGTTGGAGTAGGCCCAGCGCAACTGCGGAAAGCGGAACATGCTGCCGTCGTCGAAGCACACTTGCTTGTCGGGCGGCGGCGGCGACCCCTGCATCCAGCCCAGCGTGACAGGGTCGCTCGCGGCCGCGTCCAGTGGCGCTGCTGCTGGGATTGCGTCGTTCATCGAATCCATCGTTGTCATGCCTTCAATCGGTTCACACCGCACCAGCGTGCCATGAACACCGCGAGCACCGCACTCACCTCGACCATGCTGGCTATCGACACCCACTCGTCGATGCCGTGGTAGCTCTCGCCGCTCGGGCCGTAGCAGATCGCCGGTGTGTTGCCGTACAGGTTGAAGAACTTCGCGTCGGTGGTGCCGGTGAACGGCAGCAGGTCGAGCGGGCGGCCGGCGATGTCTTGATGACAGCGCATCAGCTCGGTGATCACCGGCGTGTTCAGGTCGAGGTCAAAGCCATCGGCCTGGAAGCCCTCGTAGACGATGCGGTACTCGACGCTGCCGCGGTTCGGGTGCTGCGCGTGCGCGGCCGCCAACACCGCCTCGACCTCGGCCTTGGCCTGGCCCACCTTCATGTCGGGGTAGAAGCCGATGCGGATGTCGCTGCGGCACGCGGTCGGCACCGACGAGGCCCATTCGCCGCCATGGATCTTGCCGAGGTTGAAGTTGACCGGGTGGGCATGCGAGGCGTAGCAGCGGTAGCGCGCGCTGGGCTCGTTCCAGCGTGCCTCCAGCGCCTTCAGCGCGGCGAACAAGTACATCGTGAAGTCGATCGCGCCGACGCCGGTGTGGGCCACCGACGCATGGACCGGCTTGCCCGAGACCTCGATCGCGAACCACAGCACGCCCATCTGGCAGGCCATGATGCCGTTCATCGGCTCGGGGATGATCGCACCGTCGGCGCGGTAGCCTTCGACCAGGCACGCGAGCGCGCCGTTGCCGGTGCATTCCTCTTCGACGACCGACTGGAAGGTCACCGGCGCGGCCGGCTCCAGGCCCGCCGCACGCAAGGCCTTGTAGGCCATCGTGTAGGCGACGATGCCGGCCTTCATGTCGGCCGCGCCGCGACCGTAGAGCTTGTCGCCATCGGTCCAGGGCTCGAACGGCGGCTTGCTCCACAGCAGCTCGGCACCGACCGGCACCACGTCGATGTGGCCGTTGAAGATCAGTGACTTGCCGTGCGTGGCACCCACCGGCTTGTGCACGCCGACGACGTTGCGGCGGCCTGCATACGGCACGATGGACGGCGAGTAACCGGGGTGCGCGCTGATCTTGGCCTCGTCGATCTCGAACTCGTGCACGCCCAGCCCGAGCTCGGCGAAGGTGGTCTTCATGCGTGCCTGCGCCGACTGCTCGTGACCGAGCAACGACGGGTGGCCGACGAGTTCGGTGAGCATGGCCACGGCCTCCGGCCGCAACGCCTGGGCCGCGGCGACGATGGCGCGTTCGAGTTCGGAGTCCAACGACGGCGGGTGCATGCGTGTTCCTTTGAGCCAGGACGAAGCATGGATCGTACCCATCGCCCGAACCCGCGTGATCGCGAGCCGGCCAGATTCAGGCAGGTGCGATCAGCCCCTTGATCTGCTCCAGCGCCGCCGGGTCGTCCATCGTCGTCAGGTCGCCCGGGTCGCGCTGCTCGCACACGGCCTGGATCGCGCGGCGCAGCATCTTGCCGGAGCGCGTCTTGGGCAGCAGCGTCACGAAGTGCACCCGTGCCGGGCGCGCCAGCGCACCGAGCTGCGCATTGACCGTTTTCATGATCTCGCCTTCGAGCTTCAACCGGGCCGCGATGTCGTGCAAGCCTCTCGCGTCCTTCGCGATCACGAAGGCCATTGCGACCTGGCCCTTCAGCGCATCCGCCACGCCCACGACCGCGACCTCGGCGACGTTGGCGTGGCTGGCGATGCTTTCCTCGATCTCGCGCGTGCCCAGCCGGTGCCCGGCAACGTTGATGACATCGTCGGTGCGACCGAGGATGAAGTAGTAGCCCTCGGCATCGCGCACGGCCCAGTCGAAGGTGCTGTAGATCTGCCGATTCGGGATGTCGCTCCAGTACGTTTTGACAAAACGCGCGTCATCGCGCCACACCGTCTGCATGCAGCCTGGCGGCAGCGGGCCGGCGATCGCGAGCACGCCTTTCTCGTTCGGCGCGGTGATCTCGGCACCCGTCGACTCGTTGATCAGCTTCACGTCGTAGCCGTACATCGCGACGCCCGGACTGCCGAACTTGCTCGGCGCCTTCTCGACGCCGTTGGCGATCGTCAGGATGGGCCAGCCCGACTCGGTCTGCCAGTAGTTGTCGATGACGGGCTTGCCCAGCGCGCTGGCGATCCAGGTGGCGGTGGGTTCGTCCAGCGGTTCGCCGGCGAGGAAGAGCGCACGCAGCGAACTCAGGTCGCTGGCGCGCAGGTAGGCGGGGTCTTGCTTCTTCAACACCCGCACCGCGGTCGGTGCGCTGAACATCACGCTGACCTTGTACTTCTCGACCAGTCGCCACCACACGCCGGCATCGGGCCGCGTCGGCAGCCCCTCGTACATGAGCGTCGCCATGCCGTGGATCAGCGGGCCGTAGACGATGTAGCTGTGGCCGACGACCCAGCCGATGTCGCTGGTGCAGAAGTAGGTCTCGCCGGGCTGGCCGCAAAAGATGTGCTGCATGCTCGCGGCCAGCGCGACGCAGTAGCCGCCGGTGTCGCGCTGCACGCCCTTGGGCTTGCCGGTGGTGCCGCTGGTGTAGAGCGTGTAGCTCGGTGTGTTGGACTCGAGCCAGACGCAGGGCACGACCGTGTCGAGGTGCGTGTCGCGCAGCGCCGCGTAGTCTTCGTCGCGCCCCGGCCAGCGCTCCATCGGCGCGAGGCCCCGATCGACCAGCAAGACCTTGGGCGGTTGGTGCGTCGCGAGCCGGATGGCCTCGTCCAGCAAGGGCTTGTAGGCGATGACCTTGCCCGATCGGCTGCCGGCGTCGGCACTGACGATCACGCTCGGTTGCGCGTCGTCGATGCGGCTCGCGAGGCTGCCGCTGGCGAAACCACCGAACACCACGCTGTGGATCGCACCGATGCGCGCGCACGCGAGCATCGCGAAGGCGGCCTCGGCGATCATCGGCATGTAGATCAACACCCGGTCGCCCTGCTTCACGCCCAGCGCGAGCAGGCAGGCGGCCATGCGCTGCACCTCGGCGTGCAGTTCGCGAAAGCTGTAGACGCGCTCCTGGTCGGTTTCGGTCGAGACCCAGATCAGCGCGGCCTGGTCGGCACGGTCCTTCAAATGCCGGTCGACCGCGTTGTGGCACAGATTCGTCGTGCCGCCGACGAACCACTTCACGAACGGCGGGTGGCTGTGGTCGCACACGGTCGTGAACGGCTCTCGCCATTCGATCAACCCGGCCTGCTCGGCCCAGAAGGCATCGCGGTCGGCGATGGAGCGGCGATGGAACGCGGCGTAGCGGCTTGTCTCGGCGTGGCTCATGTTCTCGCTCTCGTGATGACGACGCACCTGCATCGTAGAGCCACCGGCAGGCGTGGCGCTTGCAGTCGTCGCAGCGCCTAGATTCTCACGACGATGCGTCCGCGCACCTTGCCCTGCATCAAGTCGCGCGCCTTCTCGATCGCCGACGCCAGCGGCACCTCCTCGGTGAGGGCCGCGAGCTTCGCCGGATCGAGATCGCATGCCAGCCGGGCCCAGGCCTGGCGCCGCAACGCGATGGGCGCCATCACGCTGTCGATGCCGGCCAGCGTGACGCCGCGCAGGATGAAGGGCATCACGGTGGCGGGCAGGTCGGCACCTTGCGCGAGCCCGCAGGCCACGACGACACCGCCGTAGCGCGTCTGCGCCAACGCGTTGACGAGCGTGTGGCTGCCGACGGCGTCGACCACCGCGGCCCAGCGCTCTTTCTGCAGCGGCTTGCCGGCGCTGGTCAGTTCGGTGCGATCAATCACCGCACGCGCGCCCAATCCCGTCAGATAGTCGGCCTCCGCGGCTTTGCCGGTGGCTGCGGTGACGCGATAGCCCAGCCGGCCCAGCAACGCGATCGCGACACTCCCGACGCCGCCGGTCGCACCGGTCACCAGCACCTCGCCGTCGCCCGGCTGCACGCCGTGGCGTTCGAGCGCCAGCACACACAGCATCGCGGTGTAGCCGGCCGTGCCGATGGCCATCGCTTGTGCCGTCGTAAACGCCGCCGGCAAGGCGACCAAGCCATCGCCCTGCAGCGAAGCGCGCTCGGCCAGGCAGCCCCAGCGCATTTCGCCAACGCCCCAGCCGTTGTGGACCACCAGGTCGCCTGCCTTCCAGGCCGGATGGGTGCTTTCGAGCACCGTGCCCGCCCCGTCGATGCCGGCAATCATCGGCCAGGCCCGAACCACCGGGCCCTGGTTCGTGATCGCCAGCCCGTCCTTGTAGTTCAGCGTCGAGTGCTCGACGCGCAGCAGCACGTCGCCGGCTGGCAGTCTGGCCGGGTCGATCGGCTGGACGCGGGCTTGGAAGCCTGATTCGGACTTTTCGAGCAGCAAGGCGTTGAACATGACGTCTCCGGTCAGATTCACGGCACGATAGCGCAGGCTGGAGATACTTGCCGACACACCATCGACAACCCACGTCGCTCACTTTCTCACATCACAAAACCGGCTCAACTTGTTGTCACGCATAGGATTTTTCGGTTGACGCGCGGCCTGCAGATGTCTATGCTGCGCGCAATGCTGAATTTTCGACCTGTTTCGGTGCGCGCTGTGGCCGCCGCGGTGATGCTGGTGGCTGTTGCCTCCGGCGCCCGCGCGACACCCGATTTCGCGCCGATCCCGCCGACTGCCGCTGCGGCCTCGGCGGCCGATGCAGTGAACCGCTTCCTGGTCGAGAAAGGCCTGATCGGCCCCGCTGCCACGCCCGGCGCCACCGCCGAAGGCCCGGCGCTCGTCGACCGTGTGCGCGACAAGGCATCCGATATGGTCATCACCGCGATGAACTTTCTCGGCGTGCGCTACCGCCGCGGCGGCAACAGCGCCGACAGCGGCTTCGATTGCAGCGGCTTCACGCGCCAGGTCTTCGAGAGCAGCCTGGGCCTGGTGCTGCCGCGCCGCGCCGACGAGCAGGCCCGCGCACCGGGCCTGCTGCCCGTCAAGCGCGACGAGTTGCAGCCCGGCGACCTGGTGTTCTTCAACACGCTGAAGCGCACCTTCTCGCACGTCGGCATCTACGTCGGCGACGGCAAGTTCATCCACGCGCCGCGCCCGGGCGGCGAGGTGCGCGTCGAGGACATGCGCTTCGTCTACTGGGCCAAGCGCTTCACCGGCGCACGCCGCGCCGAATCGTCGGCGGAGCAGGCGTCCGCGCAGTCCGCCCCTGCGGCGGCGCTGACCAGCACATTCGTCTCGACCCCCAGCGTTCACTGACCTGGGTCAAGCGCAGGGTCGAGGCACCGCAGGCACAATGCGGCATGGCCGAAAAAGTCATTCCTCTCGCCGACCACCGCTACGCTGCCAGCGTGCCGCGGGTGCCATTGGTCGACGCGCCGCCGACCGGCTTGCTCGGTGACAGGCTGGGGCGCCCGTTGCGCGATTTGCGCATCTCGGTGACCGACCGCTGCAACTTCCGCTGCAGCTACTGCATGCCGCGCGAGGTGTTCGACAAGGACTACAACTTCCTGCCGCATTCGTCGCTGCTGAGCTTCGAAGAGATCACGCGGACCGCGCGCCTGTTCGTCGCGCACGGCGTGCGCAAGATCCGCCTCACCGGCGGCGAACCGCTGCTGCGCAAGAACATCGAGGTGCTGATCGGCATGCTGAGCGCACTGCGCACGCCCGACGGCGCGCCGCTCGACCTCACGCTGACAACGAATGGCTCGCTGCTCGCACGCAAGGCGCAGGCCCTGAAAGACGCCGGGCTGAACCGCATCACCGTCAGCCTGGACGCGCTCGACGACGCCATCTTCCGGCGCATGAACGACGCCGACTTCCCGGTCGCCGATGTGCTCGCGGGCATAGACGCCGCGCAGCGCGTCGGGCTCGGGCCGATCAAGGTCAACATGGTCGTCAAGCGCGGCACCAACGACGATCAGATCGTCCCGATGGCGCGGCACTTCAAAGGCAGCGGCACCGTGCTGCGCTTCATCGAGTACATGGACGTGGGTGCGACCAACGGCTGGCGCATGGACGAGGTGCTGGCATCGAGCGAGGTCGTCGCACGCATCCGCGCCGAGCTGCCACTGGTCGAAGCGCTGCCGACCGTGCTGGGCGAGACCGCCGCGCGCTGGCGCTATGCCGACGGCAGCGGCGAGATCGGCGTGATCTCCAGCGTCACGCAGGCATTCTGCAGCGACTGCAACCGCGCGCGCCTGTCCACCGAGGGCAAGCTGTTCCTGTGCCTGTTCGCCAGCCATGGCCACGACCTACGCGCCTTGTTGCGAGGCAACTTCAGCGATGCGCAGATCGCCGGCGCGATCGGGCTGATCTGGCAAGGCCGCGACGACCGCTACTCGGAATTGCGCGCCGCGGCACCGGCCGGCGTGGCCCCGGCCGAGCGCCGCGTCGAGATGCACTACATCGGCGGCTGACGATGCCGCCGGTCACGATCCGCCGTCTCATTCCGGCCGATCTGGCCGCGTACAAGGCCTTGCGCGACGAGGTGCTGGCCGCCCATCCCGAATCGTTCACGTCCGATGCGGCCCCCGAGCGCGCGCCCGACAGCTATCTGTCTCGGCTGGGCCTGCAGCGCCCTGAAGGCGGTGAGTTCACACTGGGCGCATGGCGACTCGGCCAGTTGGTCGGTGCCGTCAGCTGCGAACGCGACCCGCGCACCAAGGTGCGCCACATCGGCCACGTCATCGGCATGATGGTGCGCAGCGAGTTGCAAGGCGCCGGCCTCGGGCGTGCCCTGCTCGACGCGTGCATTGCGCAGGCCCGCGCCGCAGACGGCCTGGTGATGCTGACGCTGACCGTGACGGCGGGCAACGCCTCCGCGGTCCACCTGTACGAGCGCTCGGGTTTCGTCCGCTACGGGCGCCTTCCGCGTGCGATCTGCGTGAACGGCGACTACCACGCCAAGGACCAGATGGTCCTGGCGCTGTAGCTCGGCTCAACCGCGCGCGGCGAGGCGCTGCCAGGTCTCGACCACCGAGTCCGGGTTCAGCGAGATCGAGACGATGCCTTCGTCGGCCAGCCAGTTCGCGAAGTCCGGATGATCGCTGGGGCCCTGGCCGCAGATGCCGACGTACTTGTCGGCCTTGCGGCAGGCCTTGATCGCGCGCGAGATCAGGAACTTGACCGCGGGGTCGCGTTCGTCGAAGTCCTTGGCGAGCAGCTCCATGCCCGAGTCGCGGTCCAGGCCCAGCGTGAGCTGGGTCAGGTCGTTCGAGCCGATCGACATGCCGTCGAAGTGCTCGAGGAATTCTTCCGCCAGCACCGCGTTGCTCGGGATCTCGCACATCATGATGACGCGCAGCCCGTCGGTGCCGCCATCGGCAGCGCGCTTCAGACCGCGGTCGGCGAGCATGCCGATCACCGCCTTGGCCTGCGCCAGCGTGCGCACGAAAGGCACCATGATCTCAACGTTGGTCAGGCCCATCTCGTTGCGCACGCGCTTCAGCGCCTCGCACTCCATCGCGAAGGCCTCGCCGAACTCTTCGCTGACGTAGCGCGACGCGCCGCGGAAGCCCAGCATCGGGTTCTCTTCTTCGGGCTCGTAGCGCGAACCCCCGATCAGCTTGCGGTACTCGTTGCTCTTGAAGTCGCTCAAACGCACGATCACCGGCTTGGGCCAGAACGCTGCGCCGATCGTCGCGATGCCCTCGACCAGCTTGTCGACGTAGAACGCACGCGGCGACGCGTGGCCGCGCGCCACCGACTCGACCGCCTTCTTCAGGTCGCTGTCGATGTTCGGGTAGTCGAGGATCGCCTTCGGGTGCACGCCGATGTTGTTGTTGATGATGAACTCGAGCCGCGCCAGGCCGACGCCGCTGTTGGGCATCTGC
>Ga0307509_10000119_pt1 | contig 114775 bp, 128 predicted proteins | sample 10_EM_MG_FD_202245 | JGI IMG/M metagenome (GOLD analysis project Ga0307509, IMG submission 202245) | Populus trichocarpa ectomycorrhiza microbial communities from riparian zone in the Pacific Northwest, United States - 10_EM | ecosystem: Host-associated > Plants > Roots > Unclassified... | reverse complement strand
CATCTCATGAAGGGCTCTGAGGATGTGGTCAAAAAAACAATTGAGGAGGCAATTACTCATTGTTGGGAACTTCTTGATCCAAAGGTTTTTGATACTCTGGCAGGATCTATGGTGGATAGGGTAAAGGCAATTATTAAAGCTGATGGATGGTATACTAAGTACTGATTACTCCTATGTATTTTTTTTAATTCTTTAATTTTTTTTAGTTGATGTTAAGGTAGTTGAATATATGGGGGGTTGTCATCACCGGGCAAATTATGTGTTCGCGATCGTTGTCGCGATCGGTTAATTTTGTCCCCGTACAATATATTTGCGGGGCTAGCTACACTGATCAAAGTACTATAAACCCACCTTACTACGAAAAAAATAGAGAGAAACTAATCTCCGAGTTGACCAATTTAGGAATAGAACCACTGGGCTAGCGCCAATGGGGTGTTTGTACAGTACAATACTGTACGAGAACACCCAATAATTCACAGGAAACAAGAGGCTGGCTATCGGCTGGCTGACAATCACTAACACAATGCTACACCAGTTTGATATGATATGTAGGATCGGATTGGAACTAGGAGGTGCAAGTCTCCGGTGCGTATCTTGATCTGATACCGTATTCCGGTCTCTAGCCCCTTCTATCTTATGCTAGACTGGAGGCTCCTCTCTTTTAGTGCTCACAGAGTACTAGTAGAAAGTCCTTGTTACGTTTTAGAAGGACATCAAGCTCATAGAAAACAGACCGTGACTTAGCCGACAGAACTACAGTAGCTCCGAGTAAAGCAAGGGAAAGCCCCCGAGGCTAAAGTTTGGCTTTCCGCCCCTTCTTCCTCCTCCTCTTCCCACAGGTCAGCCAAGAAGAGGAGCGATATATCATCACATGAATGATCCCATTACAAGATCTCATAAATTACACTAAAACCCCCACCAGTATTAAGGTGCGTACGTATGATACAGTAAGGCGTGGATCCCCCCTTCAAATCTTTCCTCTAGGCCGCAAGTGTCTCAACGGTCCATTGCTCTCTGAAATAGTGCGCTTCTTTACGAAAACAAAACACCCTCCCGAGTGTTAACTTATTGTTTTGTTTTGTTTTTCCTTCTCTCCTCTTTCCGCTCTCTTTTGCTTCACGATAGCTAGATAGCTAGATGGATGAAGATAAAAATATCTCCAGCGCCAAACTTACCCGACAAGCAACGCGGCTTCGGTACCCCAGGCTGTGTGACATGCAGAATGGATGTCGAATTGGCCTTGGCCCATGGGTCCAGACGCTACACAAGCGGCAAGCTGGCTAACTACTCGAGTAAAGCTCAACCCAAGATCTTTTAAACCCCCCCCCATGGGTAGAAAGAGAGGAAGAAAACTGAGTAACAATCCTTCGATCAAGAGCAAGGACCTCCCGGGTCAACTGTTAGGTTAATACCGATTCAACCGAGAACCCAACGGCCAAAAAAAACATCCTGGTGCTCCAAATAGCGCCATTCCCCCACCTCCAAAGCCCTGCAGAAGCACAAGCAGCGCATTATTTACATTGGCTATCACTCGTTAGCGAATTTTCGTCCAATGGGGGGACGCCCCCGCACATCTGTTCTGGCAAGAAATCAGCGTCTGTCTATGAGAGGTTCCTCGGCTAGCGAGCGATAGTGTGTGTGGCTGGTCAGCATGTGGTGCGACAACTACCCCATGGATGAGTAACTTCTGCACTGCATGTGTAAATATGGAGTCAGAAAAAAGAAGGGAAGGGAATGAATCTTAGGGCGTTAAGGGATCGATGGAAGTGTTCTTTTTTTGTGTGTTTCTCTTGATAAACAATCCTGCTTAACATGAGAGCGACGGATGGAATACATGTAAATATGTTAGCGGGCACGATATTTATTGTTTTCGCGCCGACCAATTCGCAACGCGGCCGCCCGGAAATTTAGGGTTAACAACGCAGGAAAGAGCCAGATGCCGTCTCTTCTCTCGTTTCCTGGGGATTATTGTAATATGTAGCTCTTTCCAGTCTAGCACCATCGGGAAGGTATCGCTTGTTTCGGCACTTTCCGTAATATGCTGGCTTCAGACTATCCATTTTTTCTTTTCCTTCTGGAAGCGCTTGGGACACAGGGACGTTATCACTTCAACTGTCTCAGCGGTTTATGCTTACTTGCCATCCAGACAGCGGCCTATTCTCGCCGTCCGTTGGTCCCCTCATCCGCCGCACGTGCCGTGCTGAATTGAGTAGCATGCGGGCAGTGCGGCAGGGTTACGATACGGAACGTAGCTTCCCAAGTATCAGCCCCCAGGGAGGCAGAGGGGGGAAAATAGCAATATTGAAGGCAACAGTGAAGGCGATAGTGAAGGCGATCCATGGAACCTTTGCGACTGGATTGTATGCCATCTCCATTTTTCTTTTTTTCCGATGCTACCAGCATCTGGTCGTAATTGAGAAGGCTAGACTGTCATACTGTACTAAAGTCAAGCTTATGTGAATAGCTCCCCCCCCCCTCCTCCTAGTTGATTATATATGGAGTATCTCCCGGCCGCCCTGGTTTTTAGTTCTTCAATTTTTTTCGAAGCTTCGATCTGCCTAGTTTGCATCTCGTCCCAAACCTCGAATAACCGACAAAGACAGAAAAAATGGGTGATGTACATTTGCCCCTTGAAGGATTTATCGCTCTTGACTGGGCCCTACTCTTCCTTGCATCGATATTTGTCTTCATTCGAATCTGGGAACGGACGTGGAGGCGGGCCGGGCAGTGGTCCATGGCTGGAATAATCTCTGATATATTCGTTATCTGTTCATATATTTCTGCTGTCACTTTTATCGGGATCAATACTTGGAAGAACAGCCTGCGAATCAAACACAGAGGACAGCCAGATCTGTACTATGGTGTTCCAATGAATCTTTCTGCCCATCTTTTGAAAGTACTACCTCCATTATGCCATTTAAGGAAGTTAGTCACTAACCTCAATTCTTGCGATATCAGGTTTCCTGGGAATCTCTTTTCTTCATCTACATCTCTCTCTGGTTTTCAAAAGGTGCTTTCATCGCCTTTTACTTTGAGCTTTTCAACAAAGATCCCGAACTCGGCGGGCGCTGCAAGGTCGCGGGGATATTTGTTTCAGTAATCACCTTCCTGACATTTTTACTCCATATGCTTCTCCTACAATTCTGGTGTCGACCTGTCAGTCTGAATTGGTAATTAGCGCTTCCTCTTATCTCTCATACATCGGTTTTCGGATGTGATAACTAATGCTTCTGGGCGTAGGGATATCACTGGCCATTTGTGCTCAGCGGTCCACAACATGGAGAGTGTAACAATATCAACTTTTGCCAACGTGGGCACAGACCTCCTAAGTAAGCTTGCTCTCCCCCGCACCTATCTATTCGTCAGCCTTATGCTTTTCTTTTTCCCCTCCACCAACAAAATTTCAATGCGTAACCGCCGAGTACTGACATCATTTATGCTGATAGTCATAATGCTGCCGATATTGGTCCTAAAAAACCTCACTTTTCGAAAGTCCGCTCTTTGGGGGTGGCTATTCATCCTGTTTATCGGCAGTATTTCGATAGTAGCGGCAATTGTTCGATACGGTGCCCTTAAAGCCGTTTGGGGTCAGCCGAAGGCCAGCATAACCCACACCATCGATGTATCATCTATGGTCGAGATCACAACTTCATTGCTTGCTGTCTGCTCGCCATCGCTCCGAGTGTTTTTCCGAGGAAGGAAGAAGCCTCATCGGCCGATTCAGAGGGATGTGCGAGACATCTCCACAGATCCGGACATGATTAGCACAATTAAGAGCGCTACAGACCCGAGGGAGTCTGACGTAGATAGCCAGAAACACCTTTCGCCGGTGCCGGAGGATCAACTGGCTAGTTCGGAAGACCTACCAATAGATTCTGGCACTTCAACCTTAACATCATTTACGCCCTCTGTGTGAAATCATATCGTTTTGATCGAGTTGTTTGGTGGAGTTATTAGGTGTTTCCTCTTACTATTTTATTCTAAGCTATAGGGCGTATTCCTTTTTATTCAACTACAGGTCTCTTTTTCTTTTTTTCCTGTAGGATAGCAGGGCTCATTTTCTCGACCCCGCTGGGTTCAAGATTTTAGGGGGAAAAAAAGGCAATTCAGATATACTTCTCATAGAGATTTTTGAACCATTTTAGGCTTGCGCTTGCTGCCGATTGGTACCTAATCGAAGCCCCAAGCTATACGGCCCATTTAGAAACTGCCCGTAGTATTGACCAGAATATTACGGAACCCGCCTACTTCGCAGATAGCATATTATCATCATCGCTCAAGAACCTGCAGAGGTGTGATACCGTAGCCATCCACTCCCACTGCCGGTAAACCCCGATAGTAATATTCGACTCAAGTAACAAAACATTTAGCATGTTAAGAATTGAATCTTACCTGGCTCTCCGTTATCTGCCCTTCTTTCCTTCCTTCATCTCCTGAGGCAACCAGCGTTCTGACTAACGAGCCACCACCAGCCACAAGACAAAACACCCTTACCTAATACGACAATATTTATGGTTCCAGAACTATTAGCCAATGACAATTTGTCAGGTATCTCGATGCAGTACTTCAGCTTCCACAGTCATGGACGGATGAAACTTCAAAGACAGCCGCATATAGCTCTAAGCACGAATGGATCCAAATTGTTTGCCCTGTATGGACAGGTTAAACAAGTATTTGGGCCCGCCATAGCGGGGACTTGTGGCCCGACGCTGTCTACCTAAGCCCGGGCACTACTTATACGTGAGTACCATGGCCCTAGCACCTGATTAATCAGGAGGTGTCTCAGACTTCAAGATGCATCTGCCTTGTTTTTTTTTCCGAGATGGGAGCGGGTAGAGCACACAGCAAGTACCATATAATCTCAACAATCGGACTGTGTGCTAGATAGACCGAAATTCCCTTCTATAGAAAAGGGGCGGGGAACACAGTAAAAGGTAAAACATTCAGCTCCTCAGAAAAAAAGAAAAAAAAAGCACCACATCGGAGAGGGCGACCCCAACGACATAGCACCTGGTTCGATTATTTGAGCTTATACGGTACAGCACTGCACTTGGTCTGAGATCCCCTAGGGCTTATGGATCTTCTTCGCATCTACTCGAGTAGGATAGTGCGGGAACTGTGGGCCTGAAGTACTGTAACGTACCGTAAAAACCGAAATAATTGGGCATGGCGCTAGGACGTCCAGAATTTCCCCTTTGGATTAGGGGGGGGAAACACACCTCAAAGACCCTCCTTCAGTCGTCACCTGAGACAACAGACCATACTAGGAGAGGCAACTCCAACGTCTTAGCGTGATGCCCAATTATTTCGGTTTTTACGGTATGGTATCGTATGTTTAAATCCTGCCCCTCAGAATCAACTTCCATTGCCACCAGGAGTCAGCGCGCCCGTCCTGGATAATAAGTGACGACACCACTTTAGTGATATGTTTCATACCACTCAGCCGAAAATTTTTTTCGTCGTACAAGTGTTAGCACCCAAGTCTATTAAATTTTGTCTTGACTTTAAGAGCTGTTACGGCAAGAATCACGTCTCTAGAGCCAAATCAGCTGTTTAAATATGTTCTTTGCATGATTTAGGAACATTATAGAGGGAATAAGTAAAATAATAGTACGTGATGTTAGTCGAAAATTAGGGAAAGATTTGGTTGCCCGACCTAATAATTTCATTAGTCAGTAATTTCGAGAGCTACCACCTATCCAGGTAACTTATCATAGGCGCAACAGGCTGGTTCTGGGGGGCTGGAACCATAAATCACTTGTAATCAAGTGGCAGAATTGCTTTCGGGTATTCTAGTGGCGCTCAAATTACACTCCTTGTGGTACGGTCTTAGCACCAATCTATAAAGTAACCCGAGCCCAATGAACTCCCACCCTGCCAGTAGTTAGACTAGCAACAAATGTATCGAACTTGGGTCCCGCTAAGCCCCATATCGAGCTTACAAAGCCCGCTGATAGTGAACACTAAATTTACAATTAGCACCCGAGGGCTGCCGGCAGATCCACAAGATAAAGAAAACGTGCAAGATAAATTTTATGTTATCATACCTGAACAAGTGCTAATGCCCACATCACATGCTTGATCTTTGACTCCCACTGTTGAAAAGAGCAAACTTTAAGTTGCTGCCCTAACTTACAGGACTTGTGAAGCGTCTAATAGGAATCACCAAGTTTGCATTAGAAAATGTGTTCCAGTAAGCGGTATATCGATATACTGTACTACACCCTGTGTAGACCTCGAAACCTCCGAATCTTTGTTCTTGTCAAGCCGGCAGATAAGTACTACCCTACCCGCTCCTATACCATTCTACTTGTAGCTTCGCAAGACCTGGGGTTCGGCACTTAGTAGGATTGTGTTCTTTATGGCACGGATAGTCTATGTTTTTCTATGTTTTAGCTATGCTGTGTAATGTTGCGTGGTATCACGGGGGTTGGCCATAGCACACTCCTCTCGCAAGTTTAGTGACTTGATGCATTGGTCGGGTAAACGGCAACATGAAACACATGTGGGGGCCCACGTTTTATCGTTTGTTCTGTGTTTCTTGAGCTCCCCAGCCTCCTTGGTTGGAGTTGATGAGGTGCTCGAATAGCGTGAAACCTAACCTTTGTTGGAGTTGTTTAAGACATGGCTGACAGAAAAATAGCACCTCTTAAATCGAGACGCTTTAAATCCTTTTCCATGCTTAGCTTAGATTTATGATTACCCCAGAGTGAGATCCTGACGCAATAAATGCAGTACTCACCTCGCCGGAATTAGTCATTTGTCACGTGATCTGTGAAGAAGTACCGGTACATTACCTGGAGGATGAGAACGGGTGCTTGAGGTTGGGAATCTCAGCTCCTCTGACTGAAATTGGAGTATCCATTGTGAAAATGAACAACAGATCCGAAGCGCTTGAAACCTGGGTTCTTGAATGCAGCTCCGATGTTAATGATAGTTGCATCGCACCGAGCTTCATGCTTAGTGACTTCACTACACTTCACGTGACCAATGACTAATTCCCGCGAGCTGAGTACTGTGACACAGACCGTCGACACTCGCGCATTCTAATCAGGGGATGCCACTCTTTGCCACCTCCAACATAGCAGCACAATACCGGTACCGTATAATCTGGCAAAAGTCGGATTGGAGCTAAAGCTAGACTAAGGGAACCGAGCCAACAGGAGGGCGCGAAGAAGGCGAATTCGCCACAGTTTAAACATATAGACCGCAGTGATTGGACAGGTTCAAGAAAATCCTCAGTAGCGTCAATCCGACTTTTGCCAGATTATACTGTACTCAATTATTACAAATCCCGCAAGAATGCTCATTCATTGTGAGCGATATATTGAAATATTTCGCCTTTTCTTATAGGTTTTTGTTGTTTGCGAACACCCGGAATCGGTAGCCACGAGTCAAGCACATTTTTCTATAGTGACCCCTCCGAATCTTTGAACCTTGCACTAGACTTTACAGCTACTCCTCACAGGACCACCTACGCTAGACATGCCCTAATTTGCTTAACAAAATAATACCCAGACCCAGAATCCTTACATTCTTGTATGATACCTATTTATGTATTTACACAACAGCTCGGGGGAACGTAGACATGGGACGTGTAGAAGTAGAACAGCCACTTTTTCAGCATTTTGGTGTGATTTTTCTGTATTGCGTGCAATTTCGAACCGGCTATAAGCGGTACCTAAGAACTATGCATGGTAAGCACTATATAGTGCTTGGTGTTGACCCAGATTGTGGTACATATTTTCCTAAGTTGCATTGCGAGCACAGCCCTAGACCTATAACTTAGTAATAACCCGATTATTAAATATTGCGCGCTCCATTAATATAACCCCGAGCAATCACACCTGCGATCAAGACAGGGAACCAGAAACAGACTCTGTCCTGTGTGTTTATTCCTCTAAGGAGGAATCCCGTGAAAGTAATGCCATTAGCGGATCAGTATCGTCTCGAATTCCAGGTTTATTTCCTCCCCTCAAACCAGTTCCCTTTGGCTCACCTATATTAATGCCAAGCCCGAAATTCACCATGTGGCGGAAACAGAGTTAACACATTAGACCGATCAAAGTGATAGCAGAATTGCTGCTACCGCCTAGAAGTCATTTTTCCATCATTGCGAGACGCTGGAAGGTGTTTGGGAGTGAAACTGAAGATTTGGCGAGCGCCGTTAATATTCGAAAGGATGGACGATGAGAGAGTGAAAGGAAAAGGGGAAAGGAGAAGTTTATTTGTTCCATAGACAAGGTATGCTCTCGGGTTCAGTGGCATAGCGACGACATATATGGTTGCATTCTATGGGGCATGCCGGTATGTGGTTGTGCGGATATGCAGTCGTACGGATATGCCGATATGGACATGTGGATAAGGGATATCCAGATAGGGATATTGTTTTGTGGTGTGCGGCGCTACTCCAGTAGACACTTAGCATTAGATTATTGCTTTCACATACTATACCTAGTGGCATAGGGTATTGGTCTCATTTTTACTAATACCCATCGCAACTGAACTTAGGTATGATATGATATCGGATATTTAGTTCCATGTTTCCTTCATACCCTACGCAATTAGACGTATCATATCATACCGGAGTCTGCGCACCAGCAGGGCACACGGTAGGCTCTGGAGATCACGGAGGATATGAGATATTATAATAATTATGATAATAATATTATTATCAGGATGGTTCTAGATTGGTTGAGATCGCTAGGGATCGGGGTTTGTTGGCTTAGTTCCGTTAGAGTTAGTTGGGTTTCTGGAGTCTTTCGGTGTTAGTTACTTGTAGATGGAGATATATATATATCCTGGCGTGTCCTCAGCCAGCAGAGCAAGGGAGCAGCCCACTTTTTCACAATCCCCCCACGTTCATTGCGCTTAGAGCCTATTACGATTGCACTTTTGTTCTTTCCTTCTTTCGTGCTTTCTTTAGGCTGGAATATATATTGCCATCGGAAACTTACACCCGGATAGCACGATCGCACTCATTTCTCACGAGTGACACTCAAAGAACCTCTGATATGATATCCAACTGTAGAAGGGCACCCCGAAGAAAAATGGGTAAAAATCATTGTCTGTAGTATTGCAGGAAGAAAACCCATATATGTTTTCTTTTCAGAACAGAGTATTCATTAACCGACATCACAATGCCGCACACAACATTGGAATCAATATTGAGAACCAACTTAAAAATAAACCATCGGAGGCTGGATTTGGTGATTTTTCAAGTCAATCCTCAAAGGGGGGTGCCCGATTCAGGAGTCCCCAAGCGGATCTCTATTACAATCCTCGTCATTAGTGACATTCTGGCCACCTTCCATACTAGGCACCCTAGCTCACCCAAGGCTCTACCACTATAGATACCTAATTTAGGATATGCCCCACCTGCAATAAAAATAATTTTTATTTTATTTTATTGGGTGGCATCTAGAAAAGGGCTGGGGCTTCGGGATATTTCTTTAACGACAAAACTTCCAAACAAAGTGGTGTAGAGAAAAGGGCCTCCGGGCCCTTCAGCCTTGCCCCATAATTATTATGGATCTAAGTTGCCCATTGTTGGGATGTGTGTGTGTAGTGAGGTGAGATGTTCGTTAATAGCTAGTCGTACAAGAGAGAAGACTACTTAAGGGGAAACGCCCGTGCCAAGCCCACTCCCGCACAGCCAATGGTAGACCTAACCCAAACACAGTAGGTAGGCCCTAAGCTAACCCATAGACATGACCTAAGTGGGTAGCCGTACCTCAACATATCGTAGAGCTAACACCCATCACCTAGAAATAGGAGATCAATGTCTCGATTATTCGCTATTTATCTATGCCTTTTGCTCTCCTTTCTTTCCTCTTTGCTCCTTTCACTCCGCCGAGTTTGCTAGGTATATTTTGTTGTTTCCAGGAGAGAGAAGTTGGAGTAGGAAGAGGAAGAAGAAAAAGGGCACAGTCCAACGAGATCTTTTATGACACAAGGTCTCTATTGTCCGATATTATACGTTAAGGAGGGAAGGAGGGAAGGATGTGATCCTGCACTCCATTTGCAGATTGTACTTACAATTAATACTTGTTGACCCCCCCCCATTAGTACCCCAAACCTTGAGTAACACAACACTACCAATCCCCGAATTATTGTACCCGAATGAGGGGGGGGATTTTGGGGCAAGCAGGGGGTGGTGGAATCGCTCGAATTTTTAGTTCCCTTACTTTTATGGTTGCTTGACAAAGTTACTCCCCCCAAGGTATATGCGCAGGCCCTCCTACCACTTACTCCAACACTCCACCCTACCCTAGTACCAATATCCAAAGTCCTTTAACGTCTCTAAGTCCTCAGGGACGATGTATTGGATAAGTAATCAGAACTAAGATCTCGGATTATTGTGCCTGCCATAGTGGGCCTTTTTTTCCCTCTCCTCTCCCTTTTTCAACAGAGACGAACCCTAATAGGCATTCTCCACTCCCCCCACAGTTTTCAACTGCGTCAAGATCTACCGTTTTTTCTCAACTATGATACTTGCACTGGAATTAAGTTAGGGGTCAGAAAACCCCGTTCTTAGGTGTGTCGGCGTAGCGTAATCCAATCCGACCGCAAGTGCAAGTACTATGGGTACCGGTAGGGTACTCTTGTCTCCGGCCTATCACGCACTAAGTTCCGATAGCTCATACTTCTTTAGGGTCGTGCGTGATCTTGACATGTGAACGGGCAGATGATGCCGGTAGATGGGCCTCACTGGGCATATGCGCAGCCATTTCTCACCACCGAAATGACAGATGGTCATGCTGCTCATTCGACATGCCAATAGGATACATAGGATACGGAAACTTCTCACATTTAAATCTGAGATATCGGACCTGGCGCTGCGCTATAGTGCTCGGGCACGCTCATAAAGGACTGGAAACAAAAATCGACAGGGTCAGGAGGGGTAGTAGGAAGACAGTTTATTGTTATGAGTTCTGGAAGGGAGAAGAATGCGCTGGCTAGATGAAGAAGGACGAAGAAGTCAAGTGAAGAAGGACGAAGAAGTCAAGAGGGAAGCGTAAGTATATTGATCGGAGGCGTGGCTATCTTGCTTACTTTCTAACTATGGTGGAATATAGAACTTATATACACAAGGGAAAGACATCTTTCCACCATCTTGACTCCCGGAAATCCGTCCGGGGATGCCCAGGCCAAATACAAGTTCGGTCTCTTTTCCGTCTGCCATTCTTGCCTATCCACCGGTTTCCTGCCCGGTTGCTCCACCGCCTTCATCTCCGGTTTTCGTCTGCGGTTCCCTGTCAGGCTTTTACCGGCAATGTATGCGTCCAATAGTATACCATCAAGGTACCCCGGCTCCCCTCCTTGATTGATAATGAGTGACAAAGGAAACTAATAGCTAACAGGCAATAAAATGCGAAAGAGGTAGAAAGAGAAATACGTTGGTATGGGGTGATCGCCGGTGCTCTTCAACACAGTTTGCATCAGTGGAAAAATCCCGAACCTGGGGGACACCAGAAATTCGTGCTGAAGGAGTAGGTATCTCCAAGTGTCAGTACATAATTCAATCTATTCATTTGTATGAGCACCTTAAAAGAGCCATTCAAAAAGCCCCGATTCATTCTCCTTTAGCTTAGCCTTATACAACCTTAATAAAAAATTCATAGATGTATAAGCACAGCCTAACCCAGCGCGCAACTGCTCCAGGTCAATCGCATCATGCAACACACCTCCTTTTTGGGACCCCCTAATTAATCAGTTCTCCTAATCCTCGCATGGCCACCGAGAGAGTATACCAACTGTCTTCACTCAACTTCTTGGAGCTAGGTTCAAAGATTCTACCTTTTAATTTACTTTTACGGGTGCCTGCAGCACCCAGATACGTCTGTGGACTAACACTCTCAGCCATGGCCAAGCTCATGCTTACGAAACCTACAACGGGCCAAATTTATTATATTAATAATATTACTCGTACTCGTACACTGTGGGAAGATCAAAGAGTCAATACCGAACATGCCTTGGCGTAAGCTACCCATGTAGGTTTCATAGAGTGCTGCCCCAAACCATAAGAGATTTATAGAAGGGAGTGAGCCAATTGTCCTTCGACTTACCGATAACCCGCTGACAGATGCCGCTACGAAAGAGTGAAAGGGATCTTTCCCCTCAATGATTCTTGTGTCGCTAGGATTGGGGAAATTAAGTCTATGGGTGGCCCAGCCACCGCTCAAGAGAGAAGCTGCTTCTGATAGAAAACGTTCGGTAGTAGAAGAGGAAAACCCTGCTGCGGCGGAGAGAGTTGATGTATCCAGCAAGAGGTGCATAACACATTCGTTATTCTCTAAGTATAGGAACGGGGACGCACTCTACCGACTCCGCTTTCCCTGCAAGCCCGCACAACTGGAAAAACCCATAGTTGGGATGGCTGCTATACCATACTGACTTGCGTTTAAGATTACCTCTCTATCAGTTATTGCTAAAAAAGGCCAAACTCTCCCTATCTCGCTAAGTAACGGTCCCGCCTTCGCCTTGCAGAACCCTAGTGCACAAGAACCAGCTCTCAGAAACGTACTCGAGTAGAGATACATGATGCCTGTATTTGGTTGAAAGCAAAGGGAACACTGCGGGGGGGTGAAGGAGTGCCTGCCTGGGTTAGAATTCTTATTGACTAACAATGTGTTTAAGATCTGCCGCCCTCTTGTGAGGAGTAGGGACCGTGTATATATTTGCCTGTGTAGCTCATGCCCTAGAGGCTTAACATCATCATCCGCCTGCTATTTTCTGGGGCCACGCAAAATGTTGAGACGATTGATTCTGTTTTTCTCAGTGGCCAGCAGCGCCGCTGCGGTCACGCCAATGGTGGGCACGCTCATTCAGAGACAGGAGCAGTTGCTGGATTCCTATACTTATGTCATAGTAGGCGGAGGGACTGCTGTAAGCTAAACTAGCGTCCCTAATTTGCACATTGGCCACAACTAAGCAATGCCACCAGGGCCTCACGGTAGCCAATAGATTGTCAGAAGACCCTGAAAGTAAGCCCCAATTCTAGATGTTATGTTATTTAGTTCAAATATACTAAGATCCTCGACTAGCAACTGTCCTCGTTCTAGAGGCAGGAATACCGGATAATAAAGACTGTGCCGCCATTCTTCAAAGATGCCTTGGAGACACTATAAGCTCAGTACTTGTATACGATTGGAACATCACAACAGAGCCACAAATATACCTTAACGGCAAACCCCAGAATCTACCTATTGCAAAAGCCCTGGGTGGAAGTTCTCTGCATAACGGCATGATGTTTGATCGAGGCGCCCCCGGTGACTACGATATGTGGGAGGAACTCGGGAATCCCGGCTGGGGCTGGGCTGGTCTCTTACCATATTTCAAAAAGGTAAGTCCTTTGGCGCTCTCAGCAACACTGTGAAATGCTTGCTAATACTGCGAAGAGTGAAACCTTTACGCCACCTAAACCAGAGCATGTCGCCAAGTTTGGAATCACTTACGATCCCTCAGTTCACGGATTCGATGGATACGTTCAATCTGGTTATCCGAACTTCATATACCCACAGAATAGTAAGTCGGTATTCGTTAGACCGTGTCGCCATGCTAATAATTAGGGCAGAAAATTTCCAAGATGGAATGAAATCGCTGGGTGTTACACAATCACAAGATCAGGCGGGAAGTGCATTAGGTGTTTTCTGGTCGCCAAACTCAATTGACCCAAAGAACATGACGCGCTCGTATTCCCGCAGCGCGTATTACGACAACTTCGTTACCCGACAAAATCTGCATGTTTACACCTCCAGACAGGTAACCAAGCTGATCACTGAGGATGATGACGAAGAAAGCGGAAAAGGAGTTAAAATTAGTGGAGTTGAAGTGAGTTTCCACCACCCTGCTAAACCACCAATCCTAACGACAATGAAATGAAGTACGTCAAACCCGGAGATGCTACCAAATATATAGCAAAAGCCAAGAACGAGGTTATTATCTCTGCAGGGACCGTTCACACTCCTCAGATATTGCAACTCTCAGGTTCCGTTCTCTTCCCCTCCTCCGTAAATTTCGTTAATCCAATCCATATATCTAGGAATTGGGCAAAAGAGTCTCCTGGAGAAAATGGGTATCCCGGTATTGATCGATCTGCCTGGCGTGTAAGAGACCCTGCGCATTAGTGTTTGGTTCAAAACATGCTAATAGCGGACCGAATATCCAGCGGACAGAACTTCCAGGATCATCCAGGTGAGCCTATTTCTTCCTATCAGTGCAAAGGAAGATCTCAAGGGTGCGATTCCGCGCTGCATTCTGGCGCACTCGGTGCATGCCAGACTAGTGATACCCCTTATCGGGCGTTTGAGGTCACCCTAAAGTATGGTCACTAGCTCTCTAGCTAACATAGGATAAACAAAAACAGCTTGTACCATGAGTCTAAATGGCATGTACCCAATATTCTTCTCCGTGATGGAACATGATGCTAATCCGCGGGCAACCAGCGAGCAACGTTGAACACTCACCCATTGATCTCTATAGAAACGCAACTTGGGATGCTGAGAGCAAAGCGCTCTTCTATAGTAGCCGTGAAGGTTGGTCTCCTTCTCAACAACACCTCGCTCAATTTTAACAAAAGAATCTAGGCCCATGGACAGCTTCAAGCCCCAACTCAGTAGCTTTCCTCCCTGTATCCACCTACACCAACCAATCCGAGACCCTACTTAGTGCCTATATAGCCCAGGAGCCAGGCCAGCACCTCCGCGACGATTCCGAGCCCCTCGTAATAGCAGGTTTTCAAAAACACCGCCAAATCCTTCTCAACCGGCTCGCCGGCACGGAGACGGCTGCGATGGAGTTTATATGGATCCTCGGTCCCATCCACGACTCCCAAATGCCCCTCACTTTCTCCATCGCCCACCCCCTCAGCCGCGGCTTCATAGAAATAAATTCGACAGATCCCCTCACCCCTCCGATCGTGGACTTCCGCACAGGCAGCAATCCAGTCGACCTCAGCCTCTTCACCGAAGCGTACCGCTTCGGCCGCCGCTTGGTGCAGACTCCAGCGATTCAGGAACTCGTTCCGACCGAGTTGACGCCCGGCCCGTCGCTGCAGACCGATGAGGAGCTGCTCGGGTTCTCAAGGAATAGCCTGACCACCATGTTCCATCCGGTTGGGACTTCAGCCATGCAGCCGAGGGAGATTGGAGGCGTTGTGGACCACAATTTGATGGTCTATGGGACAAGGAATTTGAGGGTTGCGGACGCGAGTATTATGCCGTTGATCCCTGGAACTCACCTTCAATCCACGGTTTATGCTATTGGTGAGAAGGTGAATTACTCTTTTTTTCCTCGTGCCCTATTGTTTGCCGGGAGGGAAGGGTGCTAATAGATGCAATGGTGCTTAGGCGGCGGATATTATTAAGGCTTCCAAGAAAAAGTACAGTCACTAGACAACAGTCTTGGTGATTGCGGGATGCCGAGGCACATCTGTGCACCCAGTGGGTATTTAACAAAGGGCAGATATTCAATGGTAAAAAAAAAAAGAATCAAACATGAAAATTTAATATTACGATATATTAGCAGTAAAGAAACAAGAACACATTAAGTGCTCTATGTGATTTTTCTATGTGGAGGGTGTGGTACTATTCTCGCTTAGTCTTTGCTGCCTAAGCTTTCACCAAGACTTTTCCCTCTAGTGACTGTGAGTTCCTCAGTATGATACTAGGTAAATTTATGTATTCAGTTATTGAGAGAATAAGTAGTATCAATGCATGATTATGCTGAGCTCTTCTCATTTACTTCTATTCCAGAAGAGTTAAGTCGTGGGTTGCCTATTGCCGCGCGTCAGAAATGCACTTCAGAAGTACACGTCGGGAGCTCGTAGAATGATCGGCGGCGTCTGGGAGGAGTCTTGGACAAGAGGCAATGAGCAATGACCCCAGAGTGCGGCAGGAGGATGCCATTGCGAGATAGCGGGGCATCGTAGGTTACGTAGTCTCCTCTCATTTGCCCTTTCCATAAGTGGAAAGAGCTGTACGGTACTCAAAAGCCTTCCCTCGACCCTCTCTATACTTGTACCCCGGTCCACCACCCGAAGGTATATCACTAGATTGTGATAAGCGCCTTCAGTCATAGCGCTCGCAATACCGGACTATCGTTCCCCGGGAAAGGCTCATCTGGGGCACACAATAGCCCCACAAGTCCAGACAGAAGCGAAGACATCCTCTGAAAGAAAATTCAAGTGGGGGATTTTCATGCTGTAACTAGTGTGTTCCAAACTTAAGTGAGTATCGTCAACGGTTGGTAGCACCAGCAGGGACCCGCGAGAGACCCCAGGCGTCGGCCTCTGCTCCCGCAGGCGCTCGCCCACTAGGTGCTTCGCCCTTTCAGGTGTTTTGCGTGTGAAATTTCCATCCCCGGATGACGCCAGATTGGTACATCTAGGGTAAAAATTGTGGTATTGAGTATCCTCACTCGCCTTCCGCCCGCCTTCCCAAGGTTCCAGAGTTGCTGGCGAGTGGGGGGGGGTCCACTCCCAGCGGGCAAGGAGCCGTAGCTAGTATTTGCAGGCTGCCAGGCCTGCCTACAGAGAACCCGCCAATACAGCCCGGTCAGGTTCGGTCAAGGCCAGAAATAACATGGATCCTGTAGGCTAGGCTATTGGAAAGCATACGTGTTCCGTTGATGCCAGATGCCTAGCGGTGCCGGCAGGCTCTCTGCACATGTCATCTGATTAGTAAACATTTTGACTATGCACACCGGTACTCGAGTAACACTAGCCACTAACGACGCTGAGGTCCTAGAAGAACACCTCTAGTGTATTTTTTATCAGGTCAAAGATATCCGTCGATTCCTCTCTTTTCAGTCCTCCCCCTCTTTCTTCCCCACCCAGGTTGCTCGGGATGCCCCGTCCTTCCGAGGCAGTCGGGGGGGTAAGAGATCCGATTAGATGGGCTATCGGATGGAACTTTTTAGATAAGTTGTACGAGCCCTCAGGCCAGGGCGCACACGAAGTCTGCCGGACTCTCAGCGTAGTGGCTACAGTAAATACCAACTCTAAGTAGCTAAGGACTTGGAGCCAATCAGGGTAACTAGACAGATTTAACCATTCATACGATACCTAGTACAATTCATGAGGATTTAACTTAACCAAATTCACTCTAGAATATCAGATCAGCCATGCTTACCAAGCTTGTCTCATCACGGTATAGAGGGCTTCGGCTATTTGGCGAACAACAATCCCTAATTAGTATCCCTAATCTCTGGCCAAAAGCAGAAGGATTCGGTGCCCAGACTAGGACTCCCTCTCAACTCTAGATGGCCAGAATTAAGTTAGCTAAGGAAACGACATTGTTTCAATCCTTCCCTTCCATCAACAAAATGTTGTCACTCTACTCGAACACCTGTATGCGTGTTATTATCGGAATGTGTCATGACACGGATCTAAAGTTGCTATCATAGATTGTTTCATTGATCTCTGTGTTAGCTGGACACCCCTTCCTGCACTCTAATGGCTCCCTTAGGTTTGCTTCCTAACAGCCCCGCGCCCCCCCCTTGCTTCCCCTTTTAACCAAGAACACTCAACAAACCCCGAGTCTTGTTCTTTGCGCATACCACAACTCGTAACAGAATGTCTCACCAAACAAACACCTCCGATCACTCGAAAAATTGGTCACGTGCTGACTACTCAGTCATAGTACCCAACTTGAACATACACATCCACTCCCCTCCCAAACATCTTTCAAACACAAAAACGAATGTTTCAAAACCTCAACGACAATCTTGAAAATCAGGATCATAGTCTCGAATAAATACCAGCCCTGAACCCGTCCCTCTAGCAAGGACTTTCTTGACTCTCCATAGCGCACAACCCTCCGACAAACCCGACAATTACACACACAATCAGCCAGTCAGACAATCGAAAATGTCCCATCCAGCAACTCGAGACCTCCTCGCTGAAATATGCGCCATATCAGCCTTTGCACACTTCATCAGCGCCCTTTGCGATGTCTATTTATGCCTCCCGACCACCGCTCCGGAAGTGGAACTCATCCGGTTCACACTAGCGCAGCTGCAGGTGTGCCAGGCACGGATCATTTGCTCTAGGCCAATAGAGTACACTGCCTATCTCTCTGAGAGGAGGATTTTAGGGGCGCTACATGAGGGATTGGTTACTTTAGCAAGGGAGGTGGGTGGAGCTGTTCCACAAGAGGAGGAGGGCTTATGGAAGGAGCAAGTAGGGAGGGAGCGCTTTGGGGAGTGGGGAGGTCCCCCCAAAGAGTTTGGAGGAGAGGAGGAGTAAGGTTGCCGAGTACACTGCGTGGGGGGGTTAAGTTGGGTTTAGCGGCGGTGATCCTCGCACAAGCATACCTCGGGGAGAAACCTTCCCCGCATAGAACAATTATAGCTGGGTTTAAATAATTTTCAATATACTAGACTATTCTAAAATCCAATGTCTGTGCCTAGTTCTCACGGTAGTATAAAAAGGAGAAATTAGAGATTCTAGCTTTACCAAGATGTTCGCCGTCACAAATAAGGGCAAAAAGTCCCGGGAATATCTCCCTGCCATGCTGTGATATCAGGCATGTGTAGAAAAAGTGGCAAATAACTCGATGCCAATGCGCAAAAAAGGGCAAGAGGTTTCCGATGGATAAACCAGCTACTTGCGCATCAACAACTACCTATTTAAAATCTACCCTGGCCCTTCTTCTCTCCGGATTACCTACTCCAAGAGCAAATTCTATACGCATGCTCAAAGGGAAAGGGCTCGATATAGGGGAGGCTGACACTGCGAATATTCCCCGCCAGTGCGATGGCTATCATACTTTAACACTTCTTGCCCCAAACCCTTACTTTCTCTTCCACTGCTAAATACTGCCTATTGCCCTGCCCTTCCGGTAATGTGAACTTTGGGAGCGAGGAAGGAAGGGCAAATAATCCCATATTCTACACCCCGCCCAGAGGGATCAGGCCATAAATTACAACGGCAAAATAGCAAAATGGGGATGACCAAAAGTTCTCACTTAGCAGGCTTGATCAATAGAAGAGCTTGGTGCTACTCTTGTATGAACAAATGCCCAGACCATCTGATAGGGACACTGCCCTATCCACAAAAACCTAACATTAAGCCTTCTCTTTTGTAAGATGCGTGGAGCAGACTCCCGCCAGAAACAAAGCAGCCCTACTATTAGGAAGGCGGGCTGAGCGGCAGCAAGAAAGAAATTGGAGCCCTCTCAAAACACCTGATTTACTTGGAATGAGCAAAGCGCTTACGCCGAGCCGACTTTCGAGACCTTGAAGGGGGCCCTTGAGCCTGTATGCTCTCCTGCTGCAATGATACAAGATAGGCCAAGGGTAAATCATTCGGCAAGGACTCGGCCAGATAATCAAAGTAGGGAACAACTGGAAGGAATATAGACCGGTTTCTTTTAAGAAACACACCGTTGACCTTGCCTGAGCTCGCCATCCCACACGCACACTGACTTGCCCGGATCCCTCAGTAATAATAAAACACAGAGCAATAATTAATAAAGTATGATATTAAGAGACCATGCTAACCAAGGGGAAACCCACCGCCCTAACCAGGGCTTCAATCAAAAACGAAATAAAGACCTGAATGAAGCGTTCACGTGTATTAAAAAAAAAAAAAAGAACCCAGGTGCAGACCGGGAAAAGTGCCTACTATTCAAATCCCCGAGTGACTAACCATGACTTCCTTCGAGATCAGAGGGGGTGCTATTATACTGGCCCCCAAGAAAGTATCCGAAAACAAGGATCTACAAAATATATTCCAAAGGGTGGGTGCGTATTCGAGCGCCCATACAAATTTTTCCCAACTCCTATCTTGCGATACCTCTCGCCTGGGAAGGGGGACAGATATGATGGTTCCCTTGGTATAGTACTATATAGTCTCACACGGGGCTATCACAGGAAGGCTACCATACCAATAGAACCAACAAAATTCAACAAAATCACCAGGCCCCCCCCCTCGCAGTCCCTCGCACACTTGGGGTACTCCCATATTCCGCCATGTTATACCGGGCCAGAAGAAACCGAAACAAACACCTCTGTTTTTACAATTTCTATGGCCCACTTCATTGTAAGGGAGTATACGCATCTCAATACTCGCAGCATCCTTAGGCAATCGTAGCTCACATCTCAGCCGGTAGTATCTACATCAGATATTTCTGCCCATTCTCAAGAGTTATCACAAGGCCCTGAATGAGCAGAAACCCTGGGAAGTCTGAAGCACATTACCTATCCCCGAGCCAAACACCACATGCCGGCACACTAAGAGCAGCAAGCAAAGCCGCTAAGAGGGCTTCACCCATCCATTCTAAGCACAATCTACAAAATACAGAAAAAATAAAGATGGAGAAAGAAAGAAGAAAACTCCTCAATTTTTAGCCGAAAATCCCAAACCACAATGCAGTCCAAATGCACACATACACACCAACAAAAGGAGAAACTAAGCCCAACACAATCCCCCCTGCCCCACTAAGCCTTATTAACCTTAATGCTAAGAACCAACTTCCCATCAGCCGTAAAGTCCATTGCCCCGCCGACCCGCTGGGAGCCATCAAACGTTTTCACACAGGTGCTCTGGAACTTTTGCAAAAGCTTTCCCACCTCTGTATACTTGAGCTTCGCGTCATTGCCGCAAGCCTCCAGCTTCGCAGCGCCGGCACCCTTCTCCTGCTCGAGTGGTACGCAGGTGTTCGCGCCACCCTTGGGTATGGTGATGGGGGGTGTGGATTTGGTGACATAAAAGGCGGAGAGGGCCTGGGTGTCCTTGAGCTGTGGAGAGGACAGGGTCGGGTTGCATTTGAATTCTACGGTCGCTGAAATGGTCTTGTTGTCGTTATTCGTGAAGCTTGTCTTAATGACCTCCTGCTTTCCGGTGGGGGGCGGGGGTATTGCTCCTCCGGCGGTTGTCGGTTTCGAGGCTGGAGGGGTGGGCGATGATGTTAATGAGGATGATGATGACGATGAGGTTGCGCTGGAGGCAGCGGTAGATGATAGGCCACCATTCTGTGGGTGTGGAGAGCACCAGGCGGCCAGGGGGAAGAGCGTGAGCAGGAAGATGGAGAAGTGCATTTTGTTTGATCTTTATGTTTGCGGGAGTTTTGCTCTAGTTGTGATCTCTCTCCTTGCTTTTCGTTGTATATCTTGAGTGCTGTTTCGCTACCGTATTTTTTTGCTGCTCGTCCTAGTTACACTCAGTAGTGATTGACTCTCAGTCTGTCTTATATATCAAATCACTTCATCACCAACAATCACTCTCTCCACACCGAACGGTGGATTCCTTTTAGTAAAACTCTCAGCCCCATCCCGCACAAGAGCTCGCTTCAGATACTCCTTGCATCGGTAGCCCCAACTTAGAGTCCAAGAATTACCCGCTGATGCACAAACTGTCGATCATCGGAAGATAAAAGCATGAAACCGGGCCCAGATGATCCTACATTAAACAAATCTCACCGGAAGCACCACAGGGACCGGTTTTCAGGACCCCAGTGTCCATGTGCAATTCAACGCGCTCTGAAGAACGTTGTGCGGTTTGAAAAATTGGATCCCAACAGACAGAGTTAGATTTCCGAACCACCCGTTGTTGATACCGGTAGAGTGATATCCGCGATGAGGCACGTACGGCAGTCCTCTTGAGTGGAGGTCGTTTAGGTATTTATTAGTAGAGTACAAGCATTCTGTGGATTAAACCAGTATACCATCCACTCTTGATTTTCCATTCGAGCACAGCGCCAGCAGGGAGGGAGCGGACAAAGTCAACCCTCAATGGAAAATTCAACCCACGGGGTTTCCCGAGAAATTTCATGCCTTTTTACCACTGCGCCAATAGCCGTATTTTGTTGATCGATCGCCACAACAAGCTTTTTTGAAAGGCCAACTCTGGGATCGCGCGTTCTGTACCCCTGTCAATCAAGGCACCTGTCACGGAACAATCCGTGCCTCAGCGATTCTGCCAAGCGGCCTGCAAGCTTTTGAGCCAACAATACCAGACTAGTCCGAACCTGCAGCCACCGGCAGAACCCCACCGACAAACATTTATCTCCATTATGGCACAGCGTTATGAGAATCAAATCGGTGATAGCCCTTTTATAGGAAATCACCGGTGGGTCAGTCCAGTTTCTCGTAATATCGTGGGTCTTCATTACCATATCTCCCACCCTACTACTCCTAGGCACTCGTGAATGAGTTGAGGGAATTGGAGCAATGTTCGGAATGAGCTCCAGGATTAAATTTTAAACAAGTTCCCCGGGTCGGGCTCGGTGTGGTACCGGTACTGTACAAAGTAGAATGGGTGACTACCGGTACCTCATACCGGCAGACCCACCGTTGTTGTCAGTGTTTGAGACGAGGTCAATACCAGTAAGCAAATTTTCCAAATGAGTATCGTACCGGTATTCAATCAAACTTATTGATAAACCACCGACCCGGCCACACTGACGCTGAAAGTTTCGCTGAGTAATGAAGCAGAGAGTCAGGCCTTCCCTTGACTTAGTCATCTATGTCTCAGAAACGGACATGGGCCGCACGAAATTTTCAGTGTCTCGTCGGTCTAGGTGATAGTGTGAGGGGTACTGCATACTGTAGTACTCGTACAGCAGGGCGTTTACCCAGACTATCATACTTGTTGGGGCAAAGAGCGGGGGATGAGAGAATAAGTTTTCCAAACTCCAGGCACGGCCGATCGAGAAGGAAGGGAGGGGGGGGGGTAATTGATCTGGGCAGAAAGACGGGCATTCAGAAATCCATTTACGAATGAGGGTATTTTTTTGTTAAGCGCGTGACTCCCCAGTAAATAAGAGCACTATGCAGTCGATATGAAAATTAGCACCATCAAGAAACGACAACGAGGGCTAGTGAGGAGAGAGAGGAAGGAGAGGAGGAGCGGCCAGGTTCCACAACATATACTCGAATAGACAGAGAGAGAGCAAATGATGGAACAGACGCGCGCGCTATCTGGTACTGTAAGTGTGGTCCGGCAGTGTCAGAACAACTGGGCCGAGTATCGCCTGAGCCGGACAGATATCATGTAACTTACACGGCTTTCTACTACCCCAGGAAGCGACACACATTCTTTCTTTTCTCCCCTCGGTTGATTGAATAAATAGCGGTAGTTGAGATTGCCCTGTTAATCTATTTCTCTATTGCCAATCCAGAAGAAGAAACAGTAGGAAGGCCCATTTAGTGGTGGGTCGGAGTAAACATTATTACTTAAAGTGCTCGAAACAAAAATCTCCCCGGAAGTCGGATGAGCCATTATCCATCGGGCACTCGCCTCTCCAGCAGCACAATACAGCATCCTCGCAACAAGGGCAAGTGAACGGATCTTAAACTCTCCTCATCCGCGCATTCATACAACATGGCGAAACAAACTTTTTCTTATCCTATTGTACAATTCATAATGAATTGACAGACATAAAACACTATTACCGGACATATCTGCACCAAAATTACCCCTTTCGAGCAGTGTGTACAGTACTAGTACTGAACCTCACTATCATCACACCAGAATAGTACAATACTGCAATCAAATCGATCCGGCCACGAATAGACCTTCCAACTCCCACCGCCATCCACCAATCCCGGCACCCCCACCCCACAGTATCCCGCTCTACCAGCATACACAGCAAACTCACCAGATAGAAATAATCCCCCTCCGGTACTCTACGGATACGGTATCTGGTTTGACATGTGAAGAAATCTACTGCACGGAAACCCCACACCCCGGATACATGGCTAGCAGAACGGAAGCTCTCTCAATTCTTCCACACGACTCAACTACAACTATACCAATGCCAACCGCAAAGTCCCGGTAGGGAATTTCCCTCGCAAACCTGCTACGGTATGAATTAGATGTTACTGCACTCCTCTCAAGGATTACCGACAAACCCTTTTTCTCTCTCTAGCACTGGGCCGTGCTGGACCGGTGGGTTTTGGGCTATGCTGCCATAGATAAGAAGGGCAGTGGATCCATCAAAAAGGGGAGGGAAGCCCCGGTCCCCGAGCTGGGTTTTGTTCCCTTTCTGTTGAAGTGATGGTCTGCGTTGGGGTATGGAACGGCGCGAGAGAAAGATTGTGCGGAGGGAGGGGAAGGGGGCCTGACAAAAGGAAGAAAGAGTGAAAGGGATGATCTAGGCGTCAGGTGAGGCGAGTGCTAGTGGATGGCAACTGACCGCGACTGACGGGTTTCGGTGGTTGCTTTTGGCCGTGGTTGATGGAGTCGGAGCTGTGATGTTCACTACGGGGAAAACTTGAACAGGGGGGTTGAGATGGGTGAGCGTTTGGACGGTATCGGCATGGTGCCATGTAGGAAGTGCAAAACCCCCCTGGCCACAGAGTAGCTTACGTGCAAATACCCAGTTCATCCTGGCTCTAAGCTTCAAAACAGCCTAGTTGGCTGCCTTCCGCCAATTGAAAAGGTCGAACGAAGTAGGGAGTCGCACAGTAGACTACCCCTCCACGGCTTTCGGCACCATAAAAGTGTTCTAGTAGGGTAGTAGGATCCATGTACGAGTACCAGTACCAGTATTAGGGTGGATGGACTAGCGTAGGTTAGTATGCCAGTACCATGCCAGTAGCTGCCCATCAAAGGGGACATTCGCCATCAAGTGAAAAAGAGAAACTAATTGTTCGTACTGTACCAGTGCTTCATATGATAAGTGAAACACTCGAGCACTGCTATTTCGTTTCCACAGCCTGTTTACTCCACCACCGCGCTCTGAAACCCTAAATATTAGGAAATACAACCCTACCTGCATAGGAATGAGAGGGTATCAAATATGATAGTGGTAAAGAGGTTTCCGATTTTGCCTGTATCTGATACCCGTGGGTTCAGTGCGGCCCAAGTACTGTGCAGTATTACACGCCCTGTCAGTAAAGTCCTCGCGGAAAGAGATGCAGCATGGCAGGGTCTTTGCGGCACCCAGAGTGCCAGTGCAAGATATTACCGAGCAGGCAAGGGTCCTAATTTCATAGCCCTTCCCCAGACCAGGCATCGGAGCAATATCGCGGTTTTCTCCGTATCTCGCGCTGCAAGCTTGAGTACCGGTATGTGGAGGTGCCAGACTATCGTTAGACACCGAATCGATGGGCAAGTTTGCCACCCATGCGATTTGGACATATATTCCCTTGTAAACGTACTCTCTTTGCCGCCAAAACCCGGCCGGAGTACCTCCCTTTCCGCGGAGACTCTACGGATGGGGCCGTTCCTGCTTGTGTCTATCTACCGGTATACCCGTACGCCCAGGCTATCTGTGGAATGTGTGGTGGGGATCGCTCGGGTTCTGTGGTATACCGGTATCGCGGATAGCGCACAATATACCACTTGTACTCGCAATGTCGAAGCGTTTTTAAAAAAAAGACTGATATTGCATACCACCTAAATCCCAGCAAAAAGACCAGATTTGGGTGGTATGCAATATCAGTCTTTTTTAAAAACGCTTCGACATTGCGAGTAGATCGCTCGCAGAGCGAAAGAGCCCCCTTAGAAGCGCTGTAGAAGCCAGAAATCAGAAGGTAGGTTTGAGCCCGCCTGAGGCAATACCCGAGAGAAAGCAAAGAATACTACACAGTCCGGCACGCGAACGCAAGAGGCTCCCACCTCCAAAGAGAAGGTTCCTTCCCTCTCAGATATCCGGCAGGAACACCGACCCCCAGCTTCTATGATATTGCGGTTTTCCCTTCCGGGGCCCTAGGCTGTCCATGTGTCTTCGACAGCTGAGTACCGCGCACTGTACGAGTACTGTACGGGTACTTTGCGATGCAGGTATTGTGTCTGCAATAGGTATGGATGGGCAGCGGACCACGTACGCAGTCCTCGGTATGGGCTTGTTTGCCCGTGCTTTGCTCCAACCCTAACCCACTTTTCCCAAGCTGTCCCAAGGGCCCCATTCTCTCTCATTTTCTGCTTCCTGGGACTGCATTGTCGGTCCAGACAGCGTCGCCCTCTCCTCTCTACTTGGTTCCAAGAGCATCGACAGCAACACTACTCGAGTACCTAGACTACCGTACTCGTTCATATTAAGATCACCAATTATGGACTATACGCGCCAGTGTTATTACATTAGGGAATTTCCCCCCATCCACTCGAGTAGCGAGAACTCAGAACACCCACATGCATTCGAGGGAATACCGGCAAATAAAGAGACAAGCCCCCCGTATGTTTGCCCTGAGTGGCTGGATACTATATACAACACTGGTAGACTATTGTCTAATAGAGCTAGAGGGGAAGAAAGGGAAAAAAAGAAAAGAAAAAAAGGAGACATCAAGGGCAGTGTGATACCATTTCTTTTCCCTCCTTTCTTTTTTCTTTCTTTCTTTCCTTCTCACCAGCCTCCCGGCTCGCATTGCCCACCTACTGTACGAGTACTCGAGCAGTGGTTTCTTCCGCTAGCTAGTGGGCTCGCACATTTACGGGAATCCATGAACCACTCGAGTATCTCTACCGATCGGGACTTCCTGCTTGATCTACTCCATTCTTTTCCCAGCCCTCAACAGACAACCGATCCGAGTGATTATCCATGTCCCTCGGCATATCGGCACCGCTCCTCCACACTTGGACCCTTGTCTGCGCACGACTGGGAGAAACGAACCAACCAACATACCCATGACGTTTGCTGCTTGGGCCTCGAAGCTGCAGCAACGCGTGTTGCATTTGAGGGTGCCGAACTTCCAGAGGCTACCGTATTGACGTTAGACGTTGGATTCGCACTTGTCGCCCAGGCGCATTGTGTTTACTCGAGTACATCTAACACCATAGAATATATTAATACTAAGATAGGGTGCAGCAGGTCACTAGCAGAGCCTTGTGCGTTTGCAAGGGTCTGCAACAAGCTTTTTTGTTCCGTTCACTTTTTTTCCGTGGTGGTCCGCCGCATGCGAGTGCCTTTTTCTGCTATCCCAGTCCTGGCACCATCGACCACGGTGCCGCTGAGCTCATTTGAGGGCGACAGCCCGGGGTATGACTGGTACATTAAGGAACTCGGGGTTAGATAGGGTCAAAAGTAACAACCTGCCTACGATGTTATACAGGACTGATTGGGGGGGTTGGTTGATCGATTTTACGAGGACCCATATGGAAAAAGTGTCCCTAAGGTGTTTTCACCACATTCACCACGGTGAAGCTGATAAGAGCCGAGGCACGAAGAACCCTACGAGTACTCGAGTACCGTATGCAGAATGACTCATCAAAGCTTGTTTTCCCCTCACCGAACAAGGGGAGAGGGAAAAGTAAAAAAAGGACCGGCAGAGACTATCCGGCAATCATTCCTTTTTTCTGCGGCGTGTGCGCAAAAACTCGGGGGGGGTGCGGAAGGGGGGGGGGGGGAGTGAGAGAGTTCTTTCTCTCTCTCTCCCTTTATTCCCCTCTTTCCTTTTTTTCTTTTCTTTTCCTCTGAAGAACATGGGGATGAAGGGATTTTTCTCCCTCCCGGTGTTGACGGGGGGAGTCTCGGCATTCCATACCCGAGCCTCAAAGCTTGACTGACCAGACGATAATAGAATGTGCAGGAGGTGTGCGAGGTTTTTGTATTGACCTATGATACCGGTACCCTACCCAATTCAAAGGTCCAGAAAGAGGAAGGACGAATAAAGCGAAGGTGGGAAGGGGGGAGCGGAGGTGGGCGCCGGGTGTTCTTTTTCTATTTTGATTTTACAATTGATTTGTCATTTAGTGTGGGATTGGGTTGGGGCGTGTGTACGTTTGGTGTGTGGTGTGTGTGTGGTGGTGCATGCATTTGTATGGCGGGTGGTTGTGGTTTAGGGTGGTAGGCTGGTGGTGAGAACAAGCATTTTTTCCAAGAGATCTCTTCTTTTCCCGGCGCGAGTGCAGAATGCTTAGCTATGAAATTGGCTGAGCTTTCGAAACTCGAAGGGGGTGAGGGTGAAGGGTTAGGATTGGCATGGCATGGCATGGCATGGCATACGATAGGGGGGCTCTTGTGTTGCGTCCTAAGCGGATCGGTAAAAGCTTGTGTCTGTACTCGTAGATGATGTGTTTGGGTGGGGTACCGTACTAGTACCGGTACTGTACTTGTATGAGAAGAAGATGAAAAGATGAAAAAGTGAAGAGAGGTGAAAAAGAGGGATATGATTCCTGCAGTGGAAAATTCGGTTGAGCGTCTTTCCCCCGTGAAACGTCAATTCTAGTATGTCAATTCTAGTTTATCTGCAGAGGGTGCTACTTCGCATGTTGGCATGGGTGTGTGAGGGTGGTGGTGGTGGGGGGGGGGGGGGGGGGGGGGGCGCGCCCCCCAGGTGGTGATGGTGGTGTCTCCCCCCCTCCCATAAGCAAGTACGAGCACAATAGGGTACTCGTACACTGCCAGTAGGTATGATATGAGAACTCAGTCTTCTCGTCCAACCACAACCTAGGGAAGACTCTTTCCTCCAAACGACGATCTCCACCCCCCCCGATGAGTCCCCCTTTGCTATCGAGGTCCCACAGTCATTATCTCACTCTCCTAAATTGCCTTCCTTTCCCTCTCCCTCTCTTTTTTTTTTTTCTTGGCTCTCTTCATATCTCTGATTTCCCTTACCTCTCACTCCCTCAGCTTGCAGTAGGAGGAGGAGCAACCGTATCATACTGTACCGTGCCGTACTGGACTTGCCTCACACACTACACCCTTTTTCCACCCCATTCTCATACTCTTCCTCTCACTCTCGCTCGCTCTTGCTCTCTCTCACTCTCCAACCTCCTAATTCACACCATACCGGTACTCTGCCAAAGTATACCTGACCCTACCGTGCTCGGCCATCGGGACTCTATACTTTTGCCCAGAGTTCCACCGTGCCCTCTCCACCCAACTTCCCCCTTCTTCCCCCATCCATCATCCCCTTTCGCACCCCTTCTTCTTGGTGTTGCAGCCAAGACGCTCAGCTCAACCATCCCATCCGCTCCATCTCATCCACCTCTTATTGCTGCCACCACCACCACGGTAAATCAATAAACCCCATCATCCATTTTCTCTTGGCTTGTCCATCCCCGCCCAACCCCAACCCTCCTCCTCGGCTGGGCACTCTACTCGGGTAAGCCTCCCTGCGACCTACCTACTCGAGTGCCGGTACGGTACGGTATATTATTACCTCACTCTCCTCTAGAAGGGGAAGAAAGGGAGTGTTTGCTGCTCATCGGACACCTATATAATCTTTCTTTCTTTTTCTTCTCCTTTTGTGCTCCTTGCCTTTTTTCTGCTTCTTTTTTTTAGAGGCTCCCCCTGAGCCCTGAAGTACTCGAGAACGGGTTCGACCCTGCCCGTTTTTTGCCCAGAACAACAATCTCTCGGCATACCGCTACTGACCGACCACCTTCGCTCATACAAGCTTTTTTTGGGGAAACGAGATCGAAGGTCTTTGATTTTCCCGTTCCGCTTATTCCCGAGCTTCCCTTCTCTCTTTTCTTTTCTCGCCCAAACCTCGCCCCAACCCGAGAAAACCTTGACCGTGGACTGGGAGGTGTTGTGAATTTTGTTGTGTCGTGGGTGGCATTTAGACAACGCTTGTCTAACTCAATTGTTTGGTAAGGAGATACCTTTTGTCGCATTTTCCCGTCTTTTCCCTTTTGTCCTCTCAAGCTCTCCCCGATACACATGCGTCGCTACCACAGGACGCGCGTTCCCTGCACCCTTGATTTCCTACCAATCATCAGTGATTACTCGGCGGTCCGCCCCGTCTTGTTCATGTTACTAAACTATGGATGTGTTGAATTCAGCCGCTCGGGTTTGCCATATAGATTTTCAATTTCACTTTGAACACCCCCTCCCCTTTCTGCCTCTCCGGCGAAAAGTGAGCGCGAACTCCTGGCATTCTACCTTTTCTAACACCCCCCCCCCGCTCTTCGCCCTATCCGTTATCCTTTTCTTACTCTTTTACGCGCCTCTAGAAGCTCTTCCTGGACGGTGTTTACGTGGAGGACGAGAAAAGTGGTGGGAGAGCAAGAGGTTTAAAGCTTGTTTTTTCCTTTATTCGGCTTTGAACGTGACTTTTCTTCTTCGTCATGGTTACCGAGTCATCTCCGAAGGACGGATTTCTTAAACGACTTCGATCGAGGACATCCTCACTGCCGCTTCCTGGTCTACGGGGGCCCCGAAGGAGGACATTGACCGGCTTTCACATTCAACTGGATGACCCGCATAGGGTATACTCGCCAAGCGATGTTGTCAAGGGTTGTGTCTGCGTCAAGGTCGAGCGACCGTTGACACTTACTCACCTGGTCGTCAATCTTATTGGTAGGGTAGATTTGCACGCTTCGCCGTCGACGAGGGAAGGTGGGGGAAAGAAGGGAAGGGAGTGGGAAGAGGAGTTTGATGGGTTATATGGTGGTGTCACGTTATGCAGGGACGAGATGGTGTTGTGTGGGGAGGGGAGACTTGAGCCTGGGGTCTACAAGTTTGGGTTTGAGTTGGAGTTTATACTTGTTGGAAAGTTGGCCGGTGGACTCCCGAGTTCTTTGGATGTTAGTCTCCCGTGCCGTGGATGCTCTTCTTCCCTGGAAGGCGACCTATGGTCTGGAACTGACGATGATATAGTTTGAGAAAGGTTCAATATCTTACAGAATATCGTCAACTCTGACCCGACCGACCACCATCTCGCCTACAACTACGTGCGCTGCGAAAATCTCTTTGGTAGAGACGATTGATATCGCTTACTTGCCCGCTCCAAAACCCCGAGTCATATCCCTTGAGCCCATAGTATCAAAAAAGTCACGAAGCAAACAGAGGCCTTCCTCCCCAACACCCGCGACCGGGAGGGGCCAGTCTACTACCCCATCGCCAAATAGCTCTAGTGGAAATCTGCCAAACATCGAGACTCGAGCCCCATCGCCCACGCCATCGACAGACCCATCACAAATAATCCGATCGAAAACTATTACCGCGTCGATAGCATTAATGAAGGCTGGTGCTTTACGCGGGGACAATATCCCCGTGAAAATTTCGATACATCACAATAAGCCAATCAAGTCTTTGAATGGTATAATATTGACCCTCCACCGACAGACGAGGTTCGAACCTCCTTCACGCGGACATCCGCCGTTGAAGAAGGCCTTCTCCTCAGCCGCTGGTGGAGGGGCTTGCGGCGGCACTTTCCGCAAGGATTTGGCACAGACAGTACTGCCGTTGATAGTTGATCCCAAGTCAATGACAACAGTCGTCAAAGCAAACTTGCGGGTTCCCGAGGACGTTTTCCCGACCATTGTCAATGTGCCGGGCGGCGGCGTCTCGTTTAGGTACTATGTAGAGGTGGTGGTGGATCTTGGTGGAAAGCTCAGTAGCAAGGATGACTTTTTCAAAGGTGGTACGTCCATACCAGGGTTGCCAAGGCCGGGCAGCGGCGGGGAGAAAGATGCTAGTAGTGCCAATGGTGGGGTAGCGGTGGAAGGGGGGGTCATGGTGGAGACAGAAAGGATAAGGAGGGAGAAGAGGATTGTGTTTTGCAGATTTGAGGTTGTTATTGGAAGCGTTGATTCGGTTGGTGGAAAGGGTCGTAGGGGAGGTGTCACAGCCAAGAGTTTAACGCAGTCACAAACTGTGGAGGAGGAGGGTTCTGAGGCCACTGATATTGTTCCTTCTACTCCGGGGCGCCCGTCGCATTCCCATCCGGAGGGGGGCGAGGCTCCGAGCCAGACGGGGGATGAGGCGCCGGAGTATTTCCGGCATGAACGGATAGATGGATCGTTGTTACCACCGCCACCTGATGGGATGGGGCTTGTGAGCCCAATGGATGAGAAGACTCGCCTGACGCTTGCAGAGGAGCAGTTATTACCTAGTGCCCCTCCTATGGACCCCTCGGCAGCATGCCCCTTCCGCCCCTCGGCTCCACCTTCGGGCGGGGACGACATCCAACCGGCGGACCAACCAGCGGAAGACGACAAACTAGAAATGGAACGTCAAAGGCTCCTCCAAGCCGCTAGTGCTCCCCCACAGGAATCCGGTGAATCATCAGAGACAGCAATGCCAGTCCCTTCGGCACCAATCCTTAGAGACGAATTCTACGAAGGACCTCCCCGATACGTTCGATGATGTCTAGCCCATCTGTGCGGTCCATCTTTTTTTATATTTTTCTTGAATCTTTTGCGTGTATTTATTATATCACCAATGACCATTGGGTAAGCGAGGAGTAGCGTGACATAAAAGTCTTTTTTGCCTTTCCTTTATCCGCTATATTTTTCGTTTATTTATTGTTGCCTTATCTTTGCTATCGTATAACTTGTCTTTTCGTTACCACATCATCCTTGCTTTTTTCGTGGGGTGGTGAACAGATGTTCTTTTGCTATCATTTTTTGTCGCCATATTTTCTTAAAGGGAGCGTTTTTTGTTTGTAGGCGAGGTGATCCGGTTCATTGGGATGGAGTCCTTTTGTTATATTCTTTTTTTTTCTTGATGGCAATGTTTTTTTTTTTTGCTTTTTTGCTTCTTGGGGGGTAATTGATTTTTATTCGTTTTTATCATGTAGGGATTTATTTCATTCGCGTTCTTTTACATGCGGTAGCCGGTGTATGTATATGAATGAAGTGCGATATTATGTGGGTAGGTGGGAATCGAGTGCGCATATCATATCTTGGAGCGTATGAATTTTGTTTTTTGATGAATGATTGATTAATTCATGCATTACATTACAGGTTTTTTTTCTTCTTCCCCTTTCCCGTAGTCCGCTAAGAGTGCACAAACACAATCAATTCTTCTTCTTCCCACTCCCCCTCCTCTCCTCCCTTTCCCTCTCTTCTTTCAACTCTAGCCCGCGAACCTCCTGCTCCTCCTTCTTCTCAGCATACCACTGCCCACTCTGCAGCACCAGCACGCCCACGAGCACCAGCGCAATAATAACCTGACTCGCCGCCACGACCCGCAGCGTATCCACGCGCCCCACCTCCTCGCCGTAATCGCCGCCGGCAATGATGCGCATGCCCTTGACCACGTTGGTGCCGTACATCACGAGTGCAATCATGTACAATACAAGGCTGGCGCCGTCGAATAGCATGTTCGACTCCGACGGCTTATATAGCTTTACTAGGAAGCCGAGGATGCCCGTGCCTATCGTGATGTGCAGTACGCGCGGGATGATGGGCGGCGCGTGGTGCAACTGTGAGTAGTGCGATTCTATCGCCGCGAGGGTGGGTGCTGTGGGTGGGAGCGCGGTCCAGAGGGTTGCGTGGTCGAAGGTCCAGTTTGTGAAGATGGTGCCGAGGAGGAAGCAGGTTGCTGATTTGTCATATTTGTTAAATAAGTTGGGGGGGAGGGAAGGGAGGAGAGGGACGAACGGCATATTATTAGAAAGGTTGCGAAGGAGACTTTGGGCATTTCTTTCTTTCTTTTTCGTTTCAGTTGATCGTTTCGTTCGTTATATCCGTGCTTGATTGGCCCTTTCTTCTTCTACTGCCTCTTCTGCTTATTCCGAGCGATTGTCGTCAGGAAGTGAGGTAAGCGAGGGCTGACAACTGACCGATGAATGGATAGGCGGACGCCGATGATGGTAAGCGAGAGAGGAAGTGGAAGAGAGGGGAAGAAGGAGTGATAAGATGAGAAAAATGGCGAATTTTCCGTCTTAGAACCGTATCGTGTGCGTGTGTGGGTATATGAGTGAGGGCACAGTAAAGGTAAGGTAAAAAGGTGAGGGAGGGAATTGGTGAAAAGGCGATGTGGTTGTTCGCTTAGCTTACACAAGCATTTGTGGGAAGGGAAGGGAAGGGAAGGTGGAAAGAAGGAAGGAAGGAAGGAAGGAAGGGAAATAGCATGTGCTAATGTGGGTTGCCGTATCATACTCTTGTGCCTGGGAGGGAATGGCTTGGCGATGGGAGAGTGAATGGTGAGCGGCTTTTGCGGAGGTTGCGGCTATTAAATTTCTCACTTGATTGTTGGTTAACCATTTCCCATATCTGATATGATACTGTAAGGTATTATCATAACTTGACTTAATAACCATCCTTACCCTATCTCTTAATCTTGATCACAAGGTTCACTTTTTTTAAAAATAATAATAATAAGGATATCATAAAAATAAAAATATAATATCGTAAAAAATTTAATAGTCTTCTTTGATTAATCTCGTAGGTTGGTACCGTAGTAGTGCGGCTTAGAAACCAATACGGTACGGTAGTCCTCCCCGCCACCTCCCCAAGCTTGAAGGGGAATACTAGCTATTTATCTATCATAACCTACCACTCAGGGGAGCACCTAGGAGGTTATTTCTCGATAGAGGTTTACCCTTGCCAAGATTTAATGTTCTCTAATAGGTTTTCCTCACGACACTTGGGGCGCCGGGGCTCTACTAGTAGTAGGTTGTGAGGTGAACTAGCCTTGGTCTCGGTGGGTATGGTAGGGGGTCCGTGCCGCGTCTTGTTCTGTTCTAGGTGCGAAGTTTAAAAGATGAATGTGTAAGCACCTCGAGTGATAACCCGGTGATTTCGAGTACAGTTTTATGACTGTGCTGCGGTTCGCGCTGCAGCGGCAGCGGCACAGGCGCGCGGGGGGGGGGGGGGGACTAAAATGTAAAACTGATTTTGGATTCTATCCTGTACTCGTACTCTATCGATTTTTGCCTTGGGTAGGGGGAGTTAAGGACTCATTGGAATGCCATACCGGAAAAGTTGCCTTTTGCGCCGGGAGATTGGAATTCCGTTGTTACTGTACTGTAAATCTCCGATGCAGTACTCTGGCACTAAGCTCGCCGGATGCCTGGTGTTATATTGGTAAGGTCCGGTATTGGTAGGATTGTGGTGGTGTGGCGCTGTGTGGTGCGTGGGTAACTTATAGTACAAAAGCAATCGATATCCCGAGAGAAAAAGGAAGGAAGAAAGAAAGAAGGATTTCCACCCAATACAAACAACAACCCCCCGACAGAAAAGAATAAAAAAAACTCTCAATAAACAGGATACCTTGGAAAAGCAAAGCACCTAAGGATGCAAATCAAGTACTACTCCCTCCTCCTCATCCTCCCAGCCCTCTCAGCCCAAGCAGCGCAACCGCTCCCACCACCACCCCAGCAGCAGCAGCAACCAAGCCCAACCGCAACCCCCCAAACCCTAAGCGCACCTCTCACCGTCAGCCAAAGCCCAACACCGACACCGACACCGACACCCCCGGCCCCCCCAGTGGCCGGCAAGCCCCCCTCCCCACCCCCCACAAACCGTCCCCAACCTCAACCCCCCAAGCAAGCAAGACTCCTCCTAAAATCCCCCGATGGCGCCGAAATCTCTAGCATCCCCGTGGTAGCCTGCGAGCAACCCACTGCCGCATCCCCGGAAACCACGGACGTGCAAACCCTCTCGAAGCACTACCAATCCCCGCAGGTATCCTCTCTCCCGCCCCTGGAATTGGCGAAGGGCAAGAGGGCCTGTCTACCCCTGGAAAGCGTTCCCGGGAGCAATGCCAAGATCGAGTTGTGCGGGCAGGACGTCTTCGTCTCGTATAGTGATATTGGGAAGGTGCTTGATATGCTGTTGGCTTCGTGTACTAGGGGTGAGGATGGGGTTGTGGTGGATGGGTCGGTGAATGGTAGCAGTGGGGGGGCGGACGCGACAAAGGCGGCTTCGACTGCTGGGATGGTTAGTGCTGTGGTTGATGGGAGGATTATGTTTAGTGTTAGGGTTGTTAGGAAGTGAAAATGGGGGTGGATTGGGTTAGGGGATTTTTTTTGTAAAAAGGATTGGGGGGGGGGGTAATCATGGATTTATACGGTAGTTGGTATGATATATTGGATTTATTTTTGTAGGATATGGTTCTTTTGAGTATTTTTTTCTCTCCTTCGTCCCCTGCTTTGCCTTTTTGTGGGTATCGTATTCATAGGTTATCACTCGTAGCATAATTCACATTCCAGGCTTTGGTTGGGATCCTGGGAGGGGATTATCTCATTCACTAGGAAAGAAAAGCGGGGATTTGGGCACCCGGGGATGTAACAGCCCTCCTCTATACCTTTACCTGCCCTTGAAAATTTCTTCCGGAACTTGTTGTCCCTGATATCGTGATTTTGTCCGGATTATTACATACAACCCCCCGGCTCTCTGGTGCTCGTGAAGATATTTCTGTCTCTCGGGGGGCAAGTCCACTCAGATAAAATATGCATGCTGAGTATCCGGAATCGGGATTCGTGATTGTGGGAAAGGATGAAGGGCAGCTGAAGGAGAGTCAACTGATTTCTTCGGAGGAGATTCATCCGAAGCATTGATAAGTTACATATAACGGCTTCTTGTGACATTGGCTCAATGCTCGCTTGGATGTATATGGCTGAATATCACTCTTGTTTGCTGTCTTTCATGGGTACGAGGGTATCGAAATTATACTACTGGATGGAATGGTGTCGATCTCAACACATTGCAACTCAGCGCTCCTCTTATTCCCCTATCACACCCGATAAACCTTTCATATAGGAGGAAGTTGGATCTTCAGTAAAATCCTTTGGCTCTCTCACCTCTTTGCTTGATCAGTTAACTTATGTTGTATAAGTGCTCTGGTTTTCTCCCTGAGCTGGCTGACCATCGCTACAAGGTGGTAGCCAGAAAGGTGTAGAGATAGCGTTCCATAAACTCAAGCGTATCTAAAGTACGCTGCAGTTATTGAACCCAGTATTGCCGCTAGCTTCTTTTTCTTTCCCACATACCCACCCCAATGTATCTCTCTGGTTTTTCCTAGATGTATTATACCTTCTAGATTGTTTTTTTTATAGTAGAATTGGCTACACGCTTCGACCGGTGCTCTCGGGACGCGGAAGGCAATAGACTATTTAGTTACTACTGTGAATATAAATTTAGTCACTTTCGGTAATGAAGGCTGGATTGTGCTCGGGGCCCACAGTCCCTACTTTGGATATTAGTACCCTACTATCTGATAACTACTGGTGGGGTTAAGGGACTAGATACTAGAGCACCCCAATGGCTTGAAAAGGCCGAGAGGCTGAAGAAACCAGCGAGTTTATCAAGAGTCTAAGGTTACGGGTAGGTTTGCAGTGCCTTCAATATAGTGCTGGGGACCTGTTTCTGAAATTTCCAAGCTTCGTTTATTCGGGGGGTGATGGATTTTGTTGTCAGGGTTGCTTTTTTTCTTGGTTACCTCTGTTTGCCTCTTCCTCTGGTAGCTGGATTGCTAGTCTCACTAGTTATGGCTAGACGCCACTTTTGTGCGCTACCAAGGGTGGGTATGAGGGGGTAGTGAAGCTACCCCTCGCCGGGAAGATGTCGATCCCGACTTGGAAGACGGCGATGGCCAGGCACTGCTCTTGTGTGCTACCGCGGGTGGACACAAAGGGATAGGGAAGCTGTTCCTTGACCGGAAAGAGCTCAAACCCAACTCAGAGGTGATAGTGGCCAAATACCGCTTTCGTGCGCTACTTCCTAAAGACATAAAGGGATAGTGAGGCTACTCGTTGACCGGAAAGATGTCTACCTCAACTCGAGAGATAATAGTGGTCAAGCCCACTCCTGTGTGGGCATGAGGGTTTGGTGAAGCTCCTCCTCGATAGAAAAGAAGTCCATCCCAACTTGAGAGAGGATAATGGCCAAACACTGCTCTTGTGTGCTGCCGTGGGTGGGCATAAGGGGATAGTGAACTTGCTCCTTGACTGGAAACAGGTCAACTCCTACTCGATTTTAGCAGAACCAGGCGTGGGCACTGGGGGATACTAAAGCTGCTCCAAGATCGTGCAAATACTGAACCCGACACAAAAGCCAATGATGGCCAAATGTTACAGAAAATAATTGGAACCACTCATAGTTTTTTTCAGGTCACCCCCACAACCACTTCATCATTCCAGACATGCTCAAAATGACCATGCAGCACCTTTGGCCACCCGATCCTCCTTCAAACACTCTCCGTGCTTGTTCGGGAATACCCGCACAGGACCCTCCACTCGACCCACATCCTTAGCCCTACCAAACCCGATTCCTTCCCTCTCTATCACAGTCGCCGCGTTCGCCACCATTGCCGCCATCCTATCCCTCACGATCGGGTTCTTGCTATAGTATCCCAAGGACTCTTGTTAAGCACCCGCCTCTACCGTACCAACTAATCATTCTAGCCTATTTCCATACAGTGGCAAGATTGGCTAGTCATCCGGAAACGGCTAGGGAGTTCTTCCTAAATGTGGTTTGATGAGGGGGTGGAGTTTTAGGGAGGTGTAGAGGAGTTAAGGGAGTGCTATGGTACGCCGATGGGTTGATGCGCCTGGTTTCGCACCTTGAGAATTTGGCTGTTGCGTTATTTGGCTTTTGTACGAAGATGAAAAATGCCCATGCACTCAGCGGCGATGGGGGTAGAGCTTGTATTACAATTTATATCTGTTGGGAATTCGGGCGCGTCTTGGAGTGAGACAGGGGAGCGCAGGTGGGGGGTGGGTGGGGGGTCAGCCGGGGGCGGTGAGGGACTCTGGTGGGCGGTGAATGGTGGGGGACGGCGGAGTCGGCGGGGAGCAGAGCTAGTCATGTCCCATGACGCGGTAATATCAGAACTCGAAGCGCAGCAATGGAATATCTGATTTTCCAACACGGTGTGGGTATGAGGATAAATGGATTATGATGGGGTGGGTTCAGGAAAATTCGGACTGTCAAAGCATCTCACTAAGCATTATGCATTGTTATTTCCTAGTTTTCCTAATTGTTCCTTCTTCTCTGTACAGTACTCTTAAACAATCCGATGATAACAGGGGAATAACTGCAAAACCTATGCTGTGGAACTTCTTTATTTTTCTCTTTCTTCTTAGTCTCCCCTCCCTCAGGTGCTTGGGGGTGAAGTATCCCCTTGTTCTATCCCAATATCCAGTAGTTTACATCAACCGCAGCCCCCGCCCCGCTGCAATAGGTGATGACACGATCCACCCCTATCGTCTTTGAACGGTTTTGATAAACACGCGGGCCTCAGTTTATATATAAAAAAAGGCTGGTGAGAGCTTCAGGCAATCTGGGGGACACTCCAGCAGCAAGCAGTGGATAAAGCACCCACTCTGACAAAGTCCTTTTAGTTCATAGAACCTCAAGCCGTAAGACGGTAGTCCCCCATAGTCCGCCCTAGCGCCTCCGAAAAGACTGAGTACTGTACAGGCTATAGCCCGTCCCGTCCTACTCTAAAGACGGATGGCCTGGGCTTTTGGGGGCGCTTCCACTTCTCTTTGTTTAAATAAACCCGGAATTGAACTTAACTAGAAGGATGCCGGTGGAGGCGGTCAACTGTCTGATGGATGTAGGGCTATATTGATCACAAGGATGCAAGAGGTATACAAGGCCGGCGCCAAAACGGTAGGCAGATGGCAGAATCGCATGAACTTACCATTGGCCATGCCTCTTCACTCTTCTCGTTCTTCCCATTCTGGAACGACGGAAATTCAAAAGATCAACTTAATAAGATAGTCTAAAATGCTTCCCAACACATCCCCAAGGGTCAGCAGGATGAGAAATCGTTAGTTACATTGGTACACAACATACTGCGGTTAAGTTCGAACCAAACTCTAGCCAGGTATTTTCTCATGTAGTAGAATTTATTAGAACACCTCACCTGCACTCTCACAGGTTGTGCCCGTTACTATACAGGTACTCTCACCACTTAAGGCTAGGGTGGCCATTAAAGCAGCCATCCTAGGTGTTCCAATACCTCAGATCACCGTTCATTTTCCTCCCAAGGCGCAGATAGGGTGCTATATTGATACTAATAGAAGTCGCTACACGTTAGAATATCCCACGTGAGAAACCAAATGCACAACGGGGTTAAGTATGAAAATATAAAGTGGCTCCAACCATAGGCGCACTGAGGAATCGCCACCGCATTATTCCTGTCATCTCCTCAATTCAGAGAGTATCGCCAAAAGTGCATTTTAGGAAGCCCTTTGGCTAACCTCGCGGTATTTATTAATCGAGAGCCAATAGTCACTCCATGGTAAATAACCAAGGGATTGCATCACCGAGAATCACTCGAAAGATAGTGAATACTACCTGTTGGAAATTGCAGTTCAATGGCTGCACTCCGAGGCCGCCGTGGTACCGGTATATGTACCCAATAGTCAAAGGACACCAAAGACAATGAAAGTGTTTTGCCCCCTTGTCTTATCCTTCGTTCCTCTCTTCTCTCACACCACACCTTTTATCCTATACACACACTTTCCTCAAGCCTTTCCTTTCATCAAGCTATCACAACCAATCAACGATCTTCATCTCCACTGAAGCGGTTTCACTCAACTGCGTAGAATCCTTTCCGTAAATCATTACTTGAGCAACCACTATTTGTAACACTACCCACTGAGGTCAGACGTTCAGCATGCTCACAGCCCACTATATATTATGATAGGGTCCCGTTCGGTCACCAACCCGCTAGAGTACTCTTACTTGGGCCTTAATTTTCTAAAGCGCACAAGAGCTCAAATAGCAGCTAGACTCCCTAGCTGCTCCCCTTGTAGACAGGTAACAGGTAACGCCCCCCCTCAACATCTGTTTGGACCATTTTTCTTCATCATTGGTCCTAACAACACTCCCCAAGAATAAATAAGAACTGGAGGTAACAGTATATCCGCTCAATCATAGTACGAGATTGAAGGAAGAAGATATGTGAAAGAGATCATCTCGGGTCAAGTAGCTTTGAATGCGAGGAATGATGGACTAGATGACTGATAGAGGCGCAAGGGGGAACGGCCAGGAGATACATATAAACAAGCAACATATCTGGAAACTAAACAAAACCCCATGAGTCACAGTGGATGAGCGGAGTGTATAGAAACATCCCGGCAATAGGGAGACCTGGAGGAAACTCTAAGAAAGCAATCGAACATTCCACCACAGCACCCCCGGCACTCCACAATCGTGGTGAGAGCTAACCCCTGATCTAAATCCCCTGCGCAGAATGACATAAAAGAAACAAACAAAAAGATAAAACAAAAACACTAGATACTCAGCGCCCAATGCCATTCGGTATCAATGAAACAAAACCAACACCAACACCAGGACCCCATGCCTAACGACGTAGGATGTAAAACAGTTACCCATAACCGCATACCCCGCAAGTACATGCCTATCCCCATTCCCCATAGGTAATCCAACATTAGTCACTCATCACTCGATAATACTGCACCCCACCTGCTCCCACAAAGGCAGATCCCGCAGTTATGCCAAACTATTCCCCAAAGGACTCCCTAGAATAGCAAGAATCGAGTACATGCCCACGATCAACCGCAACTTATAAAGGCTGCGTCAGGATTGCCCAGGCAGAGGACTAGATAAAGTGTGATGGAAAGATCTCGCTTCAGGTCTGCTCGAGCACCTAGACCTGAGTGGTTCCTAGAGGTTCATGAGTTGGATTGTTTCTTTCACTGTTAGCTAAACACGCCACTTGGGAGAGTACAGTGCAGCATATGTTGTAAGTGCACATTCTTTCGCTGTAACTCGTCAAGCCCGGCGCCGGGTCCCGAAAAAGTGCTTGCGCACCACAGCAGTATTTCAGAGAGTTAGGGGTTGTACCGGTATAATTCCTAAGGGATGCGATAAATTTTAGTAGTTATCATTCAATGATTCAATTGCCAATTCTTCAGCCAAAAATTACACAGCCATCAGAGGTCGACCATCAGCTCACTTGTGAGACGGGACTTATACCACAAGGGTCACCCGTGTTAAAAGTACGATGATAGGTCGAGTACAGTACACAACCGTGCCCTACGCCGTCTAAATCCTCCTGCCCTTTCCATCCAGAAAGAAAATCCCCATCCCAGAACCAACGGGCGAGCCAGCCAGCCAGCCAACTTCTCACAAAGCGCCCACAAGTAGCACAAGGCGCCCCTAATCTCTCTCTCTCTCTCTCTCTCTCTCTCTCTCTCTCTCTCTCTCTCCACGGGAGGGAATGCACTGGCACTCAAAATGCTTATCCACCATACTCGAGGATGGCAAAAACAACTCTATGCGCATCTGAGCGCCCGTACAAAACATGCGCCCATCTTCGGGCACCCGAGTACCGTGCTCGATACCGGTACCTCTTGCCTCTACTAGTACTGTGCCTGAGTGGCGAGCGCAGAGCCGGCACAACCGTGCTCGAGTAACCACCCCACATTTCTTCTTCTCTGTCTCACAAAAAGCTGTCGCACATTCACGGGCCGGCCTAGCCCAAAAGCACAAATCTAGACCTACCCCTATCGAGATGGCGCAACCTATCATACGGTACTCCTTCACTATACCGTAATACCACAAAGGCTAGAATAATTGAGAATCTCGCCACGATGCTGGAGTTGGCTCTCCTGGCATGATAGGGTCTGTTGTGTTTCTCTTTTCATTTGTCTCAGCCCAAGGCTGAATCTTTTCGCCGCCGCCATTTATCCCCACATTCCGAGGGGGAAAGTTCGGACGTCCTCGGACGATTCTCAATTGTTCCATTTTTTTTCTCTCTCTTCCACGGTACAGTGCAATACGGTACGGTATTCGTGCATCGCATAAACTTCATCTCAGATCCGTACGTGACCAAGCCGCACACTTACCCAATTCCGCCAACTCCACTTCGTTCCTTCCTGTATCGGAAAGGGAAGGCGAGCGACAGGGCTAGAAGGTCATGTTTGTATTCGAGTATCTGCACATGGAGAGTTTGTGGTTTAGGCGTTCGTGTCGTGTATGGGGAGGAAGTGGTTATTCCACCAGTGTGGGTATCGGGGGAGTCGCCGATTGTTTTTTTGTTCGGGTGAATTTGCAGAGATTGAGATAGGCGAATCTAGACGGGGGTGCACTGAGCAGTATTTGATCCTGGGCGTATTGCAAGCGTACTACAACATGTTGATTGTGCGGGAGACCGCTGGGTTGGGGATGATGGTATTATTTGTATTACTAGACAGCAAAGCGAACCTCTTCCCATCCCGTTCTCATTCTCCCTTAAAAACAACCTCTGCGTAAGTTTAGTTCGCAGAGAGAGGGAATGAAGATCGCAGCACTAAGTAGCCTCACCGCCGCTATGTCACCGAATAGTCGCGCGTTACCCTAAACTGCACTAATAATTCATACCGGAACATATCTAAGTATTTTTGAAGATGGGACCCATCTCTGCTCCTCACTTGACCTCCTCATATTGTACTACGCTAAGGCACAAGCCATATTTCTCTTCAGCCTCCTCCAAAACCACAGCTTACCGTGGCTCTAAAACGTGGCCATTAACCAATACAGTACTCGTACATCTTTGATAACTTTATCTGGCGCCGTCATCCCACCCGCGCCCTCGGTCATGTGCTGAGTGTTAATTAAATAATGCGCAAGCGAAATGGCACCACATCGTGCCGTGCCTGAATATCTGACCGAACCACTCTACGAATTTTCATCCCCGCATGTCTCTCCTTCTGTGTATCTATGCGGAAGGTGGTGGTGATGGTGGTGGTGGTGGACCGAATCGAAGGACACAAGTAACGCATGAGGCTGTACTGTACGAGGACTCGAGCACAGTAATAGTGGCGGACTTACAGTGCTCATAGGCGACTCACTTGAGTTACTTACTGAGACCACTTTTGATGGCTTTCACCGGTGTTTTGAGTTTGTAACTGTGGGCGTGGCTTGTCTTATGCTGCGAGGGAGGAAGCGGGAGCCGAGCAGATATTGTGAGGGGGAAACGAGAGAATTAGCAATTCATGCTTGGGCAAGAAGAAAGATTGTTAGCTAGGGGATAGCTAAAGCACTGTGCTTGTACAGTGCCAGCACGGTACAGTGCAGATAAAGGCAGACATTATCAACAAACTCCCGTACTAACTTATAAAGCTACTTAAAAAAAACCCCCTACTAAATTGTTGGAAGTCTATTTTAACCCCAATCACTACTCGTAAATCTAAATCCCCGATCACCAAGATCCTATTACACTCGATTGACCATTTCTCCCCCTTTTTTCCTTCTTCTGCCACCAAACCTCGTGCACAATCGCGTACTACTGTACAGCTCACCAGCCTACCAAGCGGGATGTCGTACAGTGCAGCAACAGGCCCCCTTCCCCCTCCCTGCACCAAAAACACAAGTCTGCAAACCAACCACACCTAAAAATAAAAAAGTTAACCACAAATCCCCTTCCCCCTCCCTCCCTAACTTAACACATACGGTATTCTTCCAATCTGATCCGATCTGGGCGGTTAAAATTAGACTTAGTCATGAGTCGCGCGAGCTTGTTCGGGTAATCTAGATCGGCGGGCGTGGATCAACTGCACTCCGCGCCGCTGTGTGAAGCCCCCTATCGTACTGTACCTTTTTGCCTTTGTCTCTGCGTGGGTTGATGGAAGTGAGACAGTGGAGAGACAGAGTGCTGTACTGCAGCGGGGGTATGATACAGCGCAGCGAAGCAAACCAAAGTCTTGAATGTATCTTTGTTGTGTTTACTTGTATCATCAGGAAACTTATCGTGCCTGAGAGTTGTATAGCATACTGGTAGTGGGGCTCATCAACATTACTCTGGTCGTTGGGCTGGGGAACCGGGGAAGCATGACAACTTACCGTAGCAACAATTGAGGCTACATATCATACTAAATAGATTCTATCATATATGCACTAGGTTCTAGGACTCGAGTACAGTGCTAGTACTCACATCACAACACGGAGTTCCGAGAAAAAAAGCAAAGAAAAAACTCTCTAATTTTATGTTCGTCCCTAGAAGCGAAGCAAGCCAAATAAATGCACTTACCACTTACGAGAGAATAAACACATGCAGGAACAGACGACTAGTAGCCTCTCCGCCTCAATCCTTCAAGCCTTCCCCCCATCTGCCTTACAAGTCAGTAGGTATCATAGGTACCTGCATGCCAAACGAATAGTAGATGCTAAAGGGGGTACATAACCCCACCCCCTCCCTCCCTCCCTCTTGCCTTCCTACCCCCCCTACCTACCTATCTGCCTATCTATCTAACTATCCATCACTGCCCGCAACAAATCACAACTGCATCCTGCCATTACTACCATCCCCCAGCGTCTGACGAATAACAAGGCAGTAGGGCACGGTACGGCAGAACTTTCTCACGGGCACTGACTGATTGATTTCATTTATTTATTTATTTGTTTATTAACTCTCCCTGCCCATCCCTTTCTTCCTGCCTTCTTACTCGAGTACCCCTCCTGCCCGACGGCATTTAAGGGAACCAACCAACCAACGGGAACTAGCTGGGCGCATAACTATCGGACGAAACGTCGATCCCCGTTATAACTTAGCTTATACAACGCTTGGCTCCCGCGCTAGCAGCAAGCGAACAAACGAACGGAAGGACGGCGTTTCAATTGTCGCGCCGGTGGTCGGGTTAGTTCGAGGAGACGCTTGCTTGGAACATCGGGACGGAAAGGATTAAAGAATACTTGGGATTTGGTTTCCGCGGTTACAGTACGATAAAGCGTAAGGGATTGGTTTGGCCGGGAACCTTTGGTTTTATCTTTTATCATTTCCGTTAGGGAGCGAGTAAGGGAACTTTTTGGCACAGCAGATATAATACGGTATTCAAGCTGCGACTCCAGAATTTTATTTAATTCACCGAAGGTTACTGCACTTTTGATCTGGTCCTCAGAGGATTAGTATTTTTCTTTTTTATTTTCTTCGCGAAAACAATTGTTCAGATGTCGCTCCCGCTTTCCCCTCCGCCTTCGAGATCTGCATCGCAAGCTTCGTTTCATAAGTACGAGAATACCACCACTGCATATACCACAGACAGTGCTACAACTTCTATATCTTCATCGCCATTGACGCCTTCCTCGATGACTTCGCCGGTATCGCCGGGAGCTCGACGGCCAAAACTGTTGATTCCAACATTACCGTCACCACAGGAGAGTACCTTCCTTACATCACCAACGCCAGTTTCGACAGCTCTTCAAAGTTTCTTTTCGCCGTGTTCTAGCGATGAGGAGAATGGTGACGATGATGATAGTGATGACGAGGAGGAGATTGGGACACCAAGTGCGCAGGAAAAACCAAAAGGGCATTTCCAGCGATTGTGGGCTTCGAGAGACCCGCCTAGTACTCCTCCTTCCTGCCCTCCCCCTCCTGTACCGCGAAGACCGAGTGCATTGGGGAGTCCGACGTTTGGCTGGAAGCCACAGAAGACCGAAGATGGTGGTGATCAGGTGCCATCAATTCGGGAATCAATTAGGTCCGCACCCGCTGTTCTGCCAGCAGAGAATAGACTGCCCCCAACATGGCAACCCTCGGCTTCTCCCTCTCCCACAATTGCAGCCCGGGGAACTGTAGAGGGGCCCCCAACAGACCCATTCCTTTCCTCCCTTCATTCAATTCTCACTTCGCAATTACAATCCTTAACTCCGCTACTCACATCACCACCTCCAGAACTTGCGGCGGCAAGGCTGACGAGGGATAAACTCCTCGTAAAAACCCAAAAGGCCTATTTTCGCCGTGCATCAGTTTCTGCGTTACAGACAGAGTTACAAGCCGCTGAAGAGCGCGTGCGAAAGATTGAGCATAGCGTAGTCACACAATTCCTCGGCGTGCTCGAAGGAATTGTTGAGGGCGTCAAGGATGGTTGTGAGACGGCGATGGCAGCCGAGGATGCCGCTTATCAGGAGTGGGAGCAAGGGAGGCAAGGATTGGAGGGAGGTTTAGAATGCCCACCGCTGGAGATTATTATAGAAGCAAGGCCAAAACTGGTCGCCCAAACATCCTCCGAGGAGACAATTGTTCATTTCACGCGACCGCCGCTACCACCAGCACCAGGACCAGCACCACCACTCCCATTGGTCGAATCACCACTACCATCCCCCCAACTCTCAAAATTATCGCCATCGCCACATCCAATCTCCTCTCCCGCACTCTCGACCACTACATCCATATCATCCTCAACCACCACCTCCCCATCATCGAGCCCAATATCGCGCGGCCGTGGTCGCCTCCGTGGTGGCACTTTTGGTTACGAAGCTTGCACATGCGAAAACACTTCCGATCACGATTGTGCCAACGAAGCCTCGCCGTGGGACCCCTTGGTAGTGAAAGTGGGCGATGTAGAAATGCGGATGATTTAGTTTTCCTTTGTTTTGTTGTGTTTAGCATTGTTTGTTCTCAGTTTTCTTTCTGGTTTTGTATGAGGCGTTTTGGGTGGTTTTGGGTCTGTTTTGTTTTAGTTACCCCTGGTGGGCGGCGCACGGCAACTAGGGGTAACTTTTTTTTTCTTTTCTTCTTCCCAATCTCTTGTAAATAATCTGATGGAAATACATAAACTGTTCATGGCATGATATTATCGTATTACGAATCCAACGCCTTTCGGCTGCTTCCCGAGTGATCACTTTGTATGAGGGAACGGACTGGTCAACCCACCTTCCGTTCCCACCAAACAGGCCCTTAGTGTGGGCCTCCGGTCTTGTTATGCGGCTAGAATGGCCATTGCGATAGGCGTTACGGAACGTATTTAGTGCCAGTGTCAAAAGGTGTCGGATATCCTGTTCCGCTAGCTTGGCCACCGAGACCCTGTAGGGATGTAAAGGGTTAGGAGTGTTTTGCCGACTTCGAACCCATAAGGTTGGCGGACTATTCACAATCATGTGACATCACTCGTCTCGAGCTTTGAGTCAGTTGGAATACAACGAGAGGAGGTATGATGTCAAAGCAACTTATAGTACAATAGAGCCCCAGGGTGATGCTACTAAGAGAGTGATTTAAGAAGTAAGTATAGGGAGAGAGGGGGCGTCGATTTCAGCTTTTAGAGTAGTTCATAATAGATGTCCGAAGGACACAGGGATGAGATGAGGCTATATATGCGGGGCAAGAACAAACTTGCTTGCTTACGTGTATTTCGAAGGCTAGCGGGAGTATTATGCAGGTTCTTTTTTTTCTGGAGCGGTGGTGATGGCGGTTGCACTATCACTGTCCGGACGGTTTTAGCTGATTCAGGGTTACAGTGTCTTCTCCTGTCATTAGACATGAAGAATACAATTTATCATTCCAGAAATATCTGGAATGGTCACTGGGGGCTAAAGCCTAGGGATTTTGCTGGGGGTGTTCTAAAGATGTATTTAACTGGCCAATAACAAGGTACAGTAAAGGATGTCTGTGTGCAATAGCATCATGGCCAGTCTCTAATGCAGGACTAGCTAAGACCGTCTTTCATTCTTCCAGCCCCTCAAAACTTACACTTTAAGATACCCGGTACTGACCCTCTTGCATCCACTCTACTAACTTGGCACAATACACACTCTTGGGAACTTCTCTAATTTGTTACTCGGGGAGTGAGGCTACATGGGCATGATTTTGCCACGAGTGCTTCAGGTATAGTGGTCCTAGGTCCCCACAAATGGTCCCCTGCACGAGCTAGCTAAGTAGAATAGTATTGAAACCTAGGGGTGCTAGCGGAGTCTTCCTGCATAACTGGCTAAATTTTCCATTCATTTTCAATTTTTTCCGCCAACTTTCCTAGGACTTCCGTTAGCTTACAAAGGGAGATGTATATTGCTATGGCGATAACTGTTGTGGAATAGTACCGGACCTGGGGCCAAATCTCTTGCCTTGATTTCGAAGGTTGCCACCCAAGGCTTGAGGAAATAATATATCCGCCAGAATGCACTAAAATCTATATACTACGACCTTGAGGTATATGCAGGAGGCAGTTTCTGAACGATAATACTGCTCTAGAAACTCGGGAAAGGGTGGTGGGCCCTAAGGTCGTCTTCTTTGGGTGATCCTTTGGAAATTCTTGGCATCCTAGCTTTGATCTCTTGCACTTAGGTTTCTCAAGCATCAGGAGGTGAAGAGGAAATCCAGGCATAGGCCCAAGATCCCTCGAACTACACCCCGCCAGCACCCCCAAACTCATGAATTGTTTTTTTCTGCAGCCGAGTGATCATCCCGGACGGCATATGTAAAAATTGTCACAATAAGTAGATTATTACAGCACTATGGAGGGCGGGTCAAGGGAGCACTTGGAGGAGGGATTAATATATGGAGTGGAAGAGATACCATGTCAGGATTGATGTGCACTATGTTAGTACGACGGTATATAAGAACAAAAGTCCAACATCAAAAATCCAGCCATGGCAACCAACGTGGCAACCAAATGCCAAGCTGGAAGTGATAAATGTGTTCATCCTGCGAACTGTATTATCGCTTTCGGGGTCGGAAGCGATTATTCGGCTTGCGTGATTATGATCGCTTCCTGCCAAGAACCCATGCCATAAACTACCCATAAATCTATTATTATCAGGGTTGGCAATTGATACTTTCCGCTGCATATCTCATACTTCCTAATCACTGCAGAACCTGGAACACGATCACCACCACTTACAAAGACAGAATTTGCACAACGAGTGCTCACCCTACTTTGGCCTTGTTAAAAAGAAGGCAGAGGACGGGGTCGCTAGACTCAGTTTTGTGCAGGGCAAACTACCTGGGAGGGCTTGGGCTAGGCTTTGATCACGGGTAGAGTTCGTTACGGGGCCTCTGGGGCCCCGAAAACGACTGGCCCCCGGGCCCGATTCCCCACACCGCCCCGTAACGAACACTATACTTGGCTTTCTCTGACCTAACTAGATAAGTTAGTGAACATACTAATGGAAATCTTTGGCTTTGGAAGTTAGCTACTCTGGTGATGTCACAAAAAGGCCAAACTACTAATCAGTGTTCCCAACCGTCCAGTCTGTCTGCCTTTGTGTGAGAATGGGATGGACTACGGCTTGTAGTCTCTCTTTTTGGCGGTGCTAGGACGGACTACGCCCGGGAAGGTTAGGACAGGACTGACTATAGGAAACTATAGTCCTAGAGCTCGGATCTCCGGCACTAGCCAGGTTGATATCATACACTTACAAACACATTCTTTTCAGATCATGAGACATCGCTCGTTCCGTCCCCGTCAGTCCCCCACAGTCCCCACCGTGCCCGGATAAGTGGGGAGAATCAACCAATTACCATTACCCTTCAGCTCCCGCCTTCCGTGTTTGTTCCTATCATATACAAACTAGACTATCACTTGCACTCAGTGTTCCGAACCGTCAGGGGGCCCGATGGGGAAAGGCGGGGATAATGGCAAGAGGGCGGGATGGGACCGCGAGCCGTGGTCCGGTGTAGGGCATATTACTTGGGGGACTGCCGGGCTAGGCTGGGACCTCCGGCCCTACACGCTAGGACTTTCTTAGCATAGTGAGACACATGTGATAGCGGCTGTTTAGGCGGACGGCAGGGGAGATGGGAGGACGGGCAGGGTGGGACGGGGGACTATAGGGGGTGGTAGAATGCAGGCAAGGACTGCGGGGGGGATACAGACGGCAGGTGTTTGGAGGGACGGCTGGGCACGTGTCGACAAAAATGAGGGGGAAGGCCGGGGATGGGTAATGACGGCCGGGGGTGGGTGACAATGGCTGGGGCTGAGTAATGACGGCCGGGGATGGCAGACAAAGTATGAGTGATAAATGGTGATGCCCTATAACCGAGAGAATAAATAATATTCCCGCAAGAAAGAGAAGAAGGCTAAATAGATTATCAAGTGCCGTGAGTATTAAGATAAGACTAAATACATCATTCCGCTTCAGGCCTTATTTTTCTCCGATCACTTCTCTAAGCTCTTTACCTTAAATCTAGCTATTGTCTCAACAAAGCCAGACAACAGATGCAACCGAAGTTGACTTGCGGTCCAATACGTGGGATTTTCCAGGGGAGTTGCCAGGAAACTCAATTGACACTCTTGGATCCGGGTATCTGTAGCCAATATCAGAACCATGAGCGAGATGAAATCATGAACTTGAAGTTTCTAAGCATACAAGCAGAAGAGATCCAAACAGCAAAACGCCACAGGGCCCTACCAGGCCCGGTAGGGCGTCCGGTCCCAACTCCATCTCTCCTAGTCCGTCCATGGACTCGAAAAAAGACGGACTACCACCGGCGGTCCGTCAGGTCCTACCTCCAGGACGGACGGACTGGACGGTTCAGAACACTGACTGTTCCTCCTCTCTCGGCGGTGGCTCCCTTGGCGTCTCCATGTCCCCCGTGAGGAAAACCCATTGATTACTTAGGGCCTGTCCGGCTGTAACCAGAAGATCAAGCAAATATTTTCGAAACCTAGGTTCACTAACAGTCACACTAAGTAGGGTTATGGTTTGAGTGGAGTAAGGGGTGTGTTCAGGGGAGAGAAAACTGAATGAAAATGTTTTAAATAGTTGGCGCCCCCGTTACCTAGATGGGTTGGTTTTGCCTAGTTGCTTATCGATGTGGACACCATTGCTTATGACTTCGAAAGAAGGAACGAGGGGTTTGCTCAAATTTTACCTCCGGAGATAAAGTTTCAAACCTCGGTTTTGGGGCCATTTTCACAAGTTCCCAGATCCTAATTAACCATGGTTCGGTGCGATACCGATGCCGAGCACCCCAACTACTTCCAAAACCACATAATCTCTCCAAACCACGGGTTCCCACTCCCAAGCCCTGGATTCATCCGGCTCCCGAGCAGGTCCTAAACTCTCAGGGGCACGCAGTGTTTTAATGCTCCATCATTCCCAAGACGAAAGGCCTACTGTGGTATCATATGAAATTTAACCGGAAATATGAGTGCTAGTCTTGGGTTTCTACTTAGGCGATCAAACTTGGCCATTTAGAACTCTATAGAAAAAGTAGAGCTTAGTATCACGAGTTGAATTCTCGCTGGTGCTAACACACAGTTGGACACAGCATAGTAGAAAGAAAGAAAGAAAGAAAGAAAGAAAGAAAGAAAGAAAAAAAGAAAAAAAGAAAGAAAAGAAACCTTTGTTACATCTCGATGAAGGCATCACCAACCAATTGCTCTTGCCCCCCTTGCTACAACTCCCCTATTCTTAGTCAGATTACAGGATCTGTAGGGCGACCCAGACAGTTTCCACGTTTATGCCATGGATTAGGTCGACGGGCTAGGCTGCTCTACTGGTTCAGAGGTCTAATTAGCTATAGGATTAAGATTTAGGTATCAAGCCTTTTTCGTAGCATCGATTGGGGATACCTGATCATCTCGGGTTGTGCGGGTTTTCGCAAAGTCAAGGTGTTGCTTAAGGTTCTATGGTGCAAGGCATCGGAGGTTGACCTTGCAGTCAACTAAAATCAACAAGATAGAACCACACTGGAATCACTCTTCTTTAACACTGTCAACTCTGCCTTTTCATTAGGTGAATATTTGACGAGAAATACAGATTTAGTATGAAGCCATACATAAGCAAGGATTTGGTTTAGGTTTCCGGCACAATGCTGCTGAGTCTATGGTTTCTGTTTAACCACGATGCTCGAACCTGACTGCTGTTCAGTATCGGTAGTCGAATGTTTGCCGCTCAGCCGCATTACTAGACACCTAAGACCAACCTTGTTTATAGTACATGCTCAGACAAGGTCAGTGTCTTTTGTCTAATGCTCGGTTGGGGAAACAGAGTTGATAAGATTGGGGGGGAGCCATTCTTCGGTAGTTCTATGGGGAGCTTTCCTCAATTATTACATTTCCTTCAAGTCTGTTCACTGTTAATCTCGACTATTGAAAATATTGCTTACAGGGTCCCTCTCAAATTCCGGGGCCCAAAGAGCCTTAAGCAACGCCTTGTATTGGGGAAAGCCCGTCTAACTCGAGCTGATAGGGTAATTGTCTTTCCCCAATCATTTGCCACAAGGCAATTCTACCTTACCACATCACAGCAAGTCCCCAAGACCAAATTTAAGGAGACCTCAAACGTTGAAACTATCCCAGATACTTACAATGCCGGTTCAGGGAGCCATAGATACCTTGAGAGAGAAAGTATTCGCACGGATAGTCGGTTAGGCACCATAGAAGTTAAAAATACCTGCCGATACCCGAAAAAACCCTTTCGATTCGCTGTCTATCCCCGTCGGGTGGCTAATCTCGGGAATCAGAAACAAGTTTGTGAGGAGGACGAGTGCCCCCCTTACTCGGTATAGCCCCAACACTGTGGCCGTATTGGACCATGAACTGGTTTTGCGCAATTCCGCTAACTTGCCGAGATAGCCTTCTCAATCCCAGCAACTCCCAGACCTTCACCGCTGAAGGATAAGTTACCATCAAGGTTTCAGCACTGATACATTAGTAAATCTAGAATCAGCAATCATTCTTTCAGAATTACTCGTGCAAATCCCACAAAGAAGACAAATCAGTAGATAATTATGGGGAATAAGCCAGCACGACCTCCAAATTTTGGAATTCAAGTGTTTTTGAAAAAGCAATTATATACCGACAGCTTGTGCGGCTTAAAATTTGCGGGTAAATCCCCTGTCTTGGGAATATTCGTGTGTGGTTACCGGTACTTGTATCCTGCCAAGATGCTCTGGGGATTATTCGCACAAATCCCCTCCTTTTCGGCTTAGCATGTCCCCAAGGCTTTCAAAAAAGAAATCAGCACATACGCTTAGATCGGGTTTGTTTTTAAAGAAGGATTTGCATTTTAATTTTTTTAAAAGATTTTTTTATGGCCGTGTTTTCTTGTAGAGGTTGCGTTTTGGTTGTATAAAAAAACATTCATGGTAAGTACGGTACAGTATTCCAGAGGGCCCGGGACTAGCGGACACTTGGCAGGCCCGTGTGTGGGCTGCCGAGCGTCTGTTGAAACGCGGATGATAGGCTTGCGTCAGCCCGCTTAGAGGTGCTTTTGTGGACAGGTTGGTAGGGGACGTCTGCGAACCAATACCGGGGGCGATCTGCGATATGTAATCGTAGCTAAGCTTTTCCCAGGGGATCAGAGGGGTTCGATTGGGGCTCAGAGGTCGGAGTTCTGCCTGGGGTGGAGGGTATGGCGGATACAAACATGCAGATGTGCTCAAATTTGGCTCGAGATTTATGGAAACTGGGCTTGGAAAGGCTGCTTGGCTACGATAGGGTGGGTACGGCAACGGTAGCTATTCACTACTGTACAAGTAACATCTGGTATTAGACTAGCCTAAGATGTAAGGAGAAGAGTGGAAATATGAGCTCCAGGCAGGTAGGCTGCGGAGAGCTAGTGGGAGGCACAGTACTCGTACAGTACGGTACTCGTACAATGAACTTCTTGAAACACTAAAGTGGCCTACCATATGCAGAAGACTTGCATCACAATGTCTGGCGAAGCTCGCCTAGGCTTCTACAATCGGTACTGGAAAAAACGCAACCCACCTAATCAAGTGATTCCAGGAATAGATTCGTCCAAAAGGAGAATAGCGCCTTACATTCAGGGGTGAACTTCCCTACCGGTATCTGGCATCAGGAACTACAAGTGCCCATTTTCTCAAGCTACCGTACCTCAGAAGATGAAACATTAAAGATGGAGATCTCCAACCCCATCTAGTACGGCAACTATCCTAAGGTGAGATTTTTATCTTTGAACCCAATTCATCAGGGTGCTCTAGTGTAGACTGAAGAGTAAACAAAGTGGCGGGTGCTCTCGAGCAGTAAATGACCATATGGTCTTGTTCCTGTCGGATTAGAGCGTTTTGGCCACTGTCCTGGGGGAGAAAATTCGAGCTCAAAATTTGACTTGAGCTATTCCTTACATAGTAAGGAAGGGTTGATACACTCCCTCTTCGGTTTAGCCTTCCACTAGCTTATTGCCCAGAACTCAAAATTTGAGCTCGGATTTTCACTTCCAAGGGGTGGCCAAAACACTCTATTGTAGGGATTCTTTTTTTTCACCCGCGGGACCACATTGTGGGATTGAGAAGAATCCCATATCCGGGTATCGGCATCCGGGCATTGTAACTACAGGTATTCAGATAGCGACCACTCTAGCGGAAGCGCCTATCGTTTACTCCCCTACTCCCCCCCCCCCCCCCCCAGCAGCATCATGCATTCACATTTTCATTTGGTACCAAGGCGCTACAACAGACGAGAGTGTGCGTGAACTTACTTGTCAATTACCTGCCCCCAGATTAAAGCATATATATACTCTGGAAGGTTTGATCCTTATACCAGTCGTTCCACCCATTTGTGTGCTAGGGGGCAGGTTCCTATTTCCCAAGGATCGCATGTCAGTTCATTTCTTCATTCTGGATTATCATTCATTTAATCCCGATTGTTTACTTTCCCTTCCCATTTACCATCTTACTTTTTCGCTTTTTCACATACTACCTTCTTGTTTTCTGACTTGTTTAGACTTCTTTGGTATTATAGGCCCATCTTCTTTGTGTTCTCTCGTTTTCAATTTTTCCATTCTTTCCCCGGCTTTGGGGGGAGCTCGCGATAGCGTCATAGTCTCTGAGCTAGACTCGAGAATCTTCACTCGCTTGGTCACTTTCGCATTGGAAAGATGGTGATATAGATATACCGTGATATTTGAGCACACATTTGTCTTCTCGAAAGAGGTATCCACCCGGCTTGCTATCCTCCCCCAGCTCCACCCATTTACTTATGATTCTAAACTCTGACAGTTGAGCATTCTGTAGAACAGAATGCAAGTCCATTCCCGTCTGTCGCTTACCGATATTTTAACATTTACATTTATTTTTAATGCCTTTTCCACTTATTTGGTCGGCGGGGCCCCGGCATATAGTGGAAATTCGCGGTTGAATGGAGGGACTATTGTGAAGCCATTGGTTGGAAGGACCCCCGCGGAGGGTGTGTTCGCCTCAGAGGTTAAATATACACCGTCTGGAGGGACCTCTGTGGGAGGGATTGGGAAAACGATATCTGTGGAAAAGGCGCCTGCGAACACATCCGTTAAAGAGCAACCCGATTCTCCTATTATATCAAAACCCCCCCCTCCAGCCACGGTGGCACCAAAGCCAACACAAATACAACAGTCGGGGACTGCTCAAGTTCAGGAAACGAGCCCAACGAGCTCGAAGCAAAAGTCCGAGGCCACCCAGGAAGGGGGAGGAGTACCAATGCCCACCACAATTAGTGGTATCTCTAGAGCCACATCTATACCCGGTGGCACACCTATAGCAACTACCAGGGGAGCGGCTCCTGGGGGAGCAACTATCACTTCTTTCCCTAGCTCCAAGGCTACCTCTGCTGGGGGTTTAGGAAATGCCACAAACGCAATTCCCATTAGTGTTCCTTCAAGCGCTACAAGCCATCGTGCAAGTACTCCAACTGCGGGCGTTAATACTTCAGGGGCAACTACCTTCACTTCTTTCCTTAGCTCCAAGGTTACCTCCGCCTGGGGCTCGGGAAATACCACAAGGGCAACTCTCACGGGTGTTCCTTCGAACACTACAAAAAATATCACAGGTAGTCGGGTTTCTGATTTACCCATTCTAGGGGCTACCACTTCCACCTCCCCTACCAGCGCCAGGGCCACGTCCTCTGGGGGCTCAGGAAGTACCACAAGCACAACTCCCACGGGTGTTCCTTCACACACTCCAAACCGTCTAATAAGTACTCCGGCTACGAATTTAACTATCCCAGGGGCAACTACTCCCACTTCCCCTACTAGGGCCAAGGATGAGTCAACTGCTGGTTCAAGAAATACCACAAGCACAACTCTCACGGGTGTTCCTTCAAGCACTATAAACCCGCTGATAAGTACTCCGGCTACGAATTTAACTGCCTCGGAGGCAACTACCTCCAATTCCCCCAGTAAGGCCAGGGCCACGTCCTCCGGGGGCTCAGGAAATACCACAGGCACAACTCCCACGGGTGTTCCTTCACACACTCCGAACCGTCTAATAAGTACTCCGGCTGCGAATTTGACTATCCCAGGGGCAACCACTCCCACTTCCCTTACTAGGGCCAAGGATGAGTCCACTGCTGGTTCAAGAAATACCACAAGCACAACTCTCACGGGTGTTCCCTCAAGCACTATAAACCCGCTGATAAGTACTCCGGCTACGAATTTAACTGCCTCGGAGGCAACTACCTCCAATTCCCCTGGTAGGGCCAGGGCTAAGTTCACTGGTGGTTCGGGAAATGCCACAAACGTAACTTCCACGGGTGTTCCTTCAAACGCTAAAGGCCTTCTAACAAGTACTCCTACTACTGGTGAAACTTCCCCGGGGGCAACTGCCTCCACTTCCTTCACCAGCACCAGGGCTCCGCCCGCCGGGGGTTTAGGAAACACCCCAACTGCAGCTCCCACGGGTGTTCATTCAAGCACTATAGGCGGCCCGAAAAGTACTCTCACTGCAGATAGAACTCCCCCAGGGGCAGCTACCTCCGCTCTCCCCACTAGCACAAGGGCTCCATCCACTGGGGGTTCTGGAAATACCCCAAGTGCAGTTTCCACAGGTGTTCCTTCCAGCACTGCAGGCGGTGTGACAAATACTCCCGCTACGAATGGAACTCCCCCAGTAGCAACTACCTCCACTTCCCTCACCAGTCCCAAGGCTCCTTCCGCCGGGGGTTTAGGAAATACCCTAAGTGCAGTTCCCACAGGTGTTCCTTCAAGCACAACAAGCGGTGTGACAAGTACTCCCACTACAGGTATAACCCCCCCACTTCCGACTACCTCTGCTTCCCTCACTAGCACGAGGCCTTCGTTCTCTGGGGGCTCAGGAAATACCCCAAGTGTTATTCCCACAGGTATTCCTTCAAGCACTAGAGGCGGTCTAACAAGTACTCCTGCTGCCGGTGGAACCCCCCCAGTAGCGACTACTTTCCTTGACAGTACCAGGGCTCCGCCCACTGGGGGTTCAGGAAGTATCTCGAGCGCAGCTCCCACGGATGTTCATCCAATCACTACAAGCGGTCTGGAAAGTACTCCTACTACGGATAGAACTCCTCCAGGGGCAACCACCTCCCTCACCGGCATCAGGGCTCCATCCACTGGGGGTTCGGGAAGCACCCCCCAGAGCGCAGCTCACACGGGTGTTCCTTCAAGCACTACAGGCGATCTGACAAGCACTCCCAGTCCAGATAGAACTCCCTCAATGGTGACTCCCTCCACTTCCCTCACTAGCATGAACTTGGGAAAGACCACAAGCACAGCTCTCACGGGTGTTCCTTCAAACACTACAAACCATATGACAAGCACTCAGACTACCGGCCCAACTACCCCAGGGACAACTGCCTCCGCTTCCCCCACTATGGTCAGGGCTCCATCCGCCGGGGGTTCGGGAGATTCCTCAGGCGCAATTCACACGAGTGTTCCTCCAAACACTACAGATTATCCGACAAGTATTCTGACTACGGGTGTTACCTCCTCAGGGGCAACTACCTCCAATACAGCTGCTACTATAGAGCCGGTCCCTCCACCATCCGGGACTCCAACCACGAACACTACCAGTTCTCTACCCTCACCTGTAGTCTCCACAATCCCACAGAAAAATTATACCACAATTGTCCCAGAGCCGACATTCGCAACCGATACACATACTACCCCCACCCATCTAGTCACAAACACCAGTAGCCTCCAGGCTCCACCACCTTCAATTACCAGAACGACCACCACCCCGACAACATCGGAAACCCAAACCTCAGCGGGAACCTTCCCCGGAACTACAACAACAAGGCTCTCCAGCTCAACAAGAGCCACACTTAACCTCCTCCCAGTTCCCAGCACCTCAACAGACCTCGGATCAATCCCCTTCACCCGCACCTTCCCCACCTTCTCACCCCTCCCCCCCTCCCCCTCCCCCTCTTCTTCTTCTTCCTCCTCCCCCAATCGACAAACAAGCAACCCAACACGACCACAAACAATCCTAACACCCACACCTCCCACCACCACCACCACCTCCTCCTCCTCCTCCTCCACTATCCGAACAAGCCCCCCGCAATCAAGCCGGACACCACCACCACCACCAACTACCCTCATAAAAACACCCTCTTCGCAAACGCTCAAGACGGCAACCGTCGTCACACCGCTAAGCACGGGCGGTATTCCGGAGGGCGCCCGAGCCACTGCTGGCTCCGGCCTTGATTCGCAGGGGAAAAAAGTCCCGCTCTTGCGATTCGAGGAACACACTAACCAGCCCTTCAGTGGAAGTGAGGGGCCACCACCACCACCACCCCCGGATGGGGAACTGGTGGCCAGTGCTGGAGGAAGAGTGAGCGTTGAGAGGTGGCCCCTCCGACAGTTTTGTGTGGTGGTGGTGATGGTGGTGGCTGAAATTGGAGTTGTTTTCTGAACCTTATTTCTATTCTGTTCATTCATCCATCCATCCATCCATCCACTCATATTTTATATGGTACGAATGGGAAAAAAAGCTACTTTTTTTATTTTTATCCATGATACTTATATCATTTCCTCTACTACAAATTCGTCCTTTTCACTTTTATCTTGTTCGAGGGTATTATATATTATTATAATTAGGTTCTCGAGAAGAATTTGGGTAAATTATTTGGGTTTTAGATTAGAATACCGCTGCACTGTTATTGTGCTGTGCTATTCTAGAGCACAGTACAGCAGTCTGTATCATACACTGTTATTCGCAGCCCCACTCCTACCACAGTACCGGTATAACTCCCCAGTTAAGTAAGCCATCACCTAAGGTACTAGTACAGTACCCACCCGCCCCCACCACAGGCGCATAAGAGCATCAACAGCCAAGCATATAGACGCTTCCATCCACATCAATCATCCACCCTTCGATCCCTTCGATCACCCGGGAAGCCTGGCGAGCGAGCATGCGACTTATTTGTCACAACAAAGTATTTCCACCAACCGTCGTTGGAATACATACTGCTCTGCCCCGGACACCCCAGCAGCAGCACCACAGCCTCACCGGGCATTGGATTAGATAGATGGACATCCCTTCTTCTTCTCCTTCTTCCTCCTCCTCCTCCTCTTCACCCTGCAGTGAGTGACGAGTACTCGTGTTTTAGGAGGCTGCGTGTGTACTGTATCATAGATAGTTTGCAAAATGAACAACGGGGTATTATAGGAGAAATTAAGTGAGTAAGTCGTAGAATAGCCGCTAGTCTAGTTACTAGGCGGACTAGCGGTAGATAGCGAAGGCACTGCAACGGTACGGGGTATGATGCGACCCACATTGATTCATCAAGCCGGTATTGTAGAGAGATTGTGAGACTTACCTACCCGTCATAAGTTGCAAATTCCGTTCAATATAAGCGTTCACGGGAAGTCATCCCTTCCAATCCATCCACCCAGTATGATATCAAGATAGTCTAGATCCGTAATAATATGACAATTTAACTCGACACAACCAATTTCAATTTTTCTCTTTCAAAAAAAAAGCAAAAACAACATACACACATCAATTGATAGAACATTCTTTTCTAGCCACTACATCATTCCTTACAACATCCCTGGCTAAATACGCACGATCTCACGAGAAGAAAAGGAAAAAAAGGAAGAAAAAAGAAACAAAGAAGTGAGCGAAAGTGACGAAATAAAGGGTGGGGTGGAGAAGAAAAAAAAACCCCAACCACAAGACCTGCTGTCACTGACGCCATTTTGGTCTTTAGCATCTGCAATGTGACAAAGTGGACAAAAAAAAACGAAAACGAAAACGCACAAACAAAATCAATTTGTAGATTTGACTGGCACGATAGAATAAAAGTAAATAGATATAATAGACAAAAAATAGTAGATAACGAAGGGAAGAAGCAAAAGTAATAGGGAAAGGGGGAGGGTGGGGGGAGGAGAGGCTACGTGTCAAGAATCAATCGACGAACTGTAAGCCTCTCCAGTAGACAAGAAAAATAAAATAAACATGAAGGAAATAAGAAGACAAGACCGATAAAGAACCTAACCCCGATATGATGCCCTCGTTTGTAAGATTTAGGAAAGGAAGGAAGGAAGGGAAGTTTGTGAGTGGGGAGAAAAATACAGGTTAGGGGAGGTTGGCTGGGGTCAATGGAAGGAGATTGACCGGTGATTGCCACCAAACCGCCAACAGAGCTAACTAAACCAAACATAAGAAAAGACAATAGAACAAAGATAACCGGATAACCAAATAACAGACAAAGTAAACACCTAGTTAGAAAGAAAGAAAGAAGGATGAGAATGAGAGCGGGGAAAGAGTAGAGACATCTAAATTCTCTCCCCATTAACCTCAACCTCAAACCCCTCCTTTTTTTGCTTGATAGCCTTAGCAAGCATAAGCTCCCTCATCCAATCAATCCTCTCCTCCCTACTTCCGACCGCAAAATAATGTACCTTCCCAACTGCATTCCTCCCACCCTCGGGCGCAGCCGGCACCAGCTGGAAAAAGTACGCACCAGTGCCTTCACCCACACCACCAGCCTTCTTTCCAAACAGTCTCGCACCCTTGAACGCGGCGGAGAGCTTATGCGAGGCACTATTCGAGCAGGAAACGGAATAATTGTCCATCTCGATGAAGCCATCCTCCTTCTCTATATTCTTGGCGTATCCGAGGCGCGTGCCCTTTAGGACAAAGTGGTAGTCGGGCCACTCGTGGCGGAACCAGTTTGTTCGTCGCTTCTTCATCCATCCGCTGTGCATCCTCGAGGGGTTGGGCGAGGGCGCCATCTTAACTTCTTCGTCCTCTTCTACGGGTTCCCACTCAGCGTTTTCATCGACAACCGTCATGTGAAGTGGCTGTGGGCGGAATTGGGACGCGGAAGTGGAGAGGCCGCGGCGGATGGGAAGTGGCAATGGAGTAGTGGGGAGCGGAGGGATGTTTTGTTGCTGGGCAAAGTCAGGAGTTGGGAAGCGGCGGAAGCGCATGTCCGGAGGCGCAGAGTTGGACATGTTTCGCGGTACGGGGGTTGCGGAGGCGTAGGGTACGTCTGCCTCCGAGAAGGGGGTTGTTGTGCGTAGGAGATTGGATGGTGAGCGCATTCGGGAGATTGGGGAGGTGGCATTGTTGATGGAGGGGGGCGCTGGCCGCTCCATGCCCTGAGTGCGGAGGCCCAGAGAGGGGGTCTGCGAGCGGATCGGCGGGGAGGGGGTGGGTGTCGGTGGGACTTGGACTGCCGGTGCGAGGGGTGCCAGTGCCGACTTTGCCGAGTGAGAGGAGGTAGGTGGCAGAAGAGAGTCGCTGCGGGCAAGAAGGGGTGGGCTAGGAGTAGCGGAGGGTGTCGGCGGCATGTATGTTCCCCTTGCGCGTGCAAGGTGCTCTGCCGACTTTGTCGGGACCGGCGGTGGGGACTCTCTGCGCTCTTCGAGGTGCTGAAGGTGCTGGAGTGTTAGGAATTGCTTGACGTTCTCCAATGGATCCATACGCGCTACGTCCTTAAGTGTGTTCTCTTGAAGCTTGACTTCACGGCCATGAGTGGGGCCCAAGACGTCACTCGATGCGAGGACGCTGACAGTAGCCAGACTTCCCGGCCTTGTTGGTCTCTCGGAGCCGGAGTCAAGCGCGGAAATTCTCGGAGGGTTAGCATCAGCGATACTTGGGGTCGTAGCGATGAGGATTGTCCCGTGTTCAAGGGACGGAGCCCTCTTCGACCCGGAGGACTTTGGTCCACTTCCGCTACTACCGTGCTTGCGGCACCTGTCACCCTTACTGCATCTATGGGGCTTCTTATGATGCTTGTGCTCGCACTTCCCGTCGTGCTTCTTGCACTTGTGCTTCGTAGAGGGCTTATGCGAGATCTCATTCGGCAGAACCTCAACAATGCTCTTTCTCCTGCGACGAGCAGCAGGTGACCTAGCCCTGCGCGCACGAATGACTACGTGTCCTTCAATATCATCAGTGGAGGGCATGTACCTCAAAGAGTGTCTATATTGCTCAAACGCGTGCTCCGAAGCTGCTGTCTCCGAGTCGATTGGTTCAACGGAGAACTGCTTCCTTGGCACACGCACATTGGTCTTTCTGGCCCGTCTACGCATCTGCCTAACAGGCCTTGGTGCGTGCTCCTCATCGGAGGATACCTCACGCTCAGAAATCACCATCTCTTTTCGGCGGTCAGACCGTGGAAGGAGAGTTGGGAGGTCTGGAAGGGCTTTGACTCCGCTACCGGGTCCCATATGGCCGACTTCCCTGACGACCGTTTGTGAGCCGCGGGCGAACCTCGGTGATCGAGAGGTCTTGGAGCGGGTAGAGGAGCTTCGGGATACACGGGATGAGGTGCGGGGGAAGGATCCTTGGGCCATCGGTGGGGAAGTAGCAGTGCGAGCTCGGAGATGGTGGATCTCAGACCAGAGCTCGATACGTTTACCGAAGGAGTGGATATCCAACTATTGAAAAAAATCAATGTTAGCCAACTATATCATTTTCCCCCTCCCTCATCCTAACCGAGTGAAAATTTATGAATATCGTACCTCTTTCAAATCCTCCCATTTCAAATCTACGAGAATAGCACCGGAGATATCGTTCTTTTCAAATTTCTCTACAAGTTCCCTCTCAAAGCCTAAAGCAGTCATCCAAGCACAGACTTGTTTGGGGCTCCAGCTCTTGACTTCATCGAGCTCATAGTCGCTGACAGCAGCCGATAGCTCACTCATTGGACGAACCTGTGGTGCCTCTGCATAGCGAGGCGATTGTGGGGGAGCTGGGAAGTGCGATGGGGAGGCAGCTGGAGGAGGCGAAGATGGAGATGCGGATGCGGATGGAGTTGGCGGCATGACAATACCCGAGTGAGGTATTGTGATGTGGGTAATCGAGGTAGCATGAGAGGAAGAATACGAACGGAATAGATGAGGACCCTTAGGTCCGATAGTTGATACACTATCCCTCTGGTAAGTGGGCGAAGGCTCTGCAGAGTACCTCCGGAACAACTCCGGGTTCTTCTCATCTGAAGACTGGATCATGGGGAATCCATGGGCAGAGTATTCTGGTGCTGGCGATTTTGGCGTTCTCGGCTCGTCGTATGACGACAACGAGGTGAAAGTTCGCTCTCCATCCGTGCTCGCCCGGCCCTCAATCGAGGAGTCGCTATCGCTAAGCATCTCATTCATCCTCTGAGCCCGCGAACTCAACGACCCGATGCTCTCGGCATCAGAGTGGTCCGCATCCTCCAGACCATCCTCCGGTGCCTCCACTACCACCTCCTCCATCATTCTACCGCCCCACCCATTTAGCGGCCTCCTCCTGTGGCTATTATCCTCGAAGTCTGCTGACGAGTCGATCGATGTTGCTGTGCTTATCGGCCTCATCGACAAGCGAGAGGCGAACATTGTGTGTTGGAAGAACTGTGATGGTTGAGAAGCGACTGACGCGGACTACAATATTTACGCAAAAAAGGAGCAAGAACCGTTAGCCGCTGAGGCAAAATTAACAGAAAAAAAAACTCCGCCCCGTCCTCCTAATTCGACTGATGAATTTCTCACCATAGCCACTGCTGTGTATCCGTCAATTGTTTTACAAAAACGCCTCCAATAATTTTTCCCTGGCGTATTATTGTGCCTAAGCAGTATGGCTTATGCCAACGCTAATCTGACTGCTTTGCTACCTCTATTGTGGTGCTGTTGTGCAGACAAGCGAAGTATTTTCGTATATCGACCCAAAATGTATAGAAAGCTATACGATTTTCCAACGAGTTTCTTGGCCTTGCTAGGTGCTTAGCTGTTCTCTTTTGCTTTTAGAAAATTGGATCCGTTCTCTTCGCTCGAGAGTTGATGTTGTATGGCTGGGTTGATAGGAGGGATATTGGTTTTGTAGAAAAGTGAAAAACGAAATCAAAGGAAAAAATGGAAAAAAATGGAAAAAATGGAAAAAAATGAAAATGCTATGATGATGATGAAAATGCAGGAAAACGTTAGACACAAAAAAGAAACCGTAAGCGCGCGTTGGACGATAGATACAAGGTAAAGCGAGGGAGTAAGAGGGAGGAGGAGAGAGGAGGAGGGAGGGAAGCAGAGCAGAAGTAGGTAAGAAGGGGGGGAGTAAAAGCGGATGGGGGAGGGTAGCGGGGACAGATCACTTAAGTAACTGCTACACTAGTGCAAGCGCTGAGGTGGGTGGTTGGTCCTTCTCTAGGGCAGTTCAAGGACAGGCTAGGCGGGTGGAAATGGTTGATTGTTGCGGATTTCAAGCGTCTCTCACACTCTCCGGGGGTGGGTGGTGGGAAAGGGTGGGAGAAAAGGGAAAGAAGAAAAAAAGAAAACCACGCGAGACAACAGCGAGACAGACAGAAGACGAACAGAGAGAGGGGGGGGGTTCACTTTTCAAGCGAGCGAGTACCGTAACGGTGTGTGGCAGGATTACTTGGCTTGGGGGTTGCCCTTGTTTTCACTCTTTATCTTTCTCACAAGAAGTCTTAAATCTTTTTTAATTATCTCTACTTCAATCGCCTTCAGAGGCATCCCTAAACGAGCCCTAAATCAGCTGGTTGGTGGTTGCAACGGCTGGTCAATAAACTTCTAAAATACCGTATCTGAAGGAATCCTATGAAAAACTGCAAAACAGGCAAAGGGAATGGGGATGAAGATACCGGAAAAGAAGGGAGAGAATAGGAAGAGGAAAAAAGGGAAGGGAAGGGAAAGGGAAGGGAAAGAGGCAGGTGTGGAAAGGGGGGGGGGCATCTCAAAAGTGAAGAAATCCGTACCTGCAACAAATTACACCCTCCTTTCCATTCATCCCTCCATCTCCACCCCAGCATAAACCACCCAACAGCGAAAGCGTGTCTCTTTCACTTTTCCACCCTCTCGCAAAGCGACCTTTCTCTGTAGAGCAGGCACCGCCGGACTCACCTACAGTCCTCCTGCTCACTCACCCACTCACCCACTCACCCACTCACTCACTCACTCAACCCGTACTCGAGTACCGTACACGTTCCAGGATAGAGTGGTTGGGGGGGTGAAAGGGTGATGGGGGTGAAGCGCTCTCGCATATCACAGCTTGGTGAAGGTTCCTACGCGCCCGCATGGAAGTCAATAGTTGATCCTGAAGCCCTGGTTGGCTGAATCTCTTTTATTGGGCGTAATGGTGGGGTGGGGAATGCACGAATTGGGTGTCCACGTTCCACTACTGTAACCCAGTCCTCCTAAATAGAACATCGCCAAGCTCTGAGCGAAATATCGTGATCTGCCCCTTCGGCCGATGTATGATTGACCGCCAGACATGTTCGGGCCGAGAATCACCTTGCGTAGCCCAGTGGCTGGTTCAATTTGGTCTAGTCTAGCAGCATCGCGGTCTGCTGTATCTATCACGTTGTCCGGTCCTATGTTGGCTATGTCATCGCTCCTGCCCGCTCTAATGCCATAGAGCAAATTGATACCGGTAAGTCTGGATCTGATAAATTAGAGTGCGTGAAAAAATACAGAGGATAAAACGACGATAGATTGGGAAAAGTGTTAGTTTCCTGCGAGCACTGTACTTGTACCATGCCCATAAAAAATGCTATGGACAGGTACAAGCACTTGGCCAAAGCTCGGTACTTGAATACCTGCCTCTACGAGTACACCACTGGGAGGATACATTAGCCGAGAGAATTGGGAAAAAGCCTTTAACTTGTCATATATCTCCAACCCATTTTCCCATCCCCCTTGCTATCAGTAGAGTGCCGTGGGGCGCTTTATGGGAACGCCGGAGTGTAGTCTGCGGTACAGTAGCAGTTTGGTGGCAGTGCGGCTTAGGGTGGGTGTCATAGTACAACATTTAACGGTTAACACTTTTTGACAAGAACCCCCCCCCTCCACACCCCTCCATCCTACGGTACTGTACGTGCGGAGTCTCACCGTGGCTTTTCGTCAATGTTACAGGGAGCCCCGGCCTTTATTGCTTATTTTCTTTTACGCAATGTGCGCACGGTCACAATGCACAAGACTTCAAGCAGATCACCATCAACCTTCATGCCTTTCTTCGAATTTGCCGTGCTGCGCGGTGAGGCACAAATATGATGGACAAATTTTATATTTTATAGCATGGTATTGTAGCAGAGATTGGGGGGGTGGTCGCTCACCACCATCCACACGACTAGTCAGTTTGAAGCGAAGCGAGCTCTGGCGAGTTCGGGTCTGGGCTCCCGCAACCGTAAAGTTTCATCTCATCTAGTTTCTCCCTCTCCGCATCTCTTGACGACTGCTGATCTTATTGATGCCGATGATAATTGCATCTACCACTACCACCTCTCAATTCCGGGATTACTTACTTTCTCCCGCAGCAAACCCTTTGCTGCAGTTTTCTTTAAAAAAAACCATGTAAGGCGAGTGATCGAGATGGCATCCTGGATTTACAGTACTGTGAATGTGCTACAATACTCCTACAGCATTATGCAGTAAGTATCATCGGCATATCGCACCTTACTCCTGTAAACTATCGTCGTCTTTAATTCCTGCGAGCACGGTAAGGCCAATCCATCACTCCCCTCGATCAACGGCACCTGTGCGGGCACTCCAAGTGGGAATTATGCCCGCGATACCCAACCGCACATTAACCAAAGCCCATGAGGCAAGCAAAGTCAAGCAAAGTCAAGCAAAGTCGATGTAAGGACCGGTGATATTACCCCCCCCCCCCCACACACACGCACACACACCGTCTAACAATCCCTTCCTTCCCCCTTCACCCCCCCTGCGTAGAGTCCTCGGTGATAATGACGGTGATGAAAAATAGATCCCGATGCAATCTTGTACCTGCCGCATTGACCACGGGCGAGCTTAAGAGCGAGTGGCGATCCTACCCTATGGTATGATACATACCCGCGAGACGAACATCCGTGGAGCAGGGGAGCAAAGACACGAGAGGTATGCTGCATGTCCCACAACGCAGGAAACCTGTGGATACCACCATGAGGGAGATGGATAAAGTCGCAGCCTGACCAGAAAACCGTTGATCCAAATTTCGCACCCGCATCATCACATCCTATTTTTTTTTCACCCCAATCCAGTTTTGTTCCCCATTTCGAGACTCGCACGGCTCGAGACTTTGGACCTGTATGGATACCGTAGTACGGTATCATACTTTACGAGCTGTACGACTCTGTTGCCGCTAGCCCGCTGCTGGCTGGCTGCTCCAGCCCCCCATCCCAATCCGAAGTTCTTCCAAAAGTAGGTTTCCACTTCGACTCGTTCACGTGTGTACTTTTTGAGAAGCACAGTACCGGTACTCGTACAGTACCGGTACCGTTGGGCAACGCAGCTTATCTTCGACCCGTAGGGCTCCTCCCACTCCCGCCCTTAATCCTCCAATCCCAGCTCCAAAAATCCAAAGGCTACCACTGAATCCCTAGCCCTCTGATGTGCAAGAAAGAAGCGTGGGCGGGCGGGCATAGGGAAACCCACACACCTGATCCCCTACCAAGAACCCCTAAACCACCTTAATAAATAGATAAAATCTCACACCCCGTGGAATCTTGATTTTCGGAAAGGGGAAAAAGTGATCAAAATTTGGGAAAACTGATATGGTAAATCTCTCTGCTTGGATCGTTTTTTATGGCTTGTTACGGTTCTTGTGGCAATAAGTTATCATATCCGTGAAGTTTGAACAAAAATCCCCGGCTCCAACTCCAAACTCCCATCCAGATTCCAGACAAATACCGGTATCTATTACGTTCAGCTCGCCCCAGTATCCGACCTCCACCAGAGAGCCAAAGCAAAAGCCGAGACCAGAACCGGAAGGATAGACAGAAGCTGAAACGGAATGGATAAATAATATAATAAATTACCGTGCGAGTGCTAGGGTACTAGAGGCAAAGTGCTAGCACAAGTATAGATAATACCTTGGGAACTTTGCTGCTTCAACCAGCTCGGACCATGCCATACCCCCCCCCTCGCCGTCGGAGGGTTTTTACGGTCTGCGCTTTTTGATTCTTGAATGGCCGTTTTTGAAAAAGCGGAAAGAAGGAAGAAAAGAAAAGAAAAGAAAAGAAAAACGATGCTGTAATACAGGTATTCCAACATTTGGCATGGCTTGGTGAGAGAGTATGCTTACTGGTCAGAAAGGGTGTGGTGTATCCGAGGTGGTACATGGCCTGACTATCGTGAGCGGTGTGGGCCACGTGAGGGGTAAGGAAAGTGTGATAGCCTGGGAAGAGAAGCAGGAAGAAAGGGAAGAGGCAAGCAGGCAAGCAGGCAAGATCACAGTGCTCAATTGTAATGCTGCGAGTGCTGTATAATATGTGGATGGGAAATAAGTTACTCGTACACAGGGAACGACGACGACGACGACGATGATACCATCCTGTGGACCGGTATTTCGCTTCTTTGCCAAATCCTTCCTGACCTCTTTCCACCGTTCTCAAGGCAGTTTCTTGCCCGCTCGTCTACCCCCCCTCCCCCACCCCCATGCAGGTATTTCTCGCTTCAATCACACCACCTACCATACAGGTACTATACTCGTACATACTCAACCAACCCCCATCTCATCGACCTACCTCCTCTCACCTAGAGTTCAAACAATCTGATTCGCGAAACTTAAGCATACCTTACCGAACCCCCGCTCATCCAGGATCACCTTCGGCCAAATCAACTACACTAACCAAGAACAAAAAACTCATCTCCCATGACAATACCGGTATTACACCATGATTATCGTATCAGGGTCCCACAATCAAAGATAATAACAACAATCTTGTCCAACCGACGGACGAGAGTAATCGACCAAATCAATCGATAAACGTACCGGTACTGTCGCATATAGGGTAGCACATGGGATGGGATAATATTGATAGAGAGAACTTCTCTCTCTCTACTACCTCCGGGTCTACCGAATGGAACTGTGAAAGATAAGATAGTACGAATACAGCACGCATGCAAGCAAAAACGGCAAAACAGCGCGTTTCATCTGGGAGATGGACTCCTGTATGATAGGGGTCCTCGCAGCACAAAATAGATGAAATGAACACCCGTACCCGTACCCCGCCGGTACCAGCTGCAGTTCTTGCGAACGATACCAGAAATGTTTCACCTGAACATGGCAAGACTGTAAGTAAGTAGGCGAACGCGGGTGAGCTCAACCACGGGAGAAAAAACAAGGCAAACTACAAGTAGGAGTAAATATTAAAAAAAAAAAGCAAGTCACGAGGGAAAGGCTATGATATTATTCCGAATTGAGTTTCTTGAAATAAAAAGAAAGGAAAGGAAAAGAAAAGAAAGGCTTTCTTCCACATCCTCGCGAGTCACTCTCGTTAGCGACGGTAGATCAACCACATCTCGCATACATAGCCGCGGAATGAAGAATAAGAAACAGGGGACCTGAGAGAGGAAAGAAAAGAAAAAACTTTCCTTTTCGCTATGCGGGCGCTGCGAAGAGAAGTCTTCTAGAAGGAAGAATCTCTTTGTCTTTCGCGCGCGTTTGTTCAGGAGAGTGATTTGCCCAGGCAAGCAAGCGCTGCGGGAGCAAGATGCGGGGTGGGGTGGGTACAGTACCTGGTGCTTCCGGCGCGCTTAACCGGGGAGAAAGGTGCGCACGGTTAATGAGTGAAATCGAATCGAAATCGCAATTTGGCTGCGCGGTCGTCAGTGCTTGGGGAAAAGAAAGTAACGTGGCGTGCGAGGGCTGGAATGGCGCGTGCTGATAGCGTCGTAAAGCTCCGCGTTTTTTCTTTGTTTCCTCTCTCCTCCGCGGGTGATAGCGGGGAAAGGAACAAAAGAAAATAAAGGAAAAAGAAAAAGGATCTGTTTCGACTAGGCTTGAGAGTAGAGAGGAGGTAATTGTTCCCGTTTGTGTCGTAGATGTTCTACCGATATCTCACAGTTCTGTAACATGCCAGATGGCATGGCATGGCGTTGACTGCGGCGGGAGGGTGATTGGAATAGTGAAAATTTGTGAGACCCGCCTTTTGTTAATTCGTTGATAATGCAGTTGCAATTATAGCCACCTTGATATGAAAACATATCCTATCACACACATCCTTTGGGTTCATTTTCCAAGGTAACCACCCCTCCCGACTTGGTTCTAGCCGGAGTAGCTCCCTCTCCTCTACGGTATCCCCCTCCTTTCCTCCATTGCACAGCTGGATACAATACCTGCCCAACCACCCACCACACACGTGAGTAAACTTTCATGCGGGCCTCCCGCTTTCCAAACCCTTTTTTTCATGACGGTGGAACCGCACTTCCACACTTTTGATAATGCGCGGTGCGATGGATCCTCCAATACCGTGCAGTATCTTATTCCTCCCCTCCACCCCGCTTTTGGGGGCCTACTCGCTCACTCGGCCGGCCTGTGGTGCCGATAACACAAGGTCCATGGTCGAATCAGGTCCCCCCGATGATCGGTTTTGTATTGATTAAATTTGTCGAGCGAGACAGCCAATGGGTTGGCCCAGAGATGATATTGAAAAATTAAAGCCTTGAATTTTGAAACTTTTGAGCGAGTGAGTGGCTGGGGCATGGTTTCTCCGAGGGGCTCTTGGTGTGAGAATGAACGAAAGGGCGCACGTGGTATATCCGTTCGTGGGCGAGAGAAAGATCAAGATAGTCTATCCGGAAATAACCACTCCTGCTCTCGTCCTTCCCATCTTGGGCGGTATGCACGATACTCACTGCACATAGACGTTAAATATCTCACCATCATCAAGAATACAGTAACTCAGCAACGGCGAAATAACTACCGTGGAGAATGGTGTACAAGTATCTACCATGGCACAAGGACAAAAGGCAATCACATTCTCACACCCCGCACACACACACTCGCGCGAGGGGAAAAAAAGGCAGAAATACCGTGGTCCCACAGTGGTATCAACCAACTCCTGAATCCCTTCCCCGGTCATGAGGGAAAACCCTTATCCTATCGATTCGCCCCTTTCACTCCTTCGCTCAAAATTTGTTCTCCGCTTGGACTGAGGCCTCCCGATACCAATGCATACACGCTACACAAGCTCAAATCCCATGCCTTTTTGTCTTATAACAACCCTGTAAATGGATAAATCAATCACGAATCTTCTTAGTCCCTCAAGTGCTAAAGACCTAGCTCACCAATCGCCATTGGCCCGTTCCTTTGAGGCTGGTTAGCGAGCCCGTGGCCTCACCGGGGGAGTATTATTGCCTTATGGAGGAAGGAGCGAAGGGTAGTTTCGGGGAGCCCTTCCGGGTTGCACTCTCGCTTTCACGAGGAAGAAGAAGTTAGAGGCATGATACCGTACTGCCCAAGAGATGATATTACGTTTACCGGAATCCTATCTGTCGATCAATCACCTGTTGGTGTGTGTGTGAAGTTACATTTCGCTTGGGTTGTGCCTTTTCATATTCTCTCGCTTCCTCACTTCCTTCCCTATCTTAGACTCCACTCGGAGTCCAAAGAAGAGAAGCAAAGCGGACAAACTAACCAGAACCCCATGGTCACAGCGAAATCGTGAGATGAGATGTGATGTGGTGTGTGATGTTCCATCTCGCATTGCCGGGGGGATGCGGTTGGAAAAAGTAATTTCGGCAAGAGAAAAAGAAAAACAGAGAAAAAGAAAGAAATCACGAGAATGGAGGCACAGAGAGAGAGAGAAGTGCGGAGAGAGGGCTTAGTGGTTTTTGGTTTTATTCACTCGTTGGTTGAGGCTTTCGACACATTAGTTCAGCCTTTGGATAGTGAATCAAGTCAGTCAATTTGTCTAGCTGGGTGAGGAACCCGTTCAGAGAGAAATAATGTGTTTTTTCCAATGAGCTTGGGGCCAGCCACTCCGTGCTGAAATCACATCCCGACAAAAATTGTTCTTGGAGGTTAGTCTATGTCGGGAACACGGATACACGCAGTAGTCCTCAAAATACGCAGTTAACCTTCTGTAGCTCTTCCGGTAGACTATTTGAGCAGGTCTGCTGATGGTGACACGCTATGAAGCTTAGTAATACTCTTGCATTTCACGGTCGGAGCTGGGTATCTGACTTTCCGAGGTTCCTCCCGAAACGCTGCTGTAACCTCCGGACGCGATCTTGGATACCCGCTCATGAACAAAAGCCGGTATGCACCATCCTACGCACCTTGCTGCGGTAGAAAAAAAGAACATGGTGAGAATCCTAGACCTACGCATTCACTCACTCATCGCCAAGCTCTCCAGCGGATACTCGAGTAATAATAGTACGAGTACAATTTTTCCTGCCATCGAGCACCTGGCGCAACGAGTACAGTACTCTCTGACAAAATGCTTTGAACCACGGTTTGAAACCACGCAACCCGCCAACGGCCAGCCAATAGGCGGTGAGTGCTCGCTAAGGGTTCGCATCGTACAGAAACACTGTGATAGATAATCTCGCTAGAACATTGGCGTTGCCTCTCCGAGCCGGACCTGTGATATTATTATTTTTCTTTTTATTCATTTACTTCGGCCGGGGGCTGAAAGACACTGTTTTGACCGTCCTCTCTTTCTCCCCTCGTTCCTAAGGGGGAAATTCTGAACCTCCTAGCGTGCCCCTCAATTATTCCGGTCCTTACTCTTGCTAGTTTATTACAGGTAAGTTTAAGAAAGAAAAAAGGAAATAATCTTCCACGCCCGGCGCCAAACTTCTGCGAATAATAATACAGGTGCTCTTCGCACCCCTTCCACCACCACCACCGTACCGTACCGTACCGCCTCTTCACCCCTTTTCCACCACAACAAGCTATGCCACGATCTTGCCTTTAGCAAAATTGCGCGACCGCAGTACCATTACTACCTTACGGTATTGTTGTTATCATGTGTTTTGTGCTGTCCTGACCGATCTTTGTCTATCCCCTCCACACACACACACCTCCCTTTCTATTATAGCGTCTAACTTGGTGAGAAATCCTTCCCCGCCTTCGGTCAAACATCGAATGACTCAACGATCCTTACTCCATCCAGAGACAGAAAAATCGTGCTGCTTTGTTGGACATTGCCACTTCCATTCCGGCCCGAAGTGGGTTCTTACTGGCTTTGGCGGATGTTTTACCCTTGGCTTATTTGTCAAAAGGAGGTTAGTTAGGGGTATGAGGTGTCTTGTCTGTACTTGTACTAGTGCCGATACTCGAGTATGGATGTTGTTTGCAGTACCGGTACCATATTTTTTTCTCGCTGATCAGCGATTAGCGAGACTGCATGTGTGTCATGAGTGAAGGGAACTAACTGGGTGGGCGGATGATAGGGATGGGAGTGAAGGGAGTGTATAGGTTCATGGGTGGTCACTCGAAAGGGGTGTTTGGTGTAGCAGGTGGGTTTTAGGGAGGGAGGGAAAGAGGAGGTTCGGTAGCAGTGGTGATGTCTGGCCGCGCGCGGGGCTGGTATTTGTAACGGTGGGGTAACAAGTGTAGTAGTAAGTTTGGGATATCGTATGGAAGGTTTTGGGCTGCTATAATAGTTGCTGCCGTACGGCGGGCAGGTTCAGGCCCTACTTGGGACTCAAGAAATGCTCAGTTTTTCCACTTGCGGTATTCTGAGCATTTCCGCTTGCAAAGAGATGAATAGAAAGGACTGTGTTTGGCATGCGCAGATATACCGTGGTGTTTTCATACCTCAGAGCCTTCCCCCCCTCTACCTTTTTGCTTCTTTATTTCTTATAAACTATCATACTAGGGGACAATCACGGCCATACAGAGGCCACTTGTAGATTATTACTTCTAAGCCACTGGGTATTATGTGAAAGTGGGTTTTCGTTTTCATTTTTAGTCATGCCAGTTTTTGTAAATAAAGACCTGCGACTCTCCACTCTGTTTCTACCTATTGCAGCCTAAAAGGAAGCCCATCCGCATAGGTGGAAGAAAAAAAAAAGACTTTAGATCTGCCAAATGCCAATGTTTTCAACAATACTTGGTATTTTTTTACCTTAAAGTATGCTCTATTTTCAGGCAAGAATGATTTTATTTTATTTTTATAATGATGCCAAACAAGGCCTTGGCTATTTGTAAGCCCGCTTCGCTGGTGTATATGTCGATGTCCATGCTATGGCGCGGTGGCCACTGGGTGCTATAAGTACCACGCAATATGCTCGTACTCTATGTGCACTTCCGCGGTCAGTAGCAACACCATCAACCGATATCCGACAGCAGTGAGCTTTAGTAATATACACTGCGCTTCCGCTATGGCGCTCGTGATGGCCGGAGCATGGGGCCTGGATGGGCTTCTCAAACTTCCGATCTCTAGATTTGATACCTACTCTAGCCCACCCCAGGAGCAACACCTCTCAAGCCCTGCGTACAGTTATCATGTCATCTCTATACACGGGTAGAACGCTTCAATCCGCGAAATATAAGCGCTAAACACGCCCATAAAACCCAACCATCTGCGCACATATCTTTGCATGAAATCAACAGCAGCAGCCTAGCCCTCTCCCCCATTTGGCCCCATCAAGTACTCGTGTGCGATTAGGATCGCGGTGGCGGCCTACGATGAGGCGAGATTACTTGGCTAGCATTGTGCCCCTCATTCTTCAAAGTAGGTAGCCTTGTGGCGTCGCTAGGGTTTTTTTCTGTGTCTCCGGGGCGGGGGAGGGCGAATTACGAGTGATCGATTGTGATCACAAAGTTTTGTTGGAAAGTGAAGAAATAGAGTACGGTACGGGACGAAAGAGAGCACCACGCTGCAATGCTTACTCCAAGGGCAGTTTCAGAACCTCGAGTGGTGCAGGAGATGGAAGAGGGATTTTGAGGATTTCGGTGGCGGTATTGCTCTTCTTCACCGGGAAATCTTCGAGAAGAAGTTCGAGGAATCGAGTGTCATGATTTTTCATCGTCACCCACCCAACCACGAGGTAATTTTTCAACAATGGTACGGTAGTTCTGTTCGAATACCGGTACTTACTTTTCATTTCCAATAATAACTTGACAGCTTTGATGCGCTGCATCACCTCGCTCGAACCAACCACCCTTTTCTTCACAAAGTGAATTTATTGCTGTTGTTGTTATTCCATCCCGGGTGCTATGCCGGTACTGTACACTTGATCATATCAGAATTACACTTCTCTTCACGTAATCTTTGGCGGGACTGCATGGATGACATGTGCTTCATCTATGAATATTCTAACCCATCTTCCTTGTTTCCCTTCTTCTCTAGAAGAAGCTTATTCGCGCGCAGGTATGTTATAAAATCCACAAACGCAACAATCGTGGTAACAAGATCTTTAGCCTCTGATTCACTATGATTTAAATAGCTCTGATCGGTAGGGGCCGGGTGCTCCAACTGATTCGGGCCGCCGCTAAGCCGAAAAAGAGCCAGTTTGATGTTATGAGGCTTTCAAAAGCGGACAAAATGGCGGTTGTTGGACTACATACTGGTAGAATTTCCTACCCAGGCCCGTTGGTGGCTTGGTTGGTATTGTACTCGAGCAGATATAGTCCATCCCTCTCTTTGAACTCTACCGATACTGAAGAGAGTTATTCCAATAAGTGGAAAGATAACATCTAAATTCTGGTATGATGATAGGCGATCACCCTCGCAAAAAAAAAAAAAAAAGACCCCCAGCTCTGGGCGAAAAGAACATTCGCGAACATGGCCATCCACTGGCAGCCGCGGGCAACCGGCGGGATGCTCCCTACTAAAGAACATATTCTTTCTTCTTTTTGATGGCATGATCCATTGGAGGACTCTCCCCCGCACCACCTCCGCCTCCAGATCAATCAATTCACAGGTCAACGGACCAACTTCCGAAATCGTACTTAACTCAGGGCCTGGTTGGTCGAGATTCCGTATGTGCAACGCGAATTATGCAGCCATATACAAGTACGATACGCTAATTTTGTGGTGGAAGGAAAAAAAAGTCTCTCTAATTTTCTTGGCGCGGTGGCTGGAGTGAGCACTGTTCTCTGAGTGGTCGAGAGAGGCTCTTGAACTAACGGGAGGTACTCGAGTACGACAGACTCTTGTAAAAAAACAAAACATCTCAAAGCGAAAAGAAAAAAGAAAGAAAGAAGCAGAAGGGGGGAAAAGGAGGAAAAGGAAAGAAAAGAGCTAAATTTGACAACCATGCCAGATACGGTCAGACACTCCCTTCTCCTTCTATGCGATGCGATATTGAAGTGGTGAGTTATGATTAGATACTCGGGTAACTTAAGGCACAAAGTTAAGTTCAGTTACATCCATCTGGCATTCCCTGCGTTCCGTTGCGGTGCGGTTCCACAGAGGTGCGGCATGTTATGTTCGCTTGCTTGCTTGTTTTTTTGTTCTCTTGGCCTGCTTTGTTCCTCGTGATTGTGGAGGAGAGGTGATTGGAGGGGTAAGTTACGACAAGTGTGGATACGGTGTGATGCGTCGATTCGTATGGTCCGGTGTTTACCACGCTCTCTGGGATAATCCATACTGTGCTGTGTTACCTGTTCAACGAGGGCGTTTGTGTTAATGAGCAATAGACTAAATTATGTTCTGGTCGAGTTGTAAAAAATCACAGCGGAGGAAATACCATTATCTGCATTTGCTGTGGGACTTTTTCACTACAGTAGTTTATTCATGTGTAATGGGGGGACGGTATTTGCCGTATTATTATTATTCCTTGGCCTGACGGGGGCTTGCTCACGTGCGTTACATTACAGTGCTTGTATCGTACAGAGCTTGGCGGGATTGGTGGCGGCAAGGTGATCAATTTCTGGAGTGCATTGATTGTCACTCGTTTGATGGTAAGGTGGTGAATGAGCTGGATCTTGTGCTTGCACGTGAGGGAGTGCACTAGGACTACCGTAAGTATAGATGATAATAAAGCACCAAGTATAGCTAGCAAGTATGATGTGCTCGAGTACTACAAATCCTTCTCCTAGCATCCTGTCAGGCTGTGTCGAAGGCAGACAGACTGGCTTCATATTTGAAGTTGGGATTGATATTCCGGCTGAACAATGTCGGTTCATGATACAGGGCGGTTGTGGAACCGGGAATAGAGAGTATGCTTATTATGTTCTCCGCATCCTTGACCTACCCTGTGATAGTGTTAGGGGTGAGAGCTGGAAATTAGGGTGCTTACTCGAATAAGTTGGTGGTGCTTATGTTTGTTAGGTGGTCAGGTATTTGAGGATGGTGATTGCTTCCTCGTCGCCCAGGCTCTTTCCCTCACCTTTTGCCTATGATGTATGGTGTATTAAAGATGGTAGCAGGAAGGTTCAGTGCTCAGAGGAATCCAGCAGGACTTGGCCGCCGTGAACTCTTAGAAGATGCTTGGTGGATGCACCAAGGGGGGTATATACTACGGAGAGCCCCTTGAGATCTGGGAAATATCACTGGATAGCCTTTCTAGATCTTAGAGAGCGCCTTCACTCTCGCCTACTGACCTCTCTAATCTAATCTCCCAGGGCAATTCACACAATATCACTCGGAAAGTGTTCAAAATCCTTCCTTCCTTGGGAGTTAGGGGCCTAGGTGAGGGGCCCCTTCTGTTTACTCCGGAACTTGAATTACATTGACCAACTAGACCTACTGATCGGCACGGAAAATCACCTTCTGGACCTTCATTTTGTCAAAAAGCTCATACCCTTCCTCCGCTTGAGTCATTGGCATGATCTTGTCCGCCATGAACCTTCCAATATGTAAGCACTATGTTCTCAAATCAAACGGGCTTAGCCCCTTACCCTAGGAGGTGGGACTTCTTCTTTAGTAATTCCAGTGCTTCGGGGAAGACCGCACGCACAGGGCACCTGCCGAACTGGATCCTTACATTTTTGTTGTATGCTTCGTTTCCGGTGAACGGGATATGGAGTGATATTAGCAAAGGATTGAAAGGGCGGTGATTGAAGGGCTCACTTCAGCATTATGCACTCCAACACTGATAAGTAATCCCCAGGGCCTAACTACGTCGAAGCCCATTCGGAGGGCAGGGCTGTTTCCTACCACCTCCAAGACAACATCCGCGCCTCTTCCATCTGTAGCTTCTAGGATTCGCTCCTTAACAGACCTTTTGTCCTCCTTAAAGTTCAAAGGTTCTGCCCCGAGAGACTTGGCGAGTTCAAGGCGAGAGGGAACAGAGTCTATAGCGAAGATGCGTGCAGGGCTGAAAGAAGTAGTGGCAATGAGGGCACATAGTCCTACCGGACCACATCCTATCAAGGCAACAGTTGCATTCTCACGCTGAGTCGGTGTGAGTTGGGAGAGGCCACTGGATGCAGCAAAGTAGCCACTATTTAACGGGTTAGCTACGGTAGAGGATTTCCAGCGGGTCCATACGTTGGAAACTGGGTGGTAGTTAGCAAAACTGAGCAACAAGTTGATCAGTCGCAGACTTACTATATCTGCCATCAGGATCTATTGCGGCTGTCAGCTAAAGTTTCAAAGTGAATATCAACCTGTATCAGGCATACAACTGTCTCTTCCGGGATTTCTGGTGGAGCCTTGAAGAGTGTTCCGTCTGCCAATGGAACCCGGACCTAATTCGCCTGGTCAGTTCTCGTGCGAGATCTAACAGACAGGAGAACTAACATATTCTGCCTGGCATCCATCAAGCACTACAGACCCGTATAGCATTGATTGTGTGCATCGGGAGGTATAGCCGTTCCTACAATAGAAACATTCTAGACTATCACATAGTCAATAAAAGCTTGCTTGTAGAAGCAATTATCTAGCGTACCAAGAGGTTGTAAATGGGGAAACAACTTTATCTCCCTCTTGGAACCCAGTAACTTTTTTTCCAACCTCAACAACAGTCCCGGCGAACTCATGGCCCATAATAAATCCAGTACCACTTGGCTGATGTCCACGGAATACATGAAGTTCGCTTGATATTTCCTGTTGGCCCTCATCTTGAAAACGAAATATTTCTGAGCGGAGAGCTTACCTCCCACAAAGGGCGGTGTAAGAAACCTTCACAAGAGCGTCTGTTTCCTCAATGATTTTCGGGATTGGCCTGTCTTCCAAGGCAATCTTGTGAGGACCTTTGAAAACGACAGCTTTCATTGTTTGAGCCATTTTTGGTGCTGCCTCGAGTATTTGTGTTGGTGACGTGATTTATAGGGTTGTGAGGATATGATGGTAATGATTTGAGGATGGTCTGGGGGTGAATGGTGGACTTGCGGTGCGCGGTTATGGCGGCGGATGGTTGGGATGGATGAGCCGAGGCTGGTGCACTGCAGGGCCTATGACAGCGGAGTTCCTTGCGCTAATTATTGAAGCGGGCACCATCGCCGACGGTAATATTTGATGGGCCCAGTATTCTACGATACCATGAATACTACAACCTAATGAGAGAGCTCTTTTCGCCTAGGCAGCAGGTGAAGTTCTGTAAATCATGAGCCTGAGAGTAGATACTTGACCTTAAATTCGACGGGGAATTTTGTTAGCTTTGAAAATGTGGAATGGTGGGTCCATCACGGGCCCATCGCGGTTCAGAAGTGACAGTACTGTACTACCGGCTTCATTTTTAGTATCCGAGCCATCTAGTGCAAATATTAGATGTTTATTGGAGTTAAATGGGTTTTAATAGACAGAGGATGGGTGGAGTTCCCCTAGGGCCTCTGCCCCCCCCCTAGAGTGCTTCCGGGTATCGTACCTTATTGTGGGGTGACCTCTGTTCCACTGGGGTTGGGGTTGACCTAGAGCCTCACAGCCCTCAATAACCGCTCCGAGTGATGCTCCCCTCTCATAGTCCAGGGTTGATACCATCAGCCATCCATCTAGGTTCAAAGAATGAACCATATTCTCCTGCCTCAAGATACTTCGCTGCCCAAATTTTCTCAGGCTCCGAGAAGTCGGCACATCCTCGGGGCGATAATGGTCATTCAGAGCCATGAGGGTTAGCCACAGTTGCTGGGAATTGTGCTAGATTTGGGTGCTCCGCTTTTTTTCGTTGGCTCTTTTGAAACACTAAATTTAGCTTTTGAGAACCTTGATTGAATCAGGGGACTCGGGACTAGAGACTGAGTACCATGCGCTCATAGTTTTTGTGGGACGGAACTTTCGGATCTCCTAGAGCCATTACCTATGGGATGGGAGGCGCTAAAGCAGGAACAAAAGCATCAGGGTTAGGGTTAACGATAATGCGTATCATACATACGCAAGCCTTTCTCTAATTGCGCTGACTTGTTCAAGCGCCTTGGTTGGTGTTATCAAACGAGATAGTGAATTCTCACCACAGAGTACGGCGATTGCTCCCAACCATTTCTTTTTGGGCACTCAGGCCGACTTTTGCACATGCAAGTTGTTGCTCGGTCTTAGTTAGAAACCACAGTTTAAGAGAAGCACGGCGGACCGATAATGACTTTTGTTTCCTCGTGTATCGACAGTGGGCATGCAAGAGTCCCTAAAGAATGCGTCTCTTGACTTGGGGTCTTCGATAGATGGTGAAAACTATGATCAAGATCTATATTGACGACACAGGAGCAAGGGGGTGGTAGGTATCAATAGGGAACGGATCTCCGGGATCACATACATTACTATACTTACCGGTGGACAAGCTCCGGCATCCATGGTGTTATTTTTTAAACCAATCTTTTGCCATTGATTTCAGCGCACTTATAGTAGGGTTGCCTCATCATTGCTAGTTCATGAGGCGCTGTGCTAGGCTACCAAGCAACGGTCATGTCTTCTCCCTTAATGGAGGGATCTTTTGCAAAGGTCCTTAGGGCACCGGAAACACCGACCTAATAGTAATCATACCTATCAAAAATTTCATTCGACCCATCTCCTTTGATGTCACAATCCAATTTCCAAAGACATTGTTCTTATAGGGGTGATCTCATCTTGCATCTCAGCAACTCAAACTCGCTCCTAATTTGGGAATCTTCCCTCATGTATTATCACTCGTTCCCCAGGCAGATGGAGAAGGCCTGTAAGTTAGACACTTTTTTGCTCCTATGGATTGCTCCAAGATTATACCAGAGGGGCTTTTCTTTGTAATAGGAGCCTTCATAGGTTTGTGGGTATGGCTCGGCAATTTCTCATTCTACAGGGCAAAAATAGTACTCTAACCAACGTGAACCTTAGTGTGGCTTGGGGGTCGAGAGGAAATATGGTCCAAACAAACAGTAGGACAGCGCGAGGCTGGGATGTGGTCTATACGAGGAAAAGGCATTTGGAGGTTGAAGTTTAGGGTCGCTGGAAGGCTCTGCTTTCCCCCTCTATTTCCCGGATGCCTTCCAACGAGCTTTGTAATCCGACTAGATCCGTCGCCTTCATTGCCTGGGCACCAGGTGACTAGAACTAATGTTTATGGTTAGAATGGGGTTTCTGGTGCGAGGAGTAACGGTAGGCCTAGCTGAAGGCAGGAGGGTCTCAGAGATCTAAAAACAGAACCCATTATTCGGAGATTGCCAACATCGCAAGTAGCATTATATCATGGGCTCATGCCCAGCTTATAAGGCCCAGATTCTCGTTTCCCTGCTCAAACTCCCGCCGTTGCTCTGTGGGTGCGAACCTGATTTCCATTTCAAACTTCAGCACATGTTCGATCCGTCTAGTGCTTTCGTTAACAAAATTGATAGCGACACTCTGATGGCAGCTCGCTCACAACCCAATGATAACTGGGGTAGCGTAGGTAACGGCGCGAAGCACGGAGAAAAGCACGTAGGTGGTGGTTCCGGTATGTGATGATAACGATGTGGATGTTCGATACAGGAAGCTCTCTACTGGTAGCTCAGACTAAATACAGAAGAGAGCGCACAAACACACAAAACAGGAAAAACCCACACAACGGGAAAAACCCCCAAGTGGCAGTCACGACCCTAAACCGGTCGTACCCCAAACTAACTATCATACCCTAACAACTATGGGATTCCAGCTATCAAAAATCGTATTTGTCAACTATCACATCATGAGATATCTCCTATCACTTGCCCTGGGCAAGCTCGTCGTTCGAGATCCTCAGGTGCTCTCCGGACCTACGGCACTGGCCCCTCCGCCTATTAGTCTCGGCGGCGGCGGTCTTGTCAGTATTCTAGGCCCTTCCGGTGCCGCGGCTCTTGCAGCCACATCGGCCCCAGTTTCTGTTCAAGCTCCTGCCACCCCTCAAGGAGCCGCCCGCCAGAAGAGGGCTCCTCAGGTCTCAGCCCAGGGCCAGCCATCCTCCCAGGTGGGGTCACAGTCCCGTCGGTATTAGTCTCCGTTGAGCCTATTCCCCTTCCTTCTGCGATTACTGTCCCCTCCACCCCCCCCACCTTAATCGCATCTGCTGCCCCCACCTTGGGTTCAGCCCTAGTCCCAACTCGAACTCCATCATCTCTCCCCATCCCCCGACCCTCGGCTAGACCTCCCATTCTAGGTGGAGTTGTAGTTAGCATCGCTCCTGGCCCCAGCGGTGCTAGCATTCCCGTTATCGCAGGTCCCCGTGGACCAACGCCAGTCAGCATCATTGTAGACCCTAGCGGTATGCCTGTGAGAGCTGCTCCTGCGGGCCCCATCCCTATCACTCAAATTACCGACCCGAATGGCCCGATAAGCATCCCCGCAAGTGCAGGGGCTGCCCTGCCTACGAGACCCCCGTCTACCCCTGCTCCGTCTGCTTCTTCTCCTCGGCCCTCTGCACCTGTTCCTCCGGTGGCTTTGAATAATTCTGGTACTACATCTGCTGCGACCCTACTAGGCACTAGCTATTACACGTCTGAGTCGACCTCTGCCAAGACTGCTGGATCACTCATGGTCACAGCTTGCATGGTTATTTCGGCGCTCATGATTTAGGAGGTACATATACCTTAGTATGTATGAATCATTTATTTTTCTTTGATTTTTAATATACTGTTTCCTAGGGTCGTAGAGCACTAAGCTGTGATCACGTTTTGTGAGTGCTAATTGGTGGTTCAGTAGTAATTTTGGAGGTAAAGACTCACTAGGCTGGTGGGAATTAATCCATTTTTTTCAATATTTATGGCTCACCCAACCCACAGTGTATTTTGGACATTGGAAACATCAAAAAAGAGTCCCCCCCGGTGTGACGTATTGGATTAGAGATTGAATGAGGACTGGGGGTGAATTACTTTTTATATAGATTTTGTTCAAGTTCTCACTTCAGAATTCCATTAAAAAAATCAAGTATCTGGGCTTAGCTCAAAGGAGGGATAGGGTGACATACCGTGCTTCTAAGATCTGCTACTTTTCTGGTTTTTATCTTGCTCGTGTTGGGCATCAATTAAGAGTTCTAGATTTCTACCCTCTTTATCCCGTTTTAACCGATTTTTTACCCTCTCTGGCCAATTTCTGATAACCTAGCTTATAGTTTCCCACTTAATGTGACTGCTCATATGATACGTGCTGTTGCAAGTATGATAATGCAGAGGTAAGCATTGCCTTATACTTAGGCATAGAAACCTTTCGGATACCCCCCCAATTCTCCAAAACTTTTATCTAGCTTGGATAGAGTTAGAGTGTTCTCTGATTATGGCTCGAGTAACTTCACTAGCGGTGCTCTGCACTGCACCTATGGACCCCTCCTAGCAATCCCAAGATGAAAAGCCTTACGGAAAGAGATGCTGACGTGGAGAGTTTATTATTATAGCCATTAATTTCTCTCAGCCCAGAGCAATGCGCTCGCCAGTTAGAGGGGTGTCCGAAAATCTGGGCGGCAAATCTCTGGAACCTTACATATAACAGTAAGACTTGGCAGCACTATAAGGGGTTATTTTTGGGATTGGTAAGTGATATTTCATGTCTTCCGAGTTGATTCCTTAACGCCTTTCAAGAGCATTTTTTTACTGTGGGATTTTTTTTACTGAGAGTGTATAGTAGCTCTATTTGAAAGTGCCGCATACTCTGTGCTACGGGAGTTTGCGCTTGGTTTGGTTCCGGGAGTGGAATATTTGAAGGTGATGGTGTGGCTTTGGGGGTCAAGGTAAAGTCCCCGCTCCTGCTACATCTGGTGTCTGTACTGATGGAGGTCTGGCCTAGCGCAGGGAAATCTTCTGCCGTACAAGTACTGCTGTGACACTGCCGTGAGGCTGTCGTCATGAGAAAGACCCGGAACAAAAGTGTGATAGGAAAATCGAGATGTGTTCGATGTTCGATATATATGTGATAAACGTGATGTACAGAGAAAGGAACGCAACTGAGACTAAATACAGTTTGTGGTATCATAACCAGTCACACAGTGGACTCTCTACCACACAAACACTAGAAATACCAGTTACCCTCGACATGGTGATAGCCCTGCTCACGCTCACAAGTGTGCTCTTACCTAACATACCACGATGGGGTTGCTCCATCATGTACTAACACTCAAGTCTAGATATCTAAACCGCTCAAGTAAGTAATAGCCGTGGGGTAACTTCCTCTTTGCTTGCTTTTGCATAGCTGACGTCTTCTCTAGGGACGACTGGCCGGCTAACAAGGAGTGTGATGTTCTTTGACATTGATCTACTTTTCGAGGGGTCTAAGATATGCTCCCATCATTGGCAAAGGGGAGGGCTAAGGGATGAAGCGATAGGGGTGAGGTCGCCATCCGCTAAACGAACTTGACGTGGGAAAATAGAGGGGGGAGGGCGTTAGTTGATCGAGAGAAACTCTAGCTAAGGACTGACTAGAAGGTATAATTATATGTATCCCCTGAACAACAACTCTGAAAACTAAAGGAAACCCTACAAACCACGATGAGTGAATGAGACATAAAGAGAGATTTTTGTAGTGATAGTTACTCAATAGAGACGCGAAGAAAGCAAAAAACCAATCCCTAGACCCTATGCCTTGTGGCAAACGGCACAGATCGGAAAAAAAGACGACTTTACCAAACGCTCGATGGCAGAGGCTTGATGGTAACCCCATCTCATAAAATTGGAGAAAAACTGATCTAATACCTAAGCCCTCTAGCCATAGGGTTTGAAAATAATCCGTAACCGCATATCCTGTAACAGCATGCTCTATAGGCAAACAAACAATTTCTAGCGGTGAATGGCCGCCTGCTGAATCGCTGATGTATCATAGCTTTAAACGGATTTTTATTCCATCATTTCGTATGCACAGCGCTATATAAACAACTATAGAAAGAATGGCAAATATACACACAAACCTTCAAGCCCAGCGCAGTCATCAGCATTTCATATCCATTCCGATACCAGCCTTCATATCCCAGAGGCTCACTATCATTCCTGGTCCAGCCATGCAATACTCAATACTATTTCGGCAATACAAATCATTCCAGCAGTGCTAGTGAAACACATTCTGGACAATACTAGTTGCTATCCGAGACACCTTGAGATTGTGATACAAGCGGCTAGGATTGGTATGGGTGCTGTTGTTGGAATGATTGTTGTAGAAGTGCTAAGAATGTATACATGGTAGGAATTCCTGGAATGCGGACTGGTATAGGAAAATGGTATTGGGATGGTGGAATGTTGGAATGTTGGAATGTTGGAATCATAGAGGCTGCGCTAAACTAGGAAACTTGGGGCCGACTCCATATTTCACCAGTTTATCTGTCTGAGTCGAGTGATAGCTAATGAGGAAAATACCTGCTCAGCGCAGTATTTGCTAGAATAATTGAATCTTGGGCTAAGAGGCCCAAAATACCCTCTCTTAGATAGGGGGCGAATGCACTGCGAAAGATGGCTACTCGAGCCCCGGCTTGATGGGGAAAGAAAAAGTGCCGGGCCTTATCAGCAGAGGCAACACCAGGTCCCAGCGCGAAGTTTCAAAATTTTTAGTAAATACGGTAGCTTGTTAGGAAGGGAGTAAAGGGGATCGGTAGGATGGAGGTTGATTCACTAAATTGGCGTAAACTAGGACAAGGGTTAGTTTTCAATCATAAGACATAGTCAAATACAGGAGGCATTTCCCCTCAATTTCCAGTGTATTTCCTGATGGTTAGTAAATTTAAACTATGACTCGTAGTATTGAGGATTTTTGGATTGAGCATATAATGAAGAACTGGTGAGATATTTACAAGGGTTTCTTTACAGAATGATGGCTCAACGTGAGTACGCGATGGAGTAATCTCGCAGAGGATGACCCATCCTATGGTTTCCAGTTGTCGGTAGTGCCATCTCTTCGACTTCTGGCTCCAAATACTGGGAAACGGGCACATAGTACACTGACTCAAGGAATGTGAATTATCCCTTCATCTCTGGAGGATGCTAAAGTAGAGGCCTATCATAGGAGTAAAAAAACCAATGGAAAATATCATATATGAATAAGGGGGTGAGGGCTCCTGACTTTTCCCTTAAGTTACCAAAGAGAGTCAATGGAGAGATAACACGGTAAAAGGTATATCTGCTAGGAAGCCCTAATTAACAGTGATGCACCGTCGCTATGCACTAGTACTAATTTTAAGGCTTTCGATTATTTAGACGAGCGGAATAGGTGAGCGATTCCTCAGAAGAGGACCCCGTCAAACCCTCCGCTGGTCGCTCTCGAGGGCGGGGTTTAGGCGAAGGTAATCAGAAACTTCAAGACAAGGAGGCGGATAGGCAGTGATACTAACGTTTCCTAACTAGTACTGGGCTTAATCCCATATGTTTTGTTCCTAACGGCTGGGGGGGCTGGCTGACCAGGGGAAGAGTGCTTCTAACAATTTGTCTAGGGTAGCGAAATCCCAGGAGAGCCTTCTTTAGCTCCGACAATGGTCCCCATGGGGTAGGATAATAGAGTGCTTTTCCAGGGGGAGTGGGACCACAGGAGGTCCTGAGGGACGGCCGGGGGAATGGTGAGATAGCTGGTGCGGGAGGCAGAGGGTGATCATTGAGTGATACATCATGATTTTAGCGCTGGCTATCTATCCATTCCGAAAACAGGCCAAACAAGTGAAATGGATGAATTGGGTAGAAATCTCGAAGTTTGAATTTGTGGATATACCCTCTCCTCCGGAATACACCTTCCAGGTTTGTCTGTTGCTGCGATTAACGACAAGTTCAAGCGCATTCCACAGCCCAAAGGAGTATTACTAGGCTGGTAACAGTATCACCAACTCTATATGAGGTGACGCACCCGCAGAGAGAAGCAAGATATGAGGAGACCAAGTTAAGTGGATTTACAATCAGGATCTAAGTTACATTCCGGGTAGATAAAGTGGAGTACCACCCTGAGAGGTGCATTTTGGTCACATAATATAAAGGACTGCGGCGGATGGTGGGAGCCTGGGCTAATTGTCAGAGCTTGCCAGGCGTAGGGAATCCTGACGCCCAAAAAACGAGCCACTATGGCCCAGGGTTAGTCCCCTCCCACCTCCAAGACGGACGGTTGGGGACACTGCCCTCAAGAGGATACTATCCGGGCAAGTACTTTGGGTAAAGGTGGTAAAGGTCACCAGACCGTTTTGGTACGAGAAATATCTTCGGCGGTGGACAGCTAGCTAAATGGCACAAAGAACGGAAGTAATTGACTAAGTTGTTCAATCTACATTCCCCACGAGAGCTTAAACTTCGCATGGTTAGCTAGTCTCTCCATAAGCAGGGTAGCCGTAAACATGGGAGTCTTCAAGGTAGCAACACCCTAGAGTCCCTGTGTGTGTATCAACTGGCGTTTGAAAATTGAATGTACCTCTTACCAGGTATGATAGCAGGCTTTAACGCTTATACCAGGCTTATCCACCTCCGGGCCTAAAACCAGTAGAGACGGTAGATACGGGTAACACACACTCCCGATAACCTCAGCAAAACCTTATGAACGAGAATTGCGTTATCTAACACCGCCGAATTCATTTTATGCAGCCACAACCTTACCCTAAAACACCAAATTGAGGCTCCCGATGTATTACATGAGTTCTCATTGCAGCTAGAGGCTAGGTATTCCTCACCATATTTGCCTTGTCATATTTGATCAACTCTGCACCTTTCAGGAGATTCCCGTTTCAACACCTCCTGCGCCCCAGATTTAATGTGCTGCCTCATTAGACTCGTAAGGCTCTTCATCCACCTATCTACCGGTAGGACTTTGGCCTGAAGATAAATGAGGAAGGTTACTTGAGCATCCCTACAAGAGGTGAACATCGAACTTAAGATATTGTAAGGTAAGCAGTCAGAGAACAAGCGCTCCCTGTTCACCCCCTCGGTACCCTCCAGTGGATGTTCCGCGGATAGCCCGATACCGGAATGTTCAGCGATGCACGAGGTAGGATGTGCAAACGAGGCTTTCTCATGCATGGAATTCTTCATCAGAAGGACTTAAAAGAAGAAAAAAAGCTGCCTGACAAAAAGTAAAGAAATGTTGCTGTGCATCACCCATGCGGGCACGTTAACGGAGAAGCAAAAGAAATCTACAATTCCGTATGATAGGAAAAAGGAAAACTGTAGTGTGAACAGGGGCGTGACCCCGGACCAGTGCCGGTAGCCGAACTGTCTCGGGAAACCGATAGGGCTCGCCCAGTCTATTGTTTCTCTAAGCTCGCCCCCTGGTGGAAGACGATTTATCGCTTTCAGGGGTCAGGGGTTTGGGACTGAGAATACATGTCATGGCATTAGGGTGGTCTTACATTCTTATTACATTAGGTGATCGAACTTTGTCTTTCAAGAAATTAAGGTTTCCTACAAGCACCCCTGGTGATTTATCCGTTCCTCCCACACCCTCCAGCACAATAAGTCTGCAGCCTCCCTAATAGTAAGCACAGCCACGACATGGTAACCGCCAGCTTGGCAGTACTGCCATATTATCTGGATGCAGTCTGCCATAGCTGGACCCCCAGTGCAACCAGTGCTTCTTTATTCATCGGTGGATTGACACCACGGCAGTGGACTTAATTCCGGAAGGGTGGAAACTGTATGGATCAGAGGAGGACGGGAGGGGTTGAATTAAGTATCCAGGATATCTCGTATACGCATGGGAGCCACACTATCGGGAATTATACGGTAGCGGCATTGATAAAAATATCTATAGTTTGGCCGGGATCCTTCAGAAAAAGTGGGGTATCTATTTATTCAAAGGGGTCAGGATTGCCATCAGGACCGCAAGGCGGTCGGCATTTGGTGACCAATGTCAGTGATAATTTCAGAGCCGGTGGAAAGTTCAATGTAAACCATTTGATATGTATCGACTGTGATCCCAACCACAATACGAAACTCCCAGGCGTTACAAAATCTGCAATTTTCCCCAGCATGTGTGCCTTCGCATAGACATCGCACAGCTACACCACTACCCGGAGCCCAAGAACACAGCTGCTTCGGCTATTTAACGTTCGTTAGCTAAAGGCATCATAGATCTATTGAAACGTGCTGCACAGTACCTGCATTACAAGCGAGTAGGTTGCTAATGAATTCCATCGGTAGATCATGTGAGGTGTGGTGCTAGTGGCTGGCATACGGTAGATCGATCTTTGGAAACTCTAATTTTAAACAATAGGAAAGACTGGGCAAGAAATAAAGATAATAGGAGCACTGAGGGTGCTCCGAGCCTCATTTCGTGTAGGGTTCACTTAGGCAAAATACAGAAGATGGGGGGTACAAGTGCTTAAGTAAAGAAATAGGAAATGAGCTGGGTGTGGAAAAAGGTATTTTTGTACCTTACACGGTTACGGGAGATATGGTCGGCGCCTGGCAAGGATTGGCCAAAAATATCATCCACGAGATGCATTCGGACTCCGCTGGAGCCGCCCAGAAACCTACTTGACCATTCTGCTGACTGAGCCAGAAAGATTTCCATAGCTCTCTCCTAGTAGCAGTAGATATTATCACCCGAGATGTCTATCAAATGTGCTGTAGCTTTCAGCCTTGGAAAGTGTTCATTCGAAGGCCGATCACTAATTTTCACCCTGCTTATCACTCTTCCGCTTTTTACAAGAAATCTGATTGGGAAAAGGTTACATAAGCAGATGGGTGCCCTCCCCGGAGTGAATAAAACCACATTCCCCCTTCCTCAGCCTAGAAAATAAGGGTGATAAGGTGGAAAAAAGTGGCTGCTCACTTCAGGTTCCCAAACTGAAACCCGAATTGAGTTAGTGCGTGAGAATGCACTCTGCTTATAGGACGGAGAGGGAGGGGAGGGGAGGAGGGCAGGGCATGCATCGGATGCACCTAGTGCTCCTCTGTACCGTATTAGTTTGGATTGACTGCAGTGCGGCTTATTTCTCGCCCAGACTAGAGTAGGGAAAGCGAGAGAAAAGGCTGGGTAGGCAAGAATTGGCATTAACCGGAAAAGTATTTGCAAATCTATGGAGATCGGGTTTCATTTTTTACCATGGGTTGGCAAAAAGAAAGAGAAAAAACACAGCAAATGGGCATAATATACTTCCTACCAACATTTAGGCTACTTGTACTGCACTGTACCGGCCGGGGATTGCAGTGTCACTTGCCTTGGCACTTCATGTTGGGCCCGATGGGCCGGGCAGCAAGCGCGTGGGAGCAAAAGATATTTGGCAGGAGCGGACGTTTGGGGCTTGGAGGCTCGAGCAAACCAGTAGCAGAAGGGGAAAATCTAGTACTTGGTATACCATCCCTTTCAATCGGCGGCCCCCGCCATATACCCATAGGCGCCGGGTCCAATTCGGCGTGCAGCTGCCAGTTTCTAGATTAACTGATCTACTACTTTCTTATTCTATAATATGTATGTAGTACTACATTTGAGAAATAGCCTCCCTAGGATGAGAAACTACCAATTTCTCTCAACTTTTTCTCTTCCTCTTCCCCTCGTCCTCCAATTTCAGCACATACTTGTGCTTTCACCCTTCTTTCTCCTCTACCCCCCTAAAGAGAGGGACCATTGAAAGGCTTCCTTGCTGGCAGAGCCTTTCCCAGCTTAACTAAAGTCGCGAACCTCGGTTCTCAATCCATCGGTTCATTCGGAGTTTCACGGGCAGAGAATTCCAATTTCTAAAAACATACAGTCTCTGAAAAAGAGGTGTTTGTATGGTAGCGGGGGTTCTTTGCTATTCACATCCTCAACTTCTCTTATAGAACGCAATAGCAATACTATACGACCAAAGATGAAGACATATACACCGCCGTACCCCTCGCCGACCTTTATAATATCCTTAGTATTGATTTTGATCACCATCTACTTTCAACCAACCTCCGCACACTCATATTCGACAGGGCCGACAATATTCCGAAGGCAATTACCCTGTGAAATGGAAGCTTCTCCGACTCTTTGTGAAGTGAAGGGCTTCTGCTGTCCCTCAGACACCCGATGTATTTCTATACTGAATAAGACATCAGTAGTCTGTTGCAAGAATGGAGAATTCTGCGATCAAATATTTCCTATTGCGTGTGAGAGCACACCATCTGGAACCAGGGCCGCGAGCACAAGCCCGACCTCCGAGGTTATTCAGTGTGGAAGATTTTGCTGTCCACCAGGGTACCGCTGTGGTGGGGACAATGATCGGTGTTTAATGAGGCCGGAGGATACGCCAGAGGACCACAAGAAGCACCGGGCAGAGCAGGATCGCAAGGATCTGGAGAAGTATAAGGCTGAGTGTCAGAGGGCCTTGAACCAAACGACAAACGGTCCGGGAGAGGACAATGAGGGCAGAGGGGGATCCCCCAAAATATTTTCCGCAAAGGCCATATCAGTGGGATTATTCCCAGGGATAGCATTGGGAGTCGCAATCATGTTTGGATATACAAAGGCTGTGGAGATGAAGACTCGCCGGCGGACCATAAACTTCAACAACCCATCTCCAGACGACATCAGCTGGGCGGAGCGCAAATCCTATCCGCAGCAACACGAAAGTATCGCGATAGGATATTCCCCACATCAGGACATCTCGGGATCCCGAAACCTATCACCATCAAACTGGAAACCGATCACACCGGCCGACCTCTCTCCAAACTTAGGCCCAACAATACCCCCACGGGAAAGGTCAACATCAAGAGATACGGCGGAAAGCAGAATGGCCAATTTCAGAGCGACCCCACTCCGGCAAACCCCATCGCCCCATCCCCTCACGCGCGGTCCGCTAGAACCCCGGGCTCAATCCTCGCCAAGATCATCAACTGACTCCGAAACCGATCACTCAGAATCATTCCTTTCCTCCACCATCTCAAATGCGCGAGCAAGCGGCGGTAGCATAAGAGACCTGCCTCTCCCAGACCGAACATCTAACCGGCCACGACACTTCTCTTCCGAAGTCGCCAGTGTGATTACCGATGCCGGGCCGGCATTTGGCGACATGGGCTTGGGCAGCCGAGCAATGAGTGAGAAAGAAAGAGGGCGTGGGAGAAGCGGGATAAGCACAGAGACGGGGTACTCAGATAGCGTGTATCAGGATGGATCAAGCGTCCTGCAACCGTTCGCTTTCGAAGATGAAGTTCCACCATTGCATCCCCCCAGAGGGCAAAGTCTGCTCAGCGCCATCCGGGAACAGAGCCCCTTCGCCAGCCCGTTTAGTCCCAATAGCCCACCCACAAAAAGTCCTTTTGAGGGTGGAACACCACCTTCACGATTTGGCGGATTCTGATCCCCCAATGATTTTGTTTCCTCATTTTTCCATCTCATTTGTTACCAAGCGTTTTCTCCTCGTTTTGAATCTATTTCCTAAAATGACTCTTATTCTGGCCGCCCTGGCCTTTGTTTATACCCCATCTAGTATGTATAACTATGCTGTATCTATCCTGTGGCGGGATTTTGTCACCTTTTTACCTCGACGCTTCTCCATCTCCTCTATCTTTCACCGGGATTGAGGATCTTGCCTTCCCAGTCCCTACCGAGCTACTAAATAGTTTGCAGGTAGGAACTAGGGATTCGGATACGTTTCATATTCAATAATATTATTGGAGGTGTCATACAAGAAAGAAATAGGAGACAAAAATCCTCAAAGGTGACCCTTACACTTTTTGTGTTTAGTTCATAAAGGACCGCATAGTATTATCAGTAAATTATTCTTGTACCCCTATGGGGTATGATCTAACCAACAAATTGATATCCTGCTACCCAGCCGAAGTCAGTCTTAGCTAGAACACCAGCCACTATGTATGATACTATATAGTAGTCTACCCCCTAGCAGCCAAGCAAAACAACCCAAATGTCGGGAGGGAAAAATGGCCATCCTGACACCACACTTTCCGTTTCAACCTCCTATGAATTATTGACAGGTAACTAAGTATCTAAGGATCTAAAGTCTCAGCTTTGTTTTGTCAATTAATCGAGGGGTTGTCTAGCGTAAGCAATTGTGTGTAGGGGAGCTTTAAACCTCAGGATAAATACGGGAAACCTGTATAGGCATCCATAGGAAAAGGTTCCTAATTGCAAAGCCGCTAATTTCAGGCGCTCTCACAACCCCAACCTGCATGAAAGACCCAGGGTCCCAAAGTTATCTTCAACGAACGAACCTCCTTGCCCGCAGGATTTTGTATTAATTGCATGGTAGGTTATTGCGTCTTGAAGTGGCAGATATTAGTATCATGGTGTTAAAAGCTCCAATCATGATGAGCTGTGCCACCACACGGCATAAACACTCGTCCACAACTTGATCATGTGTGATCACTCGGAGAATTTAACTTATTGTTTCAAGAGCTAACGCGATATCAGCACCCTAGGGCTCTAGCCAAGAGATAATATCGCCCTATATTGTCCCCGGAAAAGGCCCTGATTTTCAAAGCCCCTCACATCGCAAATAGGACATACCCCATGTCGCCGACAGAAGCACTCGGCAAGCGAACGAGACATACATTCAACCAAGGCGTCAAGCATAGTGCCTAAAACCCTTCCCCCCCCTTGCCAACTGGGCAAAGAGTAGCACTGACCAAATTCGAAAGTGCTACAAAGATACCCTTACCACACACATCGCTTCCTGGAACCTAAGACCCGCCAAATCCCTGGCCAGCCTTATGGTGGTGACTTCGATCATAATGCTAAGGTGTGAGAAATATGTGGCCTACTGCCGCTACCATGAGCCTTGCCGCTTGGCTACATAGCGGCTCGAACATTTTCATCTATCGGTATATCCGTAACATGGAGAGCATCACACTGCATGCGGCTCTTGGGCAAAACCCCATTGTTGGCAAGGCAAGCGATCACACGGCCAGGGTCCACACATTAAAGAACAATAGGATGATAGAAGTTGGAATAAGTTCCGCCGACATATCCCTCCGAATCACCTCAGCACTCACTCGAGTCCGTCAATAATACTAGAAAACTAATTCAGCTTTTGCCAGCACCAGACTAGCCCCGGTCCAATAAAAATTACACCTATGATATCTGTCGTCTGATTATTATCTCCAGACACAGCAGAGAAATTCATCCCCGGCATCGTTACCAAGATTTAGCCCCCCATACCTTAGCCACAGCAATCGAGAGGAGCAAGCCGGACGTAGCATCTATAAGAGTATGAAGGGCGTGCAGAAAGCATTCCTGTGGGAACCAAGGCAGATCACTGAGGCAAAATGATGGATACTAGATATTAAAACGTCCATTTGTATTTATCTATTCCACCCTATCTGCTCCACAAAAGATTTCTGCGCTTTTGGACACTTGAGGCGAAATCGGGGGTAAATGTTGAGGGGGTGGTGAGGGGCATGGGCTGTGGCCCCCCGGGCAACGATAAATCCTGTCACACAACTGCACCAACTCCGATGCCAGCTCTCCAACACAGTAGCAAGCACACACTAAGCAGGGGAAGAAACCATCCGGCAAAATTACATAACGCTAGGCAGATATCCGTAATATGTTCCAAACATTATTTTTTTTAGCAATACCGCCTATCTACAGCCTTCCCACCCATATACTTTATATCACCGTGCTCAGCCAATTCAGGTAGGGCCAAGTCCCGAACTAGCATACCAGCACTACTCATCCCAAGTACCGGTATAATCCAACAGCTCTACAACAGTAAAGAATGCGGAATTCGCCATCTTCGGGAAACAAACATCCCAAACATGAGACAGACAGGTTCCTAAAAGGGAGGCCTCGCATATCCAAGTCACTGCCTAAAAGCCACTTTCAGGGTCATTTGACGTTACAGTCACATCGCTGGAATGAAGATATACACTTATTCCAGGGAGACGGGTTTAGAAGAGAAAGGCCCAAAAGGGGACTAGGTCGGCCTGGAACGAAAGTCCAACTCAGAAGCCCTGCAAGCCAGCATGTAGATCTTATCTGTCTCCGAGAAACAGATGAACAGGTGATACGCGGGGCCATGTACAGTGATGCTGTCATGATAATGCGAGATCGAAAAAGAGAAAGAGGAAACGAAAGAAGAATGAAAAGGTTTACACCCTTGAGAACGAAATAATGGATGACTATTCCCCTATTTGAAGCAATTTTTTCGCCTATCAGACATAAGCATTGAACACAGCGCCAGAGCCCTGAGTAAAGCCGACGGAGGCCAGCAGTTCCACATTGACTTGGGGTAGCAATCTTGGCTCAACGTTGATACGTGACATTTGTGGTCGCTATCGATCGTTGAGGCAAAAACTATGCCATTTTGCTTTCCCCCCCATTCCCCTGTATTCCCTTATAATTTATTTTATGAGTACTATCGTAGAGACGCAGATTTGAGCTATCCTGTCAATTGATTGATTGATTGAGAGACTGATTGAATGTCAATTCCCCGGGCCGATATCGCCCTCACCTAATGTATTATATGTAAGTAAGCATGGAATTTCATGCGACGAATGTGCCCGACCAACCACCAACGAGCGGCACTTATAGCCCTAAAGCGCGTGGTCCGTAGACCCGGATGCCCCCGACAAAAGCGAACATGAGATGAAGGAGGGGAGGGAGCCTTTTCTATCACTCCCACAAGACAAATCTTAATCCCTCCTCCTCACCATGATAACAAACCAAGTCTACATCTGCATCCATCGCAATGTGACACAGATGATTAGAAGAACTGAAATTCAATCTTCAATCCTAGGTGCTCATCATCTCTCTTTTTCCGTCCGGGTGCCGGCAGGGATTCCTGACAAAATCCCCATCGGTGAGAGAGTCACGTCACGGTCGAGGGAGTGACAGGCCAAGCTCGAATCCCAATGCCTTGCTAGTGGTATCGATCGACCTTCAGGGCCTTCTGCGGGGTGCTCGAGCACGGCAGTTTCACAAGTTCCGCTCTTCAAGGGCTATTATGGAGCGTCGATGCGGGGGCGGTAGATTAGTTAGAGAAATACAATATAAAAATACATCATACCGCAGTCGGTCACGAATATGCATGCATGGACAGAACAGAAAAATCCAAGTCCTGCTTTATCTTATGGTTCTTTTTGTCTTTCTTTTCGTTTTTTTTCTCAGAGGTGCTCCTTTTCCTTTCTTTTTTTCTTCTTTTTTTTTTGCTCTTTCCCGTTCCCGTTCACTCCTCCATCCTTCCCTTCGGGGAAGGGGGGGGGGGATGGGGGGGGGGGCGTGGGGTGTGCGGGGTGTGCGGGACTAGTTTCAAAGCGCCTGTTCAAGATGACCAGTGAGACAGATGGAATACTGTGATGGTCTTCTTGCAGATTTGGCACACACGGCCGCGAATTTTAAGATGCGGCGCAAAAGGCAAAAATGGTGGGGAGAATTTTATGTTGTGCTACAGGAGTCTGATTGGTGATCGGTGATTGGGGCCCTTATCCACCCCTCCTGGAACGCCGACCTTCCTTCCTTCCTTGCTCATGCTCTCATCATTAGCGAGTCAAGTCATTTGAACATCCAAACCATTTTCAAGCATTATAAGGCCCGACAATGTTTAGCCCAAGCGATGACTTTTCCATGACCACCACCACTAGTCGGGCCGTGCCGGAAAATGTAAAATTACCGTGGGGTACGCTATCCCCACTTCGCTTGCTATTAGCTAACTTGGCGATCGAGTTGGGATCCAAAGAGCCTCTTCCCTGGGCAGGAAAGCCTGCTCGCCATTTGTCCTCGAATTGCCGGTACCATCCCCAGAAACACCACTTGGAAACCGCCCAAGTATCACTTTTTCAATACCAAGATGCCTTTGTCGTCGATCAGCTGCCAATAAACTTCCTACCAATTAGCTTATTACTTGTATCGAACACCCAGTTGCAACCTAACAAGGAAATGATAGTAGTAACGCGTTTCCCCCCAACCCCACCCCCATCCCCATACTTACTGTTTACTCATACAGCCACTGACAGCCTCGCTCCCTTCCGTATGATGGCCTAAACAAAAATATTTTCAAAGGGCAACTTCCTTAAGCAGAAGAGCCTGAGGCGTGCCAAGAGCCCACATTATCTTTCTCATGACACGCATCCTCAAGGCGGGTTACCAGAAAGTCTAGCCTGCGGAAACCCCGCTGGAACAGGCACCCATCGGCTAATTATTAAGATTCAAAGCTAACACCCCAAACAGTCACATTATTAGAGAACTACCCAGTAGTAACAACGACACATGCCCGCCTACCGTACAAAATCCGTAAGATGAAAAAGAGAATAATAAAATGAAAAAGAAAAGAAAAGAAAAGAAGTATGATAAAACAAGTAAGAAAGGAAATATATATAAAAAAGGAAATGCCAAGAATATCATGCATATTATTAGGAAGGTGAAGCGTAACACCGCATAACCTCCCTTCACATGAACCTTATCTGAAAGCCAAACCCACGACAGTACCATCCATACATATCCTGCTCCCCTATTCAAGCTGTTGACCAACCAACCAGACCCTCTCCCCCCACACACAAATTGCAAGAAGGGGGATAAAGGCAGGGATACAATCCGAACGTGAAAAGGCAGACCGGTCCCATCCAGGCAAGCAAGCCAGCCAACCGCCAACCGGGCTCAAAAAGACCACGAATGTCCACCATTTTCCAAAACGAACCCTTGAACAATCTACATGTATGATGCACCCCGTCACGGCCCCGGGGCTCGGGAGGCGGGGGGGGCGGGGGGCGGGGAAATACGAAGGGCTCGTATAACAGACACGTGCGGGAGTAGCTTCTACTATCTGAGCAGAGAACCTTTTGCACGGGGGTGTTCTAGTTTTCTTTCTTTATTTCTCCTCATTCCCCAGGCTGTGATGGCGGTTGAGGATGGTCTCCTCCCGCCTTCCTGTTTGCTGCCTTGCTTGCTTTTGTTCTAGGTCCGTAGTTATGCTAATTCAGGCGTGTTATTCTCTCTTCATGCCCTTTCATCGTAACTCACCTTCCCCGAGCATTCCAAATATTTCCGTTATTGAATTCCGAGATATACTATACCACAAGCCTTCGGTCCATCCATCCATATATCTTTCTACCTAAAAAATACCCCACCAATGCATCATAAGTTAGTTATTAAAGTTAATATCAAAACCCATTTCAAACTAACCCCTTGCTCACCGGCACTATATGGCATAAGTACCTCCTAAATAACAATATAATATCAAATGAGAGAAGAAGAAGAAAAAGCAAGAGCACTAACACACCCTACAAAAGGGGTAATCCTTGCAAACACAAGTGCAAACTTGTTTCCCCTCTGCTCGAGTACCAATATAGTACATTCAGTGGTCGATATAACCCGCCCACAGCGGGGGCCGAGGTGTCATCCCCGGGACAAAATTGGACATGTCTGGGTTTCCGGAGATTTTTGGTCGCCAGTTCGATTGCCGCCCCCAGTTACTGCTCCCCGCCGAGCGAAGGTCCTACCCGCCCGAACCCTAAGCTCTCTTGGCCTTGGCTTTTCCGCTCAGGTGAGACGGGATGGGTGGGTGGGAGGCATTCGTCCATATCATGCTTCAGGTAAGCTTCGTCCCAGAGACAACGTAAAGATTCAAGTCAAGTAGGCGCCAAGGGATGAGAGAGCGGAGCGGGTGTAGCGCCCAGAGAGGGGAGGAAGATGACTCCGAACAAACGGGAAATCGATGCAAGTGCAGCTTAACGTAGCTTCCCATCCCCATCTTCTAGACTTTTCAAGAACTCTAATTCTCAAGCCCTTCCCCATCCTACCGCCAATTCCAACCTTCCCATACGTGTATCGTAACCTCACCCTGAAGCATCACGATCCCATTCCGAGAACACTATCATACATCCAACCCCCCCCCCCCTTCAAGAACCATTTACCCAAGAATCAAATCAAATCCCCCCCCACCTTCCCAAACCCATAGTCTGCCACACAACGTAGGACACGCACGTTTTCTACTCCAGGGGATATATACGGTGTCCCGGCTCCCATTCATCGTACAAAACAGTAAGAAGAAGTGAAGGGAAGACCACTACTACCATCAATAGAATAGTACAAAACCGGAAGGTGTGAGCCGGCCAATCTAATACAAGATCTATTCTTCTTCTACCTGCCATTCGGCACCGGCATTCCAGACATATCCAGGAGGGAGAGGGGAGGGGGGTGGAGGGGGGGGGGCCACAGATATGTACGTGCACTGTACTTGTATTACTTACCACCTGTATGTAGGCATGCATGCGAGTACAGTATTATACCAAACGCAGGGCCAGAACCCAAACAGCGGTTTAAGGGGGAACAGGCAAGAGTTCCGAAAAATATGGAGGAAGGAAGGGGGAGGGGGAAGAGGGGGAGGAGGAGGGGAGGAGGAGGAGGATTCTGAGTAAGCCTATATATAGGGAACGAAATGAATAAACAATTACTACATAAATATCATACATGAAAGTAAAAGTGGAATACAAAGGTACTGTACTATACACTATACCGGACACAAGCCCTTCTCAAATGAAAATGATTGCCATACCAAACGCCTGAACTTCGAGGAACCCCACATTCATCCTAAGGCTCGGCTCGGCTACTGCGGTCCTTGAGACTCTCGTTTTGTCCACCCCGCATTCTCATTCTTGATTTCGTTCCCGCTTTTTTACTTACTTCTGTTTTTGGATGATGTGTTAATCTATTATACCGCATACCGCACCGTGCCGTATCAGCCCCCCCCCCCCCTCCGCGCGATATCCATCTGTCCAAGAGGTCGCTGAGTATGATGAGCTTGAATGCCTATGGTACGGCAGTTTACGTGCTGGATATTGTACTGTACTGTATAGCGCAATACCAGAGCAATCAACCACTCGCCCAACAGATGATACTTTAAAGTGCGGGACAGGGCAGTGCTAAGCATCCGCTATCATAGCGATACCGGATCATACATCTGCTGTGAGCAGAATAAACTCAAAAACCCATCCATCTCATCCAAGTAAAAAAGAAAAAAACAAACTCTAAATTTTTCGTATCATAAAACCACTCCAATTATGACCGGGCTTCAGCTAGCTGAGTGAATTGAGATGAATCAACGGTAACAAGACCAAGCCCTCCCAGGTCACCTACAGTGCTTGAGTGGATGCAACAGAAACAAAACTGACCAACTACCGTAACCAACCCAGTTCACCCCTCTCGTTCGTCGAAGCCCAACCAACCACCAAAATAAGGCAAGGCAAGGCGGGACACCTATCACGAACTACGCACAAGAGCGAATCAAAGGTCCTCCCATCAACGGTCATGAAACAAATAATGTTGGAAGAAAGAGAAAAAAAAGGGTATCGTATCATGCTCATATCATATCTACAATCCACATAAGTACATCCCAAGCAAGCAAACCCAAAACCATCTACAAAGCAGCAAGCGAGCGACGCCGTCTTAACGAACCGCCCAACACCCGAGGTAAACAAACAGCCACCAGCCAAACGAAAGAAATTTGCCCTTTGTAAAACAAAAAAACAAAACCTTGTAACGTACGATGGATATAAAGATGAAGACGAAGATGAAGACGAATCTCTGGAGGAAAACAGAAGAATAAATATACTAAAGAATATAAAAAAGTTACAATGATGACCAAAGAATTAGCTCCCATTTCCCTCCAGAAGAAAAAAAAGAAAAAAAGAAAAAGCCATGTACGGCGCCCAGCGCAATGAAAATGTTGCCCGGCCCATTCTTTAAAAAAGCGAAAACTCCCGCTTTGATCTGGCCCAGTTCATCATAAACATCGTGGTAAAAATGAGAAAAAAGAACGCCGGTATTCCCAATAAAAGCACAAGCAATAGAAAGCAGGCTCAAACCCCAACGAATGAAAATGTGGTGCAATCGAAAACAAAACGGTGGAAGAGAAACAAAAACGCCAAAATGCTAGATACATACATTCGAACCCCGTGACCCAGCCGTGACAAAAGAAAATGACAAATGAGAAAAGCAATAGTGAAAAGGGGAAGAGGCTTAGATCAAGAGGAAATCCCATGAGTGTCCATCCATCACGTCACGCCATCCACCCTCCCATCCGTTCTCCCTCCTTCCCCAAAGGATCTCCAAGATCCTGGTCATGCGTCCAAAACTTCCACAAGCCCCAGCTTCTCCCAACGCTGAACACCTGCTCTTGAAAAATCTCATAAAGAGCGAGCCCGGGGTGGCAACAGAGCCACCAATAAGGTACACCCAGACGAGGGAACGGTCAAATCCGTCGGGTCCTGCGGGAATCGATTCAAGGCAATGTGTGAGCTTGTTCAGGAGCTCCATGACTTGTGGCTGGTGGCGATCAAAGCCAGGCACGAGCGAGCAAAGATAGATGCGGGCGGCGAAGCGGAATGCGTCGGTGGTGGTATTGGTTAGTTGTCTAGTATCGATCTGACCATTTGCTGTAATGATAGGTGATGTTGGCACCGGTTGGTCAAGAGATGGCTCAGTAAGATCGATCTGGTGGGCGAGGGACTTGACATGATCGCAAAGGTCAATATCCGAAAGCATTCCGTCATTCTTCAAGGCTTCCAAGCAGGCAATCTCAGAGATGAGATACATGACCCTGTCGTCGCAGCCCATGAGTTCCCGCAGTCCACTGATTCCATTGCTGAGATGCTTTTCACGGTAGGTGTCTGCGAATTGGGGTGCGCGGCCAAGCATGGTCGCACCAAGGATATCGATCCATGCAGTGAGAGTCATACTAACTGATGTGGGGGAGTGGTTGTTCTGAGAAATGTGTTGGAGGCATTGGGTGAGATCCATCTTGTTGACAAGGCTTGTAACAGCCTGGAAGTGTTGGTGCCATGGGATGTCCGGGAGGTTGTCATCTGGGGAGCCAACAGAGCACTACCCGAAAGCGTTAGTCAAGATCTTCAGGGGCAAAAGATTTTCGGATATTATTCTTACCTGGAAGAGAACCATCCCGAGAGTCGCCTCAAGGATTTGTAGGTGGTCCTGATCCTGTGCCAACGCATCGCAGAGCCCTGAAATGGTGGCATATCTATGCCGCGTAATGCTCTGATCAATCCATTCACCCTGAAGCCCTTGAGTGACCTTAAGATGAAGAGCAGCGATGCTCAAGCAGCAGTGGCGATAGCATTCGTTTGAGGCCAGAGCAGGGAGAACCACATCTCGCTTGGCATCCAAATTCAGATCAAGGATGGGGAAGATGATTGGAAGAACATTCTCTACAAAGTGGTTAAGGAGGTGTCTATCGCTCTCGTCAACCTGGATGTAGGGCATTGGCGCCTCGGGCTGACCATAGCTGTAGTCGAAAAGGCCAAAGTCGGCGGTGGCAGGAAGACTCTCCTCGGTGCTAGTGCAAGAAGCTGGGTGTTGTACGTGTCCGTTCAAAGTCTCGAACTGAGCAAGCCCCTCTGTTGGAACCATGACGTTGGCAGTCGAGTCCCGTCTCATGTGGTGGCTACTGGTGTATGAGGCGGTGCTGGTAGATGCTCTTCGCATGGGCATGGGGAACGAGTTCACATAGGTCTGCTTCTCTGTCATGATGTCGACCTCAAAGGGAGGAAATGGATGGTATGGGTGGTGCATGTGTCCGTGGTGGATCTCTGGGTTCACAAGCTCATTGTAGTTCTCCATCTCCTCCTCGAGCGAGAGACCAGACTCCATGGAGAGTGAGCGTCTTCGAGCAATAGTGTCTGAAAGAGTATCGGAGGTTGGTAAAGATCGTGAAAGTTCGGGGGGGGAATCCGCACTAATTGGTGAGATCTGGGCGACCTTCTCGGACAGCTTTGTCCTCTTGATCAACATCTTGATATTCTCCTTCTGCCTTTTGCGCTGGTCGACATTTCCCCACCAGATGGGACGCTTGTATTCACAGCTCAACCCAAGATGTTTGCACGCTTTGCAGAGAGGCTTCCCCTCATCACACTTCTTCCGGCGAAGACGGCAAGTAAAGCAACCTATTGAAAAAAATGTATCCGTCAGTAAAAGGAGAAGAAGGGATAGCGTCATCGTCATCCGCGAGAAGTGATTTACCTGTGCGTGAGCGACGGTGAGTCTTGTTTCCAGTCTTTGGTGCCTTTGGCTGCATCGCGACTGTTGTCAGAGGAGACGAGTATGAAGTGATGGACGAAATTTTGACGGCTGGGTGTCGCAAGCGACTGTTCAACTAGAAAACTGTAGTATGGTGGTGATGATGGGGTGTGGAGTAGGGGGGGAGGAAAGCACGGCGTGATATGATGATGATTCTGATTGATGCAGAATTACTTTTTTCGTCGGCCTGTGGAATGGTTTGCAGAGAGATGGATTGATGGACTGAAGCAAACAGTTGAGTAGGACTGTGATTGATCGAATTCCTGTTGCCAAAGGGGGTGGGCGATGGGTTCGATTTGTAGAAGTGTCGTGGCAGGCGTGGGTACTTTGGGGCTTGTGTGGTGGATAGGGAGAGCTCATCATCAGCGGGGAGGGGCGGCGGGCATTATGTATGCACGGAGAGAAGCTCCAGTCTCTCGAGTGTGTTGTTTTGGAGTAGGGCCTGCTCTGCCCATCCTTCACTCATCCCTCCACTACTCACCTGCATGCTTTGCCCTTTCGCCCCCCCTCTTCCTCCTCCTCTCACCCAGAATTCACCCACCTCACATCGGGACGACCAGGGATTAGGTCGGGGTGTGGTTGTGGTGGTGGGCAGGTTGAGTGAGTACAGGGGTTGAGGCGAAAAAAAGAAATAGAGCGAAAATTAGGGTGCAGGGTGTTTCAATGCTGTCCACCACACAACTGCTGGGGAATCAAAGCAGAGGGTTGTCTGGTTGCAGAACCGTTTGCTACCCAAAAAAGAATCAACCCTCACTTTCGTCTTGGTGCCTCAAAAAAAAAAAAAAATATACAAATTTGCAATAACCCTCAAAGGAGCCAAAATGAAGGGAAAAAAAGTAATAATAAATCCGTGCCCAAAGGGCACAAGTCAAGACAGTCAGAGAAATACATTTCATTTCAACACTCAACTCGCCCACATTCACAGTGTAGACACAACACTCACACACCCAACACATCTCGCCTACCGTACTCAATGTATACAAGTACCGAAGATAGTAACGCTTAGTGTAATCCACGGTAGTAGTAGTGTAGAGTACCGCCCTCATCGAACTCGTTCACTCACTCACTCACTCACTCACTCACTCACTCACTCCTTCACTCCCCCCCATTCACCCCGACCCATTCTCACTTACACACACCAAAGCACGCTCTGCACTGCACGCTCTGCATATCAACCCACGCGGGCAAAGAATAGAAATGGAACCCCGAATTGGATCTCCAAATATTGGTTACTTCTCAAACATCGATCTGCTATCCCCCCCCCCTCCTGCTTTCCTGCATCGGTACCCTAAAGGGCCGCCCGGAAAAGTAAAAATGACCTTTGTAATGCTCTAATCTGAGGTACCCGTAGAAATTACACTTGGAATTTCATTTGGCATTACGGTGAAATTTAATTATATCCTAAAGGTCGCTCATTCGCTATGATACTATGATACCCAAGTAACTTTTCCCTCCCTTCTTCCGTTTTACTAGGACTGTTCCTTGGTCGCCTGCTGCCTACTGCTACCCCCTCCCATTCCCCTCAAACCAGATGCAATCCCTCCAATACTCTGGCACCGTATCTTCTCGCTTGCCTTACAAGTAGGTATCATAGGTAGACTAACGAAGGGGAAAGGAAAAAAGAAAAGTACGCCCCCCCGCTCTCCACTATCACCTCCCCTACCGTATCTCCCGATCAACCAATACCAGGTAGGAAAATGAGTCCGTAAAAATAAAGAAATAAAAAAAACTACTTGACCGACAGAGAGCAAGCCCCCGCTAACCGTCACGAACTACGGTAAAAAACAAATTATTATTTTTTACGATAACCCTGTTACGAGCTGTGATTTGGTTGATTGAGTGAGTGGGGTGTCGCACATCCTTCTCCTCTCCTTCTCTCTCATCCTCTCGTCCTCTCGTCCTCTCGTCCCCTCCACTCGAGGCAACCGGCAATTTCGATAAAATGGACCTATTGCGTGCACGTGGCAGAAGGCGGTGATGAATGCTCGACGAATCAGCACTCGAGTACGAAATAGAAGGTACCCAGGCATGAAATATGGGTGGGAAAGAGGAGGAGGAGGAGCAGGAGGGAAAACGGAGCTGGGAGGGGGATTGGGTTTACTCGAGTACCGGTACATGCTGTTTTTGCTTTTTCCCCCTCCCCCTCTATTTCCTATCCTAGTTTCTTTTCTTTTTTGGGTCTCTCTTGTTATTTTTGCCATAAGCCGCTTCCCATTCCTGTCCACGCACAGATTGCATGGGTTTCCAGGGTTGGAAGTGATCTACCCTACCGAACCGTACAAGTCGAGCAGAGCACGAGTGAAGCGTTGCCTTTCCGAGGCTGCCCCAACAGGGATCCTCCAAGTGCATGATGCAACTTGAAGCGAAGTTCCTATCCACCCTCATCTATGGTCTCCGATTATTCACCCCCACTAAGGGTACGGTACGGTACTTGCTACCGCATGTACTCTCCCGCACGGTCCATACACTGGTGTACAGTACGGTTACTGCGCTTCTGTTCCTGTGGGCGACGATGGACGACGCAGCCCCGTATCTACTTTATCCGCACTCCGACGTCCTTCGCCTGTGCCGGAACATCGTACAAGTTCCCGACTGGATCGAAAAAGATACAAGAATATCATACATTGGTAGGGGGAAACCGGGAACCCGTCTCAAGGAGTTTGATGTTGAAGAGCCCCCCCTTTCGTTGGCTCTTCCCAGAGGCTCTGCTCGCGTTGGTGATTCATATTCCCCGACTCCGAAAAAAGAAACACTCTTTTCTTTTTCATTCATCCTAACTCTGGAAGCCCCGACCATGTGTCGATACTTCTTCTATACTTGCAAGTTGGAACAGCCCTGTATCGTCATCATCATCCTTGATTCATCCATCATCGCGACCAAACTCGCATCAAATTTGACACTCCCGTACCTCTCTCTCTTCTGGCGATCGGACGCCCGGCCCTCCTGTCCACCCATCCCTTGCTTGTGGGAAAAACAAAATATGAAGATTATGAGGCTTCAAACGCACGTGGATGCGGCTTTTAAGGAGGATGAGATTCTCCTCCCGTTTCGATATTGAGCTTCAGTTTGCGTCTGCAGCTGCATGAAGGAACACGCCGGCCCGTTTCAAAAGAGCCTTTTATTTTTGTACTATCATTACCCTCATTACCACGAAAGTGGGTAGGACGAAAGAGCACTCAACGAAATTGATATGGTAATCACCATCATCATCATAATTACTACCGTAATCATTTACGCACTAGACACAGAAGCCATAAAGGCATGGAGCCTGTGATAAGCTCCTTCGTAGGCCATCATCACCTCACATGATACGGTAAAGAACCAAAGTTAAGTATAATCCAAACAAACCTGAAGCGTGCGAGGCGAAGAATACTTCGAAAAAAGATCCTGAAACATAGCATGGCTAAAGAATAGAATGATCAACAGTACAGGGCCACCCATCCCCAGGGAGCGCCCCGTACTGGTAGGAGGAGATCAAAAAAAGATGAAGAAAAAAAAGTTTCACCTGTTCCCGCAGCCACTCACTTGTCTTGCACATCAAGTTGATCTCACTTCCCCCTGTCCGGCGCCGCGAAACCCTCGTCAACGGAAGCGATCATGACAAGATTCGTTCGCTTGTCGTTCAGCACTCCGCTCTGCACGTAACTTTTTCGTTAACGGGTGCAGTGCGGTAAGGCTAAAGATGCGTTGTGTGAGTGCAAAATAGAAACAACCAACAGCACAAGCACCGCGATCCCATCAGATATCGCCAAGGGATGCGGCGAAGGACAGGGGGAAGGAATGTGTGTGTGGATGGTGATTGGGGAAAGGTAAAAAAAGGAAGAAGAGAAAAAAAATATGAACCCCTGTCAGCCGTCTATACTTAACACCTCCCAGGGGAGAAGGCGATAATTATGGTTATTTTTGTTCACGAAAAAAGCACACGGGCCACACCGTTTCCACATCGGGTTGCGGGGTAGGGGTTTAATAGACCGCATAAGGGAAGGACCCGGACGTTGGGAACATAATAATATCTGTTTTAAAAAAACTTTGGTGCTAAATATATCACTTGAGCCAAAAGTGGTAAATCCCTATGACACAAATATGCCCGCATACGTCTGATTTAACGGTACTTTGTTACGGTTTATTTTTAACTCTGGTAAAAATACATCCTAATGTGGCAACACGAGGAAACACTCAAATTAATCATGTGTCCAAACATGGAAATAGTAGGCAATTTCAAAAGCTAATTATGCTTCTTGTGGGAATAGCTTGTTTTTTCTTCACACTCTTTCGGCTACTAGACAGAGTTTTGCTTTTTCACCCGTGCTCCTCTTTCTTCTTGGCGGAGTCCCCCACGCCGGCTGCTTGCTCGCTCACCCCGCTAACTTAGCTCACCAGAGGCTCCTCTCGGATCGGATCTACCGAGCCTCCTGTTGTGTGTCGTATCCCGCACGGGCTGATGCGAGCGGGAGCGAAACTTTCTTACCGCCCGTACTTAGCGAGCCGATCCAGTCTCTCAACCTTTCTCCGTCTCCTTCAACCTCCCGGCTTTCGGGCTGGCCAGGCGAAACATTATTTCTACGATACACCTACGATACACTGTGCACGCATCCATTCCATTGCCACCTACCTACCTCAGGGCGTTCAATCATTATCACCCCCGCATCGAAAAATATACATAATATTAACTCATGTAATTAATCCCCAGATCACTCATCTCACCCAGCGGTGAGATTGCACGACATTTCGTTTTATTAAACTTTTTACTCTATTTTACCGTTCGCTTGGGTCGGGCTTACATACGGACACGCATACATACATACATACGCATTTACCATCGAGCTTGAACTTGACTCGACCAAGTTATCGCTCAATCTCACCCTCTTGGAGAACCAGAGACAAAGAGGTAAATTAATCATGCTTCTTGCCAGACCGATTGCCAGATTCTCGGGACTTGGTTGGTGTTTCCTCAAGTCTCGGACGTTTTTTTAATCAGCCATTCATCAGGCTATGAGAGTGGACACTATGGCGCATTAGTCATTGGTGTGAAGAGAGAGGTAAAAGGCAGTCTCTGTAGGCAGGTAATATTATGTGTGTGTGGGGTGTCTTCCCCCGCACCACTTTCTTTTCTTTTTCCGTTTTTTTTTGTTTGGTCCCCCCACACACACACTCTCTCTCTATGCTGCCTTATGTGCTCGGATATGTCTATAAAAATCAGAGGATGCAACCCCTTGTCTCTGCCATACCGCAGAGATTTGTATAGGATCGGCAGAAAATAGTCTTCCGATTTTTTTACTACGGTACTGACATACCCGGGGCAGCTCAACCCCTGTCTGTCGTGACCGATGTTACTATGATGAGAAATCTTACCAAGCAGATCATACCGCACCCTACTCGAGTACTCGTACATACCGGAACTTACCGTATCTAATGCCTACAAATGCTCCCCCTCTGCGAGTATTCCCTCCTGCTCACATTACTACTACTGCTACGGTACCGCACAGGATACCCGCATACTCGAGCGCATACCCGTGCATCCAACCTCCTCCTCCTCCATGCGCTCCTAAAATGGCAGCTCTACCTATTATACCTACATAATCTATCGTACATAACGAACACGAATGTTTCTTTCGCTTCTTTCAGCCTCAATTCCACTGAACACCCTCACTTGCCTCTGCAGGACTTTGTGCTACGGAACATGGAATAATTGGAATAGCAACCGCCCTCTCACACGCGTGTATGATTGTACTCGTACTGCACGCCTTAACATGCAGGTGCCAGAAATGGGTTCTATTATTAATATTACTTGGTTGAGCCGCGAGTACTGTAAGTAGGCTGCCGGTGTCTTTGTCGGTTTGGGGGGGGGGGGGGATTTACTGTATCCGGGCTAAGAGGGCGGGGAGGAGGAGGTTGTATTGCCCCCTGGAGGGTATTTAATGGCGGCGGCGATGGTGTATACTTTTTTTATTTTACCATTTTCGAATTCCTCTCACCCGATCAATGGTGATGGGGGTGGTGGCGTAGCGTAGCGGCTTTCACGTCTTGCAGTGGCATGTAGTGTGGGGGCTTTTCATACTCATTGGGTACCGTACGTGTTTTCACTTGTATAATGGCGATGCTTACTGTGTGCTTTCCCTCCTCCCCCTCCCCCTCCCCCTTTCCAACGGCAGATACAAGCAAGCAGGCGAGCAGGCGAGCGAGTGCTTAACTAGCTGAGGATGCGTTGTACTTGGGTAGTGATTACTATCCAAGTACTCGAGTACAGTACAGTACATGATGCTAGGTCGTGCGCCTTCTAGAAGGAACAAAGGAAGGAGGGAAGGAAGGAAGGAAGGGGGAGTGTTCCATCCCACTCATTCATTCATCCGTCCACCAATCAGCCATTCCTGACGCGTACTTACTGTGCTGTAGCTTCGACTTCTCTTATGAGCAGCGCATACCCGATACATGTGCACCTACCGTAGCCAAGTTTAGGCGGGTAGGTTATGGGGTGTATAGCGTTGTGTTACAACACAAAATTGACGGTGAACGAGCTTCCAGGCGGAGGAGGAGGAGGAGGAGAATGCAAGTGTTTTTTTCGTGAGTTCCTTTCCTCCGATTGGGCATTTTGTTTTTTTTGCTTGGTTGCTGAGCTCCGCGCTCCTGTAAACTAATGGGTTACCGTTTTTAGTGCGCAAGAGGTGTGGCAACAATCATAAATGGTTCGTGGTGTAATAGATCTATGTATGTATGATACTCGTTAATTCGTAAAGTATTCGGACATAAAATGCCAAGAAATATCATTCTACGCCCAAATTCGAGGATCTTGGCACCTTTATTTCCGGATACTTTATGAATCGGCGGGTAGTCCCCTCTCCTATGGGTTGGGAACGATTTACTACACACACATTCTCTCTACCCTATCCTGTTTGTAGAGTGTCATCATCGTAGGATGGGAAACATCTACCGTAGCTATCACGGGCGGGATCTGCAGCATCACATTCTACCGACTAAGCAAACCTGTTGGCTACTCATTCATTCATTCATTCATCAATTCACTAGTCTAACTCAATACCATGGCTTACGATACCGCATCGTAACCTGGTGGTTAGCCGCACGAGCAAGTGGTAGTTAACGTGGACTAGCTCGGAAAAGGCAATACAAGATACAAGATACAAGGCTAGAAATGTCTCGCCCCTTACGCCATTCCAGCCATGCCCAGTCCGATCCAATCCGGCGGATCACAGATCAGCACTTTTTGCGGCCCAGCTTGTGATATTGGCATAGCTACACGGCCGATTACTGGGTAAGGGTAGTGTCGATAGACGGGAATTCTCCCGAGGAGTGCCTTTGGTAATTTCAGCACTCTGAACTGTAATGGTGGTGGTAGGGTAGTAGAATTGCTGGTTGGAACCAATGCTCGTCATCTGTTGAATGTAGATCTCGGTAATTATTGATAGCTACTCTTAGCGTTTGTTTATGTCATATTCCTTACTGGAGGTTCTAGGTAGGGGGGGAGGAGGAGAAGAGGGGAAAGTGTAACGAGCAGGTAGTCCGGATCCTCGTATGATACCGCGGATCCAGCTTGAGTGAAAGTTCTGGCTTGAATGAAGGAGGATTGTCCCCTTCCTTCCTTCTACATTCACGTACGGTAGTCCAGGCGCTGTGGGCCTTAGACTAAGGCAAGCACTGTGATAGAGCAAACACTTACAACCGGGCTAGGGTGTTCATAATCTACAATATCGGGGAAGTTAGATCGACCGACCTCCGAACGTGTTAAGGGTAGTACCGCAGGTAGGCTGGCCTGTGCGCAATTGTCGGACCACTGTATGCTCGAGTGCTACACTTGAAAGTAAGGCCAGGTCAAGGGCGAGTAGCAAAGTAGCTGATAATGAAAAACGCGCTCCCGAGACACTACCGGTACTACGCTGGAACACGCGTTGCTTCAGCCCACTGAATTTGCCCTTGTTCAGCTACAAACCTACAGTACCGTACCTACCTCCATACGATACCGCAAAAACTCGAATAATTGAACCGTGTGCTATGTCGTTGGAGTTGCCTCCTCTGGTAAGGTCTGGTATTTTTTTGTTTTTTTATGGCCCCCAGAGGGGCTGAGCAGCTGGTTTTTTGCTGTGTCTTTCGCCCCTATTCTAGAGTAGGGAATTCTCAACGACATAGCACACGGTTCAATTATTCGAGTTTTTGCGGCATTGCACTTTCCCCACGAGCTCAGTAGGAACCACCCATGGGTCACGTCGAAAGTGCACTTCTGGCACTGCACAAATATCATCTCCCTACGGTATTTCAATCTAAAACATGCACCCGATTCTCCCCGGGCGTCTTTTTTTTCCTCTTTTCCTTTTTTTTTCCTCTTAAACCACGTCCCTACTGTCCCTCCTTTCTAGAAGCTTAAACGCACAGACATTCACTCCGAAATGGCGTTTCTGCCACTAACTCGTGGCCTTCCTGTTGAGTTGCTACCTCCGATGGATTTTGACAGAAACATTTTCCGGGGGGGAGGGGGTGGTACAAGCCACGCTATCTGGAGGTAATGGGTCCAGCCGCTGTTGGGGCGTTGGGGTTTGTGGGAGCTAGGGGTATTGAGGACGGGAGGTGATTGGAAGAATAGACGAATAGACTTGTTCCTGGACTTGTGTGATGGGGGACTAGAGACGAAGGTGTCGTATGGTCCGTAGGCGGTGGCTGGGGGTAAGTGGTAAAGGAAATCATCATGAGCGCTTTACTCACCTTGTGGGTAAATTTGAGATGGATGCGATATCTTTTCCTAGTTCGTTTCATTTCTGCGGAGCGAGGTGAGTCAAGTGCGAGATGCGCATTGATCCCTCGATTCCTACAGATTCGGCACTTGAACTGGACTTGTCTCTTTGTTTGCGCACTCAATTCGGGTTGATATTAGCACCTGGTCCCTAATGATAGGATCCTTACTCAGAGGTCGATCATTTTCCGACACGTTCTATGGATGGGAGGGATATGTAATCAATTAATAACCATGGGTAGTTTGAGCGCGAGTGCTAGTGCAGGCAGTCCCCACAGACAGCTGTCAACTTGGATCTACAGCCGTTGAACTGTTAACTGTTAAACGAATGCGGTGGATGGAGTTACACCGAAAGCAGTCCGTGCCACCAGACCGGCCAGACCGAGAAGGGCATATGTATAGTAGTTTCCCATCACACGTTTTGAGGGGTTCCCGGGAGGGTAGGGTCTGGTTTAGACTGCCTCTCCTCCCCCCCTCACTTCCACCATATTTCTTCCTCTCTCGAGCATGCCTTCCTCTCGTTTCCCCGGAGAGACCGTGAGGTTTGTTTTTAGAGAGTTTTTTCTTCTTCTTCTTCTTCTTCATTTTGCCCTTGTGCGCCGCTATGTCCCTTGCTTCCTTTCGTAGTTATTGCACCTACCAAACAGTGCTTCTCCGGGCTTATGGTGTAGGTGTGAACAAATATGCAAGCATGCAGGCAGGCCAGCAGCACCCCCGCCACATGGGAACTACCGTTCCGTATTAATTAGTGACACTTTAAACGGGGCTACTGTAGATTAATCGAACGAAACGTGGCCCCGATACGCGAGTGAAATTAAGTCTTTTTTCACAGGTCAGCCCTTCCTCCCGATGACCTTAATACCGTAGAGGTAACGTCTTGTGGCAAATTTTAGTAAAAAACTTAATTGCAAAGAAGCAACTTTCTCTTGTAAATCTAGTTCGCCCATCCGGCCGCATCCTCTGGCTCCATTTCTTGGGTCTCTGGGCCATATGGTAAAGCACAACGGAATGCTCTACAATACCGTAGGGAGGGTGAATGTACCCTTGCAAGGAGCAGGGTTTACTATACTTTTCCGGCGTATAATTTACACTATCAGATACCGGTATCTTACAAGCGTTCAGGGTTAGGTGTTTGGAACTGTTGGATGAGATCGGGGGCAGTATCGGACAGTATATCCAATGTAGCCTAGCTATTATTGCATGGCTCCACCAGAGAGAGAGATATACCATGGTAGTGAATACCATACGGTGGTTTATTTTTTTCTCTCTCTCCTCCCCCCCCCTTTCCTCATCTTCCCTCGTCTAATTCGACATACCATTGGATATCTTGACTATTGAGCGCATTGCGTCACTGTTGTGTCTGTGTATCCGTATATCTGTTTGTCAAGAGTTGTATTATTTACGATTTAAAGTGGGCCCCGATTTGCCATCTTCTAATATGTACTGAAATAACAAATCTCAAAAGTGCGATCTGATCATCTGATAACCCAGCTGATCCTCTGATAGGATTGCTGATAACTCTGTATACTATCAGGGGGTAGGGCTATTAGGGAGGTTTTGTGAAGCCGGTCGCAACAGGGACTGTTATTTTGTGTTCAAATATCATGTGTGATGAAAATTAAGCAATTAATGAGCATTCATGATTTTGACCACTACGATAAAAACCAGCTATATCCACTATTGATGATCAGGGCCTTCACTTATATAATAAGAAATAAAATACCCTGTGAAGGAATAGTGCTTGCCAATCAAGGTATAGCTTGGAGATGTGGAGCTTGATGGATCTTATTAACTAGTATTTGTAATTTTGTTAACCTGTCCTTCTGGGTCTATTGTGGTTTAGTGATGTAGTACAGTTGAGATCTCTAATAGTGAATACAGTGAGTATTTACAGTAGGTTGCCAACCTCCTCAATACAAGATCACCAACTAAACCAGAATAAGTGGAGATAATTGAAATAAATGGCAGTGGTCAGTACATAGTATACTATCAATGATTTTTAATAAAAAGAGAGAAGAGATTATCAGGTTCCTCTTTAGTAGTAATAATTTTTGTAGGAGTCCAGAACCTGTCACAAATCGTGACTAAGCAATGCAGATTTCACATGACTAATAGTTATTAGTCATAAGGTATGTTTATGTTTCTATGACTCACGATCGTGAGTCATAATATGTTTATGTTTCACGCTATGCAGTCAGTTGACTCATAGTTCTCATATGACGCGCACTTGCGTGTCATTGTTATGTTATGATTGGTTGATGTTTCCATGACTCACGATTGTGAGTCATAATGATGTAATGACTTCCGCGCGTGACTCACATTATGAGTCACGAGTTCCACGCAGGTGACGCACTTTGGGCACCTGATATGTTTTATGTTTTATGATTGGTTTAAGGCATGTTGCGCAGTGACTCATAGGAGTCATCTGATGGATTTCGGGTATGACTCATTATGAGTCATAAGACTGCATGACTCGAGTTATGAGTCACCAGGGTTAGGGTTGTTGGCGTGAAGAGTCTATAAGTAGGAGACTCGGTCACAGTAGTTAGACATCCTCCGTCTCCGCTACACCTCCGGCGATTGAAATCTCAACACCACGAGAAATCATCGTCACCTCCATCCACCCCCCTCTCCTCAGACACGCCACATTGCCTCTGTCTGGGTGAAGCCATCTCCCCCCCCTCTTCCTTTCCCTTCTGATGGTCAGGCCTGGCAAGCTTGTTCCTAGGGGTTGGTTGAGTT